>Ga0302299_10001113_pt1 | contig 15969 bp, 15 predicted proteins | sample III_Fen_N3_4_FD_198795 | JGI IMG/M metagenome (GOLD analysis project Ga0302299, IMG submission 198795) | Peat permafrost microbial communities from Stordalen Mire near Abisko, Sweden - III_Fen_N3_4 | ecosystem: Environmental > Terrestrial > Soil > Wetlands > Permafrost | place: Sweden: Abisko... | reverse complement strand
CCACGTGGAAGAGCTCCCACCGGTCCTGGTCGAAGGGCAGATCGGGGTCCTCGTCGTTGTACATCCGCCCGAGGGGCTTGAAGGTGACCGCCTTCCAGCCGCGGTGGTAGATCGCGCGTGACCCGAGCATCTCGGAGTACTGCGTGTCATGGCGCTCGGGCGCCTCGGGCGCGTCGAAGGTGTAGGCGAAGCTGGTCCCTTCGAGTGGCCGCTGCTCCACGCCGTCGATCACGGTCGGCGGGTCGATGCCGGCGAGCTCGAGGACCGTGGGCAGCACGTCGATCGCGTGGGTGTACTGGCTGCGGATCTCGCCGCCGCGGGTGATGCGCGCGGGCCAGTGGACGATGCAGGGGTCCGCGATGCCGCCCTCGTGCACCTCGCGCTTCCAACGCCGGAACGGGGTGTTGCCCGCGGTGGTCCAACCCCACGGGTAGTTGTTGTGGATGGTCGGCCCTCCGATCTCGTCGATGCGGGCGACCATCTCGTCGACCGCCGCCGGCATCATGTTCCACAGGCGGACATCGTTGATCGAGCCGTGGGGGCCGCCCTCGCTGCTCGCGCCGTTGTCGGACACGAGCACGATCAGCGTGTCGTCGAGCTCGCCGAGCCGGTCGATGAAGTCGATCACGCGCCCGATCTGGTGATCGGCATGGGCGAGGAACGCGGCGAAGCACTCCATGAACCGCGCCGCGAGTCGCTGCTCCTCCGCGTCGAGCGAGTCCCACGCGGGGATCCACGGCGCGCGCTCGGAGAGCTCGGCGTCGGCCGGGATGATCCCGAGCTCGAGCTGACGCTGGTAGGTCGCCGCTCGCCACACGTCCCAGCCCTCGTCGAAGCGGCCGCGGTAGCGGTCGATCCATGCCTTCGGCGCCTGGTGGGGAGAGTGGCACGCGCCGGTCGCCAGGTAGCAGAAGAACGGCTTGTCGGGGTCGACCGCGCGCAGGTCGGTCATCCACTCGATCGCGTGGTCGGCCAGGTCCTCGGTGACGTGGTAGCCGTCCTCGTAGGTGCCGGGCGGCTGCACGAAGTGGTTGTCGTGCACGAGGTCGGGAGCGAACTGGTGGGTCTCGCCGTGGAACCAGCCGTAGAAGCGCTCGAACCCGCGGCCCAGGGGCCACCGGGCCCGCGACGCCGCGAGATGGCCCTCGTCGTCGGGCGTGAGGTGCCACTTGCCGATGGCCCACGTCGCGTAGCCCTCGTCGCGCAGGATCTCCGACATGAAGCCGGCCGATCGGGGGATCCGGCCCGAGTAGCCGGGGAAGCCGCGGGCGAGGTCGGTGATGCGGCCCATCCCGGCCGAGTGGTGGTTCCGGCCCGTGAGCAGGCAGGTGCGGGTGGGCGAGCACAGCGCGGTGGTGTGGAACCGTCCGTAGCGCAGGCCGCCCGCGGCGAGGCGGTCGACGTTGGGCGTGTCGAGGTCGGAGCCGTAGCACCCGAGCTGCGCGAAGCCCACGTCGTCGAGGACGACCAGCACCACGTTGGGTGCGCCCTCCGGCGGGCGCTCGGGCTCGGGCCACCAGGGCTCCGAGTCCCGCCAGTCGCGCCCGATCCGACCCTTGAACTCGCTCGGTTCCATGGGGACGAGCCTCGCGCACTGGGCTAGAACACGCACATGGATCTCGGGCTCGGCGGTGCGACCGTCGTCGTGAACGGCGGGACCAAGGGGATGGGCCGCGCTGCGGCCGAGTGCTTCGCCGGGGAGGGCGCGAAGGTGTGCGTGCTCGCCCGGGGGCAGGCGGCGATCGACGACACGGTGGCCGCGCTCCTCGACGCCGGGTCCCCCGACGCGTTCGGTGTCCCGACCGACCTCACCGTGCGGTCGGAGGTGGACGCGGCGTTCACCGCGGTGGGCGCGCGGTGGGGTGCGCTGAACGTGCTGGTCAACGCGGCCGGTCCGGTCGAGGTGGGCATCAACCCGTTCGAGACGCTCGACGACGAAGAGTGGATCGCGACGTTCGACATCGGCGCGATGTCGGCGGTGCGCTGCGTCCGGGCGGCGCTGCCACTGTTGCGCGCGGCGGAGTGGGCCCGCATCGTGAACGTGTCGGCGCACTCCACCCAGCGTCAGTCCCCGAGCCTGGTCGCGTACACCGCTTCGAAGGCGGCGATGACGAGCATCTCGAAGAACCTCTCGCTGTCGCTCGCCCCGGACGGCATCCTCGTCAACACCGTGTCGCCCGGCTCGTTCCTCTCGGCCGGGATGGTCGGGTACCTCGAGTCGCTCCCGCCCGAGCGGGGGGTCGATCCCACGTCGCTCGAGGACGCGATGCGCGTGATCGACGAGGACTTCGGGCACCCCGCGCACCTCCCGCGCGCGGGTGATCCCCGGGAGATCGGCCCGGTGATCGCGTTCGTGGGCTCGCGCGTCAACAGCTACATGACCGGGGCCAACGTCAACGTCGACGGCGGGTCCGACTTCGCGTGATGGGTGGAGACGCCGATCGGGAGCCGGAGGCGCGCGCGCGGTGGCGGCGGCGCGAGTCGGTGCTCTGGCGCCACGCGATCGACGTCGTCGTAATCCTGCCGGAGGGGGCAGCGGAGCCGATCTCCCTGGCCGGCACCGGCGCGATGGTGTGGGACCTCCTCGCCGAGCCGGCCTCGCTGTCCGAGCTCGTGGCGACCTTCACCGAGGTCTACCCCGACGATCCCGGGACGATCGCACGCGACGTCGCCACGTTGCTCGAGACCCTGCAGTCTTTCGATGCGATCGAGGCCGCCTAGAACGAGGTCGTCAGGTCGAACCGGTCAGACCTTGGCCTTCATCCACGCGACGGTGTTGAAGAAGTCGGAGACGGCGCTGCCGGGATGGACCAGCTCGTCGCACGCAGCGCGGGCGTCGTCGTCGAGCTCGCGGTCGAGGATGCCGAGGGCGTCGTCGAGCTGCGCCATCGTGCGCGGACCGACGATCGGTGCGGTGACGCCGGGCTGGTCCTTCGCCCACAGCAACGCGAGCTGCGATGTCGTGAGGTCGCGCTCGCGCGCCAGCGCCGCGAGAGCGGTGGCCACCCCGAGGGCCGCCTCGGTGATCCGCTTGCGGGCCTGGGGCCGGCGGGCGGCCCGGGAGCCGTCGGGGACGGTGTCGACCGTGTCGTAACGGCCCGCGAGGATCCCGCCGCCGAGCGGTGACCAGGGCAGGATCGCGAGGCCGTACCGCTCGCACAGGGGGACCAGCTCGTTCTCGATCCGCCGGTCGAGGAGGTTGTAGGGGGGCTGCTCGCTGACAAACGCCGGCACGCCGGTCTGGGTCGCGAGGCCGAGCGCCTCCATCACCATCCACGCCGGGAACGACGACGCGCCGATCCAGCGGACCTTGCCAGCAAGCACCAGCTCGTCGAGCGCGGCGAGGGTCTCGTCCTGGGGCACCAGCATCGACGAACGGTGGAGCTGGTAGAGGTCGATGCGGTCGGTGCGGAGGCTGCGCAGCGACTGGTCGCACGACGCCACGATGTGCTCGCGGCGGTGCCAGGTGTCGGGCGGCGCGGCGCGGCGCGGGATCCCGACCTTGGTCGCGAGGAGGACGTCGTCCCGCCGCCCCGATGCGGCGAGGGCCTCCCCGATGATGCGCTCGCTCTCGCCCCCGGCGTACACGTCGGCGGTGTCGATCAGCGTGATCCCGGCGTCGATCGCCCGGGCGAGCATCGCCGTCGACTCGTCGGGCGGCGTCGGGTCGCCGAAGTTCATGGTGCCGAGCACCAGGGGCGCGATGTCCACGCCCGTCGGGCCCAGCGGACGCATCGGTGTGGCCATCGTCGGAGTCTGGCACGATGCGCGGGTGGACGAGTCGCCCGCCCCCGCGCTCCGAGCCGAGGTGGCCGTGGTCGGTACGGGCAACCTCGACACCACGGTCCGGGTCCCCCGCCTGCCGGTCGACGGCGAGAACGTGGTAGGCGACGTCGTCTCGGTCGCTCCGGGCGGGAAGGGCGTGAACCAGGCGGTCGCGGCCGCGCGGCTCGGCGCGCGCACCGCGCTCGTCGCGTGCGTGGGCGACGACCCGCCGGGCGACCGCTTGCTCGCGGCGCTCAGGGACGAGGCCGGGCTCGAGCTCGGGGGCGTCCGGCGGGTGGCCGGGCCCACCGGCGCCGCCTTCGTCGCCATCGACGACGCCGGCGCCACCACCATCGTGAGCGCCCGGGGTGCCAACGCCCACCTCGACGACGAGCACGTCCACCGCAACGGCGTGACCATCGGTGGCGCCGCGGTCGTGCTCACCCAGCTCGGCGTCCCGGTGGCGGCGGTGCGCGCTGCGCTCGAGATCGCGCACAGCGTCGGGACCACCACGGTGCTCGACCCGTGCCCGCCCGACGACGTCACCGACGACCTGCTGCGGCTCGTCGACGTGTGCACGCCGAACGAGACCGAGATCGCGCGCCTCACCGGGATCGCGGTTGCCGACCTCGACGGCGTCCGCCGAGCCGCCCACGCGCTCCTCGCGCGCGGGTGCGCCGCGGTGGTGGTGACGCTCGGTGCCCGCGGCGCCTACCTCGCGTCGGAGGGAGGCGTCGACCTCCACGTCCCCGCGATCGCGGTGGAGGTCGTCGACCCCACCGGCGCGGGCGACGCGTGCTGCGGTGCCCTCGCGGCCGCGCTCGCGCGCGGGGTGTCGCTCACCGATGCGGTGCGCGAGGCGGTGGTCGCCGGCTCGCTGGCGACGACGCGCCTCGGCGCGGTGCCGTCACTCCCGACGCGGACGCAGGTCGACGCGCGACTCGCGGAGTGACTGCACCGACTGACCGGCAACGGAGGCGGTGGGTGCCCCGAGCAACGGGAGCGGGGGCCCGCTGCTCGGGGACAACCCACCTTCGCCTGGGGAGCACCACGCAGCTTCGGGCGGGGCAGGGGCACGACTGCATGGCATCACGCCCGGGCGACTTGGGGGCTGCGGCTTCGCCGGTCCGATGTGCGGTCGGGGATGACCGGAGGATCGAAGACCGCCGCCCTGACTTCGACTGTCTGTTACCCAGTCAACCCGCCGGTCTAGGCATGGTTTCCCGAATTGGCAGATTCTTGGTCTCCCGCACCTGCGATCCTTGGCCCACGCTCCACCGCCGGAGCACCGCGAGTCCGACAAATCCGGTGATCACGGCCGCGACCGCGCCGATGGCCAGCCCGTAGCGGGGCCCGAGCGACTGGGAGATCGCGCCGACGAGCGGGCTCCCGATCGGGGTGCTGCCGAGGAACGCGACCGAGAACAGCGCCGTGACCCGGCCCCGGACCACGGGGTCGGCCTTCTCCTGCACGGCGGCGTTGGCCATGGAGAAGAACACCATCCCGGCCATGCCCATCGGGATGAGCACGAGGTACTCGAGCGCGAGGGTCGGGGCGACGGCGGCGAGCCCCATGGTCACCCCGAAGGCGACGGCCGAGAGGCCCATCAGCCGGCCGTCGGCCCGGGCCCGGTGCGCGCTCATCAGCGCGCCGATCAGCGAGCCGATGCCGGTCGCCGCGAACATCAGCGCGTAGGCCGCGGGTCCGGCGACGAACGTGCGCTTGGCGAGGAGCGGGAGCACGACCTGGTAGTTGAAGCTCATCACGCCGATGACGAACGTCATGATGATCGCCAGGCGCACGAGCGGCTCGTCCCACGCGTAGCGGATGCCGGCCCGGAGCTGGCCCTTGGCGCGAGGGAGCGGCGGTGAGCGGTGGATCGCCGCGGACGACATCATCTGCAACGCGATGATCACGGCCCCGAACGACAGTGCGTTGAGCACGAAGCACCACCCGATGCCGACGGTGGCGATGAGGATCCCCGCGATCGACGGGCCGACGATGCGCGCCGAGGTGAACACCGCGTTGTTCAGGCTCACCGCGTTGGTGACCTCGTGGTGGTCGACGAGCTCGGGGACGAACGCGCGCCGCACGGGGTTGTCGAACGCCGCCACCGTGCCGAGGAGCAGGGCGAGCAGGGCGATGTTCCACATCTCGGCCCGATCGAGCAGGGTGATGATGCCGAGCACGAGCGCGCAGAGTCCGAGGAGGGTCGTGGTGATCAGCAGCAGGTGTCGCTTGTCGTATCGGTCGGCCACGACGCCGGCCCACGCGCCGAGCAGGAGGATCGGCAGGAACTGGAGCGCGTAGGTGAGCCCGAGCATCGTGCCGCTGTGGGTGAGGTGCAGCACCAGCCAGGGGAGCGACACGAGCTGGATCCAGCTCCCGATCTGGGAGACGATCGACCCGCCGAAGTAGAGGCGCAGGTTGCGCGACCCCATCGAGGAGAACGTCCGGTCGGCGACCCGGCGCAGCGGCGTCATCGGGCCCGCCTCATCCGAGTGGGCCCTCGAGCAGGCGGGCGAGGGCGGGCGCGGCGGCGGCGATGGCGGCCCGGTCGGCGGCCGGGAGCGCCCGCAGGCGCTGCTCCAGGTACGCGGTGCGCTCGCGCCGGGCGTCGGCGAGCAGGCGCCGGCCCGCCTCGGTGAGCGCGACGCGCGCGACCCGGCGGTCGGTCTCGTCGCGGGTGCGGTCGACGAAGCCCTGCTCCTCGAGCCGGTCGACCGCGGCGGTGATGGTGGGTGGGCGCACCCGCTCGACGGCGGCGATGTCGCCGTGGGTGAGCGGGCCCCGGCGCTCGAGCGTGGTGAGGATCGACCGTTGGGTGGGGGTCACGCCGTCGGTCGCGGCGACGCGACGGAGCCTCCGGGCGAGGCGGGTCACGACCATCAGCAGGTCGTCCGCGAGGTGGGCGGTGGGAGCGGCCGACATAGTTAGTTCAATGAAGTATATCCGGCCGTGCGCCGGCCCGCCCCGGGATTTGCCATGCTCGGGCCATGGCCGACGACGCGGTGGACGCGATGCGTGACTGGGGACTGCCCGCACCGGGCGAGCTCGACCGGATCGTGGTGGTGTCCCCACACCTCGACGATGCCGTGCTGGGGTGCGCGCACCTCATGGCGGCGCATCCGGGCACGACCGTGGTGACGGTGTTCAGTGGCCGACCCGACACCTACCCCGATCCTCTGGGTCGCTGGGACGCCCTCAGTGGGTTCACCGCCGGCGACGAGGTGCACGTGGCGCGCCAGGCCGAGGACGTCGCCGCGCTCGCAACGCTGGGGGCGTCGCCGGTGTGGCTCGGGTTCGTGGAGCACGCCTACCTGCCGCGCGAGGACTGGCTCGGGGGTGCCGCGGTCGCCGACGCGCTCGAAGCGGCGCTGCGGGCGGCCGAACCCACCGCGGTGTTCGCCCCCTTCGGGCTGGGCAACCCCGATCACGACGCGACCCACGACGCCGTGATGCTCGTGCGCGACCGGTTTCCCGAGCCGGCGTGGTTCTTGTACGAGGACACGGGCTACAAGCACATCCCGGGGCTCCTGGCGTGGCGGGTGGCGCGCCTGTTCGTCGCCGGCACCTGGCCGACGCCCGCGGCCGTGCCCGTCGACCCGGACCCGGGCCGCAAGCAGGCGGCGGTCGACTGCTACCCGTCGCAGCTGCGGGCGCTCGAGGCCGAGTGGCGCATCGGGGCCAAGCTCGCCGCGCCGGCACCCGAGCAGTACTGGCGCCTGGCCCCGCCGCCGCCGGGCTGGGAGGGACTGGCCGACCCCGCGGGTCTGGTGCCCCGCCGCCCTGCGTAGGCTGGTCCGATCCTGGTCCGGTCCCGGCCGGGATGGTGGGCGAGGGACCGGGGTCGAGGGGGCGAGACCGATGGCGATCAGCGTGCCGGCGAAGCGACGGTGGTGGTCACGGGAGCGTCCCGGGACCCCGGCGGCGAGCGCCGTGGCCGCGGAGGACGCGGCCCGCATCGACGCCGTGACCGTCGCTCGGGCCGCGGTGGCGGCGTGCCTGTTCGGTGCTGCCGCGATCCACTTCGCGTTCGCGCCCGACCACTTCGGCGAGTCGCGCTTCCACGGCGCCTTCTTCTTCCTCGCGGGCTGGGCCCAGATCGGCCTCGGGATCGCGGTACTGCTGCGGCCGTCCCGCGCGCTGCTGCGCGCGGTGATCCTGGTCAACGTGGGCCTGGTCCTCGTGTGGGCGATGTCGCGCCTCGTCGGGATGCCCTTCGGTGACGACCCGTGGGCGCCCGAGTCGCTCGGGGTCCCCGACGCCCTGGCGAGCGCCCTGGAGCTGCTCGCGGTCGTGGGCGCGTACGGGCTGCTCACCGCGCGGTGGTCGACCCGCCGGATGTCCCGCGGCCTCGCGGTGGGCGGCGGCATCGTGCTCGCGGCCGCGCTCGTCGGGCTCACGACGGCGTCGGTGGCGCCGGCCCTCGCCGGGAGCCACTCGCACGCGGCGATCGGCCACGTCCACGGGGCCGTGACCGCGGGTGCGGCGGGTGCGGCGAGTGCGGCGACCCACACCCACACGGCCACGGGCGGGAGCGCCGGGGACCCCACCGCGCACGCCGCCGCGTCCGTCCCGGCCGGGATCGAGGTCGCGGCCGGCACCTCGCCGTGCGAGCAGTCGGGCGCGGTCGGCGAGGACGGCAGCGGGGCCGGGGGCCACGGCCACCACGGTCCGTCGCCGCAGCAGGCCATCACCGACCCGGCCACCAGGAAGCTGCTCGGCGAGCAGCTGGCGGCGGCCCGCACCGCGGCGCTCCAGTACCCCACCGCGGCCGACGCGATGGCCGCGGGCTACCGCAAGGTCACCAGCTACATCCCGTGCATCGCCGCGCACTACATGCGCTTCGCGTTCGTCGACGCCGTCTTCGACCCGAGTGCGCCGGAGATGCTGCTCTACGACGGAAACGGACCCGACGCGCGCATCGTGGGGCTGAGCTACTACGTGTCGGGCACGACCGTTGCGCCCGAGGGGTTCGCCGGCCCCAACGACCCGTGGCACCAGCACATCGGGCTGTGCGTCAAGAGCGGGGTGGTCGTCGGCGGCACGCAGCTCACCCCGGAGGAGTGCGCGGCGCGCGGCGGCACCAAGGCCGACGGGTCGACGTCGTGGATGGTCCACGCCTGGGTCGTGCCCGGGTGGGAGTCGGCCTGGGGTACCTTCAGCGCCGAGCACCCGGAGCTGGGGAAGACCGTCACCCACTGAGACGGAGACCGCCCCCGCCCGGCCCGACGCCCGACTCGAGGAGCGCACGTGAGGATCGGTCTCGACATCGCCCAGCAGCGGATGCCCTTCGCGGAGGTGATCGACCGCGCCCGGTTCGCCGAGGACCTGGGGTTCGACGGCGTGTGGGGGTTCGACCACTTCGAGCCCATGTACGGCGAGGGTCCCGGGGAGTGCTTCGAGGGGATGACCACGCTCGCCGCACTCGCCACCGCGACCAGCCGCGTCCGCCTCGGGCTGCTCGTCACCGGCCTCACGTACCGGCCGTTGGGGCTGCTCGCGACCCAGGCGATCACCATCGACCACGCGTCGAACGGCCGCCTCGAGCTCGCGATCGGCACCGCCTGGCACGACAAGGAGCACCGCGCGCTCGGCTTCGAGTTCCCGCCCACCGGCGCCCGGGTCGACCTGCTCGAGGACGCGCTGAACATCCTCCCCCGTCTCTTCACCGAGGACGACGTGACCTACGCGGGCAAGCAGGTGTCGGTCGAGCACGCCACGATCAACCCGAAGCCGGTGCAGCAGCCGTCGATCCCGATCTGGGTCGGGGCCTCGGGCCGCAAGCGCTCGCTCCCGCTCGTGGCCCGGCACGCCGACGCGTGGCACAGCTTCGGCGACGTCGGCTCGCTCACCAAGCAGTCGGCGTTCCTCGACCAGTGCTGTGAGGAGGCCGGGCGCGACCCCGCGACGCTGCTGCGGTCCGCGTCGATCTCGCTCGAGGGCCCGCTCGACGACGTGCGCGGCCAGATCGATGCGTGGCGCGACGCCGGCTTCGGCTACCTGATCGCCGGCTGGCCCTCCGAGGGCCGCCCCGCGATCGAGGCCTTCGCCCCCCTCCTCACCGACTGATCTCGTTTTGGCGTGGTCTGGCGGGCTCAGAGCCCGCTGAACCACGCCAAAACGGGTCTAGGAGAGGGGGGACCAGCGGGTGGTGCGCAGGAGGCGGCTGCGCCAGTCGTCGCGCAGCGCGAGGGCGTCGTGCATCCAGGTGCCCGGGGCCGTGGCCTGGGGCGGGAGCTCCACTGCGAACAGGTTCCAGAGGCGGTCCTGGTCGATGATCTTCTGCCAGAGGAGCACCTCGGCCCGCTGACCGGTGCCCCACGCGGTGTGCAGGAGCGTCTGGAGCTCGATGATGGCGGTGCCCGCCGCGCCGCTCTGGGCGATGCTCGGCGCGTACTGCTCCTCGGTCTTCTCGAGGTAGTCGAGGAGCATGCCGTCGAACGGCCACACCGTGTCCTCCATGAACAGCGTCGGCTCGTGGTCGAGCGTCGGGTCGACCGGCACGCTCGCGAGGTCGCCCGGGATCACCGGCGCCCAGGTCGCGGGGGTGAAGACCTTGCCGGTCACGTCGTGGCGCATCTGGTCGAGGTGACGCGACACCTCGCAGAGGTCGCCGCTCTGCACGTGCTGCACGACGTTGCCCCAGGCGGCGCCGTCCTCCACCGCGGTGATCGTGATCACGGTGTAGGCCCGGCCCGATCCGTGGGTGAGGTGCGCGCAGTAGAGGAGCTTCGCGTCCCCGGTGGCGGCGATCGCCGGCATCCACTCGTCGCGGTACGCGGCTTCGAACTCGTCCTCTTCAGCACCGCGGACGCGGTGCACCTCGTGGATCCACAGCATCGGACGCTCCCCTGGTCGACTCGGGGCAGACTGCCCCAGGTCGGCCCCGAGCCGCCAGCGACCGCGGTCAGGTGAGTGCGTCCACCAGGTAGTCGATCGCCCGCGTGAGGGTGGTGAGGTCGTCGGGCTCGATGGCGGGGAACAGCGCGATGCGCAGCTGGTTGCGGCCGAGCTTGCGGTACGGCTCCACGTCGACGATGCCGTTCGCGCGCAAGGCCGCGCACAGCGCGTCGCCCTCGACCCCGGTGAAGTCGATGGTGGCGGTGACGTGGCTGCGGGCCGCGGGCTCGGCGACGAACGGCGATGCGAACGGGCGGTCCTCGGCCCAGCCGTAGACGATCTCGGCCGACCGGTCGCAGCGCTGCGTGGTCCACGCGAGCCCACCCTGGTCGAGCATCCAGTCGATGGTGTCGGCGAGGAGGAACAGCGTCGCGAGCGCCGGGGTGTTGTAGGTCTGGTCGAGGCGGGAGTTCTCGAGCGCGATCGAGAGATCGAGGGACGGCGGGATCCAGCGCCCCGATCCCCGGACCCGTTCGATGCGTTCCACCGCCGCGGGCGAGCAGCACGCGAGCCAGAGCCCGCCGTCGCCGGCGAAGGACTTCTGCGGCGCGAAGTAGTACACGTCGAACTGGGTGGGGTCGATCCGGAGGCCACCGGCGCCGGACGTGCCGTCGACCGCGACGATGCCCACCGCGCCCTCGGGGCGCGCGATGTCGGTCATGACGCCGGTGGACGTCTCGTTGTGGATCAGCGCGTACAGGTCGACGGACCCGTCGGCGGTGAGCACGCCGCGGGTGCCCGGGGCGTGCTCCGCGACCACCGGGTCGGCGAGGAACGGCGCGCCGCGGGTGACCGCGGCGAACTTCGACGAGAACTCGCCGATCACGAGGTGGGCACTGCGCTGCTCGATCATGCCGAACGCGAGGGCGTCCCAGAACGACGTGCTCCCGCCGTTGCCGAGCAGCACCTCGTACCCGTCGGGCAGGCCGAACAGGGTGGCGATGCCCTCGCGGACCCGGTGCACGACCCCCCGGACGCCGTCGCGACGGTGGCTGGTCCCCATGTAGCCGGGGCCGGTGGCCGCGAGCGCGGTCAGGGCCTCGGTCCGGACCTTCGACGGACCCGAGCCGAACCGGCCGTCACCGGGCCGGAGCTCCGCCGGCAGCCGGATCTCGGTGGTGGCGTCGCTCACCCGAGGAGCGTAGCGAGCGTCCCGTCGCGAGCGAGAAGGATTGCCCGCCGAGACGAAGCGCTTCAGCGAGCGGAGCGACCAGAAGAGGCAGATGCGGCCAGCTTGTCGGCCGGCTTCCCGGTGACCTCCTCGTACCACCGCGGGTGTTCGCGACGGGCCCAGCGCGCCGGGACCCGTCCGCGCAGCATGCCGCCGAGCGCGTCGGGGTCGCGCAGGGCGAAGACGATGTGGCCGATGATGGCGAGGAGCACGCCGATGGCGAACCAGTCGTGCATGAACGTCGCCCCGGTGCGCAGGTCGTCGCTCCACCGGTCGGGCCACCGCATGATCACGCCGGTGGCGAGCAGCATGATCCCCGCCGCGACCAGGAACGACGCGTTGAGCTTCTGGCCCGGGTTGAACTTGCCCGTCCGGGCGCGCGCGTGCGTGCGTCGGCGCAGCCAACGCCCGTCCTCGGCGTCGAACCGGTTGATGCGGCGGGCGTCGGCACGGAGGGCACGGCCCCGCCGCGGCAGCACGAGCGCGATCGTCAACGGCACGAGCAGCCCGAGCCCGGCGATGACGTGGACCGTCTTCACCAGCTCGCGCCGTCCGACCAGAGTGCTCAGCGGTCCGGCGTAGAGCGAGAACCCGGTGCCGAGCAGCGTGAGGAGGAGCACCGCGGTGACCCAGTGCACGATGCGCTCGGTGGTGTCGAAGCGTTCCAGCTCTTCGGTCTCGGGCAGGGCCACCGGTCAGACCCCCGCGTCGTCGCGGCCGTTGGACATGCCGATCCACGCGTCCACGTCGTAGCCGCGGTCCTCCCAGTAGCCGGGCATCACGCGCTCGGTGACCTCGATCCCATTGAGCCACTTGATCGACTTGTAGCCGTACATCGGCGCGACGTAGAGGCGGACCGGTCCGCCGTGCGCGGTGGAGAGCGGGTTGCCCTCCATCTCGTACGCGACGATCACGTCGTGGCGGCGGGCCTGGTCGAGCGAGAGGCTCTCGGTGTACGCGCCGTCGAACGACGTGAACCGCACCGCCTGCGCGCCGCTCTGCACCCCGGCCTGGTCGAGGACGTCGGCGAGGCGCACGCCGCGCCACTTGACGTCGGACACGCGCCACCCGGTGACGCACTGGAAGTCCTTGGTGAGCGACGTCGGCTCCATCGCGCGCAGGTCGTCGTACGAGATCCGCAGCGGGGTCGACGAGCCCGTCGACCCGTAGCGACCAGTCCTCGGCGCTGCGGCGGGGGAGGCTGCCGGTGACGGTGTAGATGCGGAACCGGCCGAACGGCAGCAGGGCGGAGAAGCCGGTGCCGTCCTTGGCCACGACCGGCCCGAGGGTGCGCTCCAGGAAGTCCTGGATGCGGGCCCCGGTGAGGACGCCGATCGCGCCGACGCCGAGCAAGCCGAGCACGACCCGGCGCCCGACCGGCGACCCCGCGACCCGGGTCGGCGGGGTCGAGGCGGTCGACGGGGTCGTCGTGCTCGGGGTGGGCGCCGTGGGCTCCATGTCGTCCTCTCTCCGGTGCCGGACGCCGGGCCGGATGACGGCGCGGGTCAGGCGAGGGCGAGGATCTCGGCGAACCCGCCACGGAGATGGCGCCGGAGCTCGTCGGGCTCGGGGATGGCGGCGAGATCGACGTTCACGCCGATGCAGCACGTCCCCGCGTGGGACAGCAGCGTGATGTTGGTGGCCGTCCCCGACAGGGGCCCGAAGGCGTAGAGCTGCTCGATCTCGGCGCCGCCGAGGTACAGCGGGAAGGGTGCGCCCGGCACATTGCTCGTCACGAGGTCGGCGCCCTTGAACATCGACCCCATCAGCGCGGTGGCGGCCTTGCGGGGCAGGAGGTTGAGCACGGTCGCGAGCTGCTCGGTCATCGCGACGGCGGGCTCCGACCGCATGCGCCGGCAGCGGCCGCTGATCTCGTTCATCCGGTGGGCCGGGTCGAGGATCCCCGCGGGCATCATCACCCGCGCCGGTGTGAAGTGGTTGCCGCCCATCCCGCCCGACGAGGCGCCCCGCACGCTGATCGGCATGATCATCCGGAGCTCGTTGGTCGAGACGCCGCGCTCCTCGTGGTAGCGCTGGAGTCCGCCCATCACACCACCGACGAACGCGTCGTTGAGGCTGACGCCGGTGGCCTTGGCCGCGCGCTTCAGGTCATCGAGCGGCAGGTCGAGCGAGAACACCCGGCGACCGAGGCTGCGGGCCCGCAGCAAGGGGGACTCGGGCGTGGTCGCCGGGGCGAGGAAGCGCAGCGCCGACGTGACCACCGCCGCGCCGGTGCCGATGAGGCCGAACGCGTTGTGGCGCAGCTCCGTAGCGAGGTCGAACGCGGTGGGACCGGCGCGGCGCAACGCGTGCTGGACGACGTCGCGTTGCACGGCGACGCGGTGCAACGCGACCGCCAACGGCGTGAAGACGGGAAGGGGTCGCGGCTCCGGGTCGGGTGCCGCGGGCAGCGGCTCGCGCTCGAGGTCGAGCAGCATGAGGAGGAGCTTGATGCCGCCCACCCCATCGGTCATCGAGTGGTGGACCTTCATCACGAAGGCCGCCCGCCCGCCGGGCAGGTCCTCCACGAGGGTGTACTCCCACAGCGGCCGGTCGCGGTCGAAGGCCTCCATCGCGGCGCGCCCGGCCAGGTTGTAGACGTAGTCCTCGGTGGTGGGGTCGGGGTTGCGGACCCGCCGGAAGTGGTAGTCGAGGTCGAAGTACGGGTCGTCGGACCACGCCGGGGTGCCGAGGCCGAACACCGGCTCCACCACCCGCTGGCGCATCCGCGGGATGAGCCGGACCCCCCGCTCGAGCCGGGTCCGCACAGCCTCCCACGAGGGTGTGCGGTCGAGGAACATGGCGGTGACGATGGTCGAGCGCAGGAGCGGGTCCTGCTCGATGGCCCACATGAGCGCATCGGCGTCGCTCATGTAGTCGTCGAATTCCTCACGCGCCATCGAGTCAGGCTACGCCGTCTTCTTCTTCCCCGTCTTCCCGGTGGTCGTGACCGCCGGCGCGCCCGACGCCGGGGTCGTGGTGGGCACGGTGGTGGCGGGCAGCTTGGCCCGCCACGAGGTCAGGTCGTAGGCCGATCTGAGGTTGTCGAGGATCACCTGGGCGATCTGGTCTCCGCCCTCTCGGCTGAAGTGGATGCCGTCGGGGGTGCGGACCTGCACGCCGTCGACGAAGTCGGCGTACCCACCGTCCACCGTGAACCGGTCGTAGATGTCGATGTAGTACACGCGCCCGGGCCGCTTCGCCGCCTCCTCGCGGTAGATGTCGTTGATGATGCGGTACCGCGTCTCCGAGCGCTCCTCGTTGCGCATGATCGGCGCGCCGATCCAGAACATCTTGCGGTTGCTGTCGCCGGTGACCACGTCCATCATCCCGCCGACGCGCCGCCGGTACTCGGTGATCCACTCGGGGCTGCCGAACGGGCCGACGCCGCCGTCGCCGGTCAGCGTCTGGTCGTCGTTCGAGCCGAGGGTGAGGACCACGACGTCGGGGTCGTCCTGCGCGATCACGTCGACCATGTGCGCGGGCCAGTTGAACACCTCCGGTCGCGAGAGGCCAGTGGCGACCTCACCGTCGACGGTGTTGCCCACGACGTCGATCACCTCCGCGCTCGGTGCGAGGTTCACGAACGACTGGCCGGGCGTGATCGACAGTGAGTCACCACCGATCCACAGCATCATGCGGTCGGTCGGGGAGAACGCCTGCTGCTTCGGGGGCAACGTCGTCGAGACGGTGGGGTCGCCCGCGTCGGTCGTGGTGGGGTCGGGCAGCGACGCGTTGATGTCGTCGTCACCGCTGCGCCCGGTGACGGCCTGCAGCCCGCGGCGGATCTCGTCGATCTGCAGCGCGTGGCTGATGTCGTACAGCGGCTCGGCGAAGAACCGCGCGGCGTCGCGCCGGAAGCCGACGGGCTGACCGTTGGCCGTCTTGCGGATCCCCGCCGCGTTGAGCATCCCGCCGACGAGGGCGGCGACCAGCATCACCACGACGACGTGGCCGGCCGACAGGGGGCGCCGGCGCGGGATCCGCGCGGACGGGTGACGTTCGCTGGAAGGTCCCTGGTTGGGGGGGCGGGTCGGAGAGGTCATGTCAGAACTTGAAGTAGATGAACGGGGCCACGCCGCGTGGGCCGAGCGTGTTGATGAACAGGAGCGCGACGCCGAGCACCG
>Ga0302299_10001112_pt1 | contig 15973 bp, 24 predicted proteins | sample III_Fen_N3_4_FD_198795 | JGI IMG/M metagenome (GOLD analysis project Ga0302299, IMG submission 198795) | Peat permafrost microbial communities from Stordalen Mire near Abisko, Sweden - III_Fen_N3_4 | ecosystem: Environmental > Terrestrial > Soil > Wetlands > Permafrost | place: Sweden: Abisko... | reverse complement strand
CGTCGAGCCCCCACTTCGTGATCCTCGGCCCCCAGCGCGGTGCCGCCATCGAGTACGCCAGGTACCACCTGCATGGCAACGGGGTGCCGCAGCGCAACCCGGTGCCGCGGTTCAGCCCGGCGGAGCGCACGCAGCTGATCGACGCCCTGCGGGACGCGATGGGCATCGGGGTGGCGGCGTGAAGGGTCACGAGAACGTCAAGGCGACGCTGCTGGAGTACCTGGCGGCGTGGATGCCGATCCGGCTGGAGATGATCCGCCTCGACCTCGACGTGCAGGGCCCGAAGGATCCGACGGTCTACATGGCCGCCGACAACCTTCCCCAGAACGATCCCGCGATGTACCCGTGCGTCGTGGTCACGTCGACGTCGACCGTGGGCATGACCAGGCGGCAGGCGACAGCGTCGGGGGAGATCGCCGTGTTCGACGTCGACTACGACGTCACGATCGTGGTCGCTGTCGAGAACAGCGAATACTCCGACGACGTCACGGTAACCGCGGAGCGGGACCGGCTGATGCTCGCCGCCCGCGAGTGCGTGATCCTGCCGGCGCGGCTCAACGACACCACCTGGATCCTGCAGACGCCGATGCCCACCGAGGACACCGGCGCCGCAGCGCAGACGCTGCGCGGCAACCCGCTGGCTGCGGGAACCATCAACGTCCGCATCCGCGCCACCGAGACCCTCATGCCGACGACGGTGCTGGCCGCCCTCGTCGGTGCGGACGTCACCGTCACCGCCGTCGACGCCGACGAGAACCTGCCCGAGTAGGAGCCCCCATGTCCCGTGTCACCACCACCGAGGTCATCCTCGACGCCCCCGACCTCGAACCGGTGGAGTCCGAGGCCCCGCAAGCCCCCGCCAAGAAGCCCAGCAAGTCCGACGCGGCGAAGGCCGACGTCGCCACTGAAACCGAGGAGACGCCGTGAGCGACCGCGTGAGCAGCACCATCAGCACCTCCCCGTCCGCTCCGGCCTCCGCAGGGCCGCGCAGCGGGCGGTTCATGATCGTCGGCCAGACAGCGCAGGGCCCGGCGACGAAGCCGACCGTCATCACGTCGATGGCCGGCTACGAGTCCGTGTACGGCACCCGCACCGGTGGGGCGTCGATGTACGACGCCGCGCAGCTGGCGTTCCGGTCCGGGGCGTCGGAGGTCGTGGTGCAGCGCGCCGTCGGCCCGACCACCGTCAAGGCGACCGTCAGCCTGGACTCCGGGAAGATCGTCGTCACCGCGAAGGATCCCGGAGCGCACGCGAACGGCTGGACCGCCGCGTGGGACTCGGCCTCGACGACGCTGACGATCGTCGCCGGGTCCGCCACGGAGACGTACTTCGGTGCGACGGCCGCGGCGCTGATCCTCGCCGCCGCGCAATCCTCCCGCATCGCGGTCACCTCCAGCGGCACCCTGCCGTCCGGCAACGTGTCGGCCGCCCCGCTCGCGACGGGCGCCGACGACTTCGCGAACGTGGCGTGGGCCACGAGCCTCGCGCTGCTGTCCGCCGACCTCGGCGCCGGCTGCGTCGCGATCCCCGGCCTGCCCTACGGCACCGTCGGCCAGGCGATCGCCACCCACTGCGCCGCCGCGAAGCGGCACGGCCTGGTGACTGCGGCAGCGGGCGCCACCGCCTCCACCCTCGCCGCGGCAGCGACCACGGTGAAGGGCTACACGAACGCCGAGTTCCTCGACCTCGTCGGTCCGTGGGTCGTCGTCCCCGACGGGGCCGGCGGCACCAAGACCGTCGACCCGACCGGCTTCGTCGCCGGTGTCCGGGCCGCGGCGCAGCGCGTCGGCGCCGGTGAGTCCGCGATGCCGCTGGAGTACGCGCGCAGCATCGTCGACGTCACCCCCGAGTACCAGGTGTCGAGCACCGACTGGGCGACGCTGACCACGGCCCGCGTGTCCGTGATCCGCACCGTCGGCGCCTACACCCGCCTGTACACGTACACGATGGTGAAGGCCCCCGGCGGCAACGCGAACCTCATCGGCGGGCAGTACCGCGACTTCGTGAACACGGTCACCGCCGCAGCCGAGGAGATCCTCGAGGCGTCGACCGGGTACGCGGCATCCAGCGCCCGCAAGGCGCAGCTCGCCGGCGAGCTCGCCGGGATGCTCTCCCCGTTCAAGGGCAGCTACCTGTTCCCCCGCATCGGCTCCGACGGATCCGAGGTCGACCCCGGCTACACCGTCGAGGTGTCCACCGGCACGGCCCCGGCCGACAACCGCATCGAGGCGAAGATCAGCCTGCGCCTGACGGAGTCCATCGACTTCGTCGACCTCATCGTCGCCGTCGGCGACGCCAGCACCACCACCCTCTAAGCCCGAGAACACGAGGAGAATCTGATGGCATCACCGACGCTCACCAAGGACCGCACCCTCATCGGGCTGTCCAACATGCCCGGCGACTGGGACACCTGCTCGGATCCGAACGCGCAGCGGTCGGTCACCAAGCGGCGCCGAGCCGCGAACACCCCGCAGGAGGTGATCGGTGGCCGCCTGGAGTTCGACGACATCACCGTGACCCGCGTGTGGGATGAGGCACGCGACGCCACGATCATCACCCAGTTCGAGGCCCGCCCCGACTTCTACAACCAGGGGACGCTGTCCCTGACGTCGCTGGGCACGGACGGGGTGGCGATGGGTCCGGCGAAGACGTACTCCTACGTCGTGTCGAGCATGTCCCGCACCGGATCGGACGCGAACAGCGCCGACGAGTCGAAGCTGACCGTCGTCCTGTCGATCGCTGCCGGCGCCTGAGCATGGCCGACGTCGACTTCGCGGTGGGTGAGGACGAGGCGGGCGCGACGGTGTCGCGCTCCCTCGCCGACCGGATCCGGTCGCAGATCGCTGCGCGCAAGCGCAGGACGCTCGTGTTCACCCACCCGGACTGCCCGGAGTGGACCGTCACGTACCGGCTGCCGCTGGACCGCTCGGAGCTGGCGCCGTACTTCGACCGCGCGGAGAAGGCGCTCAAGCGCAAGCAGCGGTACAACTTCGACGCGGCCGTGCTCGCCGCGTTCAACGTCGCCCTGGCGAACATGGGCGAGGACCTCACCGACGACACGGGGGCCGCTTTGACGGTCCGCGACCACGCGGTGATGGACCTGCTCGACGCGACATCCCCGTCGGAGGCGATCCGCACCCTGTACGGGTCGGACGGCATCGTCGCGGCGGTCGCGGAGAAGCTGATGGCCGAGGCCGGGTACGGCACCGGCGAGGACGTCCTGGTCGATGATGCCGAGGACCCTACGAACGCTGGCTGACGTCGGACGCTCCTGACCACGAGCATCCGATGGTCACGTTCGTTCAGCGGTACGCCCGCGCGTTCGGCCAGGACCCCGTCTCGGTGGCTTTCCGCCCCGAGTCGGACCTGCCCCTGATGGCGATGTTCTACGAGTCCGCCGCGGCGGACCTGGAGGGAGAGTGACATGTCCGGTTACGCCGACGAGCTCTCCGTCAAGCTCACCGCGAAGGATGAGATGTCCGCGAAGCTGCGGGCAGCGAACAAGGAGCTGCAGTCCGTCGCGCGGCAGGTACAGGCGGCGCAGAAGGAGTTCGACCGCACGGGGTCACCGGAGGCGGCCGCGAACCTCAAGCAGCTGTCCGCGCAGTGGGAGAAGCTGGCGAAGGCGCAGGCCGAGGCCGCCCGTTCGGCGAGGACCGCGAACGCGGAGCTGAAGAAGACGCAGTCGGAGGCCGGCAAGGCGACCACGGCGATGGGCCGCCTCGGCGCGTCGATCACGAAGCACGCGACAGCGATCCGCAACGCCGGCCTGGTCGCCGGTGCGGCGATGCTGCTGTTCGCGAAGCAGTCGATCAGCGCGTTCGCTGAGGCCGAGAAGCAGCAGGTCATGCTGAACCAGGCGTACTCGCGCTTCCCGAAGATCCAGGACGTCACCCGCGCATCGTTCGACAAGCTGAACACGTCGATCATGAACCTGACCGGGACCGACGACGACGCCCTCGCCTCCGCTGAGGCGCTCCTGTCACGCTTCGACCTGACCGGCCAGCAGATCCAGCAGCTGATGCCGATCATCAACGACTACGCGATCGCCACCGGGCAGGACATCGGGGACGCCACCAAGAAGGTCGGCATGGCGATGCTCGGCAACGCGAAGGCGCTGAAGAGCATGGGCATCAACTACAAGGCGACCGGTGACCGTGCGGCCGACTACTCCTCGATCCTCGAGATCCTCACGACGAAGGTCGGCGGGGTTGGCGAGGCGTTCGGGAAGACGACCGCGGGCCAGCTCGCGATCGCGAGCCAGAACTTCGAGAATCTCAAGGAGTCCGTCGGCGTCGCCCTGGTTCCGGCGCTACAGGCCATGGTCAATGTCATGCGCCCTGCTGTGTCGATGTTCACCGCACTCCCGGAGCCGGTGAAGCAGACCGGGATTGGCGTCGCCGCGCTTGGCATTGCCGCGATGGTTGCGACACCGCGGCTGGTCGCCATGAATGGGGCACTGACCGGGATGGGGCTGGGACTCGGCCCGGTGGCCGCGATCCTCCTCGCCGTGATCACGAGCGTTAAGGGCGTCAACGATGTGGCAACCACCAGCACAGGCCCCGTAGACGCCTTCTTCGCGGCGATCAAGAGTGCCGCCCCTCCGATGCTCGTGCCCACCATATTCGCCATTGGTGAGGCCATCGGGTATGTCAACCACAACCTGGACAAGACCCCGCCGTCGACTAATGCCGCGACTGACGCATTCAAGAAGCAACTGAGGGTTCAGGTCCTAGGTACGCAGGCCAACGAGCAGTACGCCGACTCCCTGGGGAACATCAAATACTTCGCCTCCACGGCCGCCGCCCGGGTCACCGGCCTCGCGGTCGCACTCGAGCGCGTCAACGCGATCCTCGACCAGGACGACGCCGTGAAGGCATGGCGGAAGTCGATCAACGACTACATCAAGAAGCCGTCCGTCGACGCCGCGAAGGCAGCCGTCCGCGGGTTCACGGCAGCGGCTGGAGCGTTCAAGGACGGATCGAAGGCGCAGGCGGACTTCGTCACGAAGAACCTGCCCGCCGTCGAGAACGCGATCAAGAAGTCCGGCATGGACAAGGACCTGCAGAGGAAGCTCCTGGCCCCACTGCGCAGGGCAGCCGCGGAGGCCATCAGGGTGCAGGAGCTCATCGACCTCATCCACGGCAAGAAGATCGCCATCACCTACTACGGCGGCACACCCACCAACTCGGGCGGCTACCACGGGAAGGTGAAGCCGGCCACGGGCGGCCTCATCACCGGACCCGGCACGGGCATCTCCGACTCGATCCCGGCGATGATCTCAAACGGCGAGTTCGTCATCCGGGCAGCCGCAGTCAAGACCCTCGGTGTCGACACGCTGCGCGCCTTGAACCACGCCGACAAGGCTCCCGCCCTGCCTCCGCTCGTGTCCGCGCCCCGCATCAGCCTCCCGTCCCAGTCGGTCGGGCGTGACGCGCCACTGGTCGGGCACATGGAGATCCACACCACCAGCCAGGTCGACGTCGAGCTGGCGCTCGCACGTGAGGCGCGCCGCGCCGACCGTGACCGCAAGGCCCGCACCGCGGGGACCCGCTGATGGCCCGCGGAGTCACCGGCGCCATCGACGATGCGACCGTGTCCGTCGTCCTTTCCGGCACCTCGGTGCGGCCGGAGAACCAGGCGCGACTCATATGCGCGGGGATGCCCACCCTCGTCCTGCCCTGGTGGCCGGACGAGGTCGAGAACTCCGGCTGGGCGCCGGACTGGGCGGAGACCGCGCGCCCCGGCCGCGCCCCGCTGCTCACCCGGTCCACCGACCCGCTGCCGACGATGCGGCTGTCGTTCGTGCTGCGGGACTCCAGCATCGACGAGCCGATGGGCGACCTGATCGCCCGGATCCGCAGGCTCGCCGCAGCCACCCCCGTCGTCCACGTCATGCTCGGGCAGTCCGACCGCGGCGTGTGGCGCGTCACCGACGCGGGAGCGAACGAGACCGACTGGGCCGCGAACGGTGAGCCATCCGTCGCCGACGTCGTCATCAGCCTGCGCGCCGCATCCGACGCCACCATCGCCGTCGGCCCCGTCGCGTCGAAGCCGAAGCCGAAGAAGTGAGGCGTCATGGCTGACCCCGACGGCTGGGCCACGATCTCCCCGAACGGTGTCACCCCACCGGACCCGCCACGCGGACTGCCCGACGTCGAGGCCCTGTCACCAGCCCGCCGCTCCCCGCAGGTGCGGGCCGCGCAGCGCCTGGGCACCCGCCGCCCCGACCTCCAGCCCCGGCAGCCCTCGGACCGATGACCGTCGACACCGCGACCCTGCGCCTGGGCAGCGCCCGGCTCGGGGCCGACATCGAGCAGGTCCTCACCGGGCTCACCCTCGACGCCTCCTCGGACTCCGTCGCGCAGCTCACCGTCACCGCGTCCGACGACAACGGGATCATCGCCGCGTCGAACCTCGCCGCCACCGGCACCGCCCTGACGTGGATGGGCCAGGCGTGGCAGGTCGCCGCGATCACCACCAGATGGGGCGAGGACAACACGATCGGGCACTCCTTCGACTGCCGGTCCGCGCTGGCCCGCAGGCTGCGCCGCACCTACAAGGCCAGCGCCGAGAAGAAGGTGTCCCCGTCGCAGTGGGTCACCGGCCGGGTAACCGCCGCCGGCGGTATCGCGATCTGCCAGCCCTCGAGCAAGCAGGGCACCATCGCGCAGTCGTCCGGCAGCGACCGGCAGTCCGAGCTCGACGTCATCGCGAACCTCGCCTCCGACCTCGACTGGTCCTGGTGCGAGTGGGGCGGACGGCTGTGGTTCGGGTCCCGGTACTGGGCGTGGTCGGGGAACGCGACCGGGCAGCGGCTGTGGCCTGTCACCCGCGGCACGAGCCCCGCGAGCGACGCCATCAGCGTCGAGGCCACCATCGACTCCGACACCACCGACAACCTCGCCACCGGCACCGTCACCGTCCCCTACGGGTACGGGGTGAAGGTCCGCCCGTGGGACCGGGTCCGGCTCGCCGGGTACGGGCAGCGGGACGGGGTGTGGCTCGTCGACGCGATCAGCGTCACCGCGGACGGCTTCAGCCCCGTGTCCCTGACGATCGCTCAGCCGCACCTGCCGGCGAAGAAGAAGGGCTCCTCGACGTGATCGGGAAGGTCACCCGCGTCGACGGGAACCAGGTCCACGTCATCGTCGACGCGATCCTGCCCGGCATCGAGATGGGGCCGCTGCCCGCGGTCGCGCACCGCGTCACCCTCAGCCCCGACACGTTCAGCAGGTACCGCGCGGGCGACACGGTCCTGGTCGTCGAGGACACCTTCAACGACTTCATCGTCATCGGCGTGCTGTTCGGCGTCGACGACCCCCTGCCCACCTAGGAGGCGACGGCGTGCAGACGATCAGCCACCCGATGCGGCTGGACTCCGCGGGATCCCTCGTCACCGTCGACGACGCCTCCGGCCGTGCCGCCGCCGAGCTCGCCGGGCATGTCATCGCCTGCCTGCGCGGTGAACGGTCCCTCGCCCCCGCGTATGGGGTCGCTGACGCGGCCGGCGCGGGGATCTCCACCAGCCAGGTCGCCGGTGCGCTCGCGATCTGCGAGCCGGAGATCACGGCGAAGGCGGTCAGCTTGAGCAGCGCCGGACCCGACCGGCTCCGCGTGAACGTCGACGTCGAATGGAGCCAGCAGTGAAGGACTTGGACCTGGCGGCGATCAACCTCGTGGCCGACGACCGTGACCCGCAGGCCATCTTCGACTCCTCCCTCGCCACCTTCCAGGCCCTCGCCCCGACCGCCCGCCCCCGCAACGGCTCCGTCGAGGCGATCCTGCTCGAGGCGTTCGCTACCGCGTCCGCCGACGTCATCTACGCCCTCAACCGCGTCATCTCCCTCGCGGTCGAGGGCGTCATCGGCTTGTACGGGGTGCCCCGCTCGCCGGGGACGTCGGCCACCGGCACCGTCACCCTCACCCTCGACGGGGCGAGGGACCTCACCGTCACCGCGGGGCAGCGACTGTCGGAGCCGTCGACCGGCCTCGTCCTCGTCGTCACCGCCACCACCAGCGGGACGTCGACGTCGACGCTCACCGTCCCCGTCGCCACCGAGCTCGCAGGCGGCGCCGGCAACGCGATCAGCGCAGGCTCACCCGTGGACCTCCTCGACGCGATCCCCTACGTCGTGTCCGCGGCCGTCGCCACCGCCCTCACCGGCGGCTCCGACGCGGAGTCCGACGCCACCTGGCTGGACCGCGCCTCCACCGTCCTCGCCCGCGTCACCAGCAGCCTCGTCCTGCCCGTCCACTTCACCGCCTACGCCCTGGAGGACACCAGGGTGGGCCGCGCCACCGTCATCGACCTGTTCCACCCCGGCGGCACCCCCGGCTCGGACCTCGGGGATCTCACCGTCTACCTGTACGGCCGCGGCGGGCTGCTGTCCGCCGACGTGAAGGCCGAACTGCAGGCGGCGATGGCGCTGCGCACCGCCGCGATGCTGACCGTGTACGTCCAGGACGCCGGCATCGTCACCCAGAACCTCGCCCTGACCGTCCACGCCCTGCCCGGCTACTCCACCGATGACGTGCGGGACGCGGTCACCGTCGCACTGCGCGCCTGGATGAGCCCCGACGCCTGGACGTGGGGCCGCGACATCCTCACCACGGAGATCATCGACGTCGCCGCAGACGTCACGGGCGTCGACTACGTCGACACGGTCACCACCCCGTCGGGCACCGTCACGGTCGGGGCTTCGCAGCTCGCCCTCGCGGGCACTGTCACCGTCACGGTCTCCTAGCCATGACCCGCCCGAGCGTCCACCCGGCCGCCGAGCAGGTGTACCGGCTGCTGCCGGACTACCTGCAGGCCGCCGACACCGGCACCGACTGGACGACGCTGCGGTTCCTGGCCGGCGCCGCGGCCGGGCTCGAGCGGGCGGTTGACGTCCTCACCGCCGCCGACCCGGACACCTCCGTGACCGGCACCTGCGAGATCGTCAACCCCGCCGCCGCACCCAGATCGTTCCTGCCGTGGCTCGGCTGGCTCGCCGGCATCGACACCTCCGCACTGCCTGCCGCGGACGTCCGCACCGCGATCGCCGACGCCTCCTCCAGCCAGCGCCGCGGCTCCGCCGACGCGATCAAGGCCGCCGTCGCCCGCACCCTCACCGGGTCGCGGCTGGTGCGGGTGTACGCCAACCTCTCCGGCACAGAGCCGTACCTGCTGACCGTGGTGACGATGGTGTCGGACACGCCGGACGAGGTTGCCGCCCTGGCGGCCGCGTGGACGGAGAAGCCCGCCGGGATCGACCTCGAGCTGCAGACGGTCGCCGGGTCGATCTGGACCGAGGTCGTCTCCCACTACGCCACCTGGGACGACGTGGTGGCGGCGCACGACACCTGGGACGACCTCATCAGCTGGATCCCGTAGGAGGAACCGATGCCGAACACTGACCTGGGCTACCCGTATGTCGCCGGCACGGCGTCGCCCGCCGGGCACACGCAGGTGCAGGCCCTCGCGGAGGCAGTCGACGCCTCCCCGGGTGTCGGGTCGTTCACGCAGACCGAGATCGACGCCTTCACCATCGCGCAGAAGCGGGCCGGCCGGGTCGTCTGGAATGAGACGACGGGCACCCTGCAGCAGTCAAACGGGTCCACCTGGACGAATGTGGGCGACCTGCCCACGAAGGCTGATCTAGCGATGACGCAGAACACGCAGACAGCCGACTACGTGTTCGCCAAGACCGACCTGACCAAGCTCGTCGTGATGAACAAGGGAAGCGCGGTCGCCCTCACTGTTCCCACCGACGCGACCGTGTCCACATGGGCATCTGCCAGCCAGCTGCGGTTCCTCAACATCGGGGCGGGACTGCTGACGATCACCCCAGCCGCCGGCGTCACGATCAACGGCACACCGTTGACCTTCCAGACCTCCAAGGGAGGGATGCTCATCTGGACGGCGGCGAACACCTGGACGCTCGTCCCTTTCTCCGGTGGGGCTAGCGCTGTTGTCGGATCGACGACGGGCAGCCCCGCCACCGCGACGTACAGCGGCAAGACGAGCTACAAGTTCACCGCTGACGGCTCCATCACGGTCACGTCCGCCGGATTCGTTCGCGCCCTGCTCGTAGCGGGTGGCGGCGCGGGCGGACGCGGCTACCAGGACCAGGGAGTCGGCGGTGGCGGTGGTGGTGGCGGGGTGTTGGACGTCGCGGAACTGTGGCTTCCCGTCGGCACGCATGCCGTCTCCGTGGGAGCGGGAGGAGCCTCGGGGGGTTCATCCAACGTTCCTGGCGGCAACGGCGGCCCGTCGAAGATCGGCACGCTCATCGGGGTGCCTGGTGGTGGCGGCGGCGGGTATGAGGGATTCCCCGGCGGGTGCGCGGGGACGACCGGCGGCTCGGGCGGCGGCGGTGGCGGCGGCAACGGCGGGAACTTCAATGGTGGCGCCGCGCAGGTCGGCGGCAACGCCGGAGGCAACACGTCAGGCAGCGGCGGCGGGGCGGGTGCCGCGGGCACGGGTGGCGCTGGTTCGCATGCTGGCGGCGTCGGTGTCTCCTCCACGATCGTCGACGGCTCCACCGCGGTCTACTACGCGGGCGGCGGCGGATCCAACGGTGGCGCCGGAGGCAACGGTGGGGGCGGCAGTTCGACGTCGCTCAACGGGACCGCGGGCACAGCCAACACGGGCGGCGGCGGTGGGGGCGGCAACGGCACCGGTGGCGCGGGCACGGGCGGCGCTGGTGGTTCCGGCGTTGTCGTGATCCTCGTCGGCTGACCATGTCCTGGCCGTCGATCGTCATCATCGCGGTCGCCGTCGCCGTCGACATCATGCTCGTCCCCGCCTTCTGGCTGTGGGACCGCATCGACGACCTGAAGGAGAAGGAGCGGACATGAGCGGCATCGAGACATGGCTTGCAACGTCCCCGTGGGGATCCGCGGTGAAGGTGTTCCTCGGATTCCTCCTCGGCGCTGCGCTGCTCACCTGGACACAGGAAGGCGTCATCTCCTTCGACCACTGGCAGACGTGGGTGATCGGCGCCCTCGGGATCGCCGTCCCCGTCGTCATCAACCTGCTCAACCCCGCCGACCCGAGGTACGGCAGGGGCTCCGCGTGAGCATCGTCGGGATCCTCGTCATCGTCCTGCTCGTCGCGCTCATCGTCTACATCGTGAGGCGGGTATGACGAAGGGCGACCTTGAGGGGCTGCGCCTGCTCGGGCGGCCCGTCAAGCCCGTCGCGCTCGGCCTCATGTTCAGCATGGCCGTCCTGTGCGTGTTCAACGTCACCGACGCCGGCGTCCTCGGCGCCACCCGCATCGGCGACGTCGTCGCCATCATGGCCGGCGCAGCCGTCCTCATGCTCACCGCCGGATGGGCGCTCAGGTCCCAGCCGATGGCCGAGGCCGGACTGTTCACCGCCGGGCTGACGATGGTGCTGCGCTCCACCTTCCTGTTCGCCCTCCAAGGCGTCGGCAACGTCGGGGTGTGGCTCGGTGTCGGCACCGCGATCATCGCCCTCGGCGCGTTCCTGCTGGAGCGCATCGACGAGAACCGGGGGGCGTGGTGGCCTCGATCGTCAGCGAAGGAATAACGGACTCGCCCGCCGTCGCGTCCGCGGTCGCCTACTTCATCATGGCGCTCGCCGGCGCCCTCACCCTGTACGCGACCAGCCATTGGTCGCCGGAGCGCAGGGAGAAGCGGCGCCGTATCCGGCACCGCCAGTCGCACCAGGACGTGAACCGGCAGCACGACGAGTACCGGGATGGCGACGGCGAGTTCCACGACCGCCGCATCCGGCAGGAGCCGTTCGACGGCCCCGACCGCCGGGCCAGGCACGACGAGGAGTAGAGGAAGAAGGCACGGCCATGACCACACCGTCACCGAAGACCGTCATCGCACACCTGGACACGTGGGGCGTCAACTACGTCCTCGAATCCGGCTACTCCTCGCCCCGCATCGACCCCTACGACGGCGGCTCGCGCTTCGAGGGCATCGTCGTCCATCACACCGCCGGACGTGACTCCCTCGCCCTGTGCCTGCGCGGCACCTACCCGCCCGTCCGCAACTGCCACTTCCTCGTCGACCGCACCGGCCTCGTCCACGTCTGCTCCCTCATCGGCGCCTACCACGCCGGCGAGGGCGGCCCGTGGACGTTCACCCGCCCCACCCCGCGCTACACCGTCCCGAAGGACATGGGCAACCAGCACCTGTACGGCATCGAGATCGAATCCCTCGGCATCAGCGGGAAGATCGACGGCAGCCCTGAGGGCATGACGATCGGGCAGGTGATCGCCGTCGGCAAGCTGAACGCGGCCCTGCTCGACTCGATGGACCGCCTATCCGTCGACCGGGTCATCCGGCACCGCGACTGGACACCCCGCAAGCCCGTGGATCCCCGCCAGACGCTCCCGTTCTGGCGGAAGGTCAGCCAGCTCGCCATCGACAACAAGGGCAAGCGCATCAAGACCGGGTACGCCATCAAGGCGTACGTCGCCACGACGCCCTACGCCACCTAGGAGGCACCGTGAAGACCGCGAGGGACCCGATCGAGATCCCGCAGGACGGGTATGACCTGGTGCGCTGGTCGATGGACGTCGACGGCGGCCCGCTCGGGTTCACCGACGCGCGGGTCGCGATCCGCGAGCAGGCGAACCGTGACGCGGCACTCCTCGGCGAGGTCAGCGTCGCCACCGGCCACATCACGATCAGCAACAGCGGCACGGCCACCGTCATCGAGGTCGACTTCAGTGAGGTGTTCGTCGCGACCCTGCCGCCCGGCGTCTGGTTCTACGACCTGCGCGTCGAGGACGCCCTCGGAAGGCCGCTGTACCCGCTGAACGGCCCGTTCACCGTCCCCGACACCCTCACCGGACCCACCCCGCAGGAGGTCACGCCGTGAGCACGCTGACGATCAAGCGACTGGACACCGTCGTCAGCGTCGACCGTGACGTGACCGAGGTCGTCGTCGCGCGGCAGGTCGTCGGGCTGCCCGGTGAGGCCGCCACCGTCGACGTGGGGGAGACGAACCAGCTTCCGCCCGGGTCCGCGCCGCTGGTGACGAACGTCGGCGACCTGCACCACGCGGTCTTCGACTTCGACATCCCGATGGGTGACATCACCCCGGAGGCTCGCGCGGCGATGGAGGCGGCGCAGGCCGCGGAGCTCGCAGCGGAGAACGCCCGCGACGCCGCGATGTCCGCGCAGACCGGCGCCGAGCTCGCGGAGACGAACGCCGGACTGCAGGCCAGCGGCGCGGCACAGTCGGCCCTGGACGCGCAGGCGGCGCAGGCCGCAGCCGAGCAGGCCGCCTCCAGCGTGGAGAACCTGCAGGTCGGTGCGACCACCACAGGCGCCCCCGGATCGTCAGCCAGCGTCGTCGACGCGGGCATAGCGGGGCACCCCATCCTCACGTTCACGATCCCGCGCGGCGACGTCGGCGCGACCGGCGCGAAGGGCGACACGGGGGCGGCGTCCACCGTTCCCGGACCGCAGGGCGACGCCGGTGTCGACGGCCGCGAGGTCGAGCTGCGCACCTCCGGCGGCTACGTGCAGTGGCGGTACGTCGGCGACACGTCGTGGACGAACCTCGTCGCGCTCACAGCGATCACGGGCCCCCAGGGCGCGACCGGCGCCACGGGTGCAGCAGGTGCCGCAGGCGCCAATGGAACGAACGGCACGAACGGTCGCGAGATCGAGCTGCACAAGGGAGCGACCGCGCTCGAGTGGCGGTACGTCGGAGACGTCGCGTGGACCGCGGTCGTCCCGCTCGCCGACATCACCGGGCCCACCGGCGCGACAGGATCCACGGGCGCGACGGGAGCGACCGGGCCGCAGGGCCCGCAGGGCATCCAGGGCGAGACCGGCGCCACCGGCGCGACCGGCCCCGCGGGTGCCGTGTCCGGGCAGGTCCTCTACTTCGACAACACCACCAGCGACCAGCTGCTCCCCACCATCACGGGCACCGTCTACTCGTTCAACGGCGCCGGGAACCCCGACATCATCCACCGATCCTCCGGCTCGTTCCTGACCGATGGCTTCCTCGCGGGGATGAAGATCACCGTGTCCGGCGCGGGTCAGGCCGGCAACAACGGCACGTTCACGATCGCCACGGCGGCCGCCGCCGACCTCACCCTCGTCACCGCGAACGCCCTCACCACCGAGGCGGCCGGGGCGACGGTCACGATCAAGGCGGACCGGGAGCGCATCACCCGCGCACCCGCGTCCGGCACCGAGCAGGACGAGGCGCAGTCGATCGTCCTCGCCGACGGCGACGTCACCCTCGACACCTACGTCACCGCCGCCGGCTACCCCGGCGCCCTCGCGATCCCCGCCGGGACGTGGAACTTCCACGCCTGGTTCTACGTGTCCGCCGGCGCCACCTGCACCGTGAAGTTCCGGGTCCTGAAGATCAGCGCCACCGGCGTGGAGACGACCCTGTTCACCACCGCCGCATCACCGGCGATCGCCGCGACCACGCTGGCCGCCCCGACCGAGGTGCAGCTGTCCTACACGAACGCCGCCGACATCGCGCTGCTGACCACGGACCGGATCGCGGTCCGCATCGTCGCCAACAACTCCTCCTCGACCGCGCGGACCGTCCACTTCGTGTACCAGGGCTCCGTGCATGCCTCGCACGTGGAGACGACGCTGCCGGTCGCCGGCGTCGGCGTCCCCACCGGCGGCGCCACCGGGGTCGTCCTGGCGAAGAAGTCGGGCAGTGACTACGACACCGAGTGGGTCGCGACCCCGTCCGGGCTGATCGTCCCCCAGTCGCAGGTCACCGGACTGGTCGCCGCACTAGCCGCAATATCCGCTAGTGCGGCTCCCGCCACGAGCCTGTGGCTGCCCACCACGACAGGGAACACCGTGTCGTGCCCGACCGCGGCGGCACTGTCCGTCACGGGCGGCGACATCATCGTCAAGATCGCCCCGGACGCATGGGGCGTGGCGATGGCGCTGGCCTACAAGGGCTGGCCGTCCACGGGCTGGTACTTCGGCATCGGGGCCGACAACAAGCCCTTCCTGAATGACTATGACGGCACTGGTTACCGATCCCACACAAGCGCATCGGCCCTGCCTGCTGGGGTGACTGTCGCGGGCCGGACGACGTGGCTCAAGGCACGCCGTGTCAACGACACCGGGGCCAGTACCTACACGACGGAGTTCTCCTACTCCGATGACGGCGTGACGTGGACCTCGCTCAACACGCAGACCACCGCGGGGACGGGTGCTCTTGGGGCATCCGCGGGCGCGCTGGTGCTCTGGTTCAATTCCAATGACGCGAGCGGCGTCCGTGGCAAGGTCTACCGATTCACCCTGAAGGATCTCGCCGGGACAACCGTCGCGGACTGGCGTGCCGACATTCCCGGTGCCCGCTACCGGGACGCCTACGCGAACATCTGGACAGTCAACGGAACGGCTAACGCATGGATGGTGGCGTAATGGCTTGGGTGACGATCTATGAGGACACCGAGAAGAAGATCGAACGCGACAGCGTTAGTCAGGCGGAGCGGCTCACCTACACCAATCCGAACCGGCAGACGCTCCAGACGCAGGCCCTTGCAGCGTTCACTCAGAACCGCGCCAACATCACCCGCAACACGGCGTCTATCGCCGTAGCGAACCCGACCAACGCTCAGGTTGTCGCGGCGTTGAAGGACGCGCTAGGCCAACTGAGCCAGTTGGAAGCGCAGAACAACGCCATCATGCGACTCGTCTTGGGGATGCTCGATGGAACCGATTAGCGCCCTCATCCGGCAGGCCATCGACAACGGATCAGAGGTCAACGCCGAAGGCGCGTACCTGCTCGCGCTGGAAGCCGAGAAGAACCCTGAGCGGCAAGTCAGGAACCGTGACATGACGACACGCGGGAAAGGTGACTGATGAGTCATAGGAAGCGGGCTGAACCTATGAATCCCAGCCCCGGATTCATAGGCGGGAACATCAGCCAGGACGGCTAACGAGCTCCCCCTCGCGGAGACGAGAGAGCCCCTCATCACACCCTGCCTCGGGTGCTGATGAGG
>Ga0302299_10001111_pt1 | contig 15997 bp, 14 predicted proteins | sample III_Fen_N3_4_FD_198795 | JGI IMG/M metagenome (GOLD analysis project Ga0302299, IMG submission 198795) | Peat permafrost microbial communities from Stordalen Mire near Abisko, Sweden - III_Fen_N3_4 | ecosystem: Environmental > Terrestrial > Soil > Wetlands > Permafrost | place: Sweden: Abisko... | reverse complement strand
GTCAGCAGGAAGCGGGCCACGGCGGTGTCCCAGCCCTCGGGGTCGACGTTCCACTCCTGGGTGTGGCGGGCGCCCTTGACCGGCACGAACGTCACCAGGTCGGGCCGCGCCTGGGCCAGCCGACGGGACGGCGCCGAGGGCACGAACTCGTCGTCGTCGCTGTGGATCAGCAGCAGGGGCAGCTTGAGCTCCGACGCGCGCGTGACCCAGTCCAGCCGGGCGAGAGACAACGGCGTCTCCACCCCGACCAGCCGCCGGGCGTGCGGGTGCTCCAGGACGGCCTGCGAGAGCCGCCCGACGGTGGGCGGCAGCCGGTTGAGGCGGGCCTGGTGGTCCAGCACGTGCCGCCAGTCGATGACCGGCGCGTCCAGGACGACGGCGCGCACCCGGTCCGCCAGCCACGAGCGGGAGATCGTCTGCAGGGTGATCGCGCCGCCCATGGACCAGCCGACCAGGACGACGTCCGTCGCACCGGCGTCGACCGCGTGCAGGATCGCCGCCTCGACGTCCATCCACTCGGCGTCGCCCAGGTGGTACCGGCCCGCCCGCGACCGCGGGACGCCGGGGTCGTTCCGGTAGCTCATGACCAGGCTGGTGAACCCGAGCCGGCGCAGCACCGGCAGCGCCCGCAGGCACTCCTCCCGGGTGGCGCCCCGGCCGTGGACGAGGACCGCCCACGTGCCGCGCACGTCGCCCTCCGCCGGCGGGACCAGCCACGACGGCAGCGGGCCGACCTCCGACGTCACCGTGATCTCGGTGAAGGGCAGGCCGAGCGCGGTGCCCGGCGTCCCGGCGTAGAAGTACTGGTTCCACCGGGCGGCGCCCTCGCGCAGCCGGCCACGGTCGACCCCGAGCACGCGCCGGGTGACCGTGCGTGCCTGCTCGTCATGGTCGATCACCGGACCCAGCCGGGCGTGCCCGTCCCCGCTGTCCAGCCACAGGCCGTAGCGGCCCGGCGCGACGGTCTCGGGCGTGGCCCGCAGCGTGACCGTGCCCGCCCCGACCCCGATCACCTCGACGTCGTCCGGGCGGCCCTCGCGCGGGGAGACCACCTGACGGGCGAAGTAGGCGGCGGCCGCCGACACCACGCCGCCCACGGCCACGGCCGTCACGGCCGCCCCGACGGCGCCCCGCACCGCCGCCCGCCGGGCACCTGCCCCGCCGCTCACCGTGCGGCAGCCGGGTGGAGGGGGCCGGACGGCGCGGCCGCCGGGCGGGCGGGGCCGGTCGTCGGCGGGGTCGGCGTCACGTGGTGCGAGGACATGCCCCTGATTCTGCCCAGCGCGGCCCGGTTCGGCCATGGGGCCCGCCGGGCGGCCCCGGCCCGACTACCGGTGGGCCACCGGTGGTCGGGCCACGGCGGCGCCACGGCCGGGCTACGGCCGGGCTACGGCCGGGCTACGGCCGGGCGGGCGGCATCGGCCGTCCGGAGGGTCGTCTAGGGTTGAGGGGAGGGCCGGCTCGCCGGCCACCACCAGCGTTCCAGCCGGGACCGTGAGGAGAGACCGTGACCGCGTCGACGGGCCTGTCGATCGTCCTGCTCACCGAGGAGGCCCTGACCGCCGCCGACGTCGTGCGCCTGGTGAGCCTCCACGGGACCGATCCGGCGCAGTACCGGGTGCTGGTCCCCGAGGACACCGACCGCAACCTCCTGGCGGACGTGCTCGACCACCTCAGCCTGCTCGAGCTGCGCGAGGCCGTCGCGGCCGTCGCCTCCCGGCGGCACGAGGACGACGACCGTGTGCACGCCGACCGGGCGCTGGCCGGCACCCTCGCCGAACTGCAGAGCGCCGGCTCGCCGGCGACCGGGCACCTGGTCCAGGGCGACCCGGTCGCGGCGCTGCAGAAGGAGCTCGCCGACACCCCGGCCGACGAGGTGATCGTGGTGACCCGGCCGCACGCCGTCGAGGACACCTTCCACACCGACTGGGCCTCGCGGGCGCGCGAGCGCCTCGGGGTGCCGGTGCTGCACGTCTACGCCGGGTCGAGCTGGCTGGGCTGAACGTGGCTGGCTGAACGGGGCCGGCCGGCTCCGCGCCGGCTGCTCCGTGCGCGCCGGTTACTCCGCCGACGAGGTGGTCTGCATGGTGCGCCACCCCTTGGCGAAGAGCAGGTAGGCCGACAGCAGCGACAGCAGGATGAGCGAGAGCGGCGCCGTCGGGTTGGCGAGCGTCGCCAGGCCCAGCCAGATGGCCAGGATGAGCACGAGGTACGCCCGGGTCGGGGTCTGCGCCGGCTCGGCGACCTCGTCGCCCGTGCCGGGCACCACGACCTGGCGGGGCGCTGCGGGCGCCGACCCGTCGTCCGCGCCGGCGTGCACCCGCTCCCGCTCCCGCTCCTCCAGGATCTGCTCGGCGACGCGGGCGTTCCGCGCGTCCTCGAGGAGGTTCAGGCCCTGGCCGACGAGCAGCAGGGCCGCGATGAGCGCGGGCACCCGGAGCATCCCCGAGACCTCGGACGACGTCTGGTCGACCAGGCCGAGCGCCAGGCCGATCACGATGATGATCAGCGGCTCGACGAGCGACTGGGACCCGGCGAACCGGGCGCGGACGAGCGCCAACCGGGCAGGCGGCGGCTCGCTCTCGCCCGCGGGCGTGCTCGGGTAGCCGGGACCCGGTACATAGCTCATGTTCTCCAGGGTAGTGCGCAACTGCCCCGAACGGGACTCCAGGCACGGGAACGTCTGCGTTCGCCGCGCGGTTCTCAGTCCGTGAGGCATCATCCTCGGGGCGGTCCCGGGGCGGGCCCCGGCACCCACGGGTCGCCGGGCCCGGCGATGAGACGAGGAGACGACGTGGAGCCCACCCGGCGGGTGTACCCGGTCCAGCTCGACGAGAGCGCGTGGCGCGACCGGCTGACCCCGCAGGAATTCGCCGTCCTGCGCCAGGGCGGTACCGAGCGCGCCTTCAGCGGTGAGTACTGGGACGACCACTCCGAGGGCGTCTACGCCTGCCGCGCGTGCGGCGCCGAACTGTTCCGCAGCCGGGAGAAGTTCGACAGCCACTGCGGCTGGCCGTCGTTCTTCGCGCCGCTCGCGGGCGACCGGGTCGAGTACGTCGCGGACCGCTCGCACGGCACGGTCCGCAACGAGGTGCGCTGCGCCAACTGCGGCTCCCACCTGGGGCACCTCTTCGAGGGCGAGGGGTACCCGACCCCCACCGACCTGCGGTACTGCATCAACTCGATCAGCATCCGGCGCGAGCCGGTGACCGAGCCGACGGTCGAGCCGGCCCAGCCCGGGCGGTCGCAGGCCCCGACGTCTGGTGACAGCGCGGCCACGACGGTGCGATGACCACTCACGCCACGAATCACGCCACGGACCGACCGGGCGAATCACCGTCCTGGCCGCCGGACGTGCGAGAAGGTGTCCTCGTGGGCGACGTGCTCGGGATCTCCCCGCAGGTCTGCCGTGCCCCGTGGTCCCGGCTCACCCCGCCGGCCGCGCACGGCCTGGCCCGGTTGCGCGTCGACGTCCTCGTGGTCGAGGGCGGCAGGCCCCGCGCCGAGCTCGACGACGCCGACCTGGACGACCTCACCGAGCACCTGTGGGTGGCGGACGGCGAGGTCCCGGTGGCGTGCCTGCGCGTGGTGCGGGGCCCGGGCGGCATCCCGACGATCGACCGGGCGTGCGCGCGGCCCGACGTCCGGCGGCTGGGCCTGGTCAGCGCCCTGGTGACGGACGTCGTGGCGCGGCGGGGCTCGGGCCGGATCGGCGCGCTGGCCCTGCCCGGCACGGTGATGTTCTTCGGCCGGCACGGTTTCGAGGTGTGCGGGCCGCCGGTGGAGGCGTCGGGAGCCCGGGTGACGCCGCTCGTGCGCCACCCGGAACTGCCCTGGCGGGAGTGACCAACGACGTGAGGCGGGCCGGTCAGGCCAGCGAGCCGACCAGCTCCGCGAGGGGCACGCGCGGCCCGGTGTAGAACGGGATCTCCTCGCGGACGTGCTGCCGGGCACGGGTGGCCCGCAGGTCGCGCATGAGGTCGACGATGCGGTGCAGCTCGTCCGCCTCGAAGGCCAGGATCCACTCGTAGTCGCCGAGGGCGAACGCCGACACCGTGTTGGCCCGGACGTCGGGGTAGCCGCGGGCGGCCATCCCGTGCTCGACGAGCATGTCGCGCCGCTCCTCGTCGGGGAGGACGTACCAGTCGTAGGAGCGCACGAACGGGTACACGCAGAGGTAGCCCCGGGCCTCCTCCCCCGCCATGAACGCGGGAACGTGCCCCTTGTTGAACTCCGCGGGCCGGTGCAGCGCCATGACCGACCAGACCGGTCGCAGCCGGCGCCCGAACGCCGTCCGCCGCAGGCCGTGGTAGGCCTCCTGGAGGATCTCCGGCGTGGGCGCGTGCCACCACACCATCACGTCGGCGTCCGCGCGGAGCCCCGCCACGTCGTACCAGCCGCGGACGACGAGGTCCTTGCCGGCGAGCCCGGCGAGCAGGTCCTCGACCTCCGCGACGAGCCCGGACCGGTCGGCGGGCAGGTCCTCGGCGGCGAAGACCGACCACATGGCGTAGCGGATGGTCTGGTTGATCTCCCGGGCGCTGCTGCGCGCCTCCGGCGCCTGCTCGGTCGCCTGGTTCTGCTCGGTCATGCGCCCATTCTCGCCGCTCCCCCGTCGTCCTGCCGCACCGGCCCGTCACCGGTGCCGGTTCCGGTTCCGGTTCCGGTTCCGGTGCCGGTTCCGGTTCCGGTGCTGCCCGGCAGCTGGGCGGCGACCTCGGCGGCGGCCCGGGTGGCGGCGGCGACGCACGCCGGGATCCCGACGCCGTCCAGCGCTGCGCCGCACACCGCCAGGCCCGGCACTGCGGCCACGGCGGCGCGCACCCGGGCGATCCGGTCCAGGTGCCCGACCGCCGGTTGCGGCAGGGAACCGCCCCACCGCACCACCCGGGTCGCGACCACCGCCGCCGCGAGGGGCCGGCCGAGCAGGTCGCCCGCGTCGGCGAGGGCGAGGGCCGCCAGGTCGGCGTCGTCCCGCTGGAGGACCGCCTCCTCGCCGTGCCGCCCGAGGGACAGCCGGACGACGGCGAGCCGGTCGTCGAGGGCGTCGACCCAGGCCCACTTCGCGGCGGAGAAGGTCATCGCCTTGACGGCCCGCCGCTCGAGCGGCGGCACGAGCACTCCCGAGCCCGGCAGGCCGGCGAGGACGTCGCGCCGAACCACCGCCGCGACGACCCCCACGCTCGCCGCCTCGATGCCGCCGAGCTCGGCGGCCGCGGTCGGGCAGGCCGTCGCCAGCAGCCGGGACGCCGCCCGCGCGGGTACCGCCAGCACCACCGCGTCGACGTCCAGGTGCGAGCCCTGGTGGACGCCGCGCGTCGGCGCCGGCCCCAGGCCGAGCCGCCAGCCGCCGTCCGGACGGCGGGCCAGGTCGCGGACGGTCGTCGACGGGCGCAGCTCCACCCCGCGTGCCGCCAGCTGTCGCGCCAGTGCCTGCGGCAGGCGCCCGACGCCGCCCGCGATGCCGGCGAAGACGGGCTGGGCGGGGTGGGCGGGGTGGGCTGCCGGCGGCAGGTCCCGGGCCAGGGCGGCGAGCAGGCTGCCCCCCGAACGGGCGTGCTGCCACAGCGCCGGCACGGTGGCCGCCAGGGACAGCCGGTCGGCGTGCCCGGCGTAGACCCCGCCGAGCAGCGGCTCCACGAGCCGGTCGACGACGGCCCGGCCGACCCGGGCGGTGACCCAGCTCGCGACGTCCGTGTCGGCGTCCAGGGGCGGCGCGGGCAGGTCCGGCTCGGCGGCGACGCGCCGCACCTCGGCCGCGGTCAGCACCTCGTCCAGGCCGTCGGCCCGGGCCGGCACGCCCATGACCGTGCCCGACGGCAGGGCGTGCAGCCGGCCGGCACGCACCACGTTCGCCCGCGTGGTCACCGGGTGCACCAACTGCGGGCCGAGGCCGACCTCCCGCGCCAGGGCCACGCCCTCCGGCCGGCGCGCGAGCATGGACTCCGCCCCGAGGTCGATCTCCAGCGGGCCGACCGCCCCGACGGCGAGCTTGCCGCCGACCTGCGTCGCGGCGTCCAGCAGGACGACGCGCGGGGGGTCCGGGAGGGTCGCCAGCCGCCAGGCGGCGGTCAGGCCGGAGATCCCGCCGCCGACGACGGCGACCGTGCTCCGCGGCAGACGGTCGGGCTCGCGGACGTCAGGCACGCGCTCCAGCCTGCCACCGCCGTGCCGCCGTCCCGAATCGGGATCGATTCGTGACCTCACGGGCACAACATCATCGCCGTCGGCGGCGTCCTCAGCGTGCCCGGACCGATCACCGACCCGGCCACCGGTCCACCCGCCCGAAGGAGCTCGCCATGCCCCCGACCCGACGGACCGCCACGGTCCCCCTCGTCGTGACCGTGCTCGGCGCCGCGCTCGCCGCGACGCTCGGCCTGTCCGCGTGCTCGGGCAGCTCGAGCGGCTCCACGGCCACCGTCGGGAACGCCGCCGGCGTCGCCGGCGCCCAGCAGGACAGCGGCGGAGCGCAGGACGGGTCGGGGATGTCGGCGGCTGCGGGCTCGTCCGCGGCGGCGGGGGTCCCCGAGGCGGCCCCACCGGCGGCCGTGGCCCGGGCGGCGTCCGCGGGCGGGGGCAAGGCGGTGGCCCCGGCCGCCGGGGCGGGACTGCCGGCACCGGCGCTCAAGCTCGTCAAGACCGCGGACCTGGTCGTCGAGGTGCCCGTGCTGCGGACGGCGGCGGCCCAGGTGCGGTCCATGGCCGAGGGTGTGGGCGGCGCGGTGGCCTCGGAGACGACGTCCTACTCGAGCCCCGTGCCGGCCGCGGTCGGCGCGGGCACCGCCACGCCGGACGGCGCGACCCCGGCCCCGGTACGGGCGCCGGTGCAGCCCGGCGAGTCGGTGCTCGTCCTGCGCGTGCCGGTCGCGGCGATGGAACAGACCGTCGACCGGGTGGCGTCGGTCGGCAAGGAGCTGTCCCGGACGTCGTCCTCCCTCGACGTGACCGCCGACCTCGCCGACCTCGGGAGCCGGGTGAAGACGCAGACGAGCAGCGTGACGCGGGTGCGCGAGCTGCTGGCCAAGGCGTCGTCGCTGCAGGACGTCGTCCTGCTGGAGTCGGAGCTGTCCCGGCGCGAGGCGGTCCGGGAGGCGCTGCAGGCTCGCCAGGCCGCGCTCGCCGGCCGTGCCGACCTGTCGACGCTCACCGTCACGCTGCGCACGCCCGACGCCGCGCCGCCCGCGACCACGCCGCGCACGGAGGACAACAGCTTCGTCGGCGGCCTGAAGAAGGGCTGGCACGCGGTCATCGTGAGCACCGGCGTCGTCCTGACCGTGCTCGGGGCGCTGCTGCCGCTGCTGGTGATCCTTGCCCTCGTCGGCCTGCCGGTCTGGTGGTTCTGGCGCCGCCGGACCGCCGGGCGCCGCGCCCCGGCCGGCGTCGCACCGTCCGGGCCCTCAGGGCCGTCGTCGTCCGGCCCGGCGTCAGGGACCTCCTCCGCGCCGTCCGCGCCGCCGGCCCCGTAGGCGGCGGAAGGTCAGGTGGGCAAGGCCGGCCGCTCAGGGGATCGGCCAGGCGTGGACCTGGTCGACGACGCGTGCGAGCACGGCCGGGTCGGCGTCCGGGGGGACGCCGTGCCCGAGGTTGAAGACGTGGCCCGGCGCGGCCCGGCCGGACTCGAGGGTGGCGACGACCCGCTCCGAGACCACCTCCGGCGGCGCGAAGAGCACCGCCGGGTCGAGGTTGCCCTGCAGGGCGTAGGCGCCGCCGGTGCGGCGGGCGGCCTCGGCCAGCGGGATCCGGAAGTCGACGCCGAGGACGGTCGCGCCGGCGGCGCCCAGGTCGGCGAGGAGCTCGCCGGTGCCGACCCCGAAGTGGATGCGGGGCACGTGCGGCGCGGCCTGCGCGACGGTGGCGAGCGCCGCCGCGGAGGCGGGCTGCACGTAGGTCCGGTAGTCGGCGGCGGGCAGGGCTCCCACCCAGGAGTCGAACAGCTGGACGGCGGACGCCCCCGCCGCGACCTGCACCCGCAGGAACTCCCCCGCGATCTGCGCCAGCCGCGCCGCCAGGTCGTGCCACAGCCGGGGGTCGCCGTACATGAGCGCCTTGGTCCGGGCCAGGTCCCGGCTCGGGCCACCCTCGACCAGGTAGCTGGCCAGCGTGAACGGCGCCCCGGCGAACCCGATCAGCGGGACCGGCCCCAGCCGGCGGACCAGCTCGGCCACCGCCTCGGTGACGTACGGCACCTGCCCGGCGTCCAGCGGCGGCAGCCGGTCCAGGTCGGCGCGGGTGCGGAACGGCTCGGCCACCACCGGCCCGACGCCCGGCACGATGTCGAGGTCGACGCCGACCGCCTTCAGCGGGACGACGATGTCGCTGTAGAAAATCGCCGCGTCGACGCCGTAGCGCCGGACCGGCTGCAGGGTGATCTCCGTCACCAGTTCCGGCCGGCGGCAGGACTCCAGCATCGGCACGCCCTCGCGGACCTTGCGGTACTCGGGCAGCGAGCGGCCGGCCTGCCGCATGAACCAGACGGGGGTGTGCTGCGGCCTCGCGCCCGCACAGGCACGCAGGAAGGGCCCGTCGGCAGGTGCGGAGCCGGGCGCCGAGCCGGGTGCGGAGGCAGCGTTCGCCGGAGGGCTCGCGCCCGGGGACGTCGTCACGAGGCCCGATCCTCGCACGCCACCACCGCGCTCACGCGGCGGCCAGCAGCACCACGCCGCCGAGCGCCCCGGCGACCCCCCACCGCTGGACCGGCTGCAGCCGCTCGCCGAGCACGAACCGGGCCAGCAGCACGGTGGCCACCGGGTACAACGCCCCGAGCACCGCGACGACGCTAAGGAGCTCGCTGCGGACGGCGATCCCGTAGAGCAGGTTCGCACCGACGTCCGCGAGCCCGACGGCGGCCAGGCCCGGCAGGTCCCGCGGGACGACGCCGCCCGCCGTCCGCGCGGCCAGCCCCACCAGCGCGAAGCAGGTCACGCTCGTCGCCCGCATCCCGGCCATGGTCATCGCGGGGTTCGCGAGCGCTCCCCGGGCCATGAACAGCAGGGCGACGCCGAAGCCGAGGCCCGCCAGGGCGGCGAGCGCGACGCTGCGACGCCCGACCGCCCCGCGCAGCTCCGGACCGCTCGCCGCGAACGCGCCGCCGACCGCCAGCACCATCCCGGCCGACTGCGCACCCGACGGCCGGTCGCCCGTCACGAGCCCGGCCAGCACCGGCACGAGCACGCCGAGCGACGCGATCGGCGAGACCACGCTCATCCGGCCCGACGCCAGCGCGAGGTAGAACGCGAGCAGCGCCGCCCCGCCGGCGGCACCGGCAGCCGGTGCCCACGGCAACCAGCCCGCGGGTCCCCGCCAGGCGCCCGTCGCCACGACGACGCAGGTCGCGCCGACCAGGCCGGCGGACTGGCTCCACGCGACGACGGCGGCGGCGGGCAGTCGACGGCTGGCGAGGCCGCCGCCGAAGTCGGCCGAACCCCACAGGAGGCTGGAGAGGACGGCGAGGATGGCGGGCACGGCGTGAAGAGTACGCAGCGACGCTGCGTGAACTTCGCCGCGCGTCGTGCTCCCGCGCGACCGGGTGCGCACCCTACGCTGCCGAGGTGGCCGTGCGACGAATGCCCGACGAGGCACCCGAGGAGTTCACCCTCGCGGTAGAACGCCTGCGTGCGGTCCGGTTACGCCCCGAGGTCGTCGTCGAGGAGGTACCGGCACCCCAGCGGATCGCCCCGCACGCCCTGGCGATGAGCGCCGAGGTCGTCGTGGACGACGAGGAGCTGGCCGGCGGCCGCTTCGTCCTCCTGTACGACCCCGCCGGGCAGGACGCCTGGGAGGGCACCTTCCGCGCCGTGACGTTCGTCCGGGCCGCGCTCGAGTCCGACCTCGGTTCCGACCCGCTCGTGGGCCAGATCGGCTGGACCTGGCTGCAGGAGTCCCTGGACGCCGCCGACGTCGAGTACGTGGCCGCGGGATGCACGGTGACCCGGGTGGTGTCCGAGAGCTTCGGCAGCCTGGCCGACCGGGCGCCGTCCGTGGAGCTGGAGATCCGGGCCTCCTGGACGCCGACGGACGACGTCGCCGGCCACCTGCAGGCCTGGACCACGCTCCTGTGCACGGTCGGCGGCCTCCCCCCGCTGCCCGCCGGCGTGGCATCCCTGCCCCGCCGCCGCTGACGCGCGCCGCACCGCCCGCTGCACCGCCCGCCCCACCCCGCGTGATCATGCACGGTTGAGTTGATCATGCACGGTTGAGCCCGGCGGAGCAGCGTTCAACCGCGCATGATCAACTCAACCAAGCATGATCACCGCGACCTCTGGGGCCGGCGGCCGCATCCCGACCGCGTCTCAAGTGACTCTCCCCCCGTGCCGATCCTCCCTGGGACTGCACTGACGGCCCGTGCGAACGGGCCCCCTAGGGGAGGTCTGCGTGACGACCTTGGTCGAACGAACTGGTGTACCGGTGCCGCGCCCCGGCCGGTTCGCGGCCATGGTGGTCGTGGCCAACCCGGCGCTGCGCGAGGCGGTCACCCACACGCTGAGGGCGCTCGGGGCGCGCCATGTTCTCGAGGTGAGCAGCGTCGCCGAGGCGCGGCAGCGGGCCGGGGCCGGCATCGCCGACATCGTCGTCGCCGAGGCCGGGCTGCCGGACGGGTCGGGCATCGCCCTGATCCGCGAGCTGCGCGCGGCCGGCTGGGTGCGCGGCCTGGTGCTCACCACCAACGACGACCCGTACAGCGTGCGCGCGGCCATCGGGGCCGGCGTCCGCTCGTATCTGGTGTCGGCGGCGGCCACCACGACGGCGCGCGCCCCCGGCGAGCGGGGGGACGGCGTCGACTCGCTGTCGGCCCGCGAGATCCAGGTGCTGCAGCTCGTCGCCGAGGGCAAGTCCAACAAGGACATCGGCGAGGAGCTCGGCCTGTCGGCGCTGACGGTCAAGAGCCACCTGGCCCGGATCGCCCGCAAGGTCGGCACCGGGGACCGGGCCGAGATGGTCGCCACCGCGCTGCGCTCGGGCGCGATCACCTGACGTCGGGCGAACGTCCACCGTCCGTCCAGGTCACGTCGAGCCGGCACCCAGCTAGGGTTCAGGATCGGCTCCTCGACGTCCGGCGTCCTCCCGGCGTCGGGACGGACCTCCCGAGCCCGGCATACCGGACCGGATCGGGGGTCCCACCTGCGCGGCGGCGGGACGACCTGGGTGGATCTGGCCTACGGTGGACGGCGTGCCGTTGACCGACGATGACGAGGAGCCGTCCCCCACCACCGAGGCCGGCGGTGCCCCGCTGCCCGACGTCCCGGGGCCACCGGCCGAGCCGGGCGACGAGCCCGAGGCGGTCGAGGAACGGCTCATCGTCCGGCTCGACGCCCCGCGGGACGGCGTCCCGCCCGTCGTCGCCGATCCGGCGGCCCTCGCCGCGACCGTCAGCGCGCTGCTGGCCGGGCACGGGCCGGTCGCCGTCGACGCCGAGCGCGCCTCGGGCCACCGCTACGGCCAGCGGGCCTTCCTGGTTCAGCTGCGCCGAGCCGGTACCGGCACCGTCCTCATCGACCCGGCCGCCCTCCCCGACCTGTCGGCCGTCGGCGCCGCCCTCGCGGACGCCGAGTGGGTGCTGCACGCCGCCAGCCAGGACCTGCCCTGCCTCGCCGAGGTCGGGATGCGCCCGGTCACCGTCTTCGACACCGAGCTGGGCTCCCGGCTGGCCGGCTTCTCCCGCGTCGGCCTCGCGGCCGTCGTCGAGCAGCTGCTCGGCTTCACGCTGGCCAAGGAGCACTCGGCGGTCGACTGGTCCGTGCGCCCGCTGCCCGAGCCGTGGCTGCGCTACGCCGCCCTCGACGTCGAGGTGCTGGTCGACCTGCGCGACGCCCTCGCCGAGGAGCTCGACCGGCAGGGCAAGCTCGGCTGGGCCCGCGAGGAGTTTGCCGCCGTCGTCGCCGCGCCGCCGCCCGCACCCCGCCAGGACCCGTGGCGCCGCACCTCGGGCCTGCACCGGGTCCGGACGCGCCGGCAGCTGGCCATCGTCCGCGAGCTCTGGACGTCGCGCGAGGCGCTCGCCCGCGAGCTGGACGTCTCGCCGGGCCGGATCGTGCCGGACGCCTCGCTGGTGGAGGCCGCCCTCGCGCAGCCGACGTCGCAGCGCGCGCTGTCGGGGGTCACCGCGTTCACCGGCCGCGGCTCGCGCCGTCACCTCAACCGCTGGTACGAGGCCGTCGCCCGGGCCGCGACCCTCCCCGAGAGCGAGCTGCCGCCCCTGCACCTGCCCGCCGACGGCCCGCCGCCCGCCCGGATCTGGGCCGAGCGCGACCCGGCCGCCGCCGCCCGGCTCTCGCGCAGCCGGGCCGCCCTGACGGCGCGGGCCGACGGGCTGGCGCTCCCGGTCGAGAACCTGATCTCCCCCGACATCGTCCGGCGCCTCGCCTGGACCCCGCCGGAGCCCGCGGACGAGGCCTCGGTCGAGGCCTTCCTGCGCGCCCACGGCGTGCGCGACTGGCAGGTGCACCTCACGCTGCCGTTGCTCACCGCCGCGATGGCGGTCCCCGCGGCGGGCTGACCCGCGTCGCTTGGCAGACTTCCGGTCGCCCAACTAAGGTGAGCCTAACCTTAGTCGTCGATCATCCGGAGTCGTCGTGCTCGCCAACTTCCTCATCGGACTGCGCGAAGGGCTCGAGGCCTCGCTGGTCGTCGGCATCCTCGTGGCCTACCTCGTGCAGACCGGCCGGCGCGACCGGCTCGGCACCGTCTGGCTCGGGATCGCCTCGGCGGTCACCCTGAGCCTGGCGATCGGCGCCGTGCTGACCTTCACCTCCGCGCAGCTGTCCACCGCGGCCCAGGAGGGCTTCGGCGGCGTCATGTCGCTGCTCGCGGTCGCCCTGGTCACCTGGATGATCTTCTGGATGCGCCGCACCGCGCGCTCGATGAAGCGCGAGCTGCACGGGCGGCTCGACCGCGCCCTGGCGATGGGCACCGGCGCCCTCGTCGCCACGGCGTTCATCGCCGTCGCCCGGGAGGGCATCGAGACCGCGCTGTTCGTCTGGTCGGCCGTGCAGTCCGCCGGGGACGGCGCGCAGCCGCTCATCGGCGTCGCGCTCGGGCTGACGCTGGCCGGCGTCCTCGGTTGGCTGCTGTACCGGCGCGCGGTCACCGTGAACCTGGGCCGCTTCTTCACCTGGACCGGGGCCGCCCTCGTCGTCGTGGCGGCGGGCGTCCTGGCGTACGGCGTCCACGACCTGCAGGAGGCCGGCCTGCTCCCCGGCGAGGACGACCTCGCGTTCGACCTCACCGGCACGATCAGCCCGACGTCGATCGGCGCCACGCTCGTGCGCGGCGTCCTCAACCTCAGCCCGGCCATGAGCTGGCTGTCGGTGCTGGCGTGGGTCGCCTACCTGGTCCCGGTCATGGTGCTGTTCTTCCGCCCCCAGTCCCGCCCGGCCGCGACCCCGGCGACCACCACCGGAACTCCCGCCGACACCAGGTCCGTCACCACGTCCGTCCCCACCGCACGCTGATCCGCCTGTCGCCCCGGGCCCCCGCGTCGGGGTCCGGGGCGCGCGTGGGGTTCCCGGGTTTGTTACCGTCGAGTAGCATCGGGACATCCCACCCTGCGACAGGAGGATCACCGTGCCCGGCTCCCTCCGCGACGTCGTCTTCGTCGACGGCGTCCGCACCCCGTTCGGCAAGGCCGGCGAGAAGGGTCTGTACGCCCAGACCCGCGCCGACGACCTGGTCGTCAAGTGCATCCGCGAGCTTCTGCGCCGCCACCCGCAGCTCCCGCCGGACCGGGTGGACGAGGTCGCCGTGGCCGCCACCACCCAGATCGGCGACCAGGGCCTGACGATCGGGCGGATGGCCGCCCTGCTCTCCGGCCTGCCGGCGAGCGTCCCCGGCTTCGCGATCGACCGGATGTGCGCGGGCGCCATGACCGCGGTCACCACGACCGCCTCCGGCATCGCGTCGGGCGCGTACGACGTCGTCATCGCCGGCGGTGTGGAGCACATGGGCCACCACCCGATGGGCGAGGGCGTCGACCCCAACCCGCGGATCGTCGCCGAGCGGCTCGTCGACACGTCCGCCCTGGTCATGGGCGCAACGGCGGAGAACGTGCACGACCGCTTCCCCGAGATCACCAAGGAACGCTGCGACGCCTACGCCGTCACCAGCCAGGCCCGGCTCGCCGCCGCGTACGCGGAGGGCCGGATCCAGCGCGACCTCGTCCCGGTGGCCACCCGCCACCAGGAGAAGGGCTGGGGCCTGGCCGTCGCCGACGAGCCGCCCCGCCCGGGCACGACCCTGGGCGACCTCGCGACCCTCAAGACGCCGTTCCGCCCGCACGGCCGGGTGACGGCGGGCAACGCCGCCGGTCTCAACGACGGCGCCACCGCCTGCCTGCTCGCCTCCGGCGAGGCCGCGGCGGAGCTGGGCCTGCCCGTCCGGATGCGGCTGGTCGGGTACGCCTTCGCCGGCGTCGACCCCGCGGTCATGGGCATCGGGCCGGTCCCCGCCACCGAGAAGGCGCTGGCCCGGGCCGGGCTCACCATCGACGACATCGGCCTGTTCGAGGTGAACGAGGCGTTCGCCGTCCAGGTCCTGGCCTTCCTCGACCACTTCGGCATCAAGGACGACGACGAGCGCGTCAACCCCGACGGCGGCGCGATCGCGATCGGGCACCCGCTGGCATCCAGCGGCGTCCGCCTCATGACGCAGCTGGCCCGCCACTTCGAGACGCATCCCGAGGTCCGGTACGGGCTCACCACGATGTGCATCGGCATCGGCATGGGCGGCACCGTCATCTGGGAGAACCCGCACCACCCCGACTACGGCAAGGAGCGTCCGGCGGCATGAGCACCACCATCGAGACCCCCACCGGCACGCCGGCCGCCGCCCCCGGCGTCCCTGGCGAGGTCGTGACCCAGGCGCTGGTGCGCGACGTCGTCCTGCCCGGCGGCGCCGGCGTGCTGGCCCTGATCACCCTCGACAACGGCCGCGACCACACCCGGCCCACCACCTTCGGGCCGACCGGCCTGCGCAACCTGGACGCCGCGCTGACGGCGGTGACCGAGCGCGCTCGCGCCGGCGGGATCGCGGCGATCGGCGTCACCGGCAAGCCGTTCTTCCTCAGCGCGGGCTTCGACCTCACCGTCCCCGCGGCCATCACCACCCGCGAGGCGGCGCTGGAGGGCGGCCGGGCCGGGCACGCGATCTTCCGCAAGCTCGCGGACGCCGGCGTCCCCTCGTTCGTGTTCGTCAACGGTGCCGCCCTCGGCGGCGGCCTGGAGATCGCGCTGCACGCGACCTACCGGACGGTGTCGTCCGGCGTCCCGGCGATCGCGCTGCCCGAGGTCATGCTGGGCCTGATCCCCGGCTGGGGCGGCACGTTCCTGCTGCCGAACCTCATCGGCCCGGCGAAGGCGCTGGAGATCATCGTCGCCAACCCGCTGGCCAACGGGCGCGTCATCACCGGGCCGCAGGCCTTCGCCGCGGGCATCGCCGACGCGATCTTCGAGCCCGCCGACTACCTGGAGCAGTCGCTCCTCTGGGCCGCCGACGTCCTCACCGGCCGGACCACCGTGACCCGGCCCGTGATCGACCGCAGCGAGGAGACCTGGGAGGCCGCCCTCGCCGGGGCGAAGAAGGCCGTCGACGCCAAGCTGGGCGGCGCCGCGCCCGCCCCCTACCGGGCTCTGGACCTCGTGCGGGCCGCGCGGACGGCCGACCGTGACGCCGGGTTCGCCGCCGAGGACGACGCCCTGGCCGACCTCATCCTGAGCCCGGAGTTCCGGTCCGGTCTGTACTCGTTCAACCTCGTCAACAAGCGGGCCAAGCGCCCGGCGGGCGCGCCCGACAAGAGCCTGGCGCGGCCCGTCACCACCGTGGGCGTCGTCGGCGCCGGCCTGATGGCGAGCCAGCTGGCACTGCTCTTCGCGCGCCGGCTGCAGGTCCCCGTCGTCCTCACCGACCTGGACGCCGAGCGCGTGGCCAAGGGCGTCGGCTACGTGCACGCGGAGGTCGACAAGCTGCTCGGCAAGGGCCGGGTCTCCCCCGACACCGCCAGCCGGCT
>Ga0302299_10001110_pt1 | contig 15998 bp, 10 predicted proteins | sample III_Fen_N3_4_FD_198795 | JGI IMG/M metagenome (GOLD analysis project Ga0302299, IMG submission 198795) | Peat permafrost microbial communities from Stordalen Mire near Abisko, Sweden - III_Fen_N3_4 | ecosystem: Environmental > Terrestrial > Soil > Wetlands > Permafrost | place: Sweden: Abisko... | reverse complement strand
CGCGTTCGGTTCCTGCGCGATCAGCTCGACCCCGATCCCCGGGCCGATGGACCGGAGGCCCGGCGTGCGGCGGCGCGGGCGCAGACCTGCGACAGCTCTGAGCGGTACGCAGCGGGTGAACGGCGCGGCAGCGATGTTCACGAGGCCTGGTTGCAACTCGACAGCGGCGTGATGATCCAGGATGCATCCGTGCTCGAGCATCTCGGTGACCTCGACGTGACGAAGTCGGCGGACAAGGCGGTCCGCGTGGGGCCGGTCGTGGTCGTTCCGGCGACGTGCGATGCGAGGGTGCTCGCGGTCTCCACGACACCGCCGCGGATTCTCGTGAGATGCGCGGCGCCCACCAAGGGCGCGCCCGTCGAGATGTTCGGCCCGGGAGTTCATGTCGTGCTCGGCCCAGGGCAGTGGATGACCGACGAGCTGCAACCCATTCGTCGGATCGACGCGTCCCACGTCTGCACCGATCCAGCGCGCTGCTTCGCGCTCCAGGATGGCCAGCCGATCCCCGTGCGTGGTCAGGTGCTGGTGACGAGGACGACCAAGCTCCTCACCCAGGAGCGCGGGACGTACTTCGTCATCGATTGCGCGACCGGGCTCGGGCGGCCGATCCCAGGCGTCACCGGACGAGGATGGGGGCCTCGAGCGCGGAACATCATGGCGCTCGGCACCGCCATCGTCGACCTCGACGATGGGCGCGTCCTCGGCGACGTGGCGGAGCCTCCGATCGGCGTGGACGTCGCCGGTCGGGCGCTGTTGCCGACCGGCCAGCCTGTCCGAGGCGAGATCGCGTCGGGGCCGCTCCGGTGGGCCGTTGCGAGCCCGCGCCGCGCACAGCCCTGACGTCGGGTAGCCGCTCGCCCGGAATCCGGATGATTCGGATGAGGAACGAGTTGCAGCCACGGGGACTTCGCCGCTGATCCGTCCGACCTTGTCCGGGGTCCGGCCAGATCTCGGACATCCGTCCGGCCGGCGGACACGGAGTCCGTTGCCCGGCAAGGATCACGCGCCGTTACAGATGGCACCGCGGTTGCTCTTCGTCGGCGCAGACGCGTTGGCGTCGAAAAGGAGATTGCCATGTTGCAAAAGCGCACGTTCAAAGTACTGACCGCGATTCCCAAGCGAGATGGTGGCCATTGGTGGATGCGGTGCGGCAACGGCCACACCAACAAGGACGACTCGATCAATGTGTATCTCGACGTCATCCCGCGCGACCTCAAGTTCACGCTGCGCGAGCTCGACGACGAGGATCTCAAGCGCCGCGAGGCGTACCGCGCGACCCACGGCGACTACGTGCCGCCACCGCCGGAGCCGCCGACGCGCGACTGAACTTCGAGCTCTGTTCCACGCTGTGAATGACTGACGACGAAAGGACTGTGTCATGACTCTCTCGATCTCCACGCTGGCTCGCCGGCTCGCTCCGCTCGCCGCGGTCGCCCTGCTCGTCGCCGCGATGGGCGGCACCTGGACTCGATCGGCGGCGGCGGCCCCGGCGTCCGCAACTCCGCAGCAGCCGGTCACCCGGCCATCGGCAGCAAGCCCCCGCCCCGGCGATCCCGACGAGCCGCCGGCCAAGAAAGCCAGCCACAAGCAGCTCGCCGGCAAGCTGAACCTCAATACGGCCACCGAGGATCAGCTGATGTTATTGCCGACCGTCGGCCCGGCCAAGGCCGAACGGATCGTCAGCTGGCGCAAGAAGAATGGTGGCTTCAAACGCGTCGCCGATCTGCGGCGCGTGAAGGGCTTTGGCTACAAGACCTTCAAGAAGCTCGAGGGCTATCTCGACGTCACGGGCGAGACCACGCTCACCGCGAGGTCCTAGAGCAGAGTTCGCGCGATGTGCGGTGGAGGCCGCACCCTGTGGGAAGTCCTCCCCGAGTTTTTGCCGGCGCGGCGCACGCAACCCTCCCCGCAGCGCCGTGCCGGCAGCCTTTCGAGATGGCCACGCGGCGACCGTGTACCCCCGCAGCTGCGGCGCGAACTGCGCCGGGGGCTGGATCGGCGTCTACGGCGAGGACGGCAGCCGCCTGCGCGACGTGGCCCTGCCCGGGCTGGCTCGGTCAACCGCAGCGAGGGCGAAGGCGTGGTGAGCGGCGTCACCGGGTCGTGGCGCGGCGACGAGGTGTGCATGCGGGTCGGGCGCGTCCCGGTGGCGGCGCTGTTCCGCTTCCGACCGCGCGAGCGCAGGCGGCGTACTCACGCGACCCGCCTCCGGGCGCGACGCGGCGCCCGCGCACGATCCGGCCCGCCGGGACCGGCGGCTCGCACGCAGGCGTAGGATCCGTGGATGCCGCGCCCCCATCAACGCCTGGTGTTTCCGCCCGCGTTGCGCGAGGCGGGCACCGAATACACACTCCACGGCCGGCAGCTCGACGAGCCCTACCGGTGGCTCGAGCAGCTCACCCTCGCCGATACCCGGGCGTGGATCGCCGCCCAGGAGGCAGTCACACGCTCGGTCCTGGACGCGGTGCCAGAGCGCGACTGGCTGCGGGCGGCGGTCGCGCGCTCGGCGCGCCAACCGCGACTGTCGCCGCCGGTCCGCACGACCGGCGGGCGCGAGTTTGTGTGGCAAGCCGGCCGCGACGACGAGATGCTCGCGCTGCGGATGCGGCGGGCGGCGGGCGCGCCGCTCGAGCCGGTGCTCGATCCGAACCGCTGGCCCGCCGGCGAGGTCCTCGCGTTCGCCGCGCCGTCCCCCGACGGTGCGCGGGTCGCGTTCGGCAAAGCGGTCGGCGGCGCCGGCGCGGTCATCCACGTGCTCGACATCGACAGCGGGCAGCTGCTGCCCGACCGACCGCGCGGCGTCGCCCACGAGTCACTGGCGTGGCGACCCGACTCGACCGGGCTGTTCTACGCGGCCGCAGCCGAACCGGGCGACGTGCCCGCCGGCGAGGACGGACTCTGGCACGCCGTCTACGACCACCGGCTCGGCTCGGCCGCACCCGCCCGGCGGGTGTTCGCAGACGATCGCGCGGGCGACACCTGGTCGACGGTCAAGGTGAGCGAGTGCGGCAGATTCGCGATCCTGACCCGGTGGGACTTCGTCCACGCAAACGCCATCTACCTCCTGCGCCTGTCCGACGACGCGCTGGTGCCGGTGGCGCCCACCCTGCGGGCCATCCACCAGGTGCAGGTGATCGGCGACTCGCTGCTCATCCACACCGATCTCGACGCGCCCCGCGGACGGCTGTGCACCGCGCCGCTGACCGCGCCGACCCAGTGGCGGACGATCATCCCCGAGGGCCCCGACACGCTGCAGACCGTGACCGGCGTGGGCGGCCGGTTGTACGCGGTCTACGCGCACGCCGCGTCGCACCAGATCCGCATCTACGCCGAGGACGGCAGCCGCCTGCGCGACGTGGCCCTGCCCGGGCTGGGCTCGGTCAACCGCAACGAGGGCGAAGGCGTGGTGAGCGGCGTCACCGGGTCGTGGCGCGGCGACGAGGTGTGGGTGCGGTTCGCGTCGTACGTGCAGCCGCCCTCGATCTATCGCTACGACTACGACGCCGACCACCTGGTGCCCTACCACGTGCCGGACGGCGGGCTCGACCCGTCCGACTACACGACGCAGCAGATCTGGTACGAGTCGCTCGACGGCACCCGCGTGTCGATGTTCCTGACCCATCGGGTGGACATGCCGCGCGACGGCCACCGTCCGGTCCGCCTGAGCGGCTACGGCGGCTTCAACATCTCGGTGGAGCCGGGCTTCACGGCCGAAGGCGCGGCATGGCTCGCGCTCGGCGGCGTGCTGGGCTTCGCCAACGTGCGCGGCGGCGGCGAGTACGGGCGCGCGTGGCACGAGGCGGCCCGCGAGACCCGGCGGCAGAACGCGTTCGACGACTTCGTCGCCGCCGCGCGCTGGCTGGTCGCCGCCGGCTACACCACGCCCGCCCGGCTGGCCGCACGCGGCAACAGCGCTGGCGGTCTGCTCGTCGCGGTCTCGGCCATGCAAGCGCCCGACGCGTTCGGCGCCGTGTTCTGCCGCGTGCCGACGCTCGACATGCTGCGCTACCCGTCGCTCAGCCTCGGCGGCTCGGCGCTCGAGTACGGCGCGCCCCAAGATCCGATCGAGGGCGCCTACCTGGCCGGGTATTCGCCGTATCACAACGTCCGACCCGATCGCGCGTATCCGGCGATGCTGTTCGTGTCGGCGCTCGACGACCGGATCGCGCGGCCGCAGGATCCGCTCAAGATGGTCGCGCGGCTCCAGGCCGAGGCGACGCACGGCGGCCCGTACATGATGTTGCCGTTGCACGCCTCCGGCCACGCCGGCGCCGCGACGGCGAGCGCGCGGGTCGAGCAGCTGGTCGACGAGCTGTGCTTTTACTGCTGGGCGCTCGACGTCGCGCTCCCCGCGCCGAGCGAGCCACCCTCGAAACCCGCGGACAGGACGACGTGAATCAGGAAGCCGCGAACACGGAGGCCCTGCGTCATTTGCGGACCCGCTGGTGTGCACTCGGGGGTGAACCGAGGGGTCTGGATGGCGTACGGCTGGTTGAAGCCGTAGCGGATCGTCCCGCCACTGCGCTCGTGCTGGCAGAGGACCTGCGTTGCCTCGACGCCCACGCCCACCTCGGCAACGTCTGGTTCGAGCGCGCGCGGAAGCAGGCTGTCCGGCACCACGAGATGGGCGTATCGATCGGCGCGCCCTCGCTCGGTACGTCGTTCGACGGGCTGCTGCCGTGGGGCCACATCGACAACCGCCCGTTTCTCCGCTGCCTGAACGACACCGGCCTCTGCGCCTGGCGCCTGGGAGAATGGAGGCCAGCGAGCCATGACGCGACGCCGCGATCTCGACGTCGTTCTCGTGTAGCGCATCACTGTCTGCCCGCGCGCCGCGTGCACCTGACAGAAGATTCGAAGATACTTCAGGTTCGTCGACAAAGAGCCACGCCCGCCCCGGGCTTGCAGCCGCGGGGCGATCAGCTGCCTCCCCGCCGGGGCTCTGCTACAAGCAGTCCGTGATCTACGCGCTCCGCCTCGGCGAGGTCCCGGTCAACGGTGGGCGCGCCTTCACCCACGTAGCGATCGACGAGCACGGAGTGATGGCGCCGGTGGTTGGAGCGGATGATGACGCCGCGCTACGCGAACTTGTCGCCTCCGCTGGCGGTCGTGAAGTTGTCTGCGAGGAGGCGCTCCAAGCCACGGCCCATCGCCTCGGATTGCGCGTGCAAGCGCCGCCACGCTGGGCGCTCGGTCCGCGCGCCGACCTCGCGACCGTTCTCCACCTCGGCGAGAGTCGGATCGAACGCGATGCGCTCGCCGCGGTCGCCCCGGCATTGCGCGCTGCCGGAGAGCTGCTCTGCCATCAGCCGTGGTCATGGCTTGGCAACACCGATGTCGTCGACTTCGAGATCGCCTCAGCCGGACGCGCGCCGCGTCACTTCGAGGGCTGCGTGATGGGGGCAGGCGGCCAGGAGTATGGAGTCGCGCTGTACGACGAACCCGGCACCCTCGCTCGCCTCGCCACGGCGAGCGAGGCAGCGTCGCGCGGCCACGCCCCCGCGATCGACGCCTACGGCTTCACGATCGACGCCGGACCGGCCTGGGTCGCGGATGCGGTCGCCGCCGCGTACGGGATCGGGCTGGTGATCGTTCCGATCCGGGTGCGGGGGGGGCGCATGAGCGCGACCACCGCCGACGACCTCACCGTGATGGCGAGCGCCGCCGCTGCCGCCGCTCACCTGACACCGGTGTACCGCGAACACACGGCCACGATCGTCGTCGGACCGGTGGCGACCACCGCGACCGCGCGAGTACGATCCCTGCGCGCCACCCCTCGTCGATCCAACCCGACCGGCGCCGCCGCTCCGCGCCGGCCTGGCGCCTCCCGGCACCCGTCTCGGAGCTCCGGCCGGGACCTCCGTGTGGCCGGTCGGCCGCGCGCTGCCGATCTACACGCGAGCGGTCGCGCGGCTCCTCACCAGCCGGTCGCGGCACCGCCGCACCTGGCGGCGACCACAGCGCCCGCGCTGGGCGCGAACGCGTATTGTGACGCGCTCGGCATCGCCGTGCCGACCCTGTCCGCGGTGCGCGATCACGCCGAGGCCAACAACTACGCGCTCCTGATCGTCGCCCTGCTCGAGCACGGTGGCCCGATGACGCTCGCCCAGGCCGCCGCCCGGTTCGAGGCTGCGGGCATCGCGTCCGCCGAGGAAGCGCTCCGAGCTCTCCAGCGCTGCCAGCCGGCACGCCCACCGATCTATCGCGACGGCGACCAGTACGCCCTCGATCCGCTCGATTCCGACGCCGACCTCTGGGCCTTCCGCCTGGACCTCCGGCCACCGAGGCACGCGCTCGCCCAGCCCCCGACGCGACCTGCCCCTCCACGCCCCGCCCCGGACACGCGGCTCACCGTGGCCGAGCTCGACGAGGCCTGGCGCGACGCCAGCTTGAGCAACTGGTCGGCGCAGCGGCTCGCCCTCGCCGTCCTCGACGCCCACGACCGTGCGATGGCACCCGACGAGGTCGTCGCGTTCGTCGCGGCCCGCGCCACAACCCATCGCCTCGTCCCCGACTCGACAACGTTCCGGCGGCGGACCGCCGCGATCGCGATCGCCGAGGATGGCGCGTGGAGCATCGTCCCCGGCGCCCCCGAGCTCGGCATGGCGCGGCACGCGGTCCGCGACACCATCGAACGAGCCCGTCGCCAACCCCGGCGATCGGCCCCGGCGGAGATCGAGGCGATCGACCGGCTGTCCGATCAGCGGCGTGCGGCGCATGCCGCCGAGCTGCAGGCCCTGCGCCGCGTGATCGTCCACGCGTTTCCCGCGACGTCCCCGCGAGCCGTCGTCCTCGTCGATGTCGCCTCGCAGCAGCTCACGACCTTGCTCGAAGCCGAGCTCCCCGCCGCCACCGAGCGCATCCTCAGCTACGACGTGGTCACTGGCGTCGACATCCGCGGCCTGCTCCGCGCGCTCGGCGTCGATCCCGGTGCGCGCAGGCTCGCCGAGCTCGGACCGCCCCAGAAGTCGCTGCGGCTCAACCGCGGCGGCCGCACCTTGAAGATCACCACCGCGATGTTGATCCAGGGCTCCTGCAGGATCAGCCGGCCGCTCGGCGACGACTCGAAGCTCCGCGGCTACCTTCAAGCCGGCCAGACCACAGAGCTCCGCCGGCGGCTCGAGGCCGACGCCAAGGCGCTGTTCGCCCTCCACGCGTACGGCCGCCTCCACGCCGCCGTCCGGCTCCGCTGGGGCTTCGTCGACGAGATGCTCCCTGCCCCCTGGCATCACCGCGACGAGCCGACCCTTCACTCGTTGATGCGCGAAGCGCACACCCACCGCGTCGCGATCGAGGCCATCATCGGCGCGGCGCCGGCGTGGGAGCAGCCGTGGTCGCGTGCCGTGCACCTCGCCGTCGACCAAGGCCGGCGCGCCCACGACCTCATTCTCGTCGATCCCGACGGCGTCGTCGTCGACGCCAGAGACGTCCAGCTGGCGCGCCTCGCCATCACGCTCCACTGACGCCGTTACGCAACGCCGGTCGTGGAGGTCCGTCATGCGGCTGCGAACCCGACAGCGGTCTGCATGGTGACGCGCGCCCTGCCGGGTAGACCGACGAAGCAACCCGCCATGCCGTCGGGCTCGACGCCGGCGGCGCACAGCTCACGGACGACACGGTCCAGGCTCTCGAGCGAGTTGTCGAGGCGGCCGAGGCAATCGAGGCTCGAACGCTCCTCTGTGGAGCGGGGCCGCTCACCGCAGGCGTACGGGCTTCGCGGCGAGGCGTCGCGCTGCCTCGATCCCGGCCTCGAGCACCTCGTCGCGGCGCGCGGCCACGCCGGCGAGCGTGCGGGTCGCCGGAACGGTCGGCAAGATGCCGACGCCGTGATGCCGGCTGCCGTCCTGCTTGAGCACCTTCATCCCCGTCCACCAGAACAGGAAGTTCCCGGGCACGTAGAACGGATTGACGTTGCCGTTGGTCCCGGCGGTCACGCCGCCGACGATGGGACCGAGCTTGTGGGCCGCGACGATCCCCATGAAGGTCTCGGCGGCGCTCACGGCGCGCCCGTCGGTCAGGAACACGACGTGGTCGATGAACGGGGCCTTGGGCGAAACGCTCCAGTCGGACGCCACGAACGTCAGCCCTTCGCGATCGGGGCGCACCGGGTTCGGGAAGTTCCAGCGCGCACTGCGGATCTTCTTCCGGGTGAAGTGCGCCAGCGGCTCGGTCAACGTGAACCTCGGATAGCCCCGCATGTCGCAGACCACGGCCTTCGCGGTCGCGAGGTCAGGCAGGATCTTGCTCCAGTCCTCGGCGGTTGCCGTGTCGAGGTCGACGTAGCGGATGCCGGGCGCGACCTCGGCCCCGCTCGGCGGTCGGTCCTCGACGGGAGCCAGGCTGGCCTCGACCAGCGCCGCGTCGACGACGTGGGCCTGACCGGCGCGCTCGACCGTGACCGTCCGCCGGCCGCCCTCCGGCCCCGAGCGCAGCCGGCGCAGCGCGCGCTCCCACCAGAACTGCTCGGTCGCGGTCGACACCGCGGCTGCGGCCGTGGCGATCGCCTGCGCGGTCGGCACGCCGTCGATCGCGGTCACGAGGTCGCCCGGCGCAAGATCGCAGTGACAGTCGTCGTCGACCTGGGTGATCGCGAGCTTGCCCTCGACCCGCTCCCACAGCCATGGCACCTGCCACGGCCAGGTCTCCGCGGCATGCGCCACGCTGCCGTGCCCGTCGCGCAGATCGTGGACCATGTGGCGCAAGGTCGCGAGCAGCGCGGCCGGTCCGTCGTCGATGGCGGCCTCGCGGAGCCGGGCCGGCAGCTCGGCCATCCAGTCGGTGGCCGCCACGTCGAAGTACGGGTAGAAGTGCTCGAACACGTTCCAGCCCAGGATCACGGCGGCGAGGCGCGTCGCGCGATCCGTAGCGACGACCGCGTCGTCGCCGCGCGGCAGCAGCGCCGCCGCGTGTGGGATCGTCTTGCCGTCCTGGGTCGCCAGCGCGATCGGGACGTACGCAGTCACGCCGCCCCCCAGCGTGTGGATCCACGGCCGCAGGTCCGGCGGCTCGCCGCGCACCGGATGCGCGTGCAAGCAGCTGCGATGCGGCTCGCACGGCCGGGCATCGAGCTCGCTGACAAAGCCGGTTCCGGTCGAATCCCACGACGCTGCCAGCTTCGCCCCGGGCGCCGCCCAGTCCGGCACGCGGGCCGTGGCACCTTCGGCGGCGATCGTGGGCGGCTCGAGCCACACGTCCGCATCGCCGCTCACGCTGACCCCGAGGCGGACGGTCTCGGCCTCGGCAGACAGCGGGAGCTCGATCGAGATCTCGGTCCAGGCCGGCTGGATCGGTGGCTGTCCGTCCGAGCGGACAGAGGTGCCTCGCTTGCCGCCGCTCTTGACCTCCGCGGCCCACGTTTCGACCTGCGCACCCGTGGCGATCCGACCGCGTCCGCGAAGCACCAGCTTGATCCGCTTGCCGCGAAGCTCGGCTGCGTCGATCGAGGTGGAGAGCCCAACCGTTCCGCTCACGGTGCTGATCCCGCGCGTGCTGGTATACACACTCCCGGGCGAAATGCCGACCCCTTGGTGGATCCAGTGCAGCGTGGCAGCCTCGCCCGGCACGGCGGCAGGCGCGGCGTCGCCGTCGCGGTAGATCGCGACCGCGGGTGCGATCGGCGCGAACAGCGCGCTCAGCCGGGCCACCAGGGCGGCCGCATCGAGCGCTGGCTCGACCTCGCGGACCCCGCGGGCCACGAAGCGGTCCCATGCGGCCTCGTCGAGCGCGGCGGCCTCATCGCTCGGATGGAAGTAGCGAACGACCCCGTACAGCCGCGCAAACGCGACCACGTTGTCGAGGCCTCTGCCATCGAGGGGCCGGGGTGGCTCGTCGCCGGCGCCGGCCCCGCCGATGGCGCGGATCGCGATGTCGTCGACCTGGAACGTGATCGCACGCAGCGCGGTGACCACCATCTCGAGCCCGGTCGCGTCGGACGGCACGTCGCCGATACCCTGGTAGTCCTGCCAGGTCTCGTCGTCGATCTCGCGGCTGCCGATCCGGTCGATCCGGCGGTCCGCGCCCGGCCGCGCGATGTCGACCCCGATCGTCGCCAATCCCCGGCCACATGGCGCGACGCACCGGATGCGTGCGCTGACCCGGACGCGCTGACCGCGGAACCGCGCGACATCGATGCTGCGACGGAGCGTCGCGCCGGTGCCGCTGGTCGTGACCTCGAGCGCGGTGCGGTCCTCGACGCGCGCTGCGGCGGCGCTCAGCCCCTTGGGGTGGCCGATGATCCGCCATCCCGCGGGCAGGCTGCCGGGCGCGGCCGCCTCGAAGTCGTCGCGCTCGAAGGCGGGGGCCGCCATCACCGGCTGCGGCGGTGGGCTCGTCGCCACCGCCGCGCTCGGAGACCCGGGCCGTGGCGGCGCGGCCCGCGAACCGCACGCCGCCATCATCGCGAAGCTCATCACGACCGCTCTGCGCATGGCCGTACGCTGCCACACACGCGCCGACCGCCGCGCGAGCATCCGATGGCAAAAACCGCCCACGTGCAGCGCGCGCGTTCCGGTACGTTCCGGGGCCGCGCTCGGGCCCCAGCCCCCTTACTCCAGCTCCGGCAGCGGCACCGACGAAGCTACCGGGACAAGTGGCGGCGACGGTGGTGACGCCCACCACGGCGCTCGCGCGGGGCACGCTGGAAACGCCAGTCCCCGGTGCGTCGCGCGGGCGGCAATGCCGGTCGCCATCGTTGTCCCGGCCGTGTCGCATGTGGTGCGGGAGGTCCGCAGCCGCTGGACGCTGCGGCGCTCGATCAGCCTGGTATTCTCGCGCCACGGCACCGTGGTCGACTCGGTCGGCCCGCGCCGCGCGTAACTGCCAGGTAGTTGCCAATCGCCATCGGAGCGTCGCCATGACCTACCTCTCGCGCCGTCGTTTTCTCGCTACCGCCGCTGCGTTCGGGGCTGCCGCTGCCTGGAGCCGTGCGGTCGCCGCGCCGTCCCGCGCTGCCCGGCGCGAGCGGCGCGAGCTGTTTCGCGAGGGCGTCGCCTCAGGCGATCCGACGTTCGACAGCGTGATGCTGTGGACGCGCTACACCAGCACAGCCGGCAAGCCGGTGCCGATCTCCGTCGAGGTCGCCGAGGATCCAGGCTTGACCCGCGTGATCGCCACGGCCAGCGCCCGGGTTGCGGCCGACGCCGACTGGACGTGCCGCGTGCTGGTCGGCGGGCTCAAGCCGGCGCGCGAATACTGGTATCGCTTCGCCGACCCCGACGGCAACGCGAGCCGCGTGGGCCGCACCGTCACCGCGCCGGCGGCCGACGATCCGCGGCCGGTCCAATTCGCATTCGTGTCGTGCCAGAATGCCAATGTCGGCTCGCAGACTGCTTATCGCCGCATGATCTACGAGGATCAGCGCGCGGCCGCTCCGGATCGGCTCAGCTTCGTCCTGCACCTGGGCGACTTCATCTACGAGCTGGTCTGGTATCCCGAGGATCGCCCGAAGGGCATGTATGGCCGGCGAATCCGCGATCTGGTGCGCTATCCGCACGGCGAGAAGGTGGCCGATTTTCATATCCCGACCACGCTCGACGACTACCGTGCCGTGTATCGAGCCTACCTCGCCGATCCCGATCTGCAGGACGCGCGCGCGTACTTCCCATTCGTGCCGATGTGGGACAATCACGAGTTCAGCTGGCAGGGCTGGCAGAGCCTGCAGCGGTTCGATGGCAAGAGCTTCCCGCGCCAGACCCGCAAGGTCGCCGCGATGCAAGCCTGGTTCGAGTACCAGCCGGCGCGGGTGAAGAAGCCGAGCCCCGCGCTCGATCGGTTCGACCCACCGCGCGTCGTCGACGCACCGATCGAGCGGTTCGACGCCCACGGCCTGGGCCAGGAGCCGAACAACCTCGCGGCGCTGGCCAGCCTGACCGGCTATCGCGCGCTGCGCTGGGGGCGCCACGTCGAGCTGATCATCACGGATCAGCGCAGCTATCGCTCCAGCGATCCGAGCGATCGGCCCGAGGCCGCGGCGTTCTCCAGCCCGGACTTCCTCGAGCTGTTTCCTCAGGAAGCGCTCGAGATCCTCGATGCCGGCCGCGCTGCAAACGGCGGCTCGCCGCCGGCGACGATCCGGTGGGGCGACAAGGACGTCGCCAACTACCAGCGCGATCAGCCCGCCCAGACCATCCTCGGTGCTGGCCAGAAGGCGTGGTTTCTCGCTCGACTCAAGGCATCGCCTGCGACCTGGAAGATCTGGGGCAATACCACGGGAACCCTCGATACCCGCGCCGATCCACAGAACCTGCCGCCCGGCCTGGTCAAGCCCTGGCCAGGCAAAGGCTACGCAAGCCTGGGCGGCGGCGATCACGGCAGCGCGTACGTCGAGCGCACCGAGATCTACGACTTCATCGCGCGCGAGCGCATCACCGGGTTTGCCACCGTCGCCGGTGACCGCCACAGCTTCTGGGCCGGCCTCGCAGCCAAGGCGCTGCCGCCGCAGCCGTTTGCGCCGGTCGGCATCGCCTTCATCACCGGCTCGATCTCCGCGCCCGGCCTGGCGGAAGCCTACGAGCACCGGACGAACAAGGACCACCCGCTGCGCGCGCTGTTCATCGTCGATGATCCGAAGGATGGGCCGCAGCCAACCGTCAACATGTTATTGCGCCACGGCGTGCGTAGCTGTCTCGAATACGCAAAGACGCACGACGTGGCCAAGGCGCGCGCTGTATCCAATCCCGACAACGCACCACACGTCAGCTTCGTTGACATGGGCGGCCACGGCTACGCGGTGGTGCGCGCCAGCGGCGACGCATTCGAGACCGAGTTCGTGTGCATCGAGCGGCCGAGCGAGCCGAGCGCCGCACCCGACGGCGGGCCACTGCGCTACCGAGTCGCCCACCGCACGCCGCTGTGGAAGCCGGGCGAACTGCCGGTGCTGACCCAGCGCATCCTCGAAGGCGATCCGCGATTCTCGATCTGATGTCTGTGACGATCGACCAGCGTCAGTCGCGCCCCGCGCCTGCACGGTCTGCCGCCACCGTGATCGGATCAGGACGGGCCAGCAGGCGAGGATGTAGGCCACTGCGCACGTGGTCTGCAACACCGAATACTCGATGCCATTCGCGCCGGGACCGAGCACGAACCAGCGCAGATCATGGGCGATCCACATGCCGGGGACGATCACCAGCATGTTGCCGAGGCACGCGGGGCACGTCGGGCTTGGCCGGCGCGACCAAGGTGGCCGCGGCTTTGCTGGCAGCACTGGCTTGGCGTGCGCCTCCTGCGGCACGACCTGCCAGCGCCTGCCGCGAACGAGGTCGGGGACGTCTCGGCCGCGGTGCCACGACGCAATGTCGGCAGCGACGCCGAGCTTGCCGTCCGGGCACCAGGTCGGCATCTCAGCTGCACGCGAATTTTCGGCGCACCGCGATCCCCGAAACCAGGGATCTGCACTCGCAATGGGTCGAACCGCCGATCGCCATCGTCCGGTTTCGGAGATCGCGATGCACCCGGCAGATCCTCAGCAGCAAATCGCTGCGCGATCGACGTCGCTGTTGATCGCGCACAACGACGCGCACACCATGCCGCGCATGGCTCATCGCCACTGCGCGCTGCTCGCTGCGGTCGCGCTATCCGGAGCGTGCGCAACTACCGGCGGCAAGATCACTGTGCACGATGTTCAGTAACACCACGCAAGCGAGACATCAGTTGACCCGAAAACCGAGGAAATCTCATGGCTCCGAAGAAAAAGCTCGTCCGATCGTTGTTCCCCGCTGCCGCAGGTATGGTCGCCGTGGGCCTCTGGGGCTGCGGCGCTGACGCGGGTGGCTCTCGTTCGACCGACGTCTCTCCCGTCAACTCGAGCCAGGCTGTTTCCACGACCTCTACCCTGGGGGCCCGCTACCACGCCACGAGCGCCGCCACGTCCGTCAACCAGATCACCCCCTTGATCAGCATCGTCAACGGCGGGACCGCCGCCGTTGACCTGAGCGCCGTCAAGGTCCGCTACTGGTACACCGAAGACGGAACGCAGGCGCAGAGCTACTGGTGCGACTACTGGGGGCTCCGCTCGGACGGGCAAAACAACTGCAGCAACGTCGTGGCGACCTTCGTGAAGATGGCGACGCCCACGACGACGGCCGACACCTACCTCGAGCTCAGCTTCAATACAGCGGTGGGAAGCCTCGCCGCCGGCCAGAGCAGCAACGACATCCAGAGCCGGTTCGCCAAGAGCGACTGGAGCAACTTCAACCAGAGCAACGACTTCTCCTTCGATGCGACCAAGACCACGGCCACTGACTGGGACCACGTCACCCTCTATCTGAGCGGCACGCTCGTCTGGGGTACCGAGCCCGGCGGCGCCGCTCCGCCTCCGGACACCCAGGCGCCGAGCACGCCGACCAACCTGACGGCATCGAATGTCACCTCCAACTCGGCGACGCTGAGCTGGACGGCGTCCACCGACAACATCGGCGTGGCGGCGTACGACGTGTACGGCAGCAGCAGCAGCACGGCCATCGGCTCGGTCATAGCCCCGACCACCCGCTACGATGTGAGCGGCCTTTCGCCGTCGGCGAGCTACAGCTTCACGGTGCGCGCCCGGGACGCGGCCGGAAACTTCTCGGCTCCCAGCAACGCGGCCAGCGTCTCCACCCAGGGTGGCAGCGGCGGCAGCGGGTCCTATGCGTTGAACCCACCCGATCCCTGTTACAACCAGTTCTGGGTAGCCGGGTGCGAGACCGGAACCTGCGGCGGCCGCTGCCAGGTGGCCAACGCCTGCTCGCCGCCCGAAGATCCGCAGAAGGCCAGCCTGCCCATGACGTTCGCCTGCCCGCGCTTCATGCTCTTCAGCGACGAAATGAACCAGGCTGCCAAGGACGATTGGGGCGATCCCGCGCCGTTCGCCTACGGCGTCGTCGGGCATGACGCGGATACCAGTGGGCTGGATGTGGGCTCGAGCAGCTGCTGCCAGTGCTACCAGCTCATCTTCGAGAGGCCGGAGCCCGGCTCGCCGCAGCCGCCCGATCTGCCCATCCCGAAACCCATGATCGTGCAGAGCTTCAACACCGCGGCAGGCGGCGGGAAGAACTTCGACATCTACATGGGCGCCGGCGGATTCGGAGCGTTCAACACCTGCGTCGCCGGTACCTACTCGGGCACCGCGACCACCACCTTCGGTCACTTCATGTACAGCGCCTTCCCGAGCGACTTCCCGACGAGCGGCGGGATCAAGGCGATCAATATCCCCGAGTGCAAGGTGAACGGCACGGTCACGCTGGCGTCGATGCAATCTACGGCCTGCCAGAGTCGGATCACGCAGCTGTGCAACAACACCGCCGCTTCTTCTTCCACGGTGGCCACCGCGACGGAGAACTCCTGCATCCAGAGCAACGCCGTCGCCGGTTTCTATCACCAGAACTGGCAGATCCGGGCGAAGCGGGTCGAGTGCCCGCTCGCGATCACCAGGGTCACGGGCTGCCGCCTCGCGCCGCAAGGGCTGCCCGCGGCCAACCCGAACGCGAAGACCCCTGCAACCGCCGACAGCAGCTTCCGGACCGGCTACACCACCACGACGATGCAGGACTGTTGCAAGCCGAGCTGTGCCTGGCAGAACCAGGTTGGTGGCGCTGGGCTCACGGTCGTCGACAAGTGGACCTCGTTCTACTCCTGCGACCAGAACGGCGTGCCGATCACCGCGCCCTAGATCGCGCGGGTGTCGCGCAAGAAGCGCGCGCCCAGCGTGATCCCGGTCGAGCCCGAGCAGGCGCGCCTCGCGGCGGCGAAGGCGCCCGGGTTCTCTCAGGGGTGGATGTTCCCGTCTGATACGGGGACGCTGCGGACGCCGAACACGATGGATCGGGCCTGGGCGAAGTGCCTCGATGCCGCGAAGGTGAAGCACCGCTTCACCGTGTACGGCCTGCGGTACACGTTCACCGACCTGATCTTCAACGCTCGCCAGAAGTGACCCGGGTGTGCTTGTGAAAAGTGGACCAGACCGGCCGGGCTGATCGCCGGGCTGATTCGATCCGGATCGATGAGCGGGGCGCCTGTGGCGAACC
>Ga0302299_10001109_pt1 | contig 16006 bp, 15 predicted proteins | sample III_Fen_N3_4_FD_198795 | JGI IMG/M metagenome (GOLD analysis project Ga0302299, IMG submission 198795) | Peat permafrost microbial communities from Stordalen Mire near Abisko, Sweden - III_Fen_N3_4 | ecosystem: Environmental > Terrestrial > Soil > Wetlands > Permafrost | place: Sweden: Abisko... | reverse complement strand
TGGGGGCGTGCATGAGGCCGAGCGCGATGTCGAGCCGGCGGCGCTGGCCGCCCGACAGCGTCTTGATCACACGGTCGCCGAGCTCGGCGAGCTCGAGCGTGGCGCGGAGCTCGACCGCGCGGTCGCGAGCAGCGCCCCGGGTCATGCCGTAGAGCTGGGCCTGGGTGACCAGCTCCTCGTCGACCTTGGCCGCCGGGTTGGTTCCGCCGCTCTGCGACACGTATCCGAGCTGTCGGCGCACGCCGACCGGATCGCGCCGCAGATCGCAGCCTGCGACGGTGGCCTCGCCCGCTGTGGGCTCGAGCAGCGTGGCGAGCATGCGCTGGGTCGTGGTCTTGCCCGCGCCGTTGGGCCCGAGCAGCCCGACGATCTCTCCGGCCGCCACCTCGAGGTCGATGCCGCGGACGGCCTCCACGGTGGCGCCGCGGGTCTTGAACGTCCGGGCGAGCCCGCGTGCGGAGATCATCATCGCCTGCATTGAATAATCAAATTTGACTAAGCTGTCAACCGCACAGCGCGCGCGTCAGCCCACCCTGATGTCGCCGCTCGGCGCGACAGCGTTCTGTCAGGGTTGTGGACGGGCGCCGGGATCGCATGGCTCACCGCACTCGCAACTGGGCACGATCGGCTGGAATCTCGATAGCTTGGCTGCGTCAATCCGACGCCGTACCCGCGCGGTGTGGCAGGTGCGCTCGGGCGCTCGCGTGCGGCGGCTGGGGTGCGCATCGGCCGAACGGCGCCGCAACGGCCGCGCGCACTACGCGTGCCGGTCGGGTTCACGGAGCGTCGCGCTGGATCGTGGAACCGCCCGAGTTGTGCCGGATCGAACCTCCACGCCTCGGACATCGGTCCGGGCTGATCCTCGCCGCGCAGGTTTCAGCGCTGGCGCCGGCCGTGCGCGCGCGGCGCGCCGGGGCGAGCCGTCGCTCGGCGTGATGCGGGGGCGGCGGCGGCCGTACGCTTCCGCGGTTCGGCGGTGGCGCCTGCCGCTGGCGCGCGCTTCCTGGCGGGCGGGACGAGCTTCGCAGCGCCCTGCGGCGGCGAGCTGAGCGCGGCAGGCTGCCACTGCGGATCGTCGGCGGTGGCGTACTCGCCGTTGCGCAGCCGCTCGATGAACTGCTCGGCCCAGCCGATCTCGGCGACGGCGCGCGCGTTCATGAGGCGCATCATCTCGCGCACGTGGTACGGCGACTCCGAGCCGTCGTGGGCCTCGATCACGAACGCGGTCTGGCGCGCCATACCGTGGATCTGCGCGATCCGGTGCTCGAGCGCGGCGATCGCCTCCTTGCGGCTGACCAGGCCGAGGAAGGAGATCGCGGCCATCAGCGGATCGGTGAGCTGGCCGAGGTTCCACCACTGCTCGCGCAGCAGGTTGCGAAACTCGTCGTCGCCGGCGAGGGTGAGCTGGTAGCTCGTGCGCTCTGGGCGGCCGCCGACCTGATCGGTGCCTACGATCTCGAGGAAGCCATCGCGGGTCAGGGTCTTGAGTGCGTTGTAGATCGAGCCCGGCTGGACGGACGCCCACTCCTGCGCCCGCCACGTGATCAGCTCCCGGCGCACCTCGTAGCCGTGGACGGGCTGGAACACCTTGACCACGCCGAGCACCAGGAGGCGGGTCGTGGTCGACATCTGCTCAACCCGTAGCACACCGGCGCGCGATCACGGATAACTCGGGGGTGGATCTGGAGCTTGCACCCGAGGTAGCGGCGGCGCGCGCGGCCGGCCGGCCGATCGTGGCGCTCGAGTCGACCATCATCGCGCATGGCCTGCCGTGGCCGGACAACCTCGCGATCGCGCGCGAGCTCGAGGCCACGGTGCGCGCGACCGGCGCGGTGCCGGCGACGATCGCGGTGATCGATGGCCGTCCGCGGATCGGCGTCGCGCCCGAGCTGCTCGAGCGCCTGGCGCGCGATGGCCGCCAGCTCGCGAAGGCGGGTGCCACCGATCTCGCGGTCCACGCGGCGCGGGGCAGCTCGGCCGCGACCACGGTGAGCGCGACGGCGGTGCTCGCGGCGCGCGCGGGCGTCGCGGTGTTCGCGACCGGTGGGATCGGCGGTGCTCACCGCGGTGACACCGGCGACGTGTCCCACGATCTGGTCGCGCTGTCGCGGGTCCAGGTCGCGGTGGTCTCGGCGGGAGCCAAGGCGATCCTCGACCTGCCGCGCACCGTCGAGCTGCTCGAGACGCTCGGCGTGCTCGTGATCGGCTACCGCACCGCGGAGTTCCCGGCGTTCTACACGGCGAGCTCCGGCCTGGCGCTCGAGCACCGGGTGGAGACCGCGCGAGAGCTGGCGGCGATCGCTCGCGCGCGGTGGAGCGATCCGGGCGCCGGAGGCATCCTGGTGTGCAACCCGATCCCCGAGGCTGCTGCGCTCGACGCAGCGGAGATCGACGGCGCGATCGCGACGGCGCTGGGCGAGGCCGCTGTGGCGCGGATCACCGGGAAGTCACTGACGCCGTTCCTGCTCGCGCGGCTCGCGGAGGTCACCGGCGGCGCGTCGATCCGCGCAAACCGCGCGCTCGCGCTGCACAACGCCGGCGTCGCGGGTGAGCTCGCCGTCGCGCTCGCGGGGTAGATCGCCCCGGGCCGGCAGCGCGAACGCCGCGGTGCAGCGGGCAAGTCGGGAGGTTTTGGTACACTGGTGCGCCATGGGTAGCATCCCCTTCACACGCAACTACACCGATCACAGCAACGACACCGGCTACCAGTTCGAGTTCCACTGCGACAAGTGCGGCAACGGTCATCGCTCGACGTTCCACGCTTCGAAGCTCGGGGTCGGCTCGAAGATCGCCAAGGGCCTCGGCAGCCTGTTCGGCGGCGGTGCGCTGTGGGCGGCCGGCCAGGCCGGCGAGTACATGAAGGACGGCCTACGCGGTCAGGCGTGGGACAGCGCGTTCAAGGATGCGATCGAGGAGATCCGCCCGAAGTTCCACCAGTGCACGCGGTGCGGTCACTGGGTATGCCCCGACGTGTGCTGGAACGCGCAGCGCCAGCTGTGCGAGAGCTGCGCGCCCGATCTCGCCGAGGAAGCGGCCGCCCAGCAGGCGCAGATCGCCGCGCAGCAGGTGGGCGAGAAGCTGCGCGCGGTGGATCAGGTCGCCGGGTTCGATGCAACCGCCGAGATGGTGAGCTCGTGCCCGGGCTGCAAGTCGCGCCTGCAGGCGGGTGCGAAGTTCTGTCCCGGCTGTGGCAAGCCGGTCGGCAGCGGCGCCGCGAAGGCGTTCTGTACCGGCTGCGGCGGCCAGCTGGCTCCTGGCGCACGGTTCTGCGCGTCGTGCGGCCAGCCCGCGGGCTGAGCGAGACGACCACGGGTGCTGGGTGCGCCCCGGTCGCGATGCGCGGGTCTCGCCGTGCAGGCCCTCTCACGCGGGAGGTGACGCCACGAGCGTGGCGCGGTCGCGGCGCGCGAGCCGGCGCAGCCCGGCAGCGGTGGCCCAGCTGGCGGCGACGGCGCCGGTGAACACCACGCTCGCCTTGACGAGGCCGGGCAGCGGCGCGTCGAGCAGCGCGTAGGCGAGCCAGCTGACGAACGCGTAGTGCACGACGTAGATCGCGTACGCGTTGCGGCGCAGGCTGGCGAGGACAGGCGAGCGCAGCGGCGCGACGCGGCGGAAGCACGCGAGGAACGCAAAGCTCTGCGCGGCGCACGCGGCGACGAACCCGAGCGCGTCGGCGATCTGCCACGCGCGCGCACCGCCCGAGGTCAGGTCGCGCGTGGTCGCCTCGATCGCGAGGCCGAACGCGACCGCCGCCCCGGCGAGCCACAGCGGCCATCGTGCGGCGAGCCTGCCGCCGGCAGCGAGCAGGCCGCGCTCGAGGCCGGCCGCGCCAAGCCCGACGCCGACCGCGAAGTACACCGCATAGTGCAGCACGCGGCTGGTCTGGAACGCGAACGGCCCGAGCGCGCTCCACCGAAAGCCGGTGTACGCCAGCGCCAACGGGACGTACGCGGCGGCCGAGGCCGAGATCACGATGGCGAACACGACCAGCGGGCGGCGCGCCGCGCACGCAAATACCCTCCCCAGGCTCTCCCCCCAGCGCTGCGCCACGCCGTACAGCGCGACGGCGACGACGTTGAACGCGAGCAAGACCCACAGGAACCACGCCGGCCCGGCCGGCCAGCTCTCGAGCGCCAGCCACTGTTGCCAGAACCCCGACCAGCTCCCGCCGGCGCCGGTCTGGAGGTACGACGGCACGTAGGCCAGCGGTGCGAGCACCGCGGCGCTGACGAGGAACGGCAGCCCGAGCCGGCGGGCCCGGTCGCGCAGGTAGCGCGCACCGCCCTTGGCCGTGAGGCTCTTCCACACGAACAGGCCGGAGATCAGGAACATCAGCGACATGAAGAACGTGTCGTTGAACGCGGTCAGCCACAGCGCGCCGGACCAGCGATGAGCGTCGACCACCGGGAACGCTTGCCAGAACGGCGAGGCCAGCAGCGACGGCTGCGGGGGCGGCGCGAACGGGTGATAGACCAGGGCGGTGTGGTGGGCGACGACCAGCAGCGTGAGCGCGGCGCGCAGCGTGCCGATCCCATCGCGGTCGGTAGCAGCAGAGGTTGGCTCGGTCATTCGCGTCCAGCGTGGTGCCGGTCGCACCGCCGCGGGAGGGTGACTTGACCAACCGGACTAGCGCGGTGACGAACGGTCGAACGGGTTGGTGGCCAGCGCCTTCACCGCGTCGTGGTAGGTCCGGCCGGAGCGCAGGGTCGCGCCGGTGGTGAGCGTGATCACGTACTCGCCGTGCTGGGCCCCCGCGAGCGCGCGGATCCGATCGACCTGTACGATCGCGGAGCGGTGGACGCGTACGAAGCGCGCCGGATCGAGGGACTTCTCGAACGTGGTCAGCGTGACGTGCACCAGGTGGCACGCCGGGCCGACATGCAGCTCGACGTAGTTCTCGGCGGCGCCGATCCAGTCGATCGCGTCGACCTCGACGAACGTCGTCGCGTCGCCATCGCGCACGGCGATCCTGCGCAGCGCGCGGGCGGGCGACGCCACGCTGGCCAGCAGGTTGTGGAGCTGCGTGGTCGCGGCGGCGGCGGCGCGCTGCGCGAGCTGGGCCTTGGCGCGCGCGAGCGCCCGGGCGAACCGCGGCGCGGTCACCGGCTTGAGCAGGTAGTCGAGCGCGGCGAGCTCGAACGCCTGGACCGCGTAGCGATCATGTGCGGTGATGAACACCACCGCGGGCATGCGCTCCGCGCCGACCTGCTCGACCACGCCGAACCCGTCGATCCCAGGCAGCTGGATGTCGAGCAGCACCAGATCCGGAGGCGCCGTGGTGAGCCGGCTGATCGCCTCGCGGCCGTTCTGGGCCTCGGTCACGTTGCGGACGTCGCGATCGCCCGCGAGCAGCAGCTGGAGTCCCGCGCGCGCGAGCGGCTCATCGTCGACGATCAGGACGTCGATCACGGCAACTCCGAGGCCGGCGCGCGCCGGGGCTCGCCTGCGCCGCCCGCGGTGTCAGCGATCGGCGCGGGGATTGCCGCGCTCGCGCTCGCGATGAGCTCGGCAGCACGCGTCGCGCTGGCGCGAGCGGGCGCGCTCGCAGTCACAGGCGCCGTGGGCTCGGGCGCGGGCAGGCCCTCCGCCGCGGCCGGCCGCGCCCTGGCGGAGCCGTCGGCGGAGGTGGCGACCTGCGGTTCGTCGTCGGTCATCGCGCGGTACGGTAGCGCGAGCCGGACCACCGCACCCGACGGAGCGGCGTTCGCGATCGTCAGCTCGGCGCGGGCGCCGTACAGCTGGCGGAGCCGCGCGCGGGTGTTGTCGAGGCCGATGCCGTTGCGCCGCGGCAGGCCGGACGGGCCGAGCCCGGGGCCGTCGTCGGCGACCTCGATGACGACGCGGTCGGCGACGCGCCTGGCGGTCAGCGTGATCGTGCCGCCGGCCTCGACCTGCGCGATCCCGTGGCGCACCGCGTTCTCGACGATCGGCTGCAGCGCCATGTGGGGCACCGCGGCGTCGAGCGCCGCCGGGTCGACGTCGATCGCGACGTGCAGCCGGTCCGCGAACCGCAGCTGCTCGATCGACAGGTAGAGCCCCAGGTACTCGAGCTCCTTGCGCAGCGCGACCTCCTGGGCGAGGGCGTCGTCGAGCACGAAGCGCAGCAGATCGCACAGCCGCGCGATGGTCTCCTCGGCCTCGGGGCCGCGCTGCTGGCGGACCAGCACCATGATCGCGTTCATGGTGTTGAACAGGAAGTGCGGCTGGAGCTGCATCTTGAGCGCGCCGAGTCGCGCGCGCACCAGCTGGGTCTCGAGCTCGGCGGTCTGGATCTCGAGGCGTAGCGCCTGCTTCTCGCGCTCCTGGAACCGCCGGTAGTAGCGCAGGCCATGCTGGGCGCCGAGCACCAGCCAGTACGACACGACGTTGTTGTGGAGCGACACCACCAGCAGGATCGGCAGGGTCTGTCGGAAGCTCTCGCTGTCGAGCGCACCGAGGAACCCGATACGCGGTGCGAGCGCGCTGACCACGACGACGTGCGCCGCCGCAAACCCGACGCTGAACGCGGCGTGCAGGGCGACGCGCGCCGGCCAGCCGCGGCGCTCGATCGGCCACCGCCTGCCGAGCGCGAGCATGGCGGGGGTCAGCGCGGCGAGCAGCCACACTCCGAGCAGCCACGACACCAGGTAGCGCCACCACGGCGTCGGGTCATCCCAGAAGAACTTGCGCGCCAGCTCCTGCGTGAAGAAAAACCCGCCGAACGCGGTCCAGATCGCGAAGTAGATCGCGTTGCGCACCAGCGGGCGATCGAGCCGGCCCATCGTGGCGCAGCATAGCGTAACCCTCGTCGCGCGACCCCAGCGCAGTGATCCCGCCGAGTTGGCAGCCGTACCGTGTCCGCGCGCCGGCGGTCATGCGCGACGCAGCTCGTCAACGAGCGCGCGTCTGGGTGCGCCGTTCAGGTAGCGATCGGGTAGCGGCGTGGACTCGTGCGCTGAGGCGCCTACAGTTCCGCCGAGCGCGTCCGAGCTAGGTAGGTCATGGCGCACAAATGGATCGCCTGCGAAGTCGGGGTGGGGCGGCTCGAGGGACGCGTCGCGCAACAGGAGCTCGGGGCACCCGGAGGCCCCCGTGTCGGCTGAGGTCTGTGTCGCGCTCGAGCGCGAGGCCGACGTCGCTGTGGCGCGCCGCGAGGTCCGCGCGTTCGCCGCAGCGACCGGGTTCTCGACGCCGGACCAGGCGGTGCTCGCGCTGGCGGTCGAGGAGCTCGCGCGCAACATCCTCGACCACGCGCAGCGCGGCAGGCTCACCCTCGCGCGGGCCGAGCAACCGGGTCACAGCGGGATCCGGATCGTCGCGCACGACCGCGGGCCGGGCATCGCGGGTCGCGAGCTCGCGGTGCGCCGCGACCAGTCGCGGGGAGGCGGGCTACCCGGCGTCCGCGCGGTGATGGACGAGCTCGAGCTGGTCTCGACGCCCGGGCTCGGCACGACGGTCACGATGACGAAGTGGCTGCCGTCGGCGACGCGCCGGCGGGGCGGCGGGGCGGAGCGCTCTGACCGGCCAGCGCTCGGCCCGGCCTACGTCGCGGCGCTCGAGGCCTACCTGCGCACCGGCGACGAGGTGGCGCTCGGCCACGCCACCGTGCTGGGCCGGCGCGCGGTGTCCGAGGGCCACGACGCGCTCGATCTCGCGCAGCTCCACCGCGCAGCGATCGACGAGCTGGTCGTCGCCGGACCGCCCGCGGCGCAGCCGCAGCTCGCCCGTGCCGCCGCAGACTTCTTCGCCGAGCTGCTGGCGCCGCTCGAGATGTCGTCGCGCGTCGCGCGCGCGGCCAGCGCGGACCTCGAGCGGCTCGACGACTCGCTGCGCCAGCAGGACGCGGCGGTCGCGCAGGTCAATCGCGAGCTCGAGTCGTTCACCTACTCGGTCACTCACGATCTCCGCGCGCCGCTGCGCCGGCTCGACACGTTCAGCCAGCTCCTGCTCGAGCGCTGTACCCACGCGCTCGGTGGCGATGGCCAGCACTACGTGCGCCGGGTCCGACAGTCGGCGCAGCACATGGCGCGGCTGATCGACGACCTGCTCGCGCTCGCGAGCGTATCGCGCAGCGAGCTGCGCCGCCTCGACGTCAACCTGACCGCGCTCGCGCGCCGCGTCGTCGACGGGTTACGCGTGGCCTCGCCGGCGCGCGATACCAAGGTCGTGATCGACGACGATCTGTACGACCGCGGCGACGCGCGCCTGCTGGCCGTCGCGCTCGAGAACCTGCTCGGCAATGCGTGGAAGTTCACCTCGAAGCGGACCGCCGCCGAGATCCGGTTCGGCCGCGAGCAGCGCGACGGTCGCCCGATCTACTTCGTGCGCGACAATGGCGCGGGGTTCGACATGGCGTGCTCGCAGCGCCTGTTCGCGCCGTTCGAGCGGCTCCACCCGGCGAGCGAGTTCGAGGGCACCGGCGTGGGGCTCGCGACCGTGCAGCGCGTCGTCCACCGCCACGACGGTCGGGTGTGGGCCGACGGCAAGATCGACCAGGGCGCGACGATCTACTTCACGCTCGGCGAACGCCCGCTACTCGCGCCCGCCGACCCGGCCTGAGCGCAGCGATCCCGAGGCCTTGGCCGGAGCGACGGCTCGACAAACCGCCGCGCGCGATCGTACGTTCGATCCGCATGAAGCTCGCCTGCGCGCTGGTCGTGATCATGGCGCTGCCGTTCGCGGCGCTCGCGGACCGGCCCGTCGATGTGACGGGCGTCTACCAGAGCAACTGGGGCGAGGTCCGGCTCGTCCAGCACGGCAAGCGCATCACCGGGACCTACGTGTGCTGCGGCGGCGGCACGATCAACGGCGAGCTCAGCGGCGACCGCGTGATGCGCTACCGCTGGCACCAGCCCGAGCTCGACGGCGTGGGGCTCTGGCGGATCGACGGCGATCGGCTCGACGGCACCTGGGGTACGCGGACCGTCGACGACGGCGGGCGATGGACGCTGACGCGCGTCCCCGACGCGCAGCTCGCGAACTGACCGCGCTACCTGTTCGCGGCGAGCCAGGCGCGCGCTCACGGGGGGCGCGCGAGGAGCTACCGCCAGAGCGGGCGCGCGAGCGGCGGTGCGACGAGCTTGCCGACGCTGACCTTGGCGGGCCGCAGCAGCTTGCCGGCGAACCGGTAGCCCGGCTCGGCCTGGTGAATCACGACGCCGTGGCGCTGCGGCTCGCCGACGGCGGTGACGCCGATCGCCTCGTGCAGCGCGGGATCGAAGCGCTGGCCGAGCGCGTCGATGCGCTCCACGCCAAAGCCGCGCAGCACGCCCTCGAGTTGATGGCGGACCAGGCGCACGCCTTCGAGCAAGGCCGGATCGCTGCGGCCGGTCTGAGCCGCGCGGATCGAGCGATCGAGGTTGTCGAGCACGGGGAGCAGCTCCTGCACGAGCTTGCCGCGGGCGGCCTCGGTCTCGCGCTGCGCGTTGCGCTCGAGCCGCGCCTCGGTCGCCTCGAGGTTGCGCAGGACGCGCAAGGCGGCCTGGCGATCGGGCTCGGGCGCGGACTCGCCGGTGGGCGCCGCGGCGCTGGGCGGGCTGGCACCGTGCGGAGCTGCCTCGCCGTGCGCGACAGGCTCGCCGTGCGCGGCAGGCTCGCCGCGCTGGCGCGCGTCACCGGGGCTCGCAGCCGCCGGAGCACCGGTCGCGAGAGGATCGTTCGATAGCATCGCAGCCTACGTAACTCCGACGACCTTCAAGTCAAGTGCCAGCGTCCGGCGGGCGGCCGAGGTGGCCAGTTCGCGCACGCCTTGCGGCCTCACCGATCGCGCGGCTTGCGGCAGCTTCGGCGAGTGGTCGTAGCGCGGGAGGCGTCGTTCACGCGTTGCGCGACGCCGGCGATGCGCGCAGCTGGCGGCGAAACGCTCCCGCGCTGCGAGCGTTCCGGGTCCGCGGCGGTGGTAGCGTCACCGCAATGGCCGAGCTGACGTTTCGCGACTTCGCCGCGGCGATCATGAAGGGCGATGTGGCTGCCGCCGCCACCGTGCTCGAGCCGCTGCTCGGGCTCGAGCCCATCGCTGCCCAGGCAGCGGCGCAGCACTTCCAGGCTCAGGCCGCTGCGCAGGGCCCAGCGTTCATGGGCAAGGCCATGGGGCTGCGCACCGCGGTCAGCGGCGGGTCGCACGCCGAGATCGGCGCGCTGCTCCACGACTGTTTCGGGCTGGTCGATCAGCCGCTCGCGACGGCGGTTGCGACGCTCGCGCCGCGGCGTGGCTGACCTGTCGCGACCGATCAGGCGCGCGGCCTTTTGCGCGCGATCAGCGCGATGCTGCAGCTCGCGAGCACGCCGAGCGCGAGCAGCGCCGTCATGGCCTGCGAGGTGACCGCCGCGGCGATGGCGCAAATCGCACCACTGATGGCACCCACCCAGAGGTTGGCCTGGACGCGCTGCCGCGCGCTCAGGGCGCGAGGCGAGGCGGGGGCGAGCGCCGCTTCGGCCTGCGCCTGCTCGGCGAGGAGCTGCGCCTGGGCGGCGTCGCGGCGCGCCTGCTCGAGCTGCTCGCGCAGCGTGGCGCGTTCGAGGAGCCCGCGCCTGCGCTCGTCGGCGAGCGCCTGCTCGTCGCGCGCGCTGCCGGCGTCCCTGGCGCGGAGCTCCGCGAGCTCGCGCTCGAGGGCATCGGCACGGGCGTGGGCGGCGTCGAGGTCGTCGCGGTACGACACGCGCTGATCATACGGCACGCGCCGCCGCCGTCACGAAGATCTGCGCGCCGTGGATCGCCGAGCGCGGCGCACGACAGCTGCGGACCGCGTATGCTCGCGGGCATGCAGGTTCGCGAAGTTGACCGGCTGCCGCGCGGGCTGCCCGCCGATGATGACCATCCGTATCGCACCGGTGCCTGGCAGCCGCAGCTCGTCGAGTACGACGCCGACGAGCTCGACGTGGTCGAGGGCGCGATCCCGGCAGGGCTCGACGGCGTGTACCTGCGCAACACCGAGAACCCGGTGCTGCCGGCGATCGGGCGCTACCACCCGTTCGACGGTGACGGCATGGTGCACGCGATCCGGTTCGCCGGTGGTCGAGCGTCGTACCGCAACCGCTTCGTGCGGACCGCGGGGCTCGCGGCCGAGCTCGCCGCGGGCGAGCCTCTGTGGGCGGGCATCATAGAGCCACCGGCGCTGTCGAAGCGCGACGGCTGGTGCGCGCGCACCAGGCTCAAGGACGCGTCGTCGACCGACATCGTCGTGCACGCCGGGCGCGCGCTGACCACGCACTACCAGTGCGGCGACGCCTACGCGATGGATCCGACGACGCTGGCGCAGCACGGCCCGGCGGGCTGGGTGCCGGCGGGCGGGATCTCGGCACACCCCAAGCTGGATCCGGCGACCGGCGAGCTGATGTTCTTCAACTACACGACGACGGCGCCGTACATGCACTACGGCGTGGTCGACGCGCGCGGCGCGCTCGTGCACCTCCAGGCGGTCCCGCTGCCGGGGCCGCGCCTGCCGCACGACATGGCGTTCACCGAGCACTACGCGATCCTCAACGACATGCCGCTGTTCTGGGAACCGGAGCAGCTCGCGAAGGGCAGCTATCGGCCGCGCTGGCACCCGGAGCTGCCGACGCGGTTCGCGGTGCTGCCGCGGCGCGGCGGCGAGCCGCGGTGGTTCGAGGCGGCGCCGACCTACGTGCTGCACTGGATCAACGCCTACGAGGACGGCGACGCCATCGTGCTCGACGGCTACTTCCAGAGCGATCCGGTGTCGCGCCCGGATCCCGCCGACGGGATCTACGGCCCGATGAAGCGCATGGTGGATCTCCACGCGATGGGCGCGCGGCCGCACCGCTGGCGATTCGATCTGCGCACCGGCGGGTGTCGCGAGGAGCGGCTGTTCGACGCGATCAGCGAGTTTCCGTCGATCCACTACGCGCGCCCGGGGCGTCGCCATCGCTATGTGTGGTCGATGACCGCGCCGCGCGGCTGGTTCCTGTTCGACGGCCTGGTGCGCTACGATCTCGAGACCGGCGCGGAGCAGCGCTGGCAGTATCCGTCGGGAGTCTATGCGAGCGAGGCACCGATGGCGCCGCGGCCGGGTGCGATCGCGGAGGACGACGGCTGGGTCGTGACGTTCACGATCGACGTGCCGCGCGATCGCTCCGAGTGCCACGTGTTCGACGCCGCGAGAATCTCGGATGGTCCGGTAGCGCGGATCGCGCTGCCGGCGCGGATGTCGAGCGGCACGCACGCCTGCTGGGCGCCTGCGAGCGCGCTGGCGTCGCGCCCTGGGTGAGAACGACCTCGCGACGGTCGAATCGTGTCGGGCGGGGCGCGCGGCGGGCGCCGGTCGTCGGGCCGGGCGCATCGTCCCCGGCGAGGGGGAACCATGAAGAGAGCGCTCAGCATTGCCTGTACCGTCCTGCTTGCCTGCGGTGGGAGTGACAAGCCGAACTTCGGACCGGAGACCGACGCCACGCCTGCTCAGCAGGCAGCGATCACCAGCGCCGAGCAGGGCTTTGGTCAGCTCGCGCTCGCCGACACCCAGGGCGCCGCCGCGGGTACCGCCGCGCTCGGACTGGCGACCAACTCACTCCTGCTGTTTCAGCCGAAGTCGAGTGGCGCGATCGCAGCGCCGAGCTCGGTGATCGATCCCGACGTGCTCGCGGCGCTCGGCGCGGCGGCGCAGGCCGACTGCGCGGTCGTCAGCTCGAACAGCATCACCTGGCACCAGTGCATGGAGAGCGGGTACACGTTCGACGGCGCCATCAGCTGGCGCCCTGGGCACGTCGACGTCAGCCTCCGCCTGACAGGCACCGCGCAGACCGGCTCGTTCGACTACGCGCTCGACGGCTCGCTGAGCGTGTCCGCGGTCGCGATCCAGAGCGACATGACGATGTCGGTGTCGGCGACCGTGGGCGCGAACCACGTCAGCGAGACCGTCCACTCGCAGGTCGATGTCACGATCGCGTCCGGCTGCATCACGAGCGGCAGTGGCTCGGGGACCGGCGCGGTGAACGGCGCGGTCGAGGTGATCTGGACGGCCTGCCACGCGTTCCGCGTCCGCAACGCTTAGCCGCGCTCACCCCGCCGTGTCAGATCCCTCGGGTTTCGTCATCGCACCACCATCGTGGGGGGGCCGACGCGTTCAAGGGCAGCTCCAGCGACGAACACATCTACGAGCGCCGGCTCGACACCTCACCGGTCGAGCCGTGACGAGACCGCATCGCGCCGGCAGGGCGGCGCCGCGCGTGCCTGGCCTACGAGACAAAGCGACGCCGTCCCCGGGCCGAGGCCGCGTCGCGCTGGCTCGGCCGCGCTTGGCGTGCCTGGCCATACGAGACAAAGGCGACACCGTCCCCAGCCAAGTCATGGCAATGGCTACTGGTGTTCCCGCTCCATACGAGACAAAAGCGACACCGTCCCCGGTCAGAACAGCGCGGCGAGCGCGGCGGCCTCGTCGGCCGACAGCGCGATCGGCAGCGCGGCGAGTGCGCTCGCGAGGTGGGCCGGCGTGCGCGGCCCCAGGATCGCGGCGTCGACCTGGGGGTGATGTAACACCCAGGCGAGGGCGAGCGCGTCCATCGTGACGTCGCGCGCGCGGGCGGCCTCGGCGAGGGCGTCGAGCCCGGCGAACACGCGCTCGGTGGCGAGGTGGAGGTACGGCTCGGGGCGCAGCGTCATGCGCGAGCCGCCGGGGTACTGCCGGGAGCGGTACTTGCCGGTGAGCCAGCCGCCAGCCAGGGGGCTGAACGCGGTGAAGCCGACCCGCTGGTCGGCGCACAGCGGCAGCATCTCGTGCTCGGCAGAGCGGTCGAGCAGGCTGAACGAGTTCTGGACCCATTCGAACCGCGCCAGCCCGCGCAGGTCGCTCACGCCGCGCGCGACCGCGAGCCGCCAGGCCGGCACGTTGCTCGCGCCGATGTAGAGGATCTTGCCGGCGCGCATCGCGTCGTCGAGCGCGCGCAGGGTCTCGTCGATCGGCGTCTCGGGATCCGGCTCGTGGATCAGGTAGAGATCGATCCGGTCGGTGGCGAGCCGCGCCAGGCTGGCGTCGATCTGGCGCAGCACGTGGAGCCGCGACAGGCCGCGCTGGTTCGGCCCCGGGCCGATCGGGTTGTAGACCTTGGAGCTCACCACCATGCGGTCGCGTACGGCCGAGCCCTTCGCGGCGAGCCACCGGCCGATGAACTGCTCGCTGCGGCCGCCGCCGTAGGCATCGGCGGTGTCGAGCAGGTTGATGCCCGCGTCCCACGCGCGGTCGAGCAGGTCGTGGGCCTGCGCCTCGGACTCGCCCATGCCGTAGAACGCCGGCGCCGAGCCAACGCCGCCGAAGTTGCCGCAGCCCAGGCCCAGGCGGGAGATCTTGACGCCGGTCGATCCGAGGCGGCGATGGTCCATGACGGGTATAGTCTCGCGCACCTTGGCTGGGATCACCACGAGCGCGGGCCGCACCGCCGGCGGGCTCCGGCGGATTCTCGGCGTCGGGTTCGGCCTGGCCGTCATCGTGGGCAGCACGCTCGGCATCGGCATCCTGCGCTCGCCCGGGGAGGTCGCGGGCCAGCTCCAGCTACCGTGGGCGATCATCGCAGCCTGGCTCCTGGGTGGCCTGTACACCCTGCTCGGCGCGAGCTGCCTCGCCGAGCTCGGCACCATGGTGCCCCAGGCCGGCGGCTACTTTGTCTATGCGCGCCGTGCGTTCGGCGACTGGGTAGGCTTCGCGGTGGGCTGGACCGACTGGATCACCTACTGCGCGGTGCTGGCCTACGTCTCGATCGGGATGAGCGAGTTCCTGGGCGAGCTGATCCCGTCGGCGGCCGGTGCCACGCGGCCGGTGGCGATCGGCCTGCTGGTCGGCTTCGTCGGGCTGCAGTGGGCGGGCGTGCGGGTGAGCAGCTGGTTCCAGGAGTGGACGACCGCGCTCAAGTGCCTCGCGTTCCTCGTGCTCGTGGTTGCGGCGCTCGCGCTGTCCGGCGGGGTCCCGGGTGCACCGCCCGGCGCGTCGGCTCCGCCACCGGACCTGCACCGCTCGATCCAGGCGCTCGAGGCGGTCATCATCACGTACGCCGGCTGGCAGAGCGCGCTGTACTTCACCGAGGAGGATCGCGATCCGACGCGCAACCTGCCGCGCGCGATGATCGGCGGGGTGATCGCGGTGATCGTGATCTACGTGCTGGTCAACGTCGCGCTGCTCGCGGTCGTGCCGGTGCCCGAGCTCGCGGTCGCCAAGCTCCCGGCGGCGGCCGCCGCGCAGCACCTGCTCGGCGGGCGGGGCGCCGAGATCATCACAGTGCTCTCGATCATCTCGCTGCCGCCGCTGCTCAACGCGATCATGATGATCGGCACTCGCATCTTGTACGCGCTCGGCCGCGACGGGCTGACCTGGTCCGTCACCGCCGAGGTCAACCGCAGCGGCACGCCCGGCGTCGCGACGCTGGCTACCACCGCGGTGGCGATCGCGCTGATCGCGACCGGGACGTTCCAGCGCCTGATCGCGATCGTGTCGATCTTCCTCGCGGTCAACTACGCGGTGTGCTGTCTCGCTCTGGTCGCGCTACGAGCCCGCGAGCCCGCGACGCCGCGGCCGTACCGCGCCTGGGCCTATCCGGGCTCCGCCGCGACGGTGATCGCCGGCGCCCTCGCGTTCCTGGTGGCAGCGGCGGTCGGTGACACCACGAGCGCGCTGTGGGCTGTTGGCCTGCTCGCGGTCGGGCTGGTGGGCTACGCGGCGATCTGGCGCCCGCGCTAGGCATGCGCAGCGCACGACGGGCGGCCGCGGGGTCCGCGGCACGCGTTCGGGAACGAGACGGTCGCGGTGCGCACGAGTCAGCCAATGCAGCGCACGACGGGCGGCCGCGGGTCCGCGGCACGCGTTCGGGAACGAGACGGTCGCGGTGCGCACGAGTCAGCCAATGCAGCGCACGACCGGCGCCCGCGGGTCCGCGGCACGCGTTCGGGAACGAGACGGTCGCGATGCACACGAGCCAGCCAGCCGAAGCGCACCGACGGGCGGCCGCGGGTCCGCGGCACGCGTTCGGGAACGAGACGGTCGCGATGCACACGAGCCAGCCAGCCGAAGCGCACCGACGGGCGGCC
>Ga0302299_10001108_pt1 | contig 16011 bp, 12 predicted proteins | sample III_Fen_N3_4_FD_198795 | JGI IMG/M metagenome (GOLD analysis project Ga0302299, IMG submission 198795) | Peat permafrost microbial communities from Stordalen Mire near Abisko, Sweden - III_Fen_N3_4 | ecosystem: Environmental > Terrestrial > Soil > Wetlands > Permafrost | place: Sweden: Abisko... | reverse complement strand
TGGTGGCCGGTCTCGGCGGCCGTGATGGCCACCTGGATCGTCTCGAGGTCGCGCATCTCACCGACGAGGATGATGTCGGGGTCCTGGCGCAGCACGTGCTTGAGCGCGTTGGCGAACGACCAGGTGTCCTCCCCCACCTCGCGCTGGTTCACCAGGCAGTTCTTGTGCCGGTGCAGGAACTCGATGGGGTCCTCGACGGTCATGATGTGGTCGTGCCGGGTGCGGTTCGCCAGGTCGACGATCGCGGCGAGCGTCGTCGACTTGCCCGAACCGGTAGGTCCGGTGACGAGGATGAAGCCGCGCGGCAGCGCCGCGAATCCGGCGACTGTCGGAGGCACGCCCAGCGACTCGAGGCTCTTGATCTCGAACGGGATGATGCGGAACGCCGCACCGAGCGACTCGCGCTGACGGTAGATGTTCACGCGGAACCGAGCGCGACCCGGCAGCGAGTAGGCGAAGTCGAGCTCGAGGTCCTCCTCGAACTTCAGGCGCTGCGCCTGAGTGAGGATCGAGTAGATGACCCGCTGGAGCATCGGAGGCGTGAGCACCTCGAACTGCTCGAGCGGCACCAGCGAGCCGCTCACGCGGATCGTGGGTCGCGCACCCGAGGTGATGTGCAGGTCGGAGGCACCGCGATCGAGCATGACCGTGAGGGCCTCGACGAGTGAGAAATCGTTCTCGCGCAGGGTCTGCTCGGTGCTCTGACGTCCGTGCAGGACGTCGAACTGCGACGGCGTCTCCGGCGGCAGCTGGGACTCCTCCGCCGGCGCGGCTGGAGCGGGAGCCACGGCGGGGGCAGGGGCGGCCGCGACCGGCTCCGGAGCGGGTGCGACGGGCGCCGGGTAGGCCGGAGCGGGTGCCGCGGCAGGGGCAGGGTAGGCGGGAGCCGGGTACGAGGCGCTCGGATAGGCGGGCGCGGCGACCGGCGCCGGCGCCGGCTCGAGAGCGAAGCCGCCCGGGAGGGCCGAGGGGGCGAGAGGCTCGACCACCGGCTCAGGCGGGAGCGTCGAGACGGAAGGCTCGTATGCGGTGCCGGGCGCGGGATAGGTGACGGCGGCGTAGGCGTCCGGCGCGTACCCGGCCGGCGGCGTCACCGGCTGGTCCGGCACGGTCGCCGTGTACGGCATCGACTCCACGATCGCTCCTCAGTCCCGCGACGGCGTGCCCCACGCCATCGACCCTGCACCTGGCATCGGCCCCCCGAGGGGGCCGCTTGAGCGGTTCTGGAGGTGGGTCGTGCCGTCAGGCGACGACACGGAACACCTCGTCGAGCGAGGTGATGCCCTGGGAGGCCTTGAGCAGGCCGTCCTCGCGCAGCGTGCGCATCCCCTGCTCGATCGCCACGGCGCCGATGGTCGCCGACGACGCGCGCTCGACGGCGAGGCGCTCGATCTGGTCGGTGATCGACATGACCTCGTGCAGCGCCACGCGCCCGCGGTACCCGGTCTTCGCACAGGCGGAGCACCCGACCGGCTTGTAGAACTGCGGGTCGGGATCGCCCTCGTACGGGTGGTATCCCATCGCGCCGAGCTGCTCCTGCGACGGGAAGTAGGGCTCCTTGCACTTCGAGCACAGCCGCCGCGCGAGGCGCTGGGCGAGCACGCTGTCGAGCGCCGAACCCACGAGGAACGGCTCGATCCCCATCTCGGACAGCCGCGTGATCGCGCTCGGGGCGTCGTTGGTGTGCAGGGTCGAGAGCACGAGGTGACCGGTCAGCGAGGCCTCGACCGCGATCTGCGCGGTCTCGTGGTCGCGGATCTCACCGATGAGCACGATGTCGGGGTCGGACCGCAGGATCGAGCGCAGCGCTGCGGCGAAGCTCAGGCCGGCCTTCGGGTTCACCTGCACCTGGTTGACGCCGGCCAGCCGGTACTCGACCGGGTCCTCGACGGTGATGATGTTGACCTCGGCCTTGTTGACGACGTTGAGCGTCGCGTAGAGCGTCGTCGACTTTCCGGAGCCGGTGGGCCCGGTGACCAGGATCATCCCGTAGGGCTTGAGGTAGGACTTCTCGAAGATCGTGAAGTTGAAGGGGCTGAACCCCAGGTCCGACAGGTCGAGCCGCGCGGTCGAGTTGTCCAGGATTCGCATGACGATCTTCTCGCCCCACACCGTGGGGAGGGTCGCGACGCGAAGATCGACCTTCTTGCCGTGCGCGGTCACCGAGAGGCGTCCGTCCTGCGGGATGCGACGCTCGGCGATGTTGATGTCCGACATGATCTTGAGCCGACTGATGACGCCCGACTGGATGGCTCGCGGCGAGCGCATGACCTCGTGCAGCACACCGTCGATGCGGTAGCGCACGCGCAGGTCGTGCTCGGTCGGCTCGAGGTGGATGTCGGAGGCGCGGTCCTGGATCGCCTGCGTGATCAGCAGGTTGACGTACCGGACGATCGGCGCGTCCTCGGTGATCTCACGGACCTTGGAGAGGTCTTCCTCCTCCTCCCCCGTGTCGAGCTGGGTGGTGAGGTCGTCGAGCTCCTCGCCCGCGCGGTAGTAGCGGTCGATCGCGGCGACGACGTCGTTGCGCGTGGCCACGACGGGCTTGATGTCGACGTAGCCGCGCTGGCCGGCGATCTGCTTGATGTCGTCGATGGCGAACACGTTGGCCGGGTCGGCCATGGCCACGACCAGGCGGCCGTCCTCGAACCCGATGGGGATCGCAGTGTGGCGACGTGCGACGTTGCCCGGGATGCGTGCGAGCGCGGCGCCGTCGATGGGTGCCTCGGTGAGGTCGACGAAACGCATGCCGATCTGCGTGGCGAGGGCGGCGACGAGCTGCGCCTCGGTGAGCACGCCCTGGTCGACCAGCACACGTCCCAGCGACCGCCCGAGGCGGTTCTGCTCCTCGACCGCGACCGACAGCTGGTCGCGCGTGACGAGGTCACCCTCGAGGAGGATGTCGCCGAGCTGCTTCACGGTCGTCCTCTCACCGGTCGTGGTCGCTGTGCGCGACCTTCTCCATCACCCATTCGGCAGCAGGAGAGCCCGGCTGTAGTGCGGGACGGTCCGACGGCGCGCGCGCGGGACCGCTACGACATGCCCCCTGCGGGCACCGCCACGGCGGCGGCCGCCGCCAGGAACGACGCGACCCGCGGGTCGTCCTCGTCGAGCTCGACCCGTGCGCCGTCGGAGAACTCGAGGGCGACCGGACGCGGGGCGTTGTCGGTGCTCGCTCCGGGATCGGATTCGGGTGCAGGCAGGGGCGGCGCCGCAGGTGCGGGCAGGTCCCAGGGCGGCGGCTCGAACGCGGGCGGGCGTCCTGTCTGCGGGGCGGCCGACGGCTCGGCAGCCGCGGGGGGCGGAACGGGGAGGTCGGGCACGGACGCCGTGTGCGCGAGGCCGGCAACGGCCTCGGCGACGGGCGTCGGCACGCTCGGATCCCCCACGGCCGACGGCTCGGGCGCGTCCACCACCGGGGTGGCGGCGGGCTCGGGATCGGTGAGCGAGAGCGCCGTGGCTGCCACCAGCGCGGGAGCAGCACCCGGGAGCGTGCTGGGGGCCAGCGGCAGCGCATGACGTCCGGGACCGTGCTGAACGGCGTCGCGGCGCAGCCATCGGGGCAGGGTCAGGGTCATGGCATCCCCCTAGGCGTTCGCGGCCTCGGTCTCGATCTCGTCGAGGACCGAGTAGAGGAGGGCGAGCAGGACGGACTTCACCGAGTCCTTCGACGTGGCGTCGCAGGCGACGACCGGAGTCGTCGGCCCGAGGTTGAGGAACGACCGCACCTGCCGCTCGTCGACCCGCACCTCGCCGTCGATCGTGTTGAGCGCCACGACGAACGGCACGTGGGCCATCCGGCGGAAGGCGGCGAGGATGCCGGCCGCCTCCTCGAGGGTCTCGGGCCGGGAGGCGTCGACGAGCAGGACGTAGCCGAGCATGCCCTCGCCGAGGATCTCCCACATGAAGTCGAAGCGCTCCTGGCCGGGTGTGCCGAAGAGGTAGAGGACGAGGTCGCGGTCGATGCTGATGCGGCCGAAGTCCATCGCGACGGTCGTCTCGGCCTTGCGCGACCGGGTGTCGTCGGTGATTCCGCGCTCGGTCGAGAGCACGGTGATCTCGGAGATGGTGCGGATGAGGGTGGTCTTCCCGGCCGCGAAGGGGCCGGTCACCACGATCTTGACGGCCTGTCCGCCCTGGCGTCGCGTCTTCCTGGCAGCCATCGCTACAGCCCCCGAACCCCGGCGATGAGTCGCAGCAGGAGGCTGCGGTTGACGCTGGCATCCCGCTCGATGGCGCCCTCGGGAGAGGTCTGCATCATCGGGTCGGACAGCGTGCGCGCGGTGGCCCCCTCGACCACCGTCGCGGACATGGCCCCGCCCCGTGAGGGGGCCATGTGGCTCGCGTACGCCGGCTCCGGGTGCTCCGGACGGCGCTCGGGCTGGAACGGCTCAGGACGGGCGGGCACGACGTCGGGCTGGCGGGCGACACGGCCGGAACCGGGCGCGCCGTTCTGCGGGTGCGCCTGCGCGGCGCGGGCGGCGGCGAGCGCGGCGGCCGCGCTCATGCCCAGGGAACCGGGGCCGGCCGGAGGCTCCCCGGTCGGGCGCGCCGGCGCCGCCGGGAGGGTCGTGGGTGCCGACTCGACGCTGGCCAGGAGGCCGAGGCGACGCTCGACGACGCCGACGTGGTCGGGCGTCGCGTCGTCGTGGATGTGGACGAGGCCGCGCTGCACGAGGTGGGCGAGCGTCGTGGTGACCGCGAACTGTCCGCAGCCGGTGAGCTCGACGAGGTCGCGCACGCGCCGGCGGCCGTCGACGAGCGCGAGCAGGGCCCACTCGTCGCGGGTGAGGAGCGGGTCGTCGGCGAGGACGACGGGCAGGGTCAGCACCGACTCGGGCCCGGGCACGAGGGCCTCGAGCTGTCCCCACGTCGAGGCGCGGGCGGCCGCCTCGACGAGCACGCCGGAAGGGTCGAGCCGCAGGCCGACGTCGTCGGCGTCGTGCGCACCCTGGTCGAAGCCGAAGTCGCCGTCGGGCCAGCGCAGGACGTCGAAGACGGCGTCGATGGCCTGGTCGGCAGCCGCCTGGGCGACGAGCTCGGGGTCGACGGCGCCGGCCTCGAGCAGCGCGCGCGCGAGCCCGGTGCCGTCGGCGACCGAGCGTGCGACGGCGGCGCGCAGCGCTGCGTCGTCGACGGCCCCGGAGCCGACCAGACGTCGCACGAGGGACGCCCGCCCGCGGTCGGACGAGGCGCCCGAGAGGCTGCCGTCGTGGAACCACAGCACGCCCTCGACCGGACCGTCGGTGCCGACGCGGCGCACGCCCAGGGCGCCCGTCTTGGCGGTGGTGGACAGCAGCGTCACCACGTCAGGGAGCCCGAACGCGTCGAGCGAGCCCTCGAGGTTCACTGACGATCACGCATCCTCGGGTGGTCGGGGCGGAGGGGAAGAATCGGGGTCAGGAGGCGGTCGGCACGGCCGTGGGCCCCCAGGCCGGCTCGGCGGGGCTCGGGACCTGGGTGACGACGGACTCGGTGAGGCCGGCGTGCGCGGGCACGAGCACGGGTGGCATGTCGGCGAGCACCTCGTCGGGCACGGGCTCGACCTCCGCGCCGGGCTCGGGCAGGTAGGTGCGGGCGCCGGGCTGCTCGGGCTCGGGGGCCGGCTCCGGCTCGACCGCCGGCTCGGCGGCCAGCGCGGCGGCGGCCACCTCCACCGGCTCCAGCACGGGTGCGGCGACGGGCTCGGGTGCGGGCGCCGGAGCGGTCTCGACGACGACCTCGGGTTCGACGACGGCCTCGCGCACCGCAGCCACGGTGGGCGGCGGCGCGAGCTGGGCGGCCTTGTAGGCCTGGTAGGCGGCCTCCGCGTCGGCGATGGCACGCTCGTCGACGGCCGGGACCTCCGGGACCTCCGGCACCACCGGAAGGTCCGGGATCGCCCCCACCGGGGCGACCGCGCGCAGGACGTCGGCGACCGCGGCGGCCGAGCGGCGCACCTCGAAGAGCATGAGACCGGCCTTGGCGCCGGCGGCAGCCACCGCGACGAGGACGGCCTCGTCGTCGCAGGAGACCAGGAAGACGGTGCCCGTCTCCCCCTCGACGTAGACCTGGGAGAGGTCACCGCGCCCGAGCCCGGCCGCGGCCTTCTCACCGAGGCTCAGGAGGGCAGCACTCATCGCCGCGACCCGGTCCTCGTTCATGCCCAGGGGCAGGGCCGAGGCCATCGCCAGGCCGTCGAAGGACACGACGGCGGCGGCCTCGAGCTCGGGAGCCTGGGCCAGGAGGTCCGCGAGAGCGTGGTCGAGCCGGGCGGCACGGCCCGGGAGCAGGTCGGACATGGAGCACCTCGACGACATCGCCACAGGTGCAGGCCGGACGACCCGCACGCCTTCTCTTCGGTCGCGCGGAGGCGCACCTTGAGCGTGCGGCCCCGCGCAGAGCCGGAGTGTGGCGGACGCGACGTGGGGAGGCGGCGAGCCGCTCCTCAGCGGGCTGCTGCAGCCGCGTCCAGGGCGTCGCGCATGACCTCGGCGGAGGGCTCGCGGCCGGTGAACAGCCGTACCTGCGCCACCGCCTGGTGCAGCAGCATGGCCAGGCCGGACGCGGTGGCGCCGCCCGCCGCTTCCCAGGCGCGGGCCAGCGGCGTCGGCCAGGGGTCGTAGACCACGTCGAGCAGCGCTCCGGGGGCGGCGGGCACCGAGCCCGCGAGCACGTCGACGGCACCGGCCGGCACGGTGGAGACGACCACCGGCTCGCCCAGCGCGTCGGCCGCACCCTCCCAGCCGACCACCTCGAGACGCACGCCGAGCCGGCCGGCGCAGGCGCGGACGTCGTCGGACGCCTCCGGCCGCCGGGCCACGAGCACGACGTCGCCGGCCCCGAGCCCCGCCAGCGCGGCCACGGCCGAGCGCGCGGTGGCGCCGGCCCCGAGCACGGTCCCCCGTCCGATGCCGCCCTCGACGCCGGCCTCGGACAGCGCCGCGACGATCCCCTCGACGTCGGTGTTCCATCCGAGCAGGCGCCCGTCGCGCACGACGACGGTGTTCGCCGCGCCTGTCGCGGACGCCACGGGGTCGATCTCGTCGAGCAGCGGCAGGACGGCCTGCTTGAGCGGCATCGTGAGCGACAGCCCGACCCACGACCCGTCGAGACCGCCGACGAAGCCGGCAAGCCCCTCGGCCGTGACGTCGACCACCTCGTAGGCCCAGTCGAGGCCGAGCTCGGCGTACGCCGCTCGGTGGAGCGCCGGTGAGAGCGAGTGGGCGATGGGGTGGCCCAGCACGGCCGCCCTGCGACGCTCAGCCCCCATTCGCCTGGAACTCCTTCTTCAGCTTGAGGAAGTCGGCGTAGGTCGTGGCGAACTTGGTGGTCTTGGTCTTCGGGTCGGTGGTGACCCAGTAGAGCCAGGTGCCGTCGGTCGGGTTGAGCGCGGCCTCGATGGCGGCGTCGCCGGGCGAGTTGATCGGGCCCGGGGGCAGGCCCTTGTGCAGGTAGGTGTTGTACGGCGAGTCGGTGGCCAGCTGTGCGGCGGTCAGGTGGAGGCTCGACAGCCCGAGGGCGTAGTTGACCGTGGAGTCGAGCTGCAACGGCATCTTCTGAGCGAGCCGGTTGTAGATGACGCGCGACGCCTTGGCGTAGTCGTTCGGCGCGGCCTCGATCTCGAGGATGCTCGCGATCGTCACGACCTGCAGCGGCGTGAGCCCGCGGGCCTGGGCCTGGCCCTCGAGGTCGCTGCTCTGCGCCGACTGGGCGAAGCGCTGCAGCATCGCGCCCACCACCTTGTCGGAGGTGGTGCCGGGGACGAACTCGTAGGTGGCCGGGAACAGGAAACCCTCGGGGTTGCCGCTGGCGTAGGCGGGCAGCCCCAGCGACGTCGCCTTCGTGAGGCTCTCGCGCAGCTGGTCGACGGGGATCCCGGTGGCCTTGGCCGCGGCGGCCAGCGTGCGGTCCATCCGCCAGCCCTCGGGGACGACCAGCTTCTTCACCTGGCGCGCCGCGGGGTCGAGCATGAGGGCGACGGCCGACTGGCCGCTCATCTGCGACTTGAGGACGTAGGTGCCGGGCGCGATGCTCTGCGCGCGCGGGTCGGTGGAGGCGGCGTCGACGAAGGCGGACTCGCTGGCCACGACGCCCGCGTCGGCCAGGGCCCTGCCGATCTGGCGCAGCGAGTCGCCCTGGGCGACGACCACGGTGACCGAGCCGCTGCCGCCGCCGGAGTAGTCGCTGCTGCCGCCGCCGGCGATGGCGCGGATGCCGAGGAACGCTCCGAGTCCGACCACGAGCAGCGCCACGAGCGCGATGAGGAGGGGACCACGGCCCGACCGCTGGCCCCGCGACCTGCGGCTGCGGGAGTCGTCGGGCGCCATGTCCAGCCCGATACGGCTCATGCGGGGTCCTCCTGAGGGTCGGCGAGCCCTGGGTCGACGAGCGTCCCCGGCGGGTGGCCGGTGGAGCGCTCGGCGTCGAGAGCGTGCTGCACGATGATGACAGCAGCGGCCTGGTCGACCACGGCACGACTCGTGCGAGACGTGCGACCGGCCTCCCGCAGCCCGCGGGTGGCCTCGGCGGTGCTCATCCTCTCGTCGACGAGCCGCAGCGGCACCGGGTTCCCCCGGCCCAGGAGCACGGCTGCGAGGTCGGTCACATAGCCACGGACCGCCTCTGCGGCCGGACCCTCGATCCCGTCGAGGGTCACCGGGAGGCCGACGACCACCTCGAGCGGCTCGTACTCCGCGACGAGCGCGGCGATCTCCTCGAGGTCGGTGCGTCGGCCGCGAGGGGGCCGCGCCACCGTGCTCACCGGCACGGCGAGCACCCCGTCGGGATCGCTGCGCGCCACGCCGACGCGGACCGTGCCCACGTCGACGCCGAGGCGGATGCCCCGCCGGAATCCCCCCGTGCCGGCGTCCGTCACGCGCCGGTCGCTGCGACCGCGGCGCGGGCCGCGGCGAAGGCGTCGTCGACCGCCGACGGCTCGCCGCCCCCGCCCTGGGCCATGTCGGGCTTGCCGCCGCCGCGGCCACCCAGCACCGCGAGGGCCGCCTGCAGCACCGTGCCGGCCGACTGGCCGGCGGCGCGCGCGGCGTCGTTGGTGGCCGCCACGAGCGAGACCTTGCCCTCGGCGATGCTCGCTCCGACGACGACGCCGGCCAGCTCGCGCCGGACGCGGTCGCGACCCTGGGTGACCAGCTCGCGGAGACCGCCGGCATCGGTGCCCTCGGGCGCCACGAAGGTCCACAGCCGCACGTCGCCCACGTCCTCGCCGGAGCCGATGATGCCGTCGATGTTGACCAGCAGCTGCGCCGACCTCATGCGCGCGATGTCGCGCTCGGCGTCCTTGAGGCGCGTGAGCATGGCGTCGACGCGCTCGGGGAGCTCGTCGGGCCGTGCCTTGACGATCTCGGACAGCTGGGCGAGCAGCACGTGCTCGCGGGCGAGGAACCGGTAGGCGTCGACGCCGACGAGCGCCTCGACGCGGCGGACGCCCGCGCCGATGGACCCCTCCGAGAGGAACTTGACGAGGCCGACCTGGCCGGACCGCGCGGCGTGCGTGCCGCCGCAGAGCTCGCGGGTCCAGTCGCCCACCGACACGACGCGGACGCGGTCGCCGTACTTCTCGCCGAACAGCGCCATGGCGCCGGTGGACCGGGCCTGGTCCTGGCTCATGTACTCGGCGTGCACCGCGAGGTCCTGCGCGAGGACGTCGTTGACCATCGCCTCGACGTCGTTCATGACCGAGGTCGGGACGGCGCTCGCCCACGGGAAGTCGAAGCGGAAGCGCCCCGGCGAGTTCTCCGAGCCCATCTGCGTGGCGGTCTCGCCGAGCGTGACGCGGAAACCCTTGTGCACGAGGTGCGTGGCGGTGTGGGCCCGCGAGATGGCGCGGCGGCGCTCGAGGTCGACCGAGCCGACGGCGCCCTCGCCCACGACGACCTCGCCGCTCTCGACGCGGCCGCGGTGCACGTAGAGCCCCGGCACCGGCTGCTGGACGTCGTCGACGAGCAGCACGGCGCCGTTGGCCAAGGTGATGCGTCCCGCGTCGGCGAGCTGACCGCCGCCCTCGGCGTAGAAGGGGGTGCGGTCGAGCACGACGTCGACACGGTCGCCCTCGCGCGCGCTCGTGACGCTCTCGCCGTCGGCCACGAGCCCCTTGAGCGTGGCCTCGGACTCGACCTCGTCGTAGCCGGTGAAGGTCGTGATGCCGGAGACGTCCATGATCTCGCGGTAGACGTGGGTGGTCGTGAGACCGGCCTTGCGCTCGCGCTCGGCCGCCTTGGCGCGGTCGCGCTGCTCGGTCATGAGCCGCCGGAAGCCCGGCTCGTCGACCTCGATGCCCTTCTCGGCCGCCATCTCGAGCGTGAGGTCGATCGGGAACCCGTAGGTGTCGTGCAGCGCGAACGCGGACTCGCCCGCGAGCACCGTGCCACCGCGCTCCTGCAGGTGGGCGACGGCGGTGTCGAAGATCGTCGTCCCCGTGCGCAGGGTCTGCGCGAACGTGACCTCCTCCGCCTCGCACACGCTGCGGATGCGACCGGACTCGGAGACGAGCTCGGGGTACTGCGGGCCCATCGCGAGGACGGTGGTGTCGAGGAGCTCGCCCATGACGGCGTCGCCGGCGCCGAGCAGGCGCATGTTGCGGATGACGCGGCGCATGATGCGGCGCAGCACGTAGCCTCGGCCCTCGTTGCCGGGCAGTACTCCGTCGGCCACCAGGAACGCGCAGGTGCGCGCGTGGTCGGCCACGACGCGCAGCCGGACGTCGTCGGTGTGGTCGGCGCCGTAGCGCGCGCCGCTGAGGCCGCTGGCGCGGTCGAGGATGCTCCGCGTCGTGTCGATCTCGTAGATGTTCTCGACGCCCTGCAGCAGCGCGGCCATGCGCTCGAGGCCCATGCCGGTGTCGATGTTCTTCGCCGGCAGGCTGCCCACGATGTCGAAGTCGTCCTTGGCCCGGACGGCGGAGAGCTCGTCCTGCATGAAGACGAGGTTCCACACCTCGAGGTAGCGGTCCTCGTCGGCGACCGGCCCGCCCTCGCGACCGTGCTCGGGGCCGCGGTCGTAGTAGATCTCCGAGCAGGGCCCGCCCGGCCCGGGGACTCCCATCGACCAGTAGTTGTCCTTGGCGTCACGGCGCTGGATCCGCTCGAGCGGGACGCCGACCACTCGGTGCCAGATGTCGAGCGCCTCGTCGTCGTCGTCGTAGACGGTGGCCCACAGGCGGCTCTCGGGGAAGCCGTAGCCGCCGTCGCTCTGCGACCGCGTCAGCAGCTCCCACGCCAAGGGGATGGCACCGGACTTGAAGTAGTCGCCGAAGGAGAAGTTGCCGGCCATCTGGAAGAACGACGCGTGGCGGGTCGTCTTGCCGACCTCGTCGATGTCGAGGGTGCGCACGCACTTCTGCACCGAGGTCGCGCGCGGGTAGGGCGGCGTCGCCTCACCGAGGAAGTAGGGCTTGAACGGCACCATGCCGGCGTTGACGAACAGCAGCGTCGGGTCGTCGAGCAGCAGGGACGCCGACGGCACCGCCGTGTGCCCGCGCTCGGTGAAGAAGCGCAGGAAGCGGGAACGGATCTCGGCGGAGTCCATCAGGGTCGAACCTCTCGGCGTGCGGTGGACGGCTGGTCGCCGGAGGGCGACGGGGACGGTGACGGCGCTGGGGCGGGCGTGGGCGTGGTGAAGGCGGCCCGGGTCGAGGAGACGGCCTTGCTCGCCGACGAGGCCACGAGCGAGGCGTTGCCCGCGATCCCGCGTTCGCGGGTCCGCGCCACGGCCGGCGGGATCTTCCGCGCGGCGTAGTAGCCGGCGGCGGCTCCGACCGACACCCAGAAGAGTCGACGCATGGGTCAGGCCTCCTCTCCGGGCGTCGGGGACTCCGACCCTACCGGCGGGTCGGGGGCCGGCTCCTGCGGCTTTGCGGCGTCGCGCCCGAGGGCGACGCGCAGCCGCTCGAGGACGTCGGCGTAGCGGGCCTCGGCGCCGTGCCGGGTGGGCTCGTAGTAGCGGCGGTCGCCGAGCTGGTCGGGTCCGTACTGCTGCGGTGCGACCCCGCCGGGGAGGTCGTGCGGGTAGACGTAGCCGACGCCGTGGCCGAGGTCGGCCGCTCGCGAGTAGTGGGAGTCGCGCAGGTGCGCCGGGACCGGGCCGATGAGCCCGCGCCGGACGTCGGCCTCGGCCGCGCCGATCGCCGTGGTGACCGCGTTGGACTTGGGCGCCAGCGCGATCGCGACCGTGGCCTGCGCCAGCGTGAGGCGGCCCTCCGGGAGACCGATGAGCTGCACCGCCTGGGCCGCGGCCACCGCGGTCTGCAGCGCGGTGGGGTCGGCGAGGCCGACGTCCTCGCTGGCCAGGATGATCAGGCGACGCGCGATGAACCGGGGGTCCTCCCCTGCCTCGAGCATGCGCGCGAGGTAGTGCAGCGCGGCGTCGACGTCCGAGCCGCGGCAGCTCTTGATGAACGCGCTGATCACGTCGTAGTGCTGGTCGCCGTCGCGGTCGTAGCGCGGCGCCGCCTTGTCGACCGCCCGCTCCACCGCGGTGAGGTCGACCACGTGCGAGCCCGCGTCGAGCGCGGCCCCGGCCGCCGCCTCGAGGCTGGTGAGCGCGCGCCGGGCGTCTCCCCCGGCGATGCGGAGCAGGTGCTCCTCGGCCTCCTCCGAGAGCTCGACGCTCCCGTCGAGGCCGCGACGGTCGACGACGGCGCGGCGCAGCAGGTCGCGGACGTCGTCGTCGGTGAGGGGTGCGAGCGTCAGCACCAGCGACCGCGACAGCAGCGGCGAGATCACCGAGAACGACGGGTTCTCGGTGGTGGCGGCCACGAGGGTCACCCAGCCGTTCTCGACGGCCGGCAGGAGCGCGTCCTGCTGCGTCTTGGAGAACCGGTGCACCTCGTCGACGAAGAGCACCGTGCCCTGGCCCTGCATGCCCAGCGCGTCGCGGGCGCGCTCGATCACCTCGCGGACGTCCTTGACCCCGGCCGTCACGGCAGAGAGCTCGACGAACCGGCGTCCGGTCGACGTGCTCACGAGGGTGGCCAGCGTGGTCTTGCCGGTGCCCGGGGGACCCCAGAGGATCACGCTGCTGGCCCCGGCCCGGCCGTCTCCCCCGCCGCTCACCAGCCGTCGCAGCGGGCTGCCGGGCTCGAGCAGGTGTCGCTGCCCGACCAGCTCGTCGAGGGTGCGCGGACGCATCCGGACGGCGAGGGGCGCTCCTGGACGCGACGAGGACGCTCCCTCGTCGAACAGGCTCGCGGTCACCCCAGAACCCTAGGCGGTGCGGGGTGCGGCGTCTGCGAGGGTGGGACGCATGAGCCCTGCTCCCGATGCCCGCCAGCAGGCGTGGCGTGCCGACCTCGTCGCCGCGCTGGCCGGTGACCCGTTCCTGGCCTACGACCTCGACGCGGGGAGCCTCGAGGTCACCGCGACGGCTCCGGGCCTGGCGGCGGCCTGGCTGAGCTTCCATCCGTGGCGCGCGGTGCGCTGGATCACGTCGGTCGCGCACGTGCCCGAGTCCGAGGAGTCGCGCGCCGCGGCCGTGCGGCTCGTCGTGGAGCTCGCGGGCCGCGGCGACGACGCCGGGACGCCGGCGACCGGCGTCACGCTCCCGCGGCTCGCCCTCGGCCTGCTCCCCGCCCCCCTGCGCCCGCCGCACCACCACGAGTGGGACCACTGGTTCACCCACGACGTACCGGCCGGCGCGTCGATGCGGTCGGCGTACGACGTCGACCCGCCCGTGGTCGACCTCGCCGCCGACGACCCTCGCATCCCGGCGCTGCTCGAGCTCGCGTCGCCCGACGCCCCGATCCGGCCCGGGGACCCGCGCGTCGTCCGGTGGGCCGCCGTCGAGGATCCCGCCGCCGCCGGGTCCGACGACCCGCCGCTCGTCGCCGTGGTGGCCGTGACGGCGCAGCGGTCGGGCGCCGCGCACCTCAACGACGTCGCGACGCATCCCGACGTCCGCGGCCGTCGGCTGGCCCGGCTGCTGTGCGGGCAGGTCACGGCCGACGCGCTGGCCGAGGGCCGGCCGGCCGTGACCCTCGGCATGTACACCGACAACCATGCCGCCCGCGCCCTCTACACCGGGCTCGGCTTCTCCTGCCTGCACAGCTTCGCGTCCGGAGAGCTCAAGCCCGCCTAGCCGGAGGCGGGCCGGGCGCACCAGGCCCGGTCAGCCGCCGCTGCTGTCGCCCAGCGCGTTGTGCGCGAACGGGTCGGCCGAGTCCGGCGTCGGGTGCGGCGCGGTGTCGGGCATGATCGCGAAGCCCGGCTCGAACTGGCCGAGCATGCTCCCCAGTGCCTGGAGCGCCGTCGGGTCGCCATCGAGGACGACGGTCCCGTCGGCGACCTGCTGCTGCAACGGCGCCTCACCGGTCATCGCGCGCTCGAGGTCGGACCTGGCCATCGTGATGGTGAGGTCGGGGGCCTCGGCCAGGAAGCCCTGGAGGCTCGTGAGGGTGCTGTTGCTCAGCTCCACGACGAAGGTCTCGCCGTTGTCGGGCGTCACGAGGTTGACGACGAACGACGAGTCGCCGACCTTCTCGGGATCGAGCCGGATCCCGAGGAAGTCGAGGAACTGCAGGGTGCTGAGCGCCCGGACGAGGTCGGGCCCGGTGGTCTTGGGCGTCGCGCCGGTGGGGATGCCGGAGCGCAGCTCGAGCGCGGCAGCGAGAAAGCTGTTGCGCACGCTCGGGCTCTCCTGCTGGTAGCCGACCTGCTCGAACGCGTCGGCGAGGAGACGACGTCCGAGGACTCCGTCGGGCTCGGCGTAGACCAGCTTGTTGAGGATCTCGATGCCGAGCATGTACTCGCCCTCGGCGAGCAGCCGCTCGGCGCGAGCCAGGATGGCGTCGGCACCGCCCATCATCTCGACGTACAGCGGCGCCGACTCGCGGGGCGCGAGGGGGATGAGGGTGGCGGGGTTGCCGTCCCAGTACCCGAGGTAGCGGTTCACCACCGCCCGGGAGTTGTGCTCGACCGATCCGTGGTAGCTGCGGGCCGCCCACTGGCGCTGCAGCGACTCGGGAACCTCGTAGACCCGGTGGATCTCGTTGATCGTGACGCCCTGGTTGGCCAGGTGCATGACGCCGTTGTTGAGGTTGGCGTAGGTGTCGCGCTGCACCCGCATGACCTCCTGGATGCGGTCGTTGCCCCAGCGCGGCCAGGAGTGCGACGCGAACATCACCTCGGCCTCGCGGCCGAACAGGTAGAGGGCCTTGTTGATCTGGCGCGACCACTCCAGCGCGTCTCGCACCAGTGCTCCACGCAAGGTGTAGATGTTGTGGATCGTCCCCGTGATGTTCTCCGCGGCCCAGAACGCCTTGAGGTCGGGGAACCAGGTGTTCATCTCCGCGGGAGCCTCGGTTCCCGGGGTGTTCTGGAACACCATCCGGACTCCATCGATCGTGAGCTCCTCGATGTCCTCGACGATGTCGATGGTGGGGGCGATCAGGCCCGACGTGCCCGCAGCGACGGCCTTGCCGATGGCCTGGTCGACGTGACCGAACGGGCTGCGGTCCAGCAGCGACCCGTACTGGTAATACATCCGCCGGTTCATCGCGTTGCCGGCGTAGACGTTCTCCGCGACGGCGTGCTCCAGGAAGCCGACCGGTGCGATCACCGGGACCTTGCCGCTGCGCACGTCGGCCTCGTCGACCACGCCGTGGACGCCGCCGAAGTGGTCGCCGTGGGAGTGGGAGTAGACGACCGCGACGACCGGGCGATCACCGAGGTGCTCGTTCACGAGCGCGAGGGCGGCCGCGGCGGTCTCCTTCGCGGTCAGCGGGTCGAACACGATCCAGCCGGTGTCCGAGCGCACGAAGGAGACGTTGGCGAGGTCGAACCCGCGCACCTGGTAGATCCGGTCGGGCACGACCTCGTAGAGGCCGTACTCCATGTTGAGGACCGCCTGCCGCTGCAACGACGGATGGATCGACGCGAAGTCGTCGTCGGACAGCAGGAAGTCGTAGGCGCCCATGTCCCAGGCGACGTGCCCGGCCTCAGCCATGATCTGGCGGTAGTCCGGAGCCCCGAGGAAACCGCGGTGCGCCTCCTCGAAGTCGCGCTCGTCCTCGAACGG
>Ga0302299_10001106_pt1 | contig 16020 bp, 13 predicted proteins | sample III_Fen_N3_4_FD_198795 | JGI IMG/M metagenome (GOLD analysis project Ga0302299, IMG submission 198795) | Peat permafrost microbial communities from Stordalen Mire near Abisko, Sweden - III_Fen_N3_4 | ecosystem: Environmental > Terrestrial > Soil > Wetlands > Permafrost | place: Sweden: Abisko... | reverse complement strand
GACCCCCGCGCCGGCGGCGCCGTCGAGGGCGACGACGGCGCCGCGGCGCAGCCCCCCACCGGGGATCAGGTCGCCGAGCGGGCCGGGAACCTCCACCACCCGCTCGTGGGCCGCGCTGACCGGCCGGGCCCGCCGGGCGGAGTCGGCGAGCGCGGCACGCGCCGCGTGGTCACGCCGGGGCAGTGCAGCGACGAGGGCGGGAGCAGGGACCACCCCCCATGTATACCGAACACATGTTCGATCAGGCAAACGGGGCTCAGCCCAGTCGGGCCGCCGCGAACGCGAGGGACATCCCGGCCACGAACAGCGTGATCATCGTGACCACCAGCATCCGGGTCTGCGCCGAGATCGCCTGGGCCAGCTCGATCCGGAACAGACCGGTCAGGGACTGCTCCATCGCCCGCATCTCCACCCGGAGGGAACCCAGCTCCGCTCGGTCGCCCGCGATCGCGGACCCGAGATCCGATCGCAGCGTCGCGATCTCCGCACCCAGCTCCGTGCGCACACCCGCGATCTCCGCACCCAGCTCCGTGCGCACACCCGCGATCTCCGCACCCAGCTCCGTGCGCACACCCGCGATCTCCGCACCCAGCTCCGTGCGCACACCCGCGATCTCCGCACCCAGCTCCGTGCGGAGGACCTCGAGATCGCGTCGCGTCGCGACGTCGGCCCAGCCCACCGGAGGCAGGTGCTCCATCAACGTGCCCGCCTCATCAGACCCGAGCACCTGCTCGAGCCGCAGGTACAGCGCATGCCGGCTCCGCTCGTCGATCATCACGACCACTCCCTCGAATCCCGTGCTCTTCGTACTCGGAGGAAGTACCGATCAGGATACGACAGGCGTACGACCGCTTCGGGAGATCAGTCGCCGGCGGGCTCGGGGGGCAGCACGGGCTCGACGCCGATGGCCCGGAGCGCGTCGGGTGCCCAGCCGGCGTCGTCGCCGTAGTAGCCGAAGAGGTGCTCGATGGCGTGGACGACCTCGGACTCGAGTCCCGACCACTTCTCGGCGGGGGCCTCGACCGTCACCGCGCTCGAGTACACGGTCACGCGGGTCGCGCCGAGGTCGAACAGCCGCCGCGCGAGCACGTCGGGCGGGCGGCCGCTGCCGGTCTGGTCGACCGAGGCGTAGGACTCGATCGCCATGCCGGTGATCGAGCGGTTGCAGTCGAAGATGCGCACAGTCGCGGTCGACCCGACGCGCGACGTGACGGTGATCGGTTGACCCATGCGGCGCAGACTACGCCACCACGGCGCCGACTCCGCTCCTCGAAGCAAGTCCTACCAGAGCACCGATTCGGGTGCGGGCACCTCGCCGACGTCGGTCATCATCCGCTTCTCGGCCCGCCGCCGGGCCGGGGCCGGAGACCCGGGGTTGGTGGCCACCGCCCGCAGGACGCGGGAGTCGGGGTCACGGGCGAGGGCGGAGAGCACCCGGGACGGGGTCGACGGGTTTGCCGCCACCACCGCCCGCCGTCCGCCGTCGACCGAGCACGCCGCGTCGACCAGCAGGGCCAAGGGCGCGGCGGGGTTGGCCAGCACCGCGTACGGCATGTCGGCGAGCAGGGCCTCGAGCGCGGCCGGAGGGCACGCGGGGTTGGCTGCGGCCGAGCGGCTCACCGCGGGGTCGTCGTCACGGGTCAGCCGGAGCACCACCTCGGACATCGCGGCCGGGTTGCCGGCCACGGCACCGCGCACGCATGCCGCGGCATCCTCGGCGAGCCGGGCCCGCAGGTCGGCGGGGAGCGCCGGATGGTGGGCGGCCGCGGTGCGGACGTCCACGTGCGGATCACACGCCAGCCCGCTGACGACGTCGGGACCGATCGCCCGGTTCGCGGCCAGCCCGACCCGCACGGGCGTCTCCCGGTCACGGGCCAGCAGCTCGATCGCGGCCGCGCTCAGCGACGGGTTCGCCGCGACGGCCGTGCGCATCGGGGACGTCCCGGTCGTCGCCAGTGCGTCGCTGACCGGGGTCGGCAGCGCCGGGTGCGCGGCCACCCGCCGGCGCACGTAGGCGACGCCGGTGTCGAGCAGCTCGAGCAGCGTCGGGACGGGCGTCTTCGGGTCGAGCGCGGCGAGCAGCTGCTCGACCTCGCCGCCGCCCTGGCGCCGCCGCTCCTGGAACTCGGAGTGCACCGACTCGTCGCTCCACATCAGCAGGTCCACCGGCGCGACGATCACGGGGTCCGTGGACATCTCACCCCGGCGCTCCGATTGGGCGACCACGTACACGTCGCCGTCGAGGATGCCGAGCTCGGCGACCGCGGCGCCGCGCTGGATCAGGTGCGCGACGAGGGACGCGGGGATCCGGATACGGCCCTCCTCCGACTCGACGGTGACGTCCCCGACGGAGGCGCCGCCGAGGTAGACGGAGTCGCGCACCGCGGGAACCTCGGGCACCGGCGGGATCGTCGCACCGCACGCCGCGACCACGCGGTCGCCCACCACGAGCCCATTGGCGTGCCATTCGAGCGTGCAGGTCCGACCCCGCGTCGTGCGCACCTGCGCGCGCACCGCGTCGGCGAATGCCGGCATGTCGACCACGATGCGCCGGCCCGCACCGAGCCCGGGGGCCTCGGCGGCAAGACCGTTGCGCTCCCAGCCCCGGCTCGGGTGGTAGGTCACGAAGCCCAGCCAGGCGTAGTCGATGCCCTGGCCGGTGCTGCGCACGACCATCGCCTCCACCGCCGTGACCGCAGTGGGGACGGACTGCAGCGCGTCGACGCACGCGGCGAGCGCGGCGCCGTCGGTGCGGAGCCGCAGCGGCGGCTCGAGCTCGATCTCGGGCGGAGAGGGAACCGACATATCTGTGGTTCACTTCGGCCGATCCGGGCCGGAACTGGAGGCCCGAACGCGAGATCGTCGCGCCCTTCGGGCGGTCGAGAGGTCAGGCCGTCAGGTGAAGAGGCGCCCCGGCGGCGGGGGCAGCCCCCGCCAGCAGAGCTGCTCCATGAACACCCAGGTCCGGCGGTGGATCGCACTCGGGCCGTACGCGGCGAGCGCCATGCGGTGGACCGGCGCGGGGTAGCCCACGTTCGACTCGAAGCAGTACGGCGGGAAGTGCTCGGCCTCGTCGCGCATGATCGCGTCGCGCGTCACCTTCGCCACGCACGACGCGGCCGCGACCGACAGCACCGACGTGTCGCCCTTCACCACCGTGGTGACGCGGTCGCCGAGCCCGAGGTAGTCGTGCTTGCCGTCGAGCACGATGCGGTCGGGCTCGAAGCCCGCGTCGGCAAGCTGGGCCAACGCGCGGTTCGCGGCCATGCGCAGCGCAGCAGTCATCCCGAACGCGTCACACTCGTCGTGCGACGCGTGCCCGACGCCGACCGCGCGCGCCCACGCGCGTACCGCGACCGCGGCGTGCTCGCGTTCGGGCCGCGTCAGCAGCTTCGAGTCGCGCACGCCGCGCAGGTGCACGTCACCCGGCACCACCGCGGCGACGGTCACGGGTCCGGCCCACGCGCCCCGGCCGACCTCGTCGATCCCGACGACCACCCGCTCCCCCGCCGCCCAGCACTTCCGCTCGAGCCGGAGCGTCGGCGAAGGGGTCGCGGTGGTCACGCTCCGGACCGTAGCGCTCGCCCCCTCCGGACGACCGGACCGGTGGGCCCGCGACCACGCGATCAGTGGACCTGGCGCTCCAGACCCTCCCAATAGGGCTCCCGCAGCTTGAACTTCTGGAGCTTGCCGGTGGCCGTGCGCGCGAGCTCGGGCGGGAAGTCGACGCTCTTCGGGCACTTGTACCCCGCGAGCAGCGTCTTGCAGTGTGCGATGAGCTCGTCCTCGGTGGCGGCCGTGCCCGGCGCGAGCACCACGAGCGCCTTGACCGCCTCGCCCCACTTCTCGTCGGGCACGCCGATCACCGCGACCTCGGCCACCGCCGGGTGCTTGAACAGCGCGTCCTCCACCTCGATCGACGACACGTTCTCGCCGCCGGAGATGATCACGTCCTTCTTGCGGTCGGCAATCGTGAGATAGGCATCGACGTCGATCGTGCCGCCGTCGCCAGTGCGGAAGTAGCCATCGACGATCGCGTCCGCGGTGGCCTCGGGCTGGTTCCAGTAGCCCTCGAACACGACGTTGCTGCGCGCCAGGACTTCGCCGCGGTCGTCGGTCTGCAACCGCACCCCGATGGCGGGCGCACCGGCGCGGCCGAGGCGCGCCGCGCGCTCGGCCGGCGCGAGCGCGTCGAGCTCCGCCCGCCTGCGATTCATCGTGAGCAACGGGCTCGTCTCGGTGAGTCCGTAGATCTGGATGAACTCCCAACCCAGCTCGGTCTCGATCCGCTCGATCGTGCGGGTCGGCGGCGGCGCGCCGGCGACCACCATGCGGACGCGGTCGCGGCCCGGGACCGGGCCGTCCCACAGGGCCGCGGCGTCGAGCACCGCGGCCGCCACCGCGGGCGCACCGCACAGCACCGTGACCCCGTGCGCGTCGATGCGGCGCAGGATCTCGGCACCGTCCACCTTGCGTAGCACGATGTGGCGGCCCCCCATCCCGGTGATCATGTACGGGACGCCCCACCCGTTGCAGTGGAACATCGGCAGCGTGTGCAGGTACACGTCGCGGTCGTTGATGCCGAGCTGCCAGCCGAACGTCGCCGCGTTGAGCCACAGGTTGCGGTGCGTCATCTGCACGCCCTTCGGACGCGCGGTCGTGCCACTCGTGTAGTTGATCGACGCGGTGGCGTCCTCGTTGCGGTCGGGCCACGGCGCGGGCTCCGCGCCGAAGCGGTACAGCGCCGCGTCGGACTCCGCCCCGATCACATACCGGTGTGCCGCGGTCACGGACGCGAGCGCATCGTCGAGCTCCGGGTCCACGAGGAGCACGGACGCGCCCGAGTGCTCGACGATGTACGACACCTCGGCCGCGGAGAGCCGGAAGTTCACGGGCACGAGCACCCGCCCGAACGCGCTCACGCCGAAGAACGACGTGAGGAGCCGGGCCGAGTTCTGGCTGACGACGGCGACGCGCTCACCGAGGCCGACCCCGAGGGCGTCGAGCCCGGCGGCCTGGGCCCGGGCCAGCTCGGCCATGCGCCGGTAGGTGAGCTCACCCCACGACGCGGCCGGCTGGTCGGGCTCGTCGACCACTCCGATGCGGTCGCCGTACACGAGCTCGGCCCGTTCGATGTGGTCGAGCACCGTCAACGGAACCCTCATGCCCACCCTCTCCTGCGCGGATGCACTGCGTGCGTCGGAACCCGAGCACGCGTCCGGCCCACTCGACCACTCCGATGGGCCACGACGCAAGCCGCGCGAGCAGCGCGACCGCCATCGGTGTCACGGTAGGGTCGGTCCGTGGCCGAGATCGTGGGGGAGCTCGACGGCCTCGTGGCGATCGACGGGTCCGACGACCTGGCCGGGGCGTACTGCGCCAAGCTCCTGGCCGACGCCGGTGCGAGCGTGACCGTCGTGGAGCGCGCCGAGGGTGCCGCGCTGCGGCGCTGGAGCTGCGACGGCGACCTCCCGCCGAGCGAGGACGGCGCCCTGTTCCGCTTCCTCCGCCACGGCCAGCGATCGGTGACGGTGGGCGACGACGCCCGCCTCCGCGCGCTCGTCGACGGCACCGACGTGGTGATCACCTCGGGCGCGGGCCCGCTCGGCGCGGCGGAGGCCCTCGCCGCGGGCGACCCCGGGCTGATCGTCGTCTCGATCACCCCCTACGGGCTCACCGGCCCCTACGCCGACCGGCCCGCCACCGAGTTCACCGTGCAGGCCGACAGCGGCGCGCTCGGCGTGCGGGGCACGCCCGACCGGCCGCCGATCCAGATGGGCGGTCGGGTCACCGAATGGGTTGCCGGCGCGTACGCCGCGGCGGCTGCCCTCGCCGCGCACCGCCGTCAGACTGCCGACGGCGACGGTGACCTGATCGACGTGGCGGTGTGCGACGTCGCCAACCTCAGCGGCGCGCTGTTCGCCGACCTGATGCACTCGCTGTCGGGCCGCCCCGAGATCGACCCCGCGAAGCCGGCCCGGTCGGTGGAGATCCCGTCGATCGAGCCGACCCTCGACGGCTGGGTCGGGTTCAACACCAACACCCGGGTGCAGTTCGAGGCGTTCTGCCTGATGATCGACCGCCCCGACCTCATGACCGACGACTGGGCGTTCCTCACCAACCGGGTCGCGAAGGCCGACGAGTGGAACGCGATCGTGCGCGAGTGGACCACTCAGCGCACCACGGCCGAGATCGTGGAGCTCGCCGTCGCGCTGCGGGTCCCGGTCGCGCCGGTGTGCGACGGGCCCGGCGTGCTCGAGCTCGACCTGGTGCACGAGCGCGGGATCATGGTCGACGACCCGACCGGCACCTTTCGCATGCCGCGGCGCCCGTACATCGTCGACGACGAGGCGCCGCCCCCGCCGCTCCCCGCGCCGGCGATCGGCGCGCACGACGATGCCCCCGCGCCACAGCACGCGCCGCGCCCCACGCCGAGCGGCCGCAACGCGCCGCCGCTCGCCGGGCTGAAGGTGGTCGACCTCACCGCGTGGTGGGCGGGGCCGACCGCGAGCCACATCTTCTCGACGCTGGGCGCCGAGGTGGTGCACGTGGAGTCGATCCAGCGGATGGACGGCGTGCGCCTCACCGGCGGGATGCTGCTCGGACGCGAGGGCTGGTGGGAGTGCGCCACCTTCTTCCTCCAGGCCAACGCCAACAAGGACGACGTCACCCTCGACCTCAACCAGCCGGTCGGGCGCGACCTCGTCGTGCGGCTCGTCGCGCAGGCCGACCTGGTGATCGAGAACTACACGCCGCGCGTGCTCGAGTCGTTCGACCTCGGGTGGGACGTCGTGCACGCGACCAACCCGCGCGCGGTGATGGTGCGCATGCCGGCGTTCGGGCTCACCGGCCCGTGGCGCGACCGGCCCGGCTTCGCGCAGACGATGGAGCAGGTCACCGGGCTCGCGTGGATGACCGGCCACGCCGACGACCAGCCCCGCATCCAGCGCGGCCCGTGCGACCCCAACGGCGGTGTGCACGCCGCGATCGCTGCACTCGTCGGGCTCGCCCGGCGCGACCGGACCGGTGTCGGCTGCCTGGTGGAGGCGGCGATGGTCGAGGCCGCACTCAACGTCGCGGCCGAGACCGTGATCGAGTGGACCGCGTACGGGAACCGCATCGCGCGGGACGGCAACCGCGGACCGACCGCCGCGCCCCAGAACGTCTACGCGGGCAATGCGCCCGAGTCGTGGCTCGCGCTCGCGTGCGAGAACGACGCCCAGTGGCGCGCCCTCACCGAGGTGATCGGTCGGCCCGACCTCGCGGCCGACCCCGCGCTCGCCACCCGAGCCGGGCGCCGGGCCGCGCACGACGATCTCGACGCGATCGTCGGCGCGTGGGCCTCGGTCCGCGCCGTCGACGACGCGGTCGACGCGCTCCTCGCGGCCGGGGTGCCCGCGGCCCGGGTGCGCGACCCCCGTACGTCATCGCAGCACCCGCAGATGGTCGCCCGCGGCTTCTTCGAGGTCGTCGAGCACCCGGTCGCCGGGACTCACCCGATCCCCGGCCTGCCTTGGCGGGCCCGGGGCGTCGACCGCTGGATCCGCCGGCCCGCCCCCACCCTCGGCCAGCACAACGCCGACGTGCTCGGCGGCCGACTCGGCTGCACCCCCGACGAGCTCGCCGACTTCGCGGCCCATGGCGTCATCGGCACCCGCCCCGTCGGCCTCTGATGTGCGTCCCTGAGCGTCGCTGATCCGTCCCGCTCCGCCCGAATCCCCAGGAGACATCTCATGGCCACCGACCTCTTCGACCGCATGCGGGTCATCGACGTCGACTCGCACCTCACCGAGCCGCCCGACACCTGGACGGCCCGCTTTCCCGCGAGCCGCCACGACGACGTGCCCCACATCGAGCGCATCGACGGCCGCGACGTGTGGATGGCCGGCGGCGAGCGGATCGGGTGCCCCGGCTACTACTCGATGGCCGGCCACGACGGCGTCATGCCGCTGTCGATCCCGAACACGTTCGCCGACATCCACCCCGCGATGTACGACCCGGCCGAGCGGCTCGCCTTCCTCGACCGCGAGGGGATCGACGCCCAGGTGCTCTACCCCAACGTCGGCGGCTTCGGGAACGGCCACTTCCTCAAGATCGGCAACCGCGACCTCGCCGTCGAGTGCGTGCGCGCCTACAACGACTTCCTCACCGACTGGTGCAGCGCGGCGCCCGACCGGCTGATCGCCATCACCGCCCTCCCGTTCTGGGACGTCGATCTCGCCGTCGCCGAGCTCCAGCGCTGCGTCGCCGACGGGCATCGGGCGGTCAACTTCTGCAACCAGCCCCAGGACCACGGCGAGCCGCCGCTCGCGCACCCGCATTGGGACCCGATCTGGGCCGCGGCGCAGGAGGCCGGCATCTCGGTGAGCTTCCACGTGGGCGGCGGGCAGATGGGGACCCAGTTCGTCGACAACGCCGACATGGGCTGGATGACGAACTTCGCCAAGACCTCGTCGCTGATCCTGCTCGACAACATCCGCTGCATCTCCGACCTGCTCTTCGGCGGCATCTGCCATCGCTTCCCTGCGCTGCGCTTCGTGTCGGTGGAGTCGGGCGTGGGCTGGCTGCCCGGCGTGCTCGAGACCTTCGACTGGCAGTGGCGCAACGGCGGCGTGCGCGACGAGCACCCCGAGTACGACCTCCTGCCGTCGGAGTACTTCCGCCGTCAGGTCTACGGGTGCTTCTGGTTCGAGGAGGGCAGCGCGCGGGACGCGATCGCGCAGTACCCCGACAACATCCTGTTCGAGACCGACTACCCGCACCCCACGTGCCAGCACCCGGGGCCGCGCACCCCGGCGCGGCGGCCGCGCGACTACGCCGAGCGCGCGTTCGCGGGGATCTCCGACGACATCATCGGCCGGGTGCTCTCCGGCACCGCGGCCGAGCTCTACGGGCTGCCGACGTGAGCGGCCGCGGCGGCTCCCGCGGTCGTTCAGGAACCTGAGAACTGCCGTCCGGCCCACTCGACCACGGCGGTGGACCACGGCGCGAGCCGAGCGAGGAGCTCGTCGGCGTGGTCGCCCAGTGCCGCCACCACCTCGGATTCCTGCGCGTCGGTCGCGGCCTCGATCGCGTCGCGCAGAGCCCGGCCCTCGCCGGTGATGTCCCCGCCCGCGACGAGACCCCGGGCCCGCAGCGCGTCGAGCGCGGCCGCCTGCTCGTCCGCGCTCCACGACCCCGAGACCGAGCTGATGAGCGGGCCGCGCCAGAGGTCGGTGAGCACGCAGAGCTCGCAGGCATCGAGGCCCGCGGCCGTCCAGGCGTTGCGGTGGGACTCGTGGCGACGCTCGCGGATGCGCTCGCAGGCGCGCCACAGGTCGACCAGCGCATCGCCGGCCCAGCCGCGGGCGCGGTGCGCGACGGCCAGCGGATGCCCGGCGACCGGTCCGGCATCGGCCGCGCGGCAGGCCAGCTCGGCCGCGCGGTCGAGACCGTCGGGGTCGGGACCGAGGATCTCGCGCACGTAGCCGGTCGCGGCACGCTCGCGCGCGGCGAGCAGAGCGTCGGGGGTGGTCGCGGCCCACGCCTCGTCGACCGCGGCGGCCACCGACACCGGCCGCACCGGCACGAGCAGCGCCGCTGCCGCCACTCCCGGGATCGGGCCGAGCGCGCCGATCCGGCCGCCGAACATCGTGGCCGCGGGGCCGATCCCCAGCTCCCGGAGCCCGGTCAGCGCCTCGGGCATGAACCAGGCCTCGGCGAGCATCCCGTCGGCCCGGGCCCGCAGCCGCCGACTCACCGCGCGCACGTGCTCGGGGTCCGGACGCGGCGGGCTCATGCGCCGTCCTCGAGCCGAGCGATGTTCGCGGCCTCGCCGGGGTCGGGATCGGTGGCGAACCACGCGTCGAGCATCTCGACCGCCACCGGGATGCTCGTGGCCCGCAGGCTGATCACGAGCACGTTCGCGTCGTTCCACCTCCGCGCGCCGGCCGCGGTGACCGCGTCGCCGCACAGCGCGGCGCGCACCCCCCGCACCTTGTTGGCCGCGATCGACGCACCGGTCCCCGTCCAGCAGAACAGGACGCCCGACGCGCAGGCGCCGTCGGCGACGAGCGACCCCACTCGGCGCCCGACCTCGGCCCACTCCTCGGTGCCCCCGCCGGGCGGACCGACGACCACGACGTCGTGCCCGCGTGCCCGCAGATCCGCGAGGACTGCGTCGGTGAGCGGTGTCGCCTCGTCGGACCCGACCGCGATGCGCATGGAGGCAGGCTACGGAGTCGCGGGCGCGAGCGCGGCGCGCACGTCGGCCAGCGTCTCGAACGCAACGAAGGCGATGCCGTAGCGGGCGCACCACTCGGCCAGCGTGTCCTTGGCGAACACGACGTCGGCGAGCAGCGCGGCCTTGTAGTCGCTCGCGCCGTCGCCGACGAGCACGGTGGTGCGACCCGCGTACTTCGCGTCCTTGATCGGGGCCTGCTTGCACACACCGCAGCTCGAGCACGCGCAGCACCGGTCCTCGTGCGGGAACTCGAGCCGTCCGGTGGCCCAGTCGACCGTGTTGGTGAGCACGGGCACGCCGAGCGTGGCGCTCACCTCGGTGGCGTAGAAGCCGAACCCGTCGGAGACCACGAGCACCTCGGCACCGGCGGCCCGCAGGTCGGCGACGAGTCCCGCGGCGTCGGGATCGATCGCCACCTCACGCGCGACGGCGCGGAGCGTGGCCTCGTCGGGGTCGAGGAGGTCCCACTCGTCGAGCAGGCAGACCCGGCTGCCGATCTCGCCCCGCCGGTACTCCCCGTCGACCGCCTGCCACTCGGGTCGCGCGAGCCGCTCGAGCAGGTGGACGCCGGAGTCCACGGTGGTGATCGTGCCGTCGAAGTCGAGGAACACCGACGCCGAGGCGAGGTCGATCGCCGCGAGGTCGCGCACGGACATCGGCCGAGCGTACCGGTACGCGCGCGCACGTCTCGACGCCCGTGATGCTCCCGTGGGCCCGGTCGTATGCTTCCGGGGTGACCCCCCGACACGTCGCTATCGTCCCCCACACACACTGGGACCGGGAGTGGTACGAGCCCTTCCAGGTGTTCCGGCTCCGGCTCGTCGGGCTCCTCGACGACCTGATCCCCCTCCTCGACCGCGACCTCTCCTACGCACGGTTCCTCCTCGACGGCCAGACCGTGGTGCTCGACGACTACCTCGCGATCCGGCCGGAGCAGGCCGGTGCCATCACGCGCCTGGTGGCGAGCGGCCGGGTGTCCATCGGGCCGTGGGAGTGCCTGATGGACGAGTACATGGTCTCGGGCGAGACCACGGTGCGGAACCTCCAGCGGGGAATGGTGCGCGCGTCGGAGCTCGGCGGCGTGATGCCGATCGGGTACCTGCCCGACATGTTCGGACACATCGCGCAGATGCCCCAGGTGCTGCGGCTCGCCGGGATCGAGCACGCGGTGGTGTGGCGCGGCGTCCCGTCGGCCGTTGACAAGACCGCGTTCTGGTGGGTCTCCCCCGACGGCTCGCGCGTGCGGGCCGAGTACCTGTACGGCTCGTACTCCAACGGCCGCGACCTCCCCGACGACCCCGAGAAGCTGGTCGCCCGGGCGCGCGGCTATCAGCACGAGCTCGGCGACGTGCTCCTCGACGGTGGCGGCCTGCTGCTCATGAACGGGACCGACCACCACATGCCCCAGCCCGGTCTCGGCACCGTGGTCGCGGCCGCCAACGCGGCACAGGACGAGTACGTGTTCTCGATCACCTCGCTGCCCGAGTACCTGGCCGACCAGCCGATCGACGGCCTGCCCGAGTGGCGCGGGGAGCTCCGCTCGGGGGCGCGTGCGAACGTGCTCATGGGCGTGGCCTCCAACCGGGTCGACGTGCACCAGGCCTGCGCCGCGGCGGAACGGTCACTCGAACGCCGGGCCGAGCCGCTCAACGCCCTGTTCACGCCCCCCGACCGGTTCCCGTCGGAGCTCCTCGACGCGGCCTGGACCCTGCTGGTGCTGAACAGCGCGCACGACTCGTCCTGCGCGTGCAGTGCCGACGAGGTCGTCGACGCCGTGATGCAGCGATACCAGGAGGCGCGCCACCTCGGTGACGCGCTCACGCGGGATGCGGTGCGCCGCTTCGCGCGCGGGGTCGCGGCGTCCCCCGAGCACGTGGTCGTGGTCAACCCTACCGCGTCGGCACGGGCGGGCACGGTGACGCTCACGGTACCCGGCCGCGGCCCCCTGCACTACGTCACCGACGACGGCACGGCCTGCGCGACCCAGGTGGTTGCCACGACGGCTGCCGACGGGATCTCCGCGGTCGTCGTGGGCCAGAAGATCCGCTGGGTCCTCGACATGATGCGCGGCCACGAGTTCGCGGGACGCCCGGTCACCGCCGCGACGCGCACGGTCACCGACGACGGCACCGTCGACGTCGTGGTCTTGGCGGCCGCGCCCGGCGAGCCCGTCCTCGACCTCGACGCCCTGCGCGAGGAGCTCCTCGCCGACGGCGAGCACGGACGCACGATCCGGATCCGCCAGGAGCTCCCGCCCACCCGCGAGGTCGTCATCGACGTGCCCGAGGTCCCGGGCTACGGCTGGTGCACCATCCGAGCCCGGGCCGGTGCCGGGCCCGAGGCTGCGCTCACCCCCCAGCCCCACGTGCTCGCCAACGAGCACCTGCGGGTGACCGTCGACGCGGCCGACGGCACCCTGACCCTCACCACCCCCGACGGCGTCACGGTGGTCGGCGCGAACCGGCTAGTCGACGGCGGGGACGGCGGGGACACCTACAACTACTCGCCGCCGGTCGAGGACTACCTCGTCGAGCACCCCGAGTTCGTGCAGGTGCGCACGCTCGAGTCGGGACCGGTGCGGGCCCGCATCCTCGTCGACGCCCTCTACCGCTGGCCCGCGTTCGCGGTCGGCGACCGGATGGCGTGCGGCCGGCGCGCCGACGAGACGGTGCTCGCCGAGGTCCGCACCACCCTCGAGCTGCGTGCGCACGAACGGTTCCTGCGGGTGCACGTGGAGATCGACCACCGGGCGAAGGACCACCGCCTGCGCGCGCACTTCCCGCTGCCCTACCCGGTCGCCGGATCCGACGCCGAGTGCGCGTTCGCGGTCGTGCACCGCGGCCTCGCGGCCGAGGGCGGACCCCACGAGTACGGCCTGCCCACCTTCGTGTCGCGCCGCTTCGTCGACTGCTCCGACGGCACCGCGGGCCTCGCGGTGCTCCACGATGGCCTGCTCGAGTACGAGGTGCTGAAGGGCGGCACCGAGCTCGCGCTCACGCTCTTGCGCGCCACCGGCTACCTCTCGCGCGGCGAGCCGGCGCTGCGACCGAACCCCGCGGGCCCGCTGATGCCGGTGCACGGCGCACAGGTGCAGAAGCCGCTCACGCTCGAGTACGCGCTGCTCCCCCACTCGGGCACGTGGCACGACGCCGCGTTGCACGACGCCGCCGACGAGTTCCTGGTGGCGTTCGAGCGGGCCGCGGCCGGCGACGGCGACCGGCCGACGTCGGGGCAAGCCCTCGCGGTCGACGGCGTACCGGTGTCGGCCCTCACCCGCGAACCGGGCGGGCTCGTGCTGCGGGTCTTCAACCCGCGCCGCGTTCCCACGACGGCGATCATCACGCGCGACGGCGCGCCGGTCGACGGCTGGGTGGTCGACCTCCTCGGCGCGCCGCTCGAGTCGTTCTCCGGCGAGGTCGCGCTCCGATCCGCCGAGATCGTCACCCTGCGGATCGACTGACCCCGATCAGGCCGCGCTGTCGGCCGGGCCGAGCAGGGCCTCACCCGTCGCGGGCCCGGACGTCCACGTGGGGTCGAGGCCGGGCATGCGTACGGCCACGCCCTCGGGTGCGTCCCACAGCAGCGCGGGCCGCGCGCCATGCCAGCGCACCGCGTACGACACCGCACCGCCGGCCACCGGCGCGTCGCGCACCTCGACCGGCTGACCCCGCCACGCCACCGGGAACTCGGCGCACAGCGCGACCGGGCGGCTCGGGTCGCGCGCGTCGTCGTGCACGAGCAGCCGCCGCACCCCGAGCAGGAACGCGGCGTCGTCGTCAATGGTCATCGCGTCGGTCCACGAGGTGGGCTCGGGACGCGTCCCGGCGCGTCGGCGCTCGCGTGCGCCGAGGTGCCTCCACGCGGTCTCGGCCTCGGCGTCGAAGCCCCAGTCCTCGAGCGCGGCAGCGACCAGTGCACCCGGGTTGCGGGACTGGCCCCGCAGCAGGATCTCGGCCCGCGCCGCGCGGATCCGGGCCTCGATCGGGCGGTCGGGCAGCTGCACCTGCATGCCGCGTTCGAGGACCCGGGACCAGCCCCGGGCCACCGCGGCGGCGTCGGGCAGGCCCCGCACGTCGAAGCGCGGCACCTCCGTGCCCCGGGTCAGCACGGCCCGGAACGTGGTGCGGTGCGCGACCGGGTGGAGGAACGCCACCTCGAGCCGCGCCGAGCGGTCGCGGGTGCCGGGGAACGGGCCGGTCTCGGCCAGGCCGGTGGTCACCGGGACGAGCACCGGCGAAGCGACGGACCGCGCCCAGCGCGACGGCGCCCGCAGCGTGGTCAGCACGAACACCTTGTCGATCATCACCTGCGTCCCGTCGGCGATGACGGTCGACGGACCGCGCAACGCGAACGCGAGGACGAACGGTGCGGGCGACTGGTTCTCCACCTCGATCACGAGCGGGCGCCCGGGCTCGGCCGCGGCGTAGACCCGCTGCACGGCATCGCCACCGGGGACCCGCATCGTGGTCTCGACGACCGCGACGTCCCTCACCCGGTGCTGGCGCACCGCCACCTCGTTCGCCGGCACGTGCCAGCGGTCGTCGCCGCCGATCCACCACTCGCAGGTCCACGCGGCGTCGGCGGGGGTGACCGTGCCCACGGCGTCGACGGTCGCGGGCGCGCCCCCACCCACGACGCCGATGCTGATGGGTGCCACCGTCGTCACCGGATCCCGTGCAGCTCGGCCTTGGCCTCCCGACCCATGAACGCGCCGAGGATGTCCTCCGGTGCGGAGCGGCCCTCGACGACCGCGCTCACCATGCCTGCGATCGGCATGTCGACGGAGTTCCGCCGCGCCAGCTCCACCACCCCACCCGCGGTGCGGATGCCCTCCGCGACCATCGGCGAGTCGCTCATGATCTCGTCGGCCGGACGGCCCCGGCCGAACTCGAACCCGACCCGGCGGTTGCGGCTCAGGTCGCTGGTGCAGGTGGCCACGAGGTCACCCACCCCGGCGAGACCGGCGAAGGTCAGCGGGTCGCCGCCCAGGGCCACGCCGAGCCGGGTCATCTCCGCGAGCCCACGAGTGATGAGCGCGGCGCGCGCGTTGTCGCCGAAGCCGAACCCCGCCGCGGCTCCCACTGCGATCGCGATCACGTTCTTCGTCGCGCCCGCGATCTCGCAGCCGACGACGTCGGGGTTCGTGTACACGCGGAACGACGGGGTCATGAACAGCTGCTGGAGCCGCGTCGCCACGTCCGGGTCGGGCGAGGCCACCACCGACGCGGTCGGCTGGCCTTCGGCGATCTCGCGCACGAGGTTGGGGCCGGTGAGCACCGCGATCGCCTCCGGCGAAATGCCGGGTACCTCCGCCGCGATCACCTCGCTCATGCGCGCGAGCGAGCCCTGCTCGATCCCCTTGGTCAGGCTCACGACGACGGCCCCCGGAGCGATCGCCCCCGCGGCGGACCGCAACACGTCACGGAACCCGTGCGACGGCACCGCCATGACCACGACATCGGCACCCCGGCACGCGTCGGCGAGGTCGGAGGTGGCGCGCAGGGCGGGGTCGAGCGGGATGCCCGCCAGGTACTTGGGGTTCTCGTGACGCTCGTTCACGGCGTCGACCAGGTGGGGGTCACGCCCCCAGAGCACCGCCTCGGCGTTGGTCCCCACGAGACCGGCCACGACCGTCCCCCACGAGCCGGCGCCGATCACGCCGCAGCGCGTCACCGTCGTCATCGTCGCGCTCCCGGAGTGGGTGTCGGCACGGCCGGTAGCATACGCAGCCCCATGGGAACCGCCCCGCTGCGCGCGTTCGGCGTCGCCGTCCCGGTGCGGGCGTTCCGACTCGGCAA
>Ga0302299_10001105_pt1 | contig 16022 bp, 14 predicted proteins | sample III_Fen_N3_4_FD_198795 | JGI IMG/M metagenome (GOLD analysis project Ga0302299, IMG submission 198795) | Peat permafrost microbial communities from Stordalen Mire near Abisko, Sweden - III_Fen_N3_4 | ecosystem: Environmental > Terrestrial > Soil > Wetlands > Permafrost | place: Sweden: Abisko... | reverse complement strand
GTCGAGTGCCTCGTGTGCCGCGGCCAGGACCCGCGGATCGTCGGCCAGACCGAGGTAGTTGTTGGCGCAGAGGTTCAGGATCGACCGACCGGCATCGTCCAAGACGTGCGTCGACTGTGGTGTGGCCATGACGTGCTCGGGCTTGTACACCCCGGACTCGTGCATGTCGTCGAGCCGTTGGCGCAGCTCGGCGCGCAGTTCGTCGAGCACGTCAGACCTCCGACCAGTCGAGCACGACCTTGCCGCAGTCGCCGCTGCGCGCCGTGCCGAACGCTGCTTCGTAGTCGCGGTAGGAGAACCGGTGGGTGATCACTGGACGGATGTCGAGTCCCGCGCCGATCAGCACCGACATCGCGTACCAGGTCTCGAACATCTCCCGCCCGTAGATGCCGCGGACGGTCAGCATCGAGGTGATCACCCTGGACCAGTCCACCGGCAGATCGCGGACGTCGCCGGACGGCAGTCCGAGCAACGCGATCCGGCCGCCATTGGCCATGACGTCGACCATCGAGCGCAGGGCTGCCGCAGCACCGGACATCTCCAGGCCGACGTCGAAGCCCTCCTTCATGCCGAGTTCGGTCATCACGGCCGACAGCTGCGAAGAGCCGACGTCGACCGTTCGGGTCACTCCCATCGATCGCGCCAGATCCAGGCGGTACTCGCTGATGTCGGTGATCACGACGTGCCGCGCGCCAGCGTGCCGCACCACAGCCGCAGCCATGATGCCGATCGGTCCGGCTCCGGTGACGAGGACGTCCTCACCCAACGTGGGGAAGGTGAGCGCGGTGTGCACCGCGTTGCCGAACGGGTCGAAGATCGCCGCCACGTCGAGGTCCCGTTCGGGAGGTTGCCGCCAGACGTTGGTCGCGGGCACGACGACGGACTCGGCGAACCCGCCGTCGCGGTTCACACCGACGCTGACCGTCTTCGGGCAGAGCTGCCGGCGACCGGCCAGGCAGTTGCGGCATCGACCGCACACCAGGTGACCCTCGATGCTGACGAGGTCTCCGACCTCGACCGTGTCGACGCCAGGACCCACCACGTCGACCAGACCCGCGATCTCGTGACCGATGACCAGCGGCGCCTTGATGACAGCGGCTGCCCAGGCGTCCCACGACTGGATGTGCAGGTCGGTGCCGCAGATACCCGTCCGCAGCACGCGGACCCGAACCTCACCGCTGGACACCGAAGGCACGGGGACGTCGACGAGGTCGAGGCCGGGGCCAGGCGCGGTCTTCACCAGTGCCTTCATGGTGGTCGATCCGGTGCTGCTGGTCACGCTGACTCCCGGGTCCGATCCGATCCCCGGACGCTAGCGCGGCGACAAGTCCTTGGCGAAACACAGGTTGCCGGGGGAGTCGGCGTAGTACCCGAAGCCAGGAATGGCCGTGTACCCGCTGGAGCGGTACAGCCCCACGGCCTCGGGTTGGGCCGACCCGGTCTCCAACAGGATGCGGGTGTAACCGAGCCGCCGGGCCTCGTCCTCGACCGCAGCCAGCAGCTGGCGCGACAGCCCGCGCCCCCGAAACGGTGCCCGCACGAACATCCGCTTGACCTCCACCTGCTGGTCGTCGTGCCGGCGCAGCCCCGCGCAGGCCACTGGGTCGTCCCCGAGGATGAGCACGAGGAACGCGCCGCTCGGTGCCGCGAACTCGTCCGCGTCGACGGGCGTTTGGTCGGGTCCGCCGTACCGCAGCACGTACTCCGCCTGGAGCTCCTGGATCAGCGCGTGGGACGTCGCGTCGTCGTAGCGCGCGTGCTGCAGCCGGAGGGCCGGCTCGGTTGCAGTCACGACGAGACGTCGGGGCCCACGTCGGGAAGCACGTCGAGATCGACGTCGGCGAACCGCGACCAGTCCGCGGGACGGCGAGCCAGGAACGCCCCCATGCCCTCCTGCGCCTCCGCGGCAGTAAACATCCGCCCCGACAGCCGTGCGGTCCACTCCCAGGCCTCCGGCCGCGTCATGCCGGGGACGCGGTCGAGCAGAGCCTTGGTCGCCGCGACTGCGGTGGGACCTCCGGCGCTGATCTGCGTGGTCCACTCGTCGACCGTGGCGTCGAGCTCGTCGTCGGTCACCACCCGGGTCAACAGCCCGGCATCCAGAACCCGCCGCGCCCCGACCCGCGCGCCGGTCACCATGAGCTCGGACGCCGCTGCGGGGCTCATCCGGCGCAGCACCGCGACCGAGATGACGGCCGGTGCGACGCCGACCCGGACCTCCCCGAAGGCGAACGTCGCTCCTTCGACGGCGACCGACAAGTCACTGGCCGCGACCAGGCCGATACCACCCCCGACCACGTGTCCCTGCACCCGCGCGATCACCGGTTTCGCCAGGCTGATCATCGCCTCCAGCACCCCGGCCAGGACCGCCGGTCCACTGCTCGCGAAAGAGCCACCCTCGGCTCCGCTCGCGCCGGCGAGATCGGCTCCGGCGCAAAACACCGGACCGGTCGCACCCAGAACCACCAGGCGGACTCGACGGTCGGCCGCCGCCTCGGCCAGCCCCTCGGCCAACGCGACGAGGCTGGGTCCGTCGAGCGCGTTGCGCGCCTCCGGACGGTCGAGCGTGATCCGGGCCTGCGGTCCCACCACCTCGTACCGGACGGGGGAGCTCATCGACGTCCCATCCCTTCGAGCATGGTGAGGATGCGCAGCATGACCTCGTCGGCGCCGCCACCGATGGACAACAACCGGGAGTCGCGGAAGTACCTGGCCGTCCAGTGCTCCTCCATGTACCCCATGCCGCCGTGGAACTGGAGGCAGGCGTCGGCGACCTCACGCGACAGCCGTCCGGTCTTGAGCTTGGCGACCGTGGCGAATCGGGTGGGGTCGACGCCGTCGACCACTGCCTGGGCGGCGGCGTAGTTGTAGTGCTTCAGCAGGTCCACTTCGGCAAGAAGTTCCGCGAGCCGGTACTGGATCGACTGGTTCGCCAGCAAGGGCTTCCCGAAGGCATCGCGGTCTCGCAGGTAGTCGATGGTGCGGTGCAGCGCCCGCTCCATCCCGATCACCGCCACGTAGCAGCCGATCAGTCGTTCGTCCTGGAACTGCATCATCTGCTGCTGGAACCCCGATCCGATCTCGCCGATCGTGTTGCCCACGGGGACGAGGACGTCGTCGAAGACCAGCTCCGCGGTGTCACTGCTCCGGTTGCCCAGCTTGTCCAGCTGACGACCCACGGCGAACCCGGGACTGTCGGTGGGCACGATCACCTGCGACATGCCCTGGTACCCGCCCTCGTCAGACGTTCGAACGAGCAGACAGATCCAGTCGGCCTGCACCCCGTTGGTGATGTAGAGCTTGCGACCGTTGACGACCCAGTGCTCGCCGTCGCGCTTCGCCGTGGTGCGGATGCCGGCGACGTCGCTGCCCGCATCGGGTTCGGTCACTGCGACTGCAGCCACCATGTCACCCCTGATCGCCGGAGCCAGGTACTGCTCCTTCAGCGCATCGGACCCGAAGCGGTGCAGGCTCGGTGTCGCCATGCACGCCTGGACGGCGATGGCCATGGGGACCCCGGCGGCCTCGCACCGGCCCAGCTCCTCGCCCAGTACCACGGTGTAGCTGTGGTCCACGCCCATCCCGCCATAGGCCGGGTCGTACTCCAGGCCCAGCAGCCCGAGCGCGCCGAGCTTCGGGAACAGCTCGTGGGCGGGGAACATCCCGTCGCGTTCCCACTGGTCGATGTTCGGGTTGATCTCCCGGTCGACGACGTCGCGGACGAGGGCGCGCAGCTCGTCGTGCTGAGCGGTGAACTTCATCGCCGGGCTCCATTCACGCGGTGGTGCGGCAGGCCGATCGCCTGCGCCCACAGCCGGTTGAGGGTGTCGAGCGTCGTGGGATCCGACAGCGGGTCGCCGGTCTGCGTCTGGCGGCGGGCGTAGCTCTCGACCATGCCGCACAACGCCTCGCCCGCGATCCGGGGATCGAGCGCAGGGTCGGCCACGCCGTCGCGCTGGAGCCGACGCAAGCCGCGCACGGCGCGATCCACGAACCCCGCGCGAAGGCCGTCGAGCACCTCGCGGTAGTGGGGATCGGTGGTCGCGGCGTGCTCGACGACGACGATCAGCCGAGCGTGTCGTTCGTAGGCGTCGAGGTAGCGCTGGTTGGCCGCGGCGATCCGGGCGATCGGGTCGTCCCCGGTGTCGTCACCCACGCGCAGGGCGACGACGACCTCGGCCGCGAGGTCGTCGACCACGGCGGTCAGCACGGCGTCCTTGTTCGGGAAGTACGTGTAGACCGTGCCGTGCGACACCGACGCAGCGTCAGCGATGTCGGACATGGTGGTGTCGGTGAAGCCGCGCGTCTCGAACGTGGCGCGGGCTGCGGCGAGCACCGCGTCGCGGGTCCGTCGGCCGCGGGCCGTCACCGGCGCCGCGGCGCGCTCACTCATCGGGGACCTCGTCGAGCAGGAACCGGGGGACGTGAACGAGCTTGGCGCGCAGGTACTCGCCGAGCCCCTTGCCCTGCGGGTCGAGGAAGGCGTTCTCGGCCACGCCCCGTCCGAGCAGCCCGCGGACCACGAAGTTCAGCGCGTGCAGGTTCGGCAGGTCGTAGCGGTCGACGACGAGTCCCTGACACTCCGGTAGCAGACGCTGCAGCTCCCACGGCGTCAGGCTGCGCCGCAACCACTCGTACGCGTCGGCGGTGTCGGGCAGGCCGTGGCGGACCCAGACCCCGATGTTGGCGTTCCCGCCCTTGTCCCCGGACCGGGCGCCGATCAGCCGGCCCAGCGGCAGGTGCACCGTGTCCTCGTGCCGTTCCCGCGGCGACTCGGGCTCTTCGTCGCTGGACGAGAGCGTGGCCGGCTCCGGCTCCCACGGCCGCCCAACCGGCGAGACGCCGTCAACCCCTGCCACCACGGCCGAGTCGATCGTCACCGACTGCACCACAGCCACACCCACCGTGGTCGGCCAGTAGACACCGAACGGCGTGGCGCTGGTCGGTGGTCCCTGGGGGAACAACCCGGGCACGCTGGCGAGCGTGAGCTCGACCGCCGGGGCCGTGAACGCCTTGCCGACCAGGTCGGGGTCGCGGCTCTTGACCACGATCCGCAGTTCGGCCTGCGCCTGCCACAGGTCGTGCGGGTCGCCGCCGTCGGACCGGTGCCGCAGCACGCTGACGTCGACCGCGTCGAAGGCGCCCCGGCCGCCGGGGATCGCGTCGAACAGCTGTTGCGTCACGAGCTCGGCCTTGCCCTCGATGTCGAGACCCGTGAGGACGAACGTCACCGAGTTCCGGAACCCGCCGAGGTAGTTCAGCGCCACCTTCAGCCGATCCGGCGGTGGAACGCCGTGAACACCGACGACAGCGACCCGGTCGGGGCCGACCACCTCGAGGCGGATCGAGGTGAAGTCCGCGGTGACGTCCGGGTTCGGGTACAAGGGGCTGTCGATCTCGTACAGCAGCTGGGCGGTCACCGTGCCGGGGGTCACCTCGCCCCCGAGACCGCGAGACCCCGAGTGCTTGGTGATCACCGCGCGACCGTCGGCGGTCAGCTCGGCGATCGGGAACCCGAGACGCCGGATGCCGGGCACCTCCTGGAAGAACGCGTAGTTGCCTCCGGTCGCCTGCGTCCCGCACTCGATCACGTGACCGGCGACCACCGCCCCACCCAGCGCGTCGAGGTCGGTCGGCGACCAGCCGAAGCGCCACGCGGCCGGCCCCACGACCAGCGCGGCGTCGGTGACCCGGCCGGTGACGACGATGTCCGCGCCGGCGTCGAGCGCCGCCTTGATCCCGAAGCCACCCAGATAGGCGTTGGCCGTGAGTGCGGGGACGCCCACCTCGTCGAAGGTCTCGCCGGTGTCGAGGTTCACGAACCGTTCACCGTGCCCGCGCAGCGCGTCGAGGCGTGGAAGCAGGTCGTCGCCGGTGACCACGGCGATCACCGGTTCGACGCCGAGGCTCTGGGCCACCTCGCGCAGGGCGTCGGCCAGACCCTGCGGGTCGAGGCCGCCCGCGTTCGACACCACCTTGATGCCGCGGTCGAGCACCGGGACCAGGATCTGCTGCATCTGCGTGACGAACGTGCGCGCGTAGCCGCTGCCCGGTCCGTGCTTCATCCGGCTGCGCGCCAGGATCAGCATCGTCAGCTCGGCCAGCCAGTCCCCGGTCACGACGTCGACCGGACCCCCTTGGACCATCTCGGTGGCGGCCGAGACCCGGTCGCCGTAGAAGCCACTGACGTTCGCCACGCGCAGCACGTCGGACACTCAGTCCTCCTGGATCGGCTCGAGCGTCACCAGCTCCTGGTGAGCGTCCACGCTGTCCCCGCTGGCGACCAGCACGTCGTGCACCACTGCGTCGACATCGGCGACGATCCGGTGCTCCATCTTCATCGCCTCCAGGACGACGAGCGTCTGACCCGCCGTCACCGCCTCGCCCACTACGACCGCCACGTGCGTGACCGTGCCCGGCACGGGCGCGGTGGGACCGCCGGCGACACCCTCGCGCGTGGACTCGGCGAACCGTGGCTGCTCAACGAGCCGTAGGTGGCCGTCGATTGCGTCGGTCCACCAGGCCCCGTCACCGTGGTCGGCCACGTCGACGTGACGGCGGACGCCGTCGAGCTCGAGGTCGAGCGCCCAGTCGGAGCCCGTCGCCCGCGCACCCGCGCGGCACTGGTGCAGCCGTCCGACGACCTCGACCGGGTCGGAGCGGACCCCAGCCACGCGGGCTGCGAAAGCGTTGTCGGGGAAGACGCGGTAGGAGACGTCGATCGCGACCTCGTCGAGGGTGAGGGAGGTGACCGGCCACGTGGCGTCGACGTTGCGCCATCCGCTCGGCACGCTGGTCTGCACGGTGGCACCCGTCCGTCGGTGCTGCTGGCCGGCCAGAGTCGCGGCCACTGCGTGCCGGACCACCGCATCGAGGTCGCGGTGGCGCTGCACCAGGTGCGGCCGGGTGGCGAGGAAGTCGGTCGTGGTCCGACCGGCCCGGAAGTCCTCGTCGGCGAGCACGCCCACGAGCAGGTCGCGGTTGGTGATGGGACCGTGCACCTGCAGGCCGCGCAGGGCCCGGGCCAGCTGGTCCACCGCTTCGTCTCTCGTCGACGCGTGGGCGACGACCTTGGCGAGCAGGGCGTCGTAGTGCGGGGTGACCACCGAGCCGGACTCGACCCCGCTGTCGTAGCGCACCCCGGCGACGGTCTCTGCGGTCGCGAAGCGGTGCACCGGACCGCTCTGCGGGAGGTACCCCGAGGCCGGGTCCTCGGCGTACAACCGCGCCTCCACCGCGTGACCCCGACGCACCACGTCGCTCTGGGTGAAGGGCAAGGGCTTCCCGCGCGCGATCTCGATCTGGAGCCGAACCAGGTCGAGTCCGGTGATCGCCTCGGTGACCGGGTGCTCGACCTGAAGACGGGTGTTCATCTCCAGGAAGTAGAACTGCGCGGCGTCGCCGGCACCCTCCACCAGGAACTCCACCGTTCCGACCCCGGTGTAGTCGACGGCCGCGGCCACGGCGAGTGCCGCCTGGTACATGCGTTCGCGCGTGCCGTTGGTCAGAGCCGGCGCCGGTGCTTCCTCGAACACCTTCTGGTGCCGACGCTGGACCGAGCACTCGCGCTCGAACACGTGCACCCGCGCGCCGTGCTGGTCGCCGACCACCTGCACCTCGACGTGGCGGGCGCCCACGACGAGCCGTTCGAGGAAGACCGTCGGGTCCGCGAAGGTCGAGGCGGCCTCCCGACGCGCACCTTCGACGGCCTCCGCGAGCTGATCCGGACCTGCCACGGCCCGCATCCCCTTGCCGCCACCCCCGGCGGACGCCTTGACCAGCAACGGGAAACCGACTCGACCGGCCGCGTCGAGCCACTGCGCCGGGTCGTCCCCGTTGACCTCCTCGCCGGGCGCGACGGGGACACCGACCTGCGTCACCAGGGCCTTGGCCGCGATCTTGTCGCCCATCGCCGCGATCGCGTCCGGGGCCGGTCCGACCCAGGTCAGACCCGCTGCCTCGACGGCGCGCGCGAACGCGGCACTCTCGGCCAGGAAGCCGTATCCGGGATGCACCGAGTCGGCGCCGACGGCTTCGGCGGCCGCCAGGACGGCGTCCACGTTCAGGTAGGTCTGCGTCGCGCTGGCACCAGCCAGCCGCACAGCGAGGTCGGCGTCGTGAACATGCGGCGCCTCCTGGTCGGCGTCGCTGAAGACGGCGACCGACTCGATCCCCATGTTCCTAGCCGTACGGAAGACCCGGCGCGCGATCTCGCCCCGGTTGGCGACGAGCAGTCGACGCACCGAAGGGGTGGGCCCGGTCGGCGTCACCTCAGTGCCGCCAGATGCCGTAGTCGGAGGTCCCGCGCACCGGCGCGCCGTGCGTGGCGGACAAGGCGATGGTCAACACGGTCCGGGTGTCGCGCGGATCGATGATGCCGTCGTCCCACAAGCGTCCGGTGGCGAACAGGGCGGTGGACTGCGCCTCGATCATCGACTCGACACCGGCCCGCATCTGGGCGTCGGCCTCGTCGTCGATCGGCTGGCCGGAGGCCCGCGCCTTCTGCCGCATCACGATGCTCATGACTCCGGCGAGCTGCTTGGGTCCCATCACTGCGATCCGGTGCGACGGCCAGGTGAAGACGAAGCGCGGGTCGTAGGCGCGTCCGGACATGCCGTAGTTGCCCGCACCGTAGGACGCCCCGATCATCACCGTGACGTGCGGCACGTCGGAGTTCGCGACCGCGTTGATGAGCTTCGCGCCGTCTTTGATGATGCCGCCCTGCTCGTACTTGGTTCCCACCATGAACCCCGTGATGTTCTGCAGGAAGACCAGCGGGGTGTCAGAACGGTTGGCGAGCTGGATGAACTGCGCGCCCTTGCGTGACTCCTCGCTGAACAGGATCCCGTTGTTGGCCAGCACGCCCACCGGGAACCCACCGACGCTGGCCCACCCGCAGACGAGCTGGCTCCCGTAGAGCGGCTTGAACTCGTCGAACTCGCTGGCGTCGACCACGCGGGCGAGCACCTCGCGAACGTCGAACGGGGTGCGCAGGTCCGTCGGCACCACGCCGAGCAGCTCGTCGGGGTCGTGGGCCGGCGGCAGGGCCGCCGCGGTGGGTCCCGGCCCCGACTTGCGCCACCGAAGGTCACGCACGATCTGGCGGCCCAGCCGCAGGGCGTCCCGTTCGTCGTCGGCCAGGTGGTCGGCGAGCCCGGAGGTGCGCGCGTGCATCTGCGCTCCGCCGAGCTCCTCCTCGTCGGCGTCCTCGTCGATCGCCATCTTCACCAGCGGCGGTCCACCCAGGTAGACCCGCGCAGCGTCGCGTTGCAGCACGGTGTGGTCGGACAGACCCGGGAGGTAGGCACCACCGGCGGTCGAAGACCCGAAGACGAGAGTGATCGTCGGGACGCCCTCGCGCGACATCTGGGCCAGGTTCTTGAAGACCTCGCCACCGGGGACGAACACCTCGGCCTGCTTGGGCAGGTCGGCGCCGGCCGACTCGGTGAGATTGATCAGCGGCAGCCGGTTGCGGCGGGCGATCGCCATGGCCCGCAGCATCTTCTGCACGCTCGTGGGCGACTGCGCACCGCCCTTGACCGTGGCGTCGTTGCCCCCGATCACGCACTCGACGCCCTCGACCACCCCGATCCCCGTGACCACGCCGCCGCCGAGCGGGTCGTCGCTGCCCCACCCGGCGAGCGGGGAGAGCTCGAGGAAGGCACTGTCGCGGTCGACGAGGAGGTCGATCCGCTCCCGCACCAGCAGCTTGCCGCGTCCTCGGTGCCGGGCGACCTTGGCCTCGCCACCCCCGAGCACCGTCTGCTGCTGGGCGGCCACCACCTCGCCGAGGGCGGCCTGCATCGCCGCGCGCCGGGCCAACACCTCGGCGCTGCGCGGATCGAGCCGGCTGGGCAGTCTCGCCACGAAGTTGACACTATCGTCAAGTTCGGCACCGGTCGAGGGTCCGGATCCGCCATGCGCCCCGACCGACCCCCCGACCTAGGGTCGGGGGGTGCGCGCCTACCTCGTCCCCGAGCCCGGTGGCCCGGAGGCCCTCGTCCGGTCCGAGGTCCCCGACCCGGTGCCGGCCGCCGGCGAGGTGGTCGTCGACGTCGCCGGGGTGGGCCTCAACCGGGCCGACCTCCTGCAGCGTCAGGGCCACTACCCACCGCCGCCGGGGGCGCCCGCCTCCCCGGGGCTCGAGGTCTCGGGGTGGATCAGCGCGGTCGGCGCCGACGTCGCTGACTGGCGCGTGGGTGACGAGGTCGCCGCGCTCCTGTCCGGCGGTGGGTATGCCGAGCGCGTGGCCGTGCCCGCCGGGCAGCTGCTGCCGGTGCCGCACGGAGTCGACCTGGTCAGCGCGGCCGCCCTGCCCGAGGTCACGGCCACCGTGTGGTCCAACGTCTTCATGGTGGCCGGACTGCGCCCCGGCGAGACGTTGCTCGTGCACGGCGGTGGCTCGGGAATCGGGACCATGGCGATCCAACTCGGGCATGCGCTCGGCGCGCGGGTCGTGGTCACCGTCGGCTCCGAGCGCAAGGCCGAGGCCTGCCGGCAGCTCGGCGCCGACGCCACGATCAACTACCGCGACCAGGACTTCGTCGCCGAGGTCGACCGGCTGACCGACGGGCACGGGGCCGACGTGGTCCTCGACGTGATGGGCGGGGTCTACCTCGACCCGAACCTGCGTGCGCTGGCCACCGAGGGCCGGCTGGTGGTGATCGGGCTGCAGGGCGGAGCCCGGGGCGAGCTCGACCTGGGCCGGCTCATGAGCAAGCGGGCGGCCGTGATCGGGACGACGCTGCGGGCTCGCCCGGCGGCCGAGAAGGCGGCGATCACGGCGGCCGTGCGCGAGCACGTGTGGCCGCTGCTCGCCGACGGCACGGTGCGTCCGGTCGTCGACCGAGTCCTCCGGTTCGAGGACGCGGCGGCGGCGCACGCCGCCATGGAGGCGGGCGAGCACATCGGCAAGATCCTGCTGCGGGTCGATCGGGGTGGCACCGGCCACTGAGGCCCGTACCCTGTTCGCCATGCGGGCACTGGTGATCGCCAACATCGGCGACGACGACTCGGGCTACGTGGGGGAGCGCCTGGTCGAGCGCGGGTACGACCTCGTGATCGGGTACCGCGACGAGGGTGGGGCGCTGCCGGACAACCTCGACGGCTACGACCTGGTCGTGCTGCTCGGCTCCGACTGGTCCACCTACTGGGACCACGTGCGCGACCTGGTCGAGCGCGAGTCGGCGCTGATCCGCGAGGCCGCGGTGCGCGACCTGCCGGTCCTCGGCATCTGCTACGGCGGGCAGGTGCTGGCGCACGCGCTCGGCGGCAGTGTCGAACCGGCCGACCGCACCGAGATCGGCTGGTTCGAGCTCGACACCGACGACGCGGCCCTGGCGCCGACCGGCCCCTGGTTCGAGTTCCACATCGACAAGTTCACGCCGCCCCCCGGCGCCGCCGTGATCGCCCGGACACCCGCCGGACCCCAGGCCTTCCGGCTGGGCCGCATGCTGGGCTGGCAGTTCCACCCCGAGGTGACGCCCGAGATCGTCCGCCGCTGGGGTGCCGGGTCACGCGACCAGGCCGAGCGGGCCGGCGTGAGCCTCGACACGATCTACGAGCAGACCGACGCACTGGCACCGCGGGCCCGCGGGCGCACTCACGCGCTCGTCGACGCCTTCCTCGACCGGGTCGTGGCGCCCTCACCGTCGGCCAGCGTCAGCGACCACGCGTCGTAGACCACCACGGGACGCATCCCGACCGACTCGTACAGCGCGATTGCACCGCTCTCGTTGGCCGCATCGACGGCCAGCAGGACTCGGGTCCGGCCCCGACCGGCGTACTCGGCGAACGCGGTGTGCAGCAGGACCCGGGCGATCCCGCGACCGCGGGCCGTCTCGCGCACCCCCAGCGTCCGCACGAACCCGGCGCCGTCGTCGAGCCGGCTGTCGTCCCCCAACAGGATCCCCATGGGTTCGTCGTCGAGCAGCGCCAGCCACCAGGCGGTGGGGTCGAACCCGGCACTGGCCAGCCATCGGTCGCGGAAGTGCTCGAACGACTCAGCGACCATGCCGTGGTGCCGCGCGAACGCCTCGGTGCGGATCGTGTGCACCAGCCGGAAGTCGGCTTCGACCTCCGGGTCGAGGCGCCGGACCGTCACGCCGTCGGGGAGCGCGACGCGCGACGGCGCCCCCGGGTCCAGGTCGATCGCCATCCGCCAGTAGACCCGGTCGTGCCCGAAGCCGGACCGGACGAGCGCCTGCTGCAGCCGGTGCTCGTCACGGTACGTGCCGGCGGTAACTTCCAACGACGCCTGGCCCCGTGTCCGGGCGAGGACCTGCAGTCGCGAGCAGGCGTGGGCAAGCAGGCACGCGGCGATCGCAGCGAAGGTGTCGTCGTCGAGGTCGGACTGCAGGTAGGCCTCCACGTAGGCCCGTTCGTCGTGCTCGTCGAAGGCTGCGCCCCAGGCGATGATCCGTTGGTCCTCGGAGAGGACCACGAGCCCGTCACGTTCGAGGTCGACCCGCGGCCCGGTGAGGTCGGCCACGACCTCGTCGAGGGTGACGTCGTCAGCGCCGACACTGCTGCGGCCCTGGGCAGCCAGGAGGTCGCGCAGCTCGGCGGCATCGGCCACAGTGGCCGGCCGACACCGGTGTCCGGTCGGGAGTCGAGTCGGGGCGGGCGCGGAGTCTGCGGGGGCTGGCACGGGGCCCTAGCCTGATCGGGACCGGTGTGCTCGTCCAGCGAATTGTGGGACAGGATGGGCTCATGACGCAGACGTCCGATGCCACCGATCCGCCCGAGGCCCGTGCGCTGATCGTGGGTCCCGACGGCGAACCCGTAGAGCCGCACGAGCTGCACGAGCCGGACGACGACGCGACCCAGATCACCGAGCTGGTCGAGCAGCCCGACAAGGTGATGCGGATCGGCACCATGATCAAGCAGCTGCTCGACGAGGTACGGACCGCGCCGCTGGACGAAGCCGGCCGGGCGCGGCTGGGCGAGATCCACCGTCGCTCGATCAAGGAGCTCGAGACCGGCCTGGCCCCTGAGCTCGTGGCCGAGCTGGAGCGGCTGAGCCTGCCGTTCGCCGAGGGAACGGTGCCGTCCGAGGCCGAGCTGCGGATCGCGCAGGCGCAGCTGGTGGGCTGGCTCGAGGGCCTGTTCCACGGGATCCAGACCGCGTTGTTCGCCCAGCAGATGGCGGCCCGGGCGCAGCTGGAGGAGATGCGCCGGCGCGCCCTCCCGCCCGGCTCCATGGCGATCGGCCCCGACGGCATGCCCGTGGCGGTGCCGACCAGCGGGCAGGAGTCCGGCGGCCCCTACCTCTGACCGCGGCACTGCGACTCGCGGTCGTCGAGCGCCGTCACCGGTCAGGCGCGGCTGGCGGCGATCCGCGCGGCGAGGTACGGCGAGAAGTGGCCGGCATACCGGTGCTGCAGCTCTGGCAACCGCCAGTCGTGACCGGTGACGGTCCCGCGGCAGGTCGCGGCGCCGCAGTGGCACTCGAACTCGTCGTAGTCGGTGCCGTCGGACGTGGCGTAGTCGAAGGTGAGCTCGTCGCCTGGGTGCAGCTCGCGCAGCGCGACCACGACGATCTCCCCGCGCAGGCCGCAGGTCGGGTCGCAGGAGTGGTTGATCATGTCGCCGGGCTCGGGCTGCTCGGAGCTGACGAGGAACAGGTCCTCGTCGATCTGGATCGACCGGCTCTGCCGGTCGGCCGGCAACGCCTCGAGCACCGCCCGCTCGGCCACGTGCCCGCCGAACGCCGCGACCGTCGTCCCGGCCGGGATCTCGGCGATCGCGAAGCTCCCCCAGCCCTTCGGCCCCGACTCGCGCGCCTGCGCCAGCGGCGTGAGCCAGTTCATCTCCATGCGCACGAGGGTAGGCGCAGCTCCGGGGTGCGTCGCCGGGGTGCGTCCCGGCGACGAGTTGATCTCGGAGAAGATGACGTCCCCCGATGATCAACTCACCCATCAAGTCCAAGATCAACGGCGGTCTGGGCGGTCAACGGCGGTCTGGAGCGGAGTCGTCCGGATCTGCTGGGGCGAGCAGGGACTCGACGACCTGGGCCACCCCGTCGTCCTCGACCGAGCCGGTCACGTGCGGGGCCGCGGTCAGCGCCTCGGGGTGCGCCCCGGCCATCGCGAACCCCCACCCGGCCCACAACAGCATCGGCACGTCGTTGGGCATGTCGCCGAACGCCACCACCTCGTGGGCGGCGATCCCCCACTCGCCGGCCAGGCGGGCGAGGGTGGTCGCCTTGCTGACGCCGGGAGCGCACACCTCGAGCAGGCCGTCGTTGCTGGAGTGCGTGGGTTCGGCGAGGTCGGCCAGGGCCGCACGGGCGCGGGCAAGCATCTCGTCGCTGGGCAGGGTCTCGTGGCGCACCAGCAGCTTGGTCACCGGCTGCCCGATGAGGTCCTCGATCGGCGCGACGATCGGCTCGCCGACGTCCCACCGCGGGTGGTAGTCGGGGTCGTGCCCGAACCCGTCCGGGTACTCGACCGCGAACCCCGCGCCCGGCAGCACCGCCCGGAGCCGGGCCACCGCCTCGCGGGTCACGTCGGGCACGAGCGGGAACCACTCGCGCAGCTTCTCGGCGTGCAGGTCGTAGACCACGGCACCGTTGGCGCAGATCGCCACGCCGCGGTGTCCGGTCGCCTCGACGACCGGTCCCATCCAGCGGACCGGTCGGCCGGTGACCAGGACGAGACGACGTCCGGAGTCCTCCACCGCGGCGAGCGCCCGCACCGTCCGCTCGCTGATCGTGCCGTCGCGGCGCACGATGGTGCCGTCGAGGTCGGTGGCCACCAGCCGTACGACGGCGGGATCCAGCGCCTCGGCGGCGACGCTCACACCGGGCGCAGGACGTCGGTGCCCAGGTACGGCCGCAGGGCCTCGGGCAGCACCACCGAACCGTCGGCCTGCTGGTGGTTCTCCACGATGGCCACGATCGTGCGGGGGATGGCGACGAGGGTGCCGTTGAGCGTGGCGAGCGGGCGCACCCCGTCTGCGTCACGCATCCGGGTGCCCAGGCGTCGCGACTGGAACTGCGTGCAGTTCGACGTGGACGTGAGCTCGCGGTAGCGCCCCTGCGTGGGGATCCACGCCTCGCAGTCGAACTTGCGGGCCGCACTCGCCCCCAGATCGCCGGCAGCCGTGTCGATGACCCGGTACGGGAGGCCGAGCACGCCCAGGAACTCCTTCTCCCACGCCAGCAGCCGTTGGTGCTCGGCCACCGCGTCCTCGGGTCGGCTGTAGACGAACATCTCGACCTTGTCGAACTGGTGCACGCGGATGATGCCGCGCGTGTCCTTGCCGTACGAGCCGGCCTCGCGCCGGAAGCAGGCCGAGAAGCCGGCGTAGCGCAGCGGCAGCGACGACGCGTCGAGGATCTCGTCCATGTGGTACCCGGCCAACGGGACCTCGGCGGTCCCGACCAGGTACATGTCGTCGGCTTCCAGCCGGTACACGTTCTCGGCCGCCTGACCGAGGAAACCGGTGCCCTCCATCACCTCCGGCTTCACCAGCACCGGGGGGATCATCGGCACGAAGCCGGCCGCCCTGGCGCGGGACATGGCCAGGTTCACCAGGGCCAGCTCCAGCAGGGCACCCACACCGGTCAGGTAGTAGAACCGGGCGCCAGACACCTTGGTGGCGCGCTCGATGTCGATCGCCCCCAGCAGCCGCCCGAGGTCCACGTGGTCGCGGGGCTCGAAGCCCTCGGCCGCGAAGTCGCGGGGAGTCCCCACCTCCTCGAGCACGACGTAGTCGTCCTCGCCACCGACCGGAACGCCGGGCTCCACGAGGTTCGACAGCTCGAGGGCCACGGCATCGAGCTCGGCCTGGGCCGCCGACGAGGTGGCGTCGGCAGCCTTGACCGCACCGGCCATCTGCTGGGCGCGCTCGAGCAGCGCCGCGCGTTCGGTGGCATCGGCCTGGCCGACCTGCCGGCTCAGGATCTTCTGCTCGGCGCGCAGGGTGTCGTAGTCGGCGACCGCGGCGCGACGGGCCTCGTCGGCGGCCAGGACCGCGTCGACCAGGGTCGGATCCTCACCACGTGCGCGCTGCGAGGC
>Ga0302299_10001102_pt1 | contig 16036 bp, 14 predicted proteins | sample III_Fen_N3_4_FD_198795 | JGI IMG/M metagenome (GOLD analysis project Ga0302299, IMG submission 198795) | Peat permafrost microbial communities from Stordalen Mire near Abisko, Sweden - III_Fen_N3_4 | ecosystem: Environmental > Terrestrial > Soil > Wetlands > Permafrost | place: Sweden: Abisko... | reverse complement strand
GGTCTCGGCCAGCTCGAGGGCGATCGAGAGGTCGTCGCCGATCCCGGTGGAGTCGAGGACGCGCCCTGGGTCGATGCCCAGCCCGGGTGCCACCAGATGGACCAGCCCGCAGATGAACGCACCGTGCCCCGCTTGCGAGTCGAGCAGGCCGTCGTGGTCGTCGTCGCACTCGTCGACGTCGGTCGGATCCATGAACGCGCACGCGACCAGGTCCTTGTGCAGCTGACCGAGGTCGGCTGGCAGCCCGGTGTCGAGCACTGCGAGGTCGACGCGAAGGCCTTGACCGACCACCCGCGCACCCCAGGGCGAGCCCGGATCGTCCGCAGCGTGGGGCTCCCCACCCGGGCCACCCTGGTACTTGGGTTCTCCGACGAGCACGTGGTTCAGCGAGATCGCCGGCGCGCGATCGTCGTCACTGGCCCGGAAGCGGGACACGATCTCGGGGAGCGTATGGCGGTTCGGGGTCGGCACGTGCCACAGCTCGAGCCCGAGCCCGGCGGCGTCGAGCCGACGGTGGACGTTGACTGTGTGCTCGGAGTGAGTACGTCGCCAGCCCACACCAGGCTCGTACGGGTGCGCTTCGTACTCCTCGCGCAGAATCGGACCGAGCTGTGCGGCCGACTCGTGGGTGAGCAGCAGATCGCTCGGCCGGTACAGGAACTCGACGCCGTCGGCGATCGGGCTGAGGTGGTCGGGCCGAGGCGGCAACGGCTGATCCCCGTCGGGCTTGGTCCCGTCGCTGTGCTGATCGTCCATCGATTCCTCCTGCGCTCGGCCTGCTGTCGGCCCGTGGCCCCCATCAGTGCTCAGAACGTCTCACGCGTGCGGCCCCCCGACAAGGCGCCGCCCGAGGGAAGCCGGGCGGCGGAGGTGGAGGCACCGGACCGGTTGGCTGCGGCCCCTGCGGATCTTGCGATCCACTCCGCACCAACCGGCCCGATGTCGGCCCCCATGCGCACGACCACCCCCGTTAGAGGTCGTTCGCCACACACGTGATGCAGAGCACCGACAGCGGCGCCTGATACGTCCCGAGCCCCACGGGTTTCCCGACCGCGTGGCGGCGTGTCCGGATTCGGCCATGCCCGGACTCGACAGTGGACGGCGGCCCGCCAGGTCGACCGCCACGGTAGAGATGGCCAGGTGCCTCAACCTGAAGTCGCCGCGCCCGGTCGCGTCCGTCTGCTCGGTCCGGTCGCCTTGGTGACCACCGAGGTGCGGGTCCCGGCCGGACGTCGGCAGGCCGCCCTGCTCGCACTGCTGGCGCTGAACGGCGGCGGGGCGGTGATGCCGGGTCGGCTCATCCAGGAGCTGTGGCCGGCCGTGCTTCCCGCCGAACCGGGGGCCGCGCTCCAGTCGCAGGTGTCCCGCTTGCGCCGGTTCCTCGGGCCTGGCCTGCTGCTCCACCGGTCCGGGGGGTATGCCCTGGCGGTCCCGCCGTTGGAGGTCGACGTCCAGACGTTCGACCGGTTGGTGCGGTCGGGGCTGGCCGCCCTCGCCGCAGGTGCGCACGAGCTCGCACTCGAGAGCCTGCAGTCAGCGCTCGCTCAGTGGGAGGGCGACCCGATGGCCGACCTCGCTGACCAGACGTTCGCGAGCCGCTCGGCGGGTCGCCTGGTCGAGCAGCGACTGGCGGCCACCGCGGCAGCGATCGAGGCCGAGATCGCGCTCGGCGGTCATCTCGCGGTGCTGGGTCGCCTGACCGAGCTCACGATGGAGCACCCTCTGCGCGAGGATCTCTGGGCCCTTCGCCTGCTGGCGTTGTACCGAAGCGGTCGCGCAGCCGACGCCCTGTCGGCGCACCGCTCGGCGCGTGAGGTGCTCGACCGCGAGGTAGGACTGGATCCGGGTCCGACGCTGCAACGGCTGGAGCACGCGATCTTGGTGCACGACCCTCGGCTCGGCTCCGGGTTTCCGGTTGCCAAACCCACCACCCGACCGCCAGCACCGCCGTGATCGCCGATCCGAGCAGCCAGCCGCCCAGCACGTCGGTGAACCAGTGCGCGCCGAGGTACACCCGCGACGTACCGATCAGCGCCGTGAAGAGCACGAGCAGGGCCAGGCCGACCCGCCGGCCTCGCCGCGAGAGTCGCTCGTCGAGCAGGAGCAGCAGCACGAACCCCAGCACCACCGACGTCGTGGTGTGCCCGGACGGGAACGAGCCGTCCTCGGCGAGTGCGAGCCCAGGCGAGATCGGCGGCCGTCTGCGGTCGATCACCAGTTTGCCCAGGCTGACGGTGGAGCCCAGCAGCAGCACAGCCGAGGCGCACACCACGAGGGGAGCCAGACTGCGACGCACCCAGCTCAGCACAGCACCGCCCACGAGCAGGGCCGGTCCCATGACCGAGAACGTCCCGAACCACGTGATCAGGCTGAAGATCGCGAACCCGGTGGTGGTGCGGTGGAGGGTGGTGAAGTCGCGCACCGCGCCGTCCAGGCGGATCAGCGGGCTGTGGCGCACCACCCCGACGACCGTGACCAGGAACGCCAGCAGCGCCACCCCGCCCCATCCGGCGACCTGGGTGACCCACCGCGGTCGCTGGCTCATTCGGCCAGGGTACCCAGGACGGCTTGCGGCAACGCGTCGAACGGTTCACGGCGCTTGCGCCGATGCGTCATCCTGGGCAGCATGACCACGCTCGTGATCCGGCCGGGCACGGCGGACGACTACCCCGACCTGATCGGGCGCGTCGACGAGTGGTGGGGCGGCCAGGTGATGTCGCCGATGCTGCCGCGCATGTTCTTCGAGCACTTCGGCCTGACCTGTCTGGTCGCCGAGGACGACGGGGCAAGGATCGGATTCCTGTGCGGCTTGCTCTCGACCAGCGACCCGTCGCTGGCGTACGTCCACTTCGTCGGCGTCGACCCCGATGCACGGGGCAAGGGCGTCGGTCGACGGCTGTACGAGACCTTCTTCGTCGTCGCGAAGGCATCCGGTCGCACCAAGGTCTGCTGCGTCACCGCGCCGACCAACGCGACGTCGATCGCCTTCCACCGCCGGCTCGGCTTCACCTACGACACGGCCCCGACCGATCCCGGGCAGCCGCTGGCTGTCATCGACCATGACGGTCCAGGACAGGATCGTGTCGTCCTGTTCCGCGTCCTGTGACCGACCCGGTGGCGCGCGACCTGTCCGTCGACCCCGCTGACGCTGCGCTCCTCGACGAGTACAACCAGGCGCTGACGGCCGCTACGACCCCGTTCACGATCCCAGGCCACAAGGGGCGGACTCAGCTGCTCGGTCCGGTGACCGCGGGGGACGTCCCGATGTATCCGGGCCTGGACACGATCAAGGTGACCCACCGGCGGCTGCAGATCGCCGAGCAGCGCGCCGCCGACCTGTGGGGCGCCGACTGGTGCCGGTTCTCGGTGGGTGGGTCGACGCACGCGAACCAGACGCTCGCTCTCGCGGTCGGCGCTCCCGGCGACGTCGTCGTCGCGACTCGGGCCGTCCATCGATCAACCCTCCTCGGGTTCGTCCTGGCCGGCCTCGATCCGGTCTGGGTGCACCCGGAAGTCGATCCGGTGTCCGGCCTGCCGACCGGTCTGCCGGCCGAGCGGGTCGAGCAGGCGTTGCGCGATCACCCTGGCGCCAAGGCTGTCTTCGTGGTGGAACCCGGCTACGTCGGCACGCGCTCGGACGTTCGGGCGCTGGCCGAGGTGTCGCACCTGGCGGGGGTGCCGCTGGTCGTGGACCAGGCGTGGGGTGCGCATCTGGGGTTCCACCCGGACCTGCCTGAGCACGCGCTGCAGGCCGGGGCCGACGCATTGATCACGAGTGCCCACAAGGCCCTGCCGGCCTACACGCAGGCGGCCATGGTGTTCGCCCGCACGCAGCTGCTCGACCGCGACCGGCTCGAGCGCGCGTTCGAGGCGACCCACACGACCAGCCCGGCCGGCGCGATCCTGGCCAGCATCGACGGTTGCCGGTCCCTGCTCGAGCAGCACGGCAGCGCGCTGCTCGGGACCGCGATCGAGCTGGTCACCCAGGCCCGTACGCGGCTGGCCGAAGTCCCCGGGCTCGACGTCCTCGACGGACCGGCGCACGAGGTCGACCCGACCAAGCTGGTGGTCGGGCTTGCCGCGACGGGCGCGACCGGACCGGCGATCGAGAACGACCTGATCGCCCGCGGCTTCCCGATCGAGCTCGCCGACCGCGACACCATCGTGGCGATCGTGACCATCGCCGACACCGCGGACACCGTCGGCCCGTTCGTCGACGCGTTGATCGCCTCGGTCGAGCGCCACCGAGGCACCCCTCGTACGGTGCAAGCACCGCCGTGGCTGTCGGGGGGCGCCTACGCAGAGGCCGCCATGACCCCCCGGGCCGCCTTCTTCGCTCCGCACGAGCGGGTCACGGCCGGGCAGGCCGTCGGTCGGATCTCGGCCGAGCTGATCGCCCCGTACCCGCCCGGGATCCCGGCGATCGTGCCGGGTGAGCTGCTCACTCACGAGGTGCTCGACGCGCTGAGGGCTGCCGCGGCCGCCGGGGTCCGAGTGGCGTACGCCGCCGACCCGACCCTGCAGACCGTGCAGGTGGTCGCGCGGTGACCCACTTCGACAGGACGGCGGAATAGTTGACGGTTCAACCAGGTTCCCCAGACGACCGGCACCGAGCCGGACGCCCGAGGAGGACCCGTGACCGCCGTATTCGATGTCGAACCCCTAGCCCTGAGCGACTCCGCCGCCGACCTGCTGTTCCGCGAGGCTCGCACCGCGAACTCGTTCACCGACGAGCAGGTGACCGAGGAGCAGCTCGCCGCTATCTACGACCTCACCAAGTGGGGGCCCACGGCGCTCAACAGCACCCCGCTGCGGGTCGTCCTGGTCCGCACCGACGAGGCCCGCGCGCGCCTGTTGCCGCACATCGCGGAGTTCAACCGACCCAAGACCGCGTCTGCCCCCTTGGTCGCCATCTTGGCCGCCGACACCGAGTTCACGGAGCACCTGCCGACGCTCGCGCCGCACCTGGCCGACCCGAAGGCGATGTTCGCCGACGACTCCAGCCGTGAGCAGACCGCCCGCTTCAACGCGACCCTGCAGATCGGCTACTTCCTGATCGGGATCCGAGCGGCCGGCCTGTCCGCCGGTCCGATGGGCGGGTTCGACGCCGCCGGGCTCGACGCCGAGTTCTTCGCCGACGGGCGCCTACGCTCCCTGGTCGTCGTCAACATCGGTCACGCCGGCCTGGACGCGTTCCGTCCGCGTGGCGCCCGGCTCCCGTTCGACCAGGCTGTGACCACGGTCTAGTCGTCACCGCGCCATAGCCGTCGAGCCTTGGACCCACCAGACTCGGCGGCATGGACGGCGCGGGTGATCCCGACCGATCGACAGGGCGAGCGGACGAGCGCCCAGGATCGCTGCGCGTCCGACTGCTCGGCACCGTCCAGGTCGAGGGCGTCCCGGCAACGTCGCTAGGCAGTCGCAAGCAGCGCAGCCTGCTCCGCCGACTCGCCCTCGACTGCGGTCAGCCGGTCAGTGCCGACTCCCTCGCCGAGGCGCTCTGGCCGGACTCTGCAGCGCCCAGTCAGCCCACCAACCAGGTCAGCGTCCTGGTCAGCCGGCTGCGCGCCCTGCTCGGCACCGATCGGATCACGCGCACCGACGCGGGCTACGTCTTGCACGCGGACTGGACTGACCTCTCGGCCCTGATCGCGCTCGCAGCCGAGGCGGAGCGGCGGCTGCGCGAGGGCCAACCGGCCCTGGCCTGGACCGCAGCCGATGCAGCACTCGCGCTCGCCCGCGGTCCGCTGCTCGCCGACGAGCCCGATGCGCCGTGGGCCGAGGTGGCCAGGAATCAGTCCGCTCGCACGGTGGCAGGCGTCCGGGCGGTTGCCTCGCGGGCAGCGCTCGCCCTCGGTGAGCCGGTGGCCGCCGCGGAACCCGCAGCCGCCGCCCTCGACGCCGACCCCTTCGACGAGGAGGCCCTCCGCCTGCTCATGACTGCGTACGCACGGTCCGGTCGACCCGCCCTCGCCCTTGCGGCCTTCGAACGCACGCGACGACTGCTGGCCGAGGAGCTCGGGACCAGCCCGGCGCCGCAGACCGATGAAGTCCACACGGCCGTGCTCCGCGACGGTCTGAGCGGCGCGGAGCCGACCCAGCCAACGCAGCCCGGCCGTCCGGCGCCTCGCCTCCCACTGCCCGGCCGAGCCCTCGAGTGGGCCGAGCTCGATGCGGCGCTCGCCGCCGCTCAGACCCGGGCCGAGCTGGTGCTCGTTTCCGGCGCGGCTGGCATCGGCAAGACGCGCCTGGTGCGCGACTGGACCGATCGGGCCGCCGCGAGCGGCTCGCTGGTGCTCTGGGGGACGTTCGACTCGGTCGGGGCGCCCTTGTCGTTGCAGGCACCGCTCGATGCGCTGCACCGGTACGTGGCCGGTTCGGCCGACCCGTACGCCGACGAGGTGCTCGGCCCGGAGGCGGCACTCGTCGGTCCGTTGCTCGGACTGAGAGCTGGCGCGGCCCCGGTCAATTCCGAGTCCGGCTTTGCGCAGGGTGCGTTGTTCGCTGCCCTGCTTGCGGTGTGCGTCCGGGCCGGCCAGGACGGTCCGGCGATCCTGGTTCTCGACGACGTACACGCGGCCGACCCGGCGACGTTGTCGTGGCTGTCGTTCGTCCGGCGGCGCTCGGCGGGTTCACCGCTGCTGGTGGTGGTCACCGCTCGTCCTGATCGGGGCGACCACGTGCACGCTGTCCGGCGGATCGACCTGGGTCCGCTCGACCTCGAGGCCGTCGCCGAGGTCGTCGGACCCGATCGGGCGAGCGACCTGTACGAACGCACGGGCGGTCACCCGCTCTTACTGGTCGAGCTTGCAGGCGCCGTCGGCGACGAGCTTCCCACCTCGATCCGCGACTCGGTCGACGCCCGCGTGGCGGAGACCGGGGCCGCGGCCGCCACGCTCCGTACCGCAGCGGTCCTGGGGAGCGAGGTCGACCTCGACCTGCTGTCCGGCGTCCTGGCGCAACCGGCAGTCGGCCTGCTCGCGGACCTCGAGGCTGGCGAACGCTGCGGGCTGCTGCGTGAAGAGGGAACCGGTTTCTCGTTCCAGCACGAACTGGTCCGAGAGGCCCTGCTGGCCGGGACGTCCGCCGCCCGCCGCGGGCTGATCCATCGGGCAGCGGCCCGATTGTTGCTCGAACGCACCGACGCCGACCCGACGAGCATCGCCTTCCATGCCCGGCTGGCGGGTGACCTGACGACGGCGACCGTCGCGTTGGCGCGAGCCGCGACGATCGCCGGCGAGCGGTTCGACTACGACGAGGCCGACCGGCTCCTGTCCGATGCCATCGCGCTGCACCCCACCGCCGCCGAGCACCTAGCTCGGGGAAAGGTGCGGATGGCTCGCGACGACCTGGTCGGTGCCGCGGCGGACGCGGAGACCGCCATCGCCCTCGGCGCCGGTCCACCCGCGGTCGAGCTGGCGGGCTGGGTGGCGTACTACCGCCGCCAGTTCGACGTCGCCCGGGGATTGGCCGAGTCGCTCGAGGCCGTGCTCGCCACGGACGACCCGCTGCTGGCCAGCGCGTTGACGTTGAGCGGTCGGATCGACCACGCCGACGGGCTGCTCGCCCAAGCAGGCGACCGGTTGCGGCGGGCCGCGAGCGTCGACCATCCGGCGCGCGGGGTGGCCGCTGTCTGGTTCGGCCACTGGCAGCTCGACCAGGGCGATGTCGAAGGAGCCCAGGCCCAGCTTCGCGTGGCCACCGCAGAGTCGGGTCCGGCGATCCACCCGTTCGCGCCCGCGCACCGGGCTCTGCTGTCGGCGACATCGGCAGGGATCCAGGGGCAGATCGGCGACGCGCTCCAGTGGCTGGACCGGGTCGAGCAGGAGGTCGAGCGCCGTCACCTGGTGCACTTCTCGGGGCGGGCGCTCAATTATCGGGCTTGGCTGCTCCGCTCGTTGCTCTTCGCGGACGAGGCGGACGAGCTCAACCTCGCAGCGGCCGACGAGGCTGGCCGGATCGGCCTGGTCGAGCCGCAGGTCCAGTCGTCGCTCGACCTCGCCGACTCCGCCCTGCGTCGCGGCGACCTACCTGCCGCCCGGGCGGCACTCGACCGAGCGGGCGCCCTGGCTGCCCACGGGTACGCCTTCGCCTGGCGAGGACGGCTGCGGCACCAGCTGTTGAGCGCCCGGCTCACCCTCGCCGACGACCGGGCCGACGAGGCGGTAGAGCTGGCCACCCAGCTGCACGACTCGGCGCTGGCACTGGGCGTCGTGCGGTACGCGGTGCAGTCGGAGCTCTTGCTGCACCAGGCGGGCGCGGTCGCCGGCACCCCCGGCTACGCGGCCGACCCGGACGTGTGCGACCGCGTCGACCAGCTGCTCGGGCTGCTCCCCCGCGTCGCCGCCCCCGAGTCGTGGTGGGTGGCCGCCACCATGGCGAGCGCGTTCGACGAACCGCGGTGGTGGACGGTGGCAGGCGAGCGCGTCGAGGCGCTGGCCGTGGGCGCGGGTCCGCGCGGAGCTGCGTTCGTGGCTCAGGCCGGAGCTCGGCTCGACAGCATGAGGACGCGGCGCAGCAACGGCTGAGGCAAGCGCTGCGGCCCGAACTCCGCAGTTGCGGCAACCGCCGCAGTCGCCTCGACCACCATCCGCTCGCAGTCCACCGGGTCGAGGCCCGCGACGAACGCGGCGAGCTCGCCCAGGCCGAGGCGCCACCCGACGAGCTCCGCCGGGGTCAGCAACGCGGTGTCGACGACCTGGTCGATCACTACCACCTGCGTCAGCCCCGCTTGCGCAGCGCACGACTCGAGCAGGTGCGGCTCGTCGGTGAGCTGCGTGTTGTTCTTCAGCGCGAAGTGCCACGGCGACGGGACCCAGCCGTACCGTCGGGCCACGTCCTCGACCGCCAGCTTCGCGACCGGCTCCGACTCGGCCCCGAACGTGCTCGCCAGGACGGCGCTACCAGGGCGCACGACCCGGGCCAGCTCGGTGAGCATCGCCGCAGGGTGGTCCGCGTGGTTGATGCAGAACGCGGAGACGGCACCGTCGAACGTCGAGTCAGCGAAGGGCAGCCGGAAAGCGTCGGCAGCGACCACCGCCAGGTCGGGCATCAGCGTCCGGGCGAGGACCAGCATCGCGGGGGCGGCGTCCAGCGCCACTGCGTTCACCCCTTGAGCCCGCAGCGCGCTGCTCGCCGTCCCCGTCCCGGCGCCGAGGTCGAGGACGAGCGCGCCCATCCACTCAGGGGGCGCATGCCTGACCAGCGCGTCGGCCAGTCGCTGGTAGGCCGGATGCGCGCCGATCAGCCACGCCTCCGCGTTGTCGTGGTACCCCGGCGCGGTCACCGTCACGGCCGAAGGTAGTGGCTCGCCCGCTCCACCCCGTCGGCCCACCAGTCGAGCTCGGTACCGGACTTCGACCAGCCCAGCTGGATAAAGGCGACCACGAGCGCGAGCCCGAGCTGCTCGTCCCACCACGGTTCGGTGTCGATGCCGCGAGCGCTGAGGTCGCGGCGATACCGCTCGATGGCGGCCTCCTTGGTCTCGGGGAGACGGTCGCAGTTCACGGCGAGGTACCAGGCCAGGTCGATCGGTCCGGGTGCTGCGCCTGGCACGGCCCAGTCGAGCAGCACCGTCCGGCCGTCGGCGTCCGAGCCCAGGTTGCCCGCCTTCCAGTCACCGTGGACCAAAGTCGACGGCCCCCGATCGAGCGCGTCGAGCAGCGGGCCCGGGTCCGCCAGCAGCTGCCACGCCAGCTCTCCAGCGTTCGGCGCCTCGACGCGCAACCGATCCCAGCCCGGGCGCAGCATCAGCGGCACCGCATCGTCGTTGCCGAGGTCAGCCTCGACGTCGCCCGTGTACGGGCTGAGCTCGTAGATCCGATGCGACTGCGGCATCAAGCCGATGGTGTCGGACCAGCCCCAGAACGCGGCGTGCAGGTCGGTCATGTGCCCGATGAACCGCGCGTGCTGTTCGAGGCTGATCAGCTCGTGCCCTTCCGGCACCAGCACGTCACCGACGTCACGAAGCAGCAACGCCGCGCCGAGCCCGTCCCGTCCCAGCCCAGCGGCAACACCGACCACCGCATGGTCGATCGTCGGCGGCAGCGCATCGAGGATTCCGCTGCGCCACACCAGCATCGGCCGACAGAGAAGGTCACCGGTCGCCCTGGCGATCCAGTCGTCGTAGATGTGCAGGTGCTTCACCACGTAGGGGTTGCCGTCGATCACCACCCGCTCGAACGTCGACCCGGACAGGGAGTCAGCGGTCTTCTCCATCGGCTCGCGCAGGCTGGCTCCGTCGATCAGCTCCTCAATCGACTTCGCAACCGGACGCGGCACGAGTACCGGAATCTCGGCGTGGGCCTCGCGGACGGGCGTCGAGCTCATCGCTGCCTCCTCAGATCGAGCGCCCCTCGCGCCGACCGGCCAAGCATGCGGTCGGCCGTTTGCAACGACCTTGCAGCGCGGACTGCAACCAGGGTGCAAGCCACGCGCGACATCGTGCCGTTGTCCGTTCCAATCTCACCGCACCGGGAGCATCCGATGGCACCAGCAGAGCAGAAGACGTTCGCCCGTTCCGACGAGACTCGCACGTTCGAGCGCGGGCAGGTCGACCTCCTGAAGATCGGCGGAAGCGAGATCGGCCGGCTCACCCTCCAGCCCGGGTGGCGCTGGTCCGACCACGTCAAGCCCCTTGCCGGCACCGAGCTGTGCGAGGCACCCCACTTCCAGTACCACGTGGCCGGCAAGCTGCACATCACCATGGCCGACGGCACCGAGCTGGACGCGGGACCCGGGGACGTCACGGCGCTCCCCCAGGGCCACGACGCCTGGGTCGTCGGCGACGAGCCGGTCGTCCTCATCGACTGGTGGGGAGCGAGCAACTACGCGCGCTAGATCCCTTCCTGCGCGACGACGCGACCGCCGGCCACCGCTTCGGCGAGGGCCGCGTGGTCGCGGTCGTTCTGGTCGGCGTACGCGGAAGCGAAGTCGGCGACCGCCAGGTCGAACGCAGTCCCCTTGCCGAGGTATCCGGCGATCGCGATGCGGTCACCGGAGCGGGCGTGGGCCCGAGCCAGCGTCCAGCCGCACAACCGGCCATACGCGGTCATGCCGACGGGTCGCATCTGCTCGATCTCGACCGAGCCCTTCCAGTCGCGGAGCTGGCGGACGTAGAAGTCGCGGGTCTCACCGTCGAAGCCGACAAGCCGTTGCCAGCCAAGGAAGATATCGCTGCTCGCCTGCATGAGCCGCTGCCCGGCCACCACCCGTTGACCGGCGTTCGCGTAGACGCTGCGCCCGGTGAAGTCCTCCAGGACCGACTGCTGAGCCTCTTTGATCTGCAGCAGCAGCGGGTCACCGGCGTCGCGTCCGAGCATGAGGACGACCCAGGCGCGCGTACCCACGCTCCCTACGCCGACCACTTTGCGGGCGAGCTCGACGAAGCGATACTCCTCCAGCAGGTGACGACGGTCGGTGGTCAGCGAGGACCGATAGCTGCGCAGGGAGCCTCGGATCTGCGCCTCGAGGGAGTCGGCATCGAGCGTGGGCAGCAGTTCGTGGATGGGCACCAAGAGGGGCGGGTCGCTCACGAACTCGGGCTCGCCGTCGACCACCCGCACCATCTTGCTGAAGGCCTGCAGGTGGTCGCGAGTCTTGGCCCTGGCCATGATCCGTTCCGTCCCCTTGCGCACGCCCGGATCCATCGTCGACCTGAGCTGGGCCAGCGCGGCCTCTACCGAGATCTGCGCGTACCAGACGTCGAGCGTGTTCATCGAGGCGAACGTGCGCATAGCGGTGCGGTACTCGGCGAGTGAGGCAAGCACCACTGCCCGCCGCTCGGCATCAGCGAACCCGTTGGCGCGCCCGGCCACGTCGAGGCTGGCGGCCAGTCGCTTGACGTCCCACTCCCACGGTCCTGGGGCTGTCTCGTCGAAGTCGTTCAGGTCGAAGACGAGCTGGCGTTCCGGGGACGCGAAGACCCCGAAGTTGGAAAGGTGCGCGTCGCCGCACAGTTGCACCCGGAGTCCGGACGCCGGCGTGCCAGCCAGGTCGGAGGCCATGACGAGGGCGGCCCCACGGAAGAACGCGAACGACGACGAGACCATACGGCCATACCGGATGGGGAGCAGGTCAGGAACCCTGCGCGAGCCCTGAGTCTCAAGCAGGGCAACCGGATCCGGGCGGACCGACGACGGTTCGAAGAGGGCGTGGCTCGACCGCGGAACCTCACGGCGGGCTGCCCGGCCACGCGCCAGCCGCTCCGCCGGCGTCAGATGAGGGACGACCGAGCTGGCGCGGTACCGCAACCGAGGACGGACGGGCGGGACGGGAGTGAGCCGAGGTTCCTTCATCCCGCGAACGCTACTGGTTCCGCCGATGGTCAGGAGGGAGTCGAGGGCTCGACCATCGACGACCGGGCCGACGCTCCGACCTTTACGGCGAAGCGAGCCAAAGACGGCAGGTGCCCGATCGGCAACAGCTCGTGCACCGTAGCCACCTCGAGGATCCCTTGCACCACCACCAGCTCGACCGCCACCGGTGCCTGCAGCAGCAGACTCATGACGGCCGGGTTGAGGACCATCCGCGAGCGGATCGGATCGTCGCCGTAGACCACGAAGCTCGCGTTGAAGTCCACTGACTCCAGGCTGATCTCCGCCCCGAACGACGACCAGCGGATGTCAGCCGCGGCGCCGGTCACTCCGCGTTGGGCCGCCACCATCCGGAAGACCGCGGGGAACGGCAGCTGCGCCACCGTGCGCGCGTCCGCGATGGTCGTGCCGTATCTGTGGGTGACCCCAGAAGTGGTGATGACCGGCGAGTCCAAGTGCACTAGCGACAGGTCGTCGAACGTGAGGAACGGCTGGCCGTCGACGGCACCGCTGCACAGGTTCAGCGGCGTTCCGTTGTTTCCCACAACCAAGGATCCGGCTGCCGGTGCGAACTGCCAGCCAGCGGTTGCTGCAGCGGCCCGGACGGCCTCGGCTCGTGCCGCTAGGGCCGCTTCGTCTCCGTGCTGGCCTCGTCGCACCCCCGTCTGCGCTTCGAGGTCGGCCCGCGCACTTGTACTTCGTCGCCGTGAGGTCACGGCCATTGCGACCAGGATCGGCAGCTCAACCGCAAGCAGCAGGAGCGCCAGTCCAGGCGAGTGCCCGAGGTTCAGCGCCAGGTAGGCCAGGAGGACCGGTGCCGTCCAGGCAAGCGGGAGCAGACGCCGCCACGACCGGCCCGGGATCGGCGCCGCCTGCACCGCGTAGACCTCGTCGACCGTGTGTGCGGTGTCTCGAGCGAGAGCGAGCTGACGGCGTTCCTCGTCGACCTGCGGGCTCGAGGAACGGAGCGAGAGAAGCCCGGAGACGACAGCCACGAGGAGGCCGAGCGGGATCAGCGCCAGCAGCGTGACGACGACGATGAACAGCAGCCACGCGCCGATCCCCTGGCTGGGGCCGGTGGAGGTGTTGTGCGGTGCGGGCGATCCGAAGAGGTGCCCGAACGCGACGCTGCCGCCGATGGTGAGCACCAGTCCGATGGGCCCAGCGAGCATCATCCGGAGGCCGATCGAGACGCCTTTCGGGCGCGACGACGCATACCGCCCGAAGGACGCCCCCGGAGGCTTTGAGAAGTCAGAGACCGCCATACCGGGAGCATCGACAGTGGAGGTCGGACGCTGAAGGCGAGGGAGCCGGTGTGAGCCTGCGGCCAGATGCGGCTACCGGGTGCGCAGCAGGTCGAGGCCCGGTCCGCTCAGCTCGTCGAGTGCGGCTGAACGTCCGGTGGTGGCGCGCAGCAGAGCCAGGGCAGGTCCCTCGACGACCGGTCCGGACCCGGCCGCCCAGTCGGCGTCGGTGGCCTTCAAGGTGAGGCCCGCGACGCGCTTCTTCCCGCCGATGATCAGGTTGGATCCGCGGTAGAACTCGATCGCCCGGGTCAGGGCCTCGACGGGATACTCGTGCTTGATCCCCAGCGGCTGCCTGATGTCTTCGGAGTGGACGAGGGTCTCGCCGAGCCAGCTGTCGGCCGGACCCGGGGGCGACGTGGTCGCTGAGACGTGCGACCGAAGCTCCGAGAGCGTGTGCTCCGGACCACCGGCGCTCTCAGTGGCCACCCCCTTGGCGTTCACGCCGTCGATGCTGAACCCGGACGTCAGGAACGTGCCGATGAACTTGGGCGGAGTGAGCTTGGCCAACGAGGTCAGGTGAGCGAGCACCTGGGCTACGGTCCACTGGTCGCACGCCGAAGGCGTGGTCCAACGGTCCGCCGACAAGCCGGTGAGGTCGTCGACGAGCGCCTGCCGTTCTTGTCGGATCCAGGGCCACGGACTGTCCGCCATGATCGCTCCTTAGTGTGGTGCTTGACCCCCGCGAGGGGCGCTCGCCTCAACGTAGACCCGACGCCACCGGGTGGCTATCGACGAAAGGACGCAGCGATGCCCGCCGAGCTGATTCCGGGACGTCCGCTGAGCGAGGTTCCCGGCCGCTGTCGCGCGATCATCTCGGCTCCCGAGCAGGGCTGGACCAACATCCCGCTCGGCGAGTGGGAGCTGACCGGCGGCGAGGGCTTCGGCGACCGCCATCCGCACGACGAGATCAACTACGTCCTCGAGGGACTGCTCGTCGTGGAGTGCGACGGGGGGCGGGTCGAGGCAGGGCCCGGCGACGTCGTGCGTGTGCCGGCCAACCACCCGGCGTACTACTCGGCTCCGACGTACGCGCGGATGTTGTTCATCTACGGGGCCAACCCCGCCGGTCTGCCGGCGACCACCTTCAGTGACCGCTCGGCGGTGCAGTGATGCTGCTCACCGGAGCACGGGCGGTGACGCCCGAGGGAGTTCTCGACCCGGGCTGGGTAGAGGTGCACGACGGAGTCATCGTCGCGGTCGGTGAGGGCCAGCCGCCGTTGACCGCGGGGCCGGCCACCAATCTCGGCGGATCCTGGCTCCTGCCAGGCTTCATCGACCTGCACGTGCACGGTGGGGGTGGTCACGACGTGACGTCGTCGCCTGCTGACCTCGCGGCAGCGGTCGCCTTCCACCGGCGGCACGGCACCACCCGAACGCTGGTCTCTCTCGTGGCGGCACCGGTGGACGAGCTGGAGCGTCAGCTCGGGTGGGTCGCCGACCTGGTCGCGGAAGGTGCGGACCCTGGTGTCCTGGGTGCCCACCTCGAGGGTCCGTTCCTCTCCCAACTGCGTTGCGGGGCTCAACCGGCCGAACACCTGCTGCTGCCTGACCTTTCCGTCTTCGACAAGCTCCTTGCCGCGTCTCGCTCGACGCTGCGAACGATGACCATCGCGCCGGAGCTCCCCGGGGCGCTACCGCTCATCCGTGCGGCGGTCGCAGCAGGCGTGGTCGTCGCCGTCGGGCACACGGACGCGACGTACGACGAGACTCGCGCTGCCGTCGATGCGGGGGCGCGATTGTTCACGCACTTGTTCAATGGCATGACGCCGATGCACCACCGCGAGCCGGGAACGGTTGGTGCGGCCCTGGCCTCCTCGATCGCGTGCGAGGTCATCAACGACGGGGTCCACGTCCATCCGGCATTGCTGGGCCTCGTTGCGAGCGTTCCCGGCCGGGCCGTACTGGTCACCGATGCCATCAGCGCCGCCGGGCTGCCTGATGGGAGCTACGTGCTCGGCGGTCAGGCCGTTCAGGTGTCAGGCGGAGAGCCGCGGCTGGGCGACGGAACCCTCGCCGGCAGCACCTTGACGATGGACGCGGCCTTGCGTCGCGCGGTGCGGCCGGGTGGCCTGAGCGTGGCGCAGGCGTCGGCAGCGGCATCGACGAATCCGGCTCGGGTGCTCGGAATCGAGGCACAGTGTGGAGCGATCGCCGTGGGGCTGGCCGCCGATCTGGTGACCCTCGATGACGAGCTCGACCTCGTGCGGGTCATGGCGTCTGGCGTCTGGGCCCACTAATCTCGCCGCGGCCACGTTCGAGGAGGATGTGCGCGCCATGGTCAATCGGTACGGAGACCGTCTCGGTGACGCGTTCGGGTTCGCCGCCTGGCTGCACCGGGAGCAGAGCCGCAAACGCTCGACCGAGGAACAGCCGGCAGCCGACGTCCCGTACCTGACGCATCTGCTCGACGTGACC
>Ga0302299_10001101_pt1 | contig 16043 bp, 14 predicted proteins | sample III_Fen_N3_4_FD_198795 | JGI IMG/M metagenome (GOLD analysis project Ga0302299, IMG submission 198795) | Peat permafrost microbial communities from Stordalen Mire near Abisko, Sweden - III_Fen_N3_4 | ecosystem: Environmental > Terrestrial > Soil > Wetlands > Permafrost | place: Sweden: Abisko... | reverse complement strand
TCGGGGCGGGCGGCGGCGGGTACCTGCTGATGTTCGCGCACGACGAGGACGCGGCCCGCCGGATCCGGAGCGCCCTCACCGAGCAGCCCCCGAACGACCGGGCGCGCTTCGTCGACTTCCGGCTGTCGGACACGGGGCTGCAGGTCACGCGGAGCTAGTCGCGACAGGGCGAGGACGTCGCTGCCGCGCGGTGGCGCCCACGCACGGGACGGCCACCGCAACGGCGGGAGCGGACCTGCTACACCTCCACCGGGAGCTCGTAGACCTCGGCGGTCGGGTGGCCCGCCCGCTCGTGGATGCGCATGACCGCCTCGCGGCTGGGCCCGGTCGCAAGGCAGAACGCCTTGCCCGCGACGGGGTCGAGCCACGCGTGCTCGAAGTGGACGCCCTCCTCCGCCTCGATCGCGAGGTCGCGCTCATGGGCCTCCTGGAGCTGGAAGGCAGTCACCCCGACGAATCCCGAGTGGACGTCCATGAACTTGGCCATTCGGATCTCCCTGTGCTCGTGGGCCCGGGTGGACCCGTCGCCTCCCAGCCTCGTCGAGTGGGCGAGCCACGTCATCGGTCGTGCGGCCGAGCGGTCTCCGGCGGGGGTCGAGGGAATCCGGTCACGCATAGGTCGTTCGACCGATGGCGGGCTCGACACGGGGCATAGACTCCCCACCATGACGCGACTGGGCCCCCTCCTCTCGCCGATCCTGGTCGGGCGCGACGACCTGCTCGACCAGGCCGATCGGCGCATCGCCGACGTCGCGCGCGGTCGCGGCCAGCTCCTGCTCCTGGCGGGAGAGGCCGGGATCGGGAAGTCCAGGCTGATCGCCGCCGTGGAGCGCAAGGCTCTCGCCGCCGGCTTCCGCGGGAGCTCGGGGCTCGTGTCCCCGCAGGATCGCGACGTCCCCGGAGCGTCCCTCCTCGACCTCGCCCGGACGATGACGCGGATGCCCGGCTTCGCCGACCTCGGGCGGCAGCTCCTCGAGCTCGCGCAGGAGACCTTCGACGCGAGCGCCCCACGCCGGCGGACCCTCGTCCTGCGCGCCGTCGACCTGATCGTCGCGGCGGCGGATCGCCCGCTGATGCTCTCGTTCGACGACCTCCAGTGGGCCGACGACCTGAGCCTCGAGATCGTCACGGAGCTCGCGCGCGCGGCGGTCGAGCGCCCGCTCCTCCTGGTTGGCGCCTACCGGACGGACGAGCTGGTCCCGTCCTCCATCCTGCGGCCGTGGCGCGCGCGGCTCCTCTCCCAGCGGATGGCCGAGGAGGCGAGGCTCGCGCCGTTGACGCACGACCAGACCGCCCTGATGACGACGTTGATCCTCGGGACCGGGCTGCCCGCGCCGCGTGCGGTCGTCGATGCCGTCTACGAGCGGACGGACGGCGTCCCGCTGCACATCGAGGAGCTCCTCGGCGCGCTCGACGAGGTCCAGCGGACCGACAGCCGGGCGATCCGCGACGCGGCCGTCCCCGAGACGCTCGGCGACGCGGTGCTCCAGCGGATCGGCCGCCTCTCGCCCGGGGCCCAGCAGGCCGCCCGCTCGGGCGCCGTCATCGGGCGCTGCTTCGTGCCCGCCGTCCTGGCCGGGATCATGGATGTCCCCGTCGACTCGCTGGATGGCCCGCTGCGCGAGCTGACCGAGCACGGCGTCCTCGACCCGCCGGGCTCGCGAGGCCTCTACGACTTCCGCCACCAGCTGCTCCGGGACACGCTGTACCGGACCCTCTCGGAAGCCGACCTCCGCCGCCTGCACGCCAGGGCCGCGGAGTTCGGGATGGAGCTCGAGGGCCAGTCCGAGGTCCACGCGTCGCTCCACTACGAGCGGGCCGGGATGCGGTCCCAGGCGTTCCGCTCGGCGCTCGCCGGCGCGCGCGCGGCCGCCCGGGTGATCGCCCACCAGGAGGCGTACGACCTCTACCGCCGGGTGATCGACAACCTGCCCCCCGGCCTCCCGCCGGACGAGGTGATCGGCATCTACCGCGAGGCGGCGGGCGAGGCCGCCGCGCGCGAGCAGGTCGACGCCTGGCGCCGGTGGACCCTCGCGGCGCGCGAGCTCGCCCAGGGATCAGGCGATGGCGTCCGCGCCGCGGCGTGCCTCGTGGATCTCCTCGGCATCGAGCGGCGGAACGCGGGGCCACTCGCCCGGCGGATCGAGATGGTGGACGCGGCCATCGCCGAGATCGACCTCCTCCCGGCGACCGACGAGGTCCGCCTGATCCGGAGTGACCTCCTGCTCAACCGGTCGCTCGCCGCCCACGAGGCCGGTGACCTCGGCCTCGCGCGGCGGGCGCTCGCGGCGGCGGGCGTCGAGGCGGCAACGGTCGACGACGCCGACCTGCTCCTGACGCTCGACTCGCTCGACGGCCAGCTCGCGGTGTCGGAGGGCCGGATCGCCGAGGGACTCAGGACGATCGAACGCGCTGCGTTGGCCGCTCGGGACCGGGCGCTCGATGAGACGAGCATCACGACCTTCCGCCTTGGCGCGACGGCCGCGATCGGCGTCCTCGACTACCGGCATGCAGCCACCTGGATCGGCGAGGGCATCGCGTACGCCGACTCGATCGAGCAGTCGTACTGCTCGCACATCATGCGTGCGGTCGGTGGGCTGGTCGCGTGGGGCGATGGCCGCTGGGACGATGCGGTGGGGGAGGCGGCGCAGGCCCTGATGGCGAACGGGAGCCTCCGGGGCGCCGCGATGGCGCGCTGGCCGCTCGCCTACGTTGCCCTCGGGCGCGGCGACCTCATGGAGGCGCGTCGCCACCTCGCCGCAGCCCACGCGTTCGCCGACGCCTACGGCGCGCCCGACTTCCGGCTGGCCGCGACCTGGGGATCGATCGAGGTCGCGCTTCTCGCCGGCGAGGCGGGGGCTGCGATCGACGCATCCGAGGCCGCCCTCGAGCTCGCCGGACGGACGGGTGAGCGCGGCCAGTTCGCCCCGATCGCCCTGTCGGGCGCGCGCGCACGCCTCGCCGCCGGCCGCCCCGCCGACGCCGCCCGGTGGGTTGACCGGTGTGCGGCCTTGCTCGGCCCGGTCGCATGGCTGGCCTTCCCCGTCATCGACCATGCCCGCGGCCTGGTCGCCGTCTCGGACGGCTCGGTGGGGATCGCGAGGTCGTCGTTCGAGCGCGCGATCTCGGGCTGGGAGGCGAAGGGCCGGACCTGGGAGGAGCTGTGGGCACGGCTGGACCTCGCGGGCTGCCTCCTGCGCGCCGGCCGCGGCGTCGAGGCGACGACGCTCATCGCCGACGTCCGCGAGACCGCGGTACGGCTCGGGAGCCGGCCGCTCGCCGATCGCGCGGACGCGCTCGCGAGGCAGACGCGCGGCCACGTCACCGAGGAGGAGCCGTGGCACCCGCTGACCGCGCGGGAGCTCGAGGTCGCCAGGCTCATCGCCGTGGGCAGCACGAACGCGGAGATCGGCTCGGAGCTCGGAATCGCGCCCAAGACGGCGAGCGCCCACGTCGAGCACATCCTGGCGAAGCTTGGCGCGTCCCGGCGGGCGGAGATCGCGTCCTGGGTCGCGACGATCCCCTCGGCCGCCGCGAGCGTCGGGACCAGGGGCCGCTGACCGCGGGCTGTTCGCCTCTGCCGTCGCGGCGCCGGGCAGCGGGACACTCCGTCCGTGCAGCGGAGGAGGACCGTGGAGCGGCGGAGGATCTGGGCGGGAGTCGTCTCGATGGCGGCGGTCGGGGTCCTCGTGGGTCCTCGCCTCTGGCGGCGCCTGCGGGACGGGGGTGCCACGGCCGACGAGGTCGCCATCCCGGCCACCGTCACCGCCGAGATCGCCCCGGAGATCGCCCCGGGGGTCTACCTCCTCGGGCCGTGGGGACGCACGCAGACCAACGCCTACCTGGTCCGCGACGGGTCGTCGTGGATCCTCGTTGACACCGGCTGGAAGACCGACGGGGCGCGCATCCGGGCGGCCGTGCGGTCGCTGTTGGGCCCCGGGCTGGTCCCATCGGCCATCGTCCTGACCCACGCCCACCCCGATCACGCCGGGTCGGCCCGCGAGCTGGCCCAGGCGTGGCGCTGCCCCGTCCATGTGCACCCGGACGAGCTCCCGCTCGCCACCGGCGACTTCGCCGCCATGGGGAGGTATGCCGGGCCGCTGGACCGCCGGCTGATCCTGCCGGTCATGCGCGCCATGGGCGGGCGCCGTCGCGAGGCAGCGCTCTCCGGCTCGAGCCTGGCCGGGATCGTGCGACCCCTCGGCCCCGAGGGCACGATCCCGGGTGTCGAGGGCTGGCGATGGATCCACACGCCTGGCCATACGCCGGGCCACGTCGCCTACCACCGGGAGCGCGACGGGATCGTCATCAGCGGCGACGCCATCCTGACCCTCGAGGTCAATGCATGGTCGGGCCTGCTGCGGCAGCGCCAGGGCCTGTCTGGTCCGCCGTGGTACACGACCTGGGACCAGGCCGCGGCGACCGCCTCGATCGTCACGATCGCCGGGCTCGAGCCATCCGTCCTCGCCGGCGGTCACGGCCTGCCGCTGGCGGGTCCCGGGACGGCCGCCGCGGTCCGGTCGTTCGCCGCAGGGACGATGCGGGATCCCTGAGGGGTCCCCGGGCGGCCAGTCGCGCCGGCCGGCGACCGTCTACTCGCCGCGGCTCCGCTTGGCCTCGATCAGGGCGGCATCGGCCCTCGCCGTGAGCTCCTCGAGACTCTCGTTCGAGGTGAGCGTGGCCAGCCCGGCCGTGATCCCGACGCCGGTGGCATTGCGCAGGGACTGGTCGATCACGCCCATCCGGTGCTGCACCTCGTCGGGGCCGATCGACGAGATCCCGCAGACGAACTCGTCGCCGCCGAACCGGACGATCGGATCGTACGACCGCAGGTTGGCCCGCATGGTCGCGGCCAGCGTCCGGAGCACGCGGTCGCCGGCCGCGTGTCCGTCCCGGTCGTTGACCCCCTTGAGCCCGTCGACATCGACGAAGGCGATGACGAACTTGCCATCGGCGCGCCGCGCACGCTCGATCTCATTCCGGAGGGCGAGCCTCCCCATCTCGCGCCGGAAGGCCCCGGTCAGGGCGTCGAGGTGGGCGCGCTGGAGCTCCGCCTCCAGGCGTGCCCGCTCGAGCGCGGCATCATCACCGGCGTCGGCCACGCCATCCTGTCCGGCACTGCGGCGCGCGGTCGCGATCGAGTCGCGCTCGACGGCATTGCGGTCGCGCATGTTCGCGATCGAGTCGCGCTCGACGGAGGTGCGGTCCCGCAGGTTCGCGATCGAGTCGCGCTCCGCGGCGGCCTTCTCTCTCGCGTCGACGGCCGCGGCACGCGCCAGGGCGGCCTGGTACAGCACCTCGGCGATCTCCGCGAGCTCCGCGGCGTCGGCCTCCGGCGTGGTCTCGCCGGGCTGGCGTCCCGCATCAGCCCTGGCGGGACTCGCCGCGTCGTCGACCTCTCGCGTGTCCCGCGCCTTCGATTTCTTCACCCCGCGCCGCTTCACAGCAGACCTCGTTCATTCGGATGAGTGCAGGGCCGCGCCTCAAGTACCCCTCGCGCGGCCAGAGGTACCAAGTATCACGATCTTCACGCCACCTCGGGGCCCCCGGGAACCGATTCCGGTGCGGCGGCGCGCCGCACGCCCGCCCGCACGGTTGATCGGGGGCTCGACGGACCGCGGTGCGACGCGGCGCGCGGGTCGTGCGGCTTCCAGTCGCCGGCCCGCCGCTCCTTGACCGGCAAACGCAGGTCAGGGAACTTCATGACCGGGGGCGTGCGCGCGGCCTTCCATCGGTAGGGCTCAGCGGGCGGGTGTCCGGGCGACGCTGCGCACCATTCGCGCGCGAGCTGGCAACTCGCCTGATCGACGGGAACCGGCACAAGGCTGTTGTCAGCCGCGCCGACCAGCGGGCTCCCGAGCGCCGACGAGGAACCAGGTGGTCATCGATCCTTTCCCCTTGATCTCCAGGGCACCCCGCGGCTCGAGTCGATAGCGATCGGACAGGGCGGCGGCCAGGGCATCCGAGACGTGGATGTGGCCCGGCAGCGACGTGGCCTCGAGCCGGCTGGCGACGTTCACCGCATCGCCCCAGACGTCATAGGCGAACTTCGCCGTCCCGATCACGCCGGCGGCGACCGGGCCGCTCTCGAGCCCGATCCTCACCTGCCAGCCGGCCCCGGACACGGGACGGGCGGCGACGAGCTCGACCATCCGGAGAGCGGTCTCGGCGATCGCGGCGCGATGGTCGCCCGTTTCGACGACGAGTCCCCCGATCGCGAGGTAGGCGTCACCGATCGTCTTGATCTTCTCGACGCCGGTCGCCTCGCAGATGGCGTCGAACCCAGAGAAGAGGCCATTGAGCTCGTTGATGAGGTCGGCGGTCGGCAACCGGGCTGAGATCTGGGTGAACCCGACAAGGTCGCTGAACAAGACGGTCACGTCGTTGTGCCGGTCGGCAATGAGCGTCTCCCCGGCGTTCAGCCGGTCGATGATCCGCTGCGGCAGCACGTTGAGGAGGAGGCGGTGCGACCGGGCACGCTCCACCTCGAGGTCCTTGACCACCTGCGACAGGAGCCGCGAGTTCGAATCCGAGAAGTCCTCCAGCCGGTGGACGTTCTCCTCTAGGCGGTGCAGCCGTCGCCCGAGGATCCGGTTCTCGCGCTCGAGGGCGACGACATCGTCAACCGGGCCCTGGCCACCGCCGTCGGCCGCGGGTCGCGGCCGTTCGTCATCCACCCTGGGTCACGCCGAGCCGAGCAGGATCGAGACCAGGGTGGCGTTGTGGAATCGCGACGGCTCGCCGGCCACCATTGGCGCGATCTCGCCCATGCAGTAGACGCCGGCCACCGGGGTCGCCGCGCCGAGCACCTCGCGTACCAGCTCGATCTCGCGTCCGGCGCGGGTGCCAAGCAGGTAGCGGCGCGTGGCGCACGAGAACACGAGGGCTGCCTCGGGTGTACGGCCAGGCGGGAAGCGCGCAAGCGCATCCGCGATCGACGCCCGCGCACCATCGAAGATCTCCTCGGTGGCGGCGACGGTGAGCTGCACGGTGGCGCCGTCGGGGACGTGCCCGAAGAAGGTCACGCACCCCGTGTCGCGATCGTACGCGAGCGGGGTCCGGAGGTAGAAACGAGCCGAGTCCCGCGTGTCGAACACCGCGAGTGGATTGGCGATCGCCGGTGCCACTGTCCCGAGATACCGCTCATAGAACTCGGTCGCAGGCCGCCCGTCGATCTCGGCGACACTGTCGATCGCCACGCCGGTGACGGTCGCCCGCGGTCCCACGCCACGCCACCCGGTATCGACGCCGAATGACAAGGAGAGCGGGCCGCAGAACAGGAGGATGGCAATGGCGTCATCGGTGACCACGTCCCCCGCGATCTGACGGCTTGCGCCGTCGCCGCTCCTCGGGTTGACGGCCGGATCCCTGGGCGCGCCGCCGCCGCCCAGGATCGGGACGTCGGGTCCGAGCTCGGTCCGCAATGCGTGCAGGATCAGCGAGGCGTCCACGGGCCCGATCGTCGGCAGCGCGATGCACAGGCTGGGTGCGAGCCTGGACTTGGCTCGAGCCTCCTCGACGGCTCGTCGACACGCCTGCCCGGGATCGAGAGCGAGGTCCCGGCCCATGCCTGCCGTGATGTCGATGGCGTCCGAGGCGAACAGGGCGAGCGCCACGGAATCCTCGGCGAAGCCGAGGACGGACGACATCTCGCCGGCCGACGTGGCTCCGGCGAGCTCGATCCCCGGATAGCGGCCACGAATCCGGTCGATCAGCGCTCCGTGGTCGGAGTCCCAGGAGGCCAGGAGCAGGCCCGCCTTGGGGGTCGCTCCCCGCAGGCCGGCGTCGCATTCGTGGATAACCGCGTCGAGCGCACGCTCGACGTCGATGTCGTCGCTGTGACCGACTGCCATGCGGAACATGGGGTGCTCCTGTGCCAGGTCGCAGCGTACACGGCGAGGCGGGAGCTGACGCAGACGCGTGGCCGGATGCCGCTCAGTCGGCGGACGGCCCTGGCCTCAGCTCGAACACCGGGTGGCGGCGCACGTGCTCGATGTACTCGGCACGACTTGCCTCCGCCCGGAGGGGAATGAACAGGCCGGCGAACGCGGACGACAGCCGGCCCCGCCGATACGGGGCGAGCGCCGCGCGCAGCACGGGCTCGGCGGCCTCCGGCGCGACCTCGATCGCCGCGACCTCCTGGCGGCTGCCGCCGCGCGCCAGGACGGCGCGTCCATCGACCCGGAGGTTCCGCACCCAGTTCACGTCCCCGTACGGCGACTGCACGAACAACTGGCCGTGGGCCTCCAGCAGCGCGATGGGGAATGTTCGCGGGAGCCCGCTCGACCTGCCGCGGACGGTCAGGAGCGCATTGGGCCCGAGCCGGACGCCGGCGCCCATGAGCCAGCTGACGATCGGGTTGATGGCGCCGACGAGCCTCGGAGCGCGCATGGCCGGCGGCCGGTTCGAGTTGTCCATTGGAGTGAACTCCCTGCGCTCGCCGTCGACATCAGGGCGACGGCTGTCGCGGGTGACACGCGACGCCGGCCGGGGATGTGACAACCTGCTCGAAGCAGGCCTGTCACGATCAGGCCCCGGGAGTCGTGCTTGTCACCATGAGCCACCAAGACCGCCCACCTGTCGATCGCATGGATCGGCGAGCGGAACTGGCCCACGAATTCGAGCGCCAAGGCCCCTACCTCCGAGGCCTGGCCTACCGCATGCTGGGCTCAATCGCCGACGCCGAGGACGCGCTCCAGGAGTGCTGGCTTCGGCTCGACCGGGCCCAGCCGGATGACGTCGCGACCATCCGACCGTGGCTCACGACGGTGCTAGGGCGGATCTGCCTGGACCAGCTACGGGCGCGGCGCTCGCGTCGCGAAGACTTCGGCAACGCGTGGCTGCCCGAGCCGGTCGTCGCTGCATACGACTCGCCCGAGGAGGATGCCGTCCGCGCCGACGCTGTCGGGCTGGCATTGCTCGTCGTGCTCGAGACCCTGAACCCCGCGGAGCGCCTGGCCTTCGTCCTGCACGACGTCTTCGGCGTCCCGTTCGACCAGGTTGCATCGATCGTCGGGCGATCGCCCGGGGCGGCTCGGCAGCTCGCGAGCCGGGCGCGCCGCCGCGTCCGGCACGTCCCGCCGGAACCACCCGACCGGGCGCCGGCCGACCGGGGCATTGTCGACTCGTTCCTTGCCGCTGCCCGTGGCGGCGACTTCGCGGCCCTGCTGGAGCTCCTGGATCCCGAGGTCGTGCTGCGGCTCGACGTTGGGGATGGCCCGCGCCCCATGTCGGGTCCCGTGTCCGGGTCGCGACCGGTGGCCGACTTCCTAAGGTCCGGCGCGCCGATCTTCGCGCCGCTCTGCCGGCCGGCCGTCGTCAACGGCGGCCCCGGGCTTGTCGTCGGGCCGGCGGGCCGGGTGGTCGGCGTCGTGGGGCTCACCCTGGCCGGCGGGCGCATCTGGGAGATCGACATCGTCGCCGACCCCGCCAAGCTCCATCGGGTGCGCCGCGACGGCTGGTGATCGGCACGGGCCGAGGAGGCCGCCGGGGCGTGCCGGGAGGGATTGGGACGCGCGCTGACAACAAGGCTATGGCCGCGCCGGCGCGACGAGTCGGAAGAGCTGTCGCAGGCCGGCGAGCCCCTTCATCTCGTGGAGCCCGGCATCCTCGAGCGCAATGCCCGAGCCCTCGAGGAGTCCGCTCGTCGACGACGAGACGAGCACCTCGCCCGGACCGGCCAGCGCGAGGATGCGCGCGGCCGTGTGCACCGCGATCCCTCGCACGTCGTCGCCGACGAGCTCGACCTCCCCGGTGTGGAGGCCCACCCGGATCTCGAGGCCGATCGCCCGAACGGAGCGCGTCATCTCGACTGCGCAGCGGACTGCACGGGTCGGGCTGTCGAAGATCGCGAGCAGCCCGTCGCCGGTCGTCTTCACCTCGCGCCCACGAAACACGTTCAGCTGCTCGCGGAGGCGCGCGTTGTGGGTCGACAACAGGTCGTGCCAGGCGGCATCGCCGATCGCCTGCAGCCGCACCGTGGAGTCGATGATGTCGGTGAAGAGCACCGTCGCCAGCGACCTGGCACCGCTCTCGTTGAGGGCGGCGTCGAGGGCGCGACCGCTGGCGCCCCACTCGATGGTGATCCACGGCTCATCGCCGATCACCCACTTGTCGTGACCGGGCGGGATGTCGAACACCGTGTCGGCCCCCACGTCGAGCGTCTGTCCGTCGTGCATCACGACGCGCACGGCCCCGGACACCGAGTAGCCCAGGTGTCGGATCGGGCACGAGGAGACCCCGACCAACGGGCCCATGTCAGTCGACCAGCGCCATCCCGGTTCGAACCGACAATGACCCACGGTGGCATCGTCGAGGCCGACCGTCTCGAACCTGACCTTCGGCATCGTCCGGACATCGTCGGGAACGGCGAAGCTCTTCGCCTGCAGCCGGGGCATGACAGCCTGCCTTGGGGATGACGGAGTGGAGACCGCGCCATCATGCGGCCTGCCGCCGGATCCCGCGGCGACGACCAGTCGGGCACTGGACGGGCCAATGCTCGACCTTGACCCGTCGCGAGTCGTTCCTCCGCGCCCGGCACTCGCCTGCCTCGAGAGCCTCGAGCCGTCCTGCCGCGATCGCTCAAACGCGGCGGGCGTCTCGGCCGGTCATACTCGTGGTCAGTCCCGAGAGGTCGGCGTCCCTGCCAGCCCTCCAGACGTCCCAGAAGGAGACCCGACGTGCCGAAGATCATCGTCACCGCTGCCGTCAAGGATGTCGAGGCGTGGCTGCAGTTCAAGGCGGACATGACCGCCGCGTTGTCGGCGGTCGCGTCGGACGGGTCCAGCTACGTTGCGATGGATGGCAGCACCCAGGTCGCGAGCACCTGGGACGTCCCCGACATGGAGGCCTTCCAGGCAGCGCAGCGTTCGTTCCCGCCGGAGCTGGCGGCGGCGGCGGAACGAGCCGGGATGATCCCACCGGTGATGATCTACATCAAGAAGTAGCTCGATCGCCGGTTGTCGGGCGCCCCGACGCGCAGGTGCGCCCGACCCGCTCCGCTCCGGCATGCGATCGCGAATGGGCATCTGCCGACGCTCGTCCGGCACCGCGCGGGCGATGACCGTCGAGTCGTCCGGTCCTGATTTCCCGGACCCGTTGGGAGGACACCATGAGCGAGGTGGACACTGACACCGGGTGGGAGGCCCGATTCCGCGCCACGCGGATCCTGTCGGCGCGAGTCGCCCGTCTCGCGCCGGATCGGGGCCTGGTTGTCGGCAACGCTACCGGGACGTACCAGCTCCACCGGTGGGACGTCGGCACCGGCGCGCAGCCTGCGATCACCGACGACGCGACCGGACGCTCCAGCGGACTGATCGCGCCCGACGGTCGCTGGGTGGTGTGGCACGACGACACCGCCGGCGACGAGTTCGGGCGGTTCCAGGCCGAGCCCTGGGCGGGTGGCGCCCGCCGGCCGGTGGGCGGCGCCGACGCAGGCGGCTTCTCGTTCGCGGCGGCGTTCTCGCCGCGCGGCAGGTGGTTCGCGGCACCGGTGAGCGCCGCCGGCGCGTGGCGGGTGCTCGTGGTGGAGTGGGGGCCCGACGGCCCGGGCGAGGCATCCTGGATCGACGCCGGGCCGGGTTTTGCCAGCGCCGTGGCCGTGGACGACGACGGCCGGGTCGCGCTGACGACGACGGGTGACTCCGGCAGCGCCACGACGACGCTGCGGATCCTCTCGCCCGCCGACCCGAGTGGAAGGCCGCTTGCCGAGGTGATCGATCCGGCCGGGTCGGTGACCGGGATCGCGTTCGCTCCCGACGGCAGCGGTCGCCTGCTTGGCGCCACGAACGCCACCGGCCGCCAGCGGCCCCTGGTCCTCGCAGCAGACGGAAGCGTCACGCGCTTCGGGCTTGACGACGTGCCCGGAGACCTTGTGCCCGCGGACTGGAGCCCGGATGCCGCCAGGGCGGTCCTGCGCGGGTCGGACCGGTCCACCACGCAGTTGTCAGTCCTCGAGCTGGACACCGGCGCCTGGCGGATGATTCCGCACGCTCCGGCCGCAATCGGGATCGCCGCGGGGCCTGGCGAGGCGGCACAGTGGTTGCCGGACGGCGGGATCCTCACGGTCTGGGAGAACGGAACCGAGCCGCCGTCCGGCGTCGTGCTCGACCCCGACACGGGTGCCATCCGCCACACGGTGATCGCCCCGGCCTCCAGCCCCACGTCGTCACCGTGGCGTTCAGTGGACATCGCCAGCACGGACGGCGCGACGGTCCAGGGCTGGCTCGCGACGCCCAACGGCGCCGGCCCCTTCCCGGCCGTCATCGACGTCCACGGCGGTCCGGCCGACCAGGAGAACGACCGCTACCACCCGGCGGCCCAGGCCTGGATCGACGCCGGCTACGCGGTCCTCACGCTCAACTACCGCGGCTCGACGGGGTTCGGGCGCGACTACGAGCAGTGCATCTACGGCGAGGTCGGCCGGCGGGAGCTCGACGACGTGGTCGCGGCGCGACGCGAGATGGTTGACCGCGGCCTCGCCGACCCGGAGCGCGTCATCGTGACCGGCGGCTCGTACGGCGGCTACCTGACGCTGCTCGCCCTCACGAACCGGCCGGAGCTCTGGGCGGCGGGCATCGGGCTGGTTGCGATCGCCGACTGGACGGGGATATGGGAGGAGGGCGTGGCGCTCAGGGCGTACCAGGAGGCGCTGTTCGGCGGCACGCCTGGCGAGCAGGGATCGGAGTACCGGGCAGCGTCACCCATCACCCGCGCCGCCGACCTCCGGGCGCCGCTCCTCGTCATCCAGGGCCGAAACGACCCGCGTTGTCCGCCGGGACAGATGGAGCAGTTCGTGGAGGCGGTCCGGGCTGCAGGTGGCCCGATCGAGATCGACTGGTTCGACGCGGGCCACGGCCACGGCGGCGTTGAGCAGCGGATCGCCTGGCAGCGGCGGGCGATGGCGTTCGCGGCAGCGGCGCTCAACGGGCGGGGCCAGGGGGCCTGACCGCTCCCACCTCAACGACGGATGCCCGAGTGGGCCGACATCCGACCCGGTTGACGCCGAACCGTTCCCGAGGCGGACGTTGGGGTTGTCCTGGCGCGCCCGGAGGTGGGCGCTCGGAGGGATTCGCGCCCGCAATGAACAACAACGACCGGGTGGGAGGATCGGTCACCGAGGGCCGGGCCCCTTGGCCTGCTGTGTAGCATGGGCGGAACAGGCCGGCCCGCCGCAGGCCGCGCGGCGGGGCACACCGTGCCCGTCCGAGGAACATGCGAATGCGCGTCGTTGCGTCGGTCGCGGCGTCGACTGTGGTCTTCTTCTTCGTCGCGGCTCTGAACCTGGTGGCGACCGCGCCGATCGCGGCGCTCGCGCTCGAGGCCCTCGCTCGCCTCGCCAGGTCGCGGTCGGTTCCGGCGTCCGGCCCCGTCTGCCCCGCTCCGCTCCCCGTCGGTCCCCTGTGGCAGTGGGTCGTTGCCAGTTCGGGCTGGGTGATCGGGGGACTGCTGGTCGCCAACGCAGCACCGTGACATTGGCACGCCCGGAGGTGGCGCGCCCGGAGGGCTTCGAGCGTCGCACGAACAACAAGCACCCGCGCCCGGCCGAGGGGGCGAGCGGGCGTCGTCAGGGCCGCTGGGTGCTGATGGCGGCGGAGTACCGCCCATCTCCGGCGGACGGCATCGGCCCAACGATGAACCAGGTGGGGGTCGGTCCCTTGCCCTTGACGTTCACGAGGCCTCGCGGCTCCAGCACGTAGCGACCCTCCAGTCGCTCCTTGACAGCGTGGGTCACCTGGATCCGTCCGGGCACGCTGAGCGACTCCATCCGGCTTGCCATGTTGACGGTGTCGCCCCAGATGTCGTAGATGAACTTCTTGGTGCCGATGACCCCGGCGACCACGGGACCACAGTGGATTCCGATCCGGAAGCGGATCCCGAGCCGCGCGGCGGTGTCCATTCGGTTCACGGCCTCGATGAGCTCGAGGGCCATCGCGGCGACCTGGGCGGTGTGATCCGCGGATGCGGCCGACATGCCCCCGACGACCATGTAGGCGTCGCCGATGGTCTTGATCTTCTCCAGGCCGGCTCGCTCGACCACCTCGTCGAAGGCGGTGAAGACTTCGTTCAGGACGCCAAGCAACTCGCTTGGGGACATCGAAGCCGAGAGGACCGTGAACCCGACGATGTCTGCAAACAGCAGGGTCACATCGTCAAATCGGTCGGCGATCACCGGCTCGCCGCTCCGCAGGCGGTTCGCGATCGGCTCGGGCAGGATGTTGAGGAGCAGCCGCTCGTTCTCCCGGGCGAGCCGCTCGCGCTCCTTTGCAGCCGTGACGTCGGTGCCGTAGACGTTCACGAAGCCGAATTCCGGGACGTCGACCGGCAGCAGCGCATAGGTGCAACTGCCGGCCTCCACCTCGACCGTCATCAGGCCATCGGCTGATGAGGCGCGCTCGACGAGCACGTCGCGCAGCCCGGACGGGAGGTCGTCCCCGACGGCGAGCCCCAGGCCAGAGACCAGCCCGAGGCTGGCCGGGTTGGCGTAGAGGAGTCGACCGTCACGATGGATCCGGAAGACCGGGTTCGGGTTCTGATCCGGGAACTTGACGATGGCCCGCTCAGCGGTCACGTCGCGACCGTAGAGGTTGGTGAAGTGCAAGTCCGGGATGGGGACGGGCCAGACCTCGTACGTCCGGTGATCCACGAGCAGTTCCAGGGATCCTCGCTCGACTCCGACGGCCGCCAGGCGCGCCATCGTCTCGGGAGGCACCCGATCGCCGACCGTGACCCCGAACGCCTTCAGCACCGCGGCGCTCGCCGGATTGGCGTAGATCAGGTGCCCGTCGTCGTCGACGCGAAGGACCGGGTTCGGGTTGTCGTCCGGGAAGCGGTTGATCGCGCTGATCTGCGCGCCGCTCAGGCTCGCGCCGCCCTCACGGGGCTGCTCGCTGGAGCCATCCGGGACGCCGGCCACCATCCGCGAATGGTACGAGGCAGGGTCAACACCACGGTGCTGGATCGACGCCCGGCCGATGGCCGGGGTCCCAGGGGACCGGCTGATCACAGGTGTCGCCGGTGACGCGACTCATGTGTCGCCGAAGTCGCGACTCAAGACATTGGCGCGCCCGGAGGGCGTCGGGCGCGCAGGAACAACAACGCTCATCGCGAACGCACGTCGCTCGCAGGCGGCATGATCCTTCACCTGACTCGGTCTCGGGCACGGATCGGGGAGTCGCCGAATTCCCGCACGGCCCAGTCTTCGCACGAAGGAGGTGACAGGGTGGCAACCCGCGACGAGCTGGACGCGATCAACGCCGGGTTTGGCGAGGCCTTCGCGACGCAGGATGCCGAGCGGCTGGCCGCCTTCTACGCCGACGACGCCCGGCTCCTGTTCCACGGCCAGCCGATCATCCGCGGGCGCGCGGCGGTCGACGCTGCCCTGCGCGACATGGTGGCCGATGGGCCCTCAAGCCTGCGGTTCCAGACCGACGAGGTGATCGAGGAGGGTTCGCTGGTCGTGGACATCGGCCGGATCATCTCGCCCGGCGGCACGAGCAAGTACGTCGTGGTCTACCAGCGGCAGGCCGACGGCTCCCTCAAGATCATCGTCGACGCTGCCAGCAGCGACGGAGCGAGCCAAGCCCCGGGCTGAGCTCGCCCTCAGCGCCGTCCAACAGGTCCCCTCGCGACGCGGAGGTCCAATGCGCTCCCTCGAGATCGGTCTCGTGCTCCCGATGGGGGAGTCCTTCGTCGACGGCTCGACGGCTCGTTGGACGGCGATCCGCGACCTCGCGGTCCGGGCCGAAGCGCTGGGCTTCGATGCAGTCTGGATCGCAGACGAGCTGCTCTGGCGCCCTGCTGACGGGCCGGCCCAAGGCTGGTGGGAGTGCGTCGCGATGGCGGGCGCCGTTGCGGCGGCGACCTCGCGCATCAAGGTCGGCACGTGGGTGCTGTCGGCCCTCCACCGGAACCCCGGGATCACCGCCAAGGCCGTCGAGACCATAGACGAGATCAGCGGCGGCCGGTTCGTGTTCGGTCTCGGCTCGGGGCATGCCGGCCGCCAGGCCCACGCCTTCGGCCTGCCGGAGGACCACGTGTTCGGC
>Ga0302299_10001099_pt1 | contig 16053 bp, 10 predicted proteins | sample III_Fen_N3_4_FD_198795 | JGI IMG/M metagenome (GOLD analysis project Ga0302299, IMG submission 198795) | Peat permafrost microbial communities from Stordalen Mire near Abisko, Sweden - III_Fen_N3_4 | ecosystem: Environmental > Terrestrial > Soil > Wetlands > Permafrost | place: Sweden: Abisko... | reverse complement strand
CTGCGGGACGTCGTCGAAGCCGATGACCCCGACGTCGCCGGGAACGGTGCGCCCCGCCTGCCGCAGTGCGGCGAGCGCACCGAAGGCCATCGGGTCGGAGGCGACGAACACGCCGTCCACGTGCGGGGCCTTCTCCAGCAGCTGCCGCATCGCGTGGCCCCCGCCGCGCGGGGTGAAGTCGCTGGGGACGACGAGCGGCTGGCGCCCGGCGGCGGTGATCGCGTCCAGGTAGCCGTGCAGCCGGTCGCGGGCGGCCGGGAGCGTGGTCGGCCCGGTGATCGTCGCCACCGTGGACCGGGTGCGGAGCAGGAGCTCGACGGCGCGGCGTGCGCCGTCCCGGTTGTCGACGTCCACGAAGGGCACCTCCATGCCCTCCGGCGCCCGGCCCGCGCAGCGGACCGGCAGCCGGGTGGCGGCCAGGGTCAGCGCGAGAGGGTGCCGGCCACGGACGGAGGTGAGCAGGACGCCGTCCGCACCGCCTCCGAGGAGGTGTCGTTCGGTCACCGCGAGCGAGGGGCTCGCCGCCGACAGCAGCGGCAACGGGCCGCCGCGCTCGGCCAGGAACCGCTCGGCGCCGCCGATGAGCCGCACGAAGAACGGGTCGTTGAAGACCCGGGACGTGGGCTCGCAGATGACGGCGGTGATGATCGGCGCGTGCCGGCTGTCGCCGGGTCGGGAGCCGCGGGGGAGGTAGCCGATCCTCGAGATCGCGGCATGGACCTGGCGGCGCGTCGCGGCCGCCACCTGGGCGGAACCGGTCAGCACACGGGACACCGTCGCGGGGGAGACCCCTGCTTCGTGTGCCACCTCGATCATTGTCGGGTGCCTGGTCATCGTCGACTCCTTCGGCAGCGGCGCGGACATCAGCGAGACAAAGTCGAACGACCGGCCCCGGAGGTTGCTCGGAGCCGCGGAATTGTCGTCGCGGATCCCGTTGTCGGGGGTGGCAGGATCCGTGGGGGTGCTGAATCCGGACCAAAGGCCCGAATCTGGCGTCAGGCGGAGGCGGTCACCAGCGCCGGGACGCCCGCCAGGCCGTGCCGGTCGCCCAGGGCGGCCGGGAGCACGAGGGTGCGGATGCCGAGCGCGGCGGCGGCGCCGTCGTCCCGCCAGTTGTCGCCGACCATGAGCGTCCGCTCCGGCGCCGCGCCGACCGCCCCGAGCGCGCGCCGGAACAGCTCCGGGTCGGGCTTGACCACGCCGTGCTCGCACGACAGGACCACCGCGTCCACCAGCCCGGCGATGCCGGTGCGCCGCAGGACCGGCCGGACGTCGATCCCGACGTTCGACAGGACCGCCGTCCGGACGCCGAGCGCCGCCAGGGCCTGCAACGTGGGCAGGGTGTCGGGGAAGGGGGTCCATACGTCGAGGAGGGTGGCGTACAGGGCGTCCACCAGGCCGGCGTCCACGCCGGGCAGCGGGCCCACCAGGACGTCGAAGACCTCGCGGTGCCGGCGGGCGTCCAGGTCGCGCGCGTTGCCGGGGTCGACGTCGCCCGCCCGCTCCCAGATCCGGTCCAGCCCGTCGAGGAGCGCGGCCCGCCCGCCGGCGTCCGGCACGAGGTGCTCGGCCGTCCCCGGCCGCCCGGCGTGCGCGAGCGCCCCCGCGACCCACGTCGACGCCGGGCGCGGGCGCACCAGCGTGCCGTGCAGGTCGAGCAGGACGGCGTCGAGGTCACGCTGCGGGGTCACGCCCCCATCTCTATCCCACCGGTGCACCTGTTCGGGTGATCCGGTCCGCGGGCGCGGCCGCCGATGACCGTCCCATGCCCCCACGCCGGCGTGCGCGTCCCGCTGCCCGGTCGACGGGTCGGACGGGCCGGCTCGTCGTGCCGCCCGTCCGGCCGCCCCGACCGGTCCTGGTCGCCCTCGGCGTGCTGGTAGCGGTCTGGGCGGCGTTCCTCGTCGGGACGTTCCTGCGCTCCACGACGGACGTCGTCTGGGACGCCTGGATCTACGACGGCCTCACCGCGGGGTGCGCGCTGGTCGTGGTCGCCCGGGTGGTCGTCGTCCGGACCGAGCGGGGCGCCTGGAGCTGCGTGGCGGCCGGGCTGCTGGCGAACACGTGCGGCGACGTCACCTGGTCGGTGCTGTCGGCCACCGGCGACCCGCCGTTCCCGAACGCCTCCGACGGCCTCTACCTGATGCTGTACCCCTGCCTCTACCTGGCGCTGGTGCTCCTGCTGAGGGGGCGGCTGCGTCGGTTCGGGATCTCCGCCTGGCTCGACGGCCTGGTCACCGCGCTGGCCCTGACGGCGGTGGTCGCCGCAGTGGCCTTCGACCGGATCACCGCGGGCACCGGCGGCGGGGCCCTCGCGGTCGCCGCCGCGCTCGCCTACCCGGTGGGGGACCTCGTCCTGCTGGCCATGGTCGCCGGGGCACTGGCCCTCATCGGGTGGCGGGCCGACGTCCGCTGGTGGTCCCTGTCGGCGGGGTTCGCCCTCTACGCCGTCGTCGACACGACCTTCCTCTTCCAGGCCGCTGCCGGCACCTACCGGGACGGCACCTGGATCGACGCGCTGTGGCCCGCGTCGGGCCTGCTCATCGCCGTGACCAGCTGGCGGCCGAGCCGGCAGCTGCGGTTCGAGGGCCCGGTGGGCTGGGGTTCGCTGCTGCCCTCGCTCGCCGGCACGGCGGGCGCCGTGGTCGTGCTGTGGGCGGCGGCCGGTCCGGCGGTCTCCCGGCTCGCGGTCACGCTGGCCGCGGCGACGCTGCTCGCGGCGGCGACGCGGTTCGCACTGGGCTTCCGCGAGGTGACGGCGCTCGCCGAGAGCCGGCAGCAGGCCCTCACCGACGAGCTGACCGGGCTGGCGAACCGGCGCGCCCTGCTGCGGGCGCTCGCCGAGCTCCCCGCGGACGCCGGGCCCGGAGCCGTGGCGCTGATGCTCGTCGACCTGGACCGGTTCAAGGAGGTCAACGACTCCCTCGGCCATCACGTGGGGGACGAGCTGCTCGTCCAGGTCGGCCGCCGGATCGCCGACGCCGCGCCGGCCGGCGCGCTGGTGGCCCGGGTGGGCGGTGACGAGTTCGCCGTCCTGCTGCGCCCCGAGGTCACCACCCCTGGCCGCGGCCGCCGGCCCGCACCCGGCGGCCGGGGCGGTCGCGCGGACGACGCGGAGGCGGTGGGCGAGCGCGTCGTCGCCGCGCTCGAGGCGCCCTTCGCGCTGGACGACGTCACGCTCCACGTGCACGGCAGCATCGGCATCGGACGGATGCCCGAGCACACCACGTCGCGCGACCAGCTCCTGCAGCGCGCCGACGTCGCGATGTACACCGCCAAGGGCGCGGCGAAGCGGGGTGACGGCCGGGTCGCGGTGTACCGGGCCGAGGACGACCCGCACAGCCGGCAGCGGCTGGAGCTGCTGGAGGAGTTGCGGCACGCGCTGCGCAGCGGCCGCGTCGTCTGCCACTTCCAGCCGCTCGTCGACCTGACGACGGGCCGCACCGACAGCGTCGAGGCGCTCGCCCGCTGGGACCACCCCACCCGCGGGCTGGTCCCGCCCGAGCAGTTCCTCCCGCTGGCCGAGCAGGCCGGCCTCATGCGCGAGATCACCGAGGCGGTCCTGCACCACGCGCTGGGGCAGGTGCGGCGGTGGCGCGACCTGGGCCTCGACGTCGGCGTCGCGGTCAACCTGTCGCCGACGAACCTGCTGGACGTTGACCTGCCGCACCAGATCGCGGCGGCCCTGCAGCTGCACGGCCTGCCAGGGTCGAGCCTGCGGGTCGAGATCACCGAGACAGTGCTCATGACGAGCTTCACCCGCTCCTGCCAGACGCTGGAACGGCTGCACGCCGTCGGGGTCGAGGCGTCGATCGACGACTACGGGACGGGCTACTCGTCGCTGGCGTACCTGCAGGACCTCCCGGTGGCCGAGCTGAAGCTCGACCGGGCCTTCATCTCCCGGTTCACCACCGACGCGCGCACCGCCGCCATCGTGCGGTCCACGATCGACCTGGCGCACAGCCTCGGTCTGCGGATGGTGGCGGAGGGCGTGCAGGACGAGCGGACCGCCGAGGACCTGCGCTTCCTCGGGTGCGACCTGGCGCAGGGCTTCCACTTCTGCCGGCCGCTGCGCGGCGACGTGATGACCCGCTGGCTGACCGAGTTCGGCGGCCAGGTGGCCGACCGCACCCGCCTCACCGCGGGCACGGGGGGCGTGCCCGGGGTGCCGGCGCAGGGGCGACCTGCGTCACAGTTCGCGGGCGGGGGCCGCTGATAGCGTCGGAACCGGCCGTGCGGGCACGGCCGTGCGGGTCGGCAGGAGGGCGGACGGGTCATGCGCAGCGCCAAGGACTTCTTCGCACCGCTGGCCGCCGGGGCCCCCGCCCCCGTCCACGCGATACCGGCCCGGCCCTCGCGCATCATCCACTTCTTCGACCCGGGCAACGCCAAGATGGCGGCGAAGGTACCGGGACTGGTCGGGTCGGTCGACGTCCTGCTGGGCAACCTCGAGGACGGCGTCAAGGCCGACAGCAAGCTCGCGGCCCGCGAGGGGCTGGTGAAGATCGCGGCAGCCACCGACTTCGGCGGCACCCAGCTCTGGACCCGGATCAACAGCCTCGACTCGCCGTGGGCCCTGGACGACCTGCTCACCCTGGTGCCCGAGATCGGCCACAAGCTCGACGTCGTCATGGTGCCGAAGGTCGAGGGCCCGGAGGACATCCACTACGTGGACCGGCTGCTCGCCCAGCTGGAGGCGAAGGCGGGGCTGACCCGGCCGCTGCTCGTGCACGCCATCCTGGAGACGGCGCGCGGGGTCGCCAACGTCGAGGAGATCTGCGCGGCGAGCCCGCGGATGCAGGGGCTGTCGCTGGGCCCCGCCGACCTCGCCGCCGACCGCCGGATGAAGACGACCCGGGTGGGCGGCGGGCACCCCGGCTACCTGGTCCGGGCGGACGCCGACCCGGCCCACCCGGACGCGCCCCGCACGATCTACCAGCAGGACCTGTGGCACTACACGATCGCCCGGATGGTCGACGCCTGCGCCGCGAACGGGATCCTGCCGTACTACGGGCCCTTCGGGGACATCAAGGACGTGGTGGCCTGCGAGGACCAGTTCCGTAACGCGTTCCTGCTCGGGTGCGTGGGCGCGTGGAGCCTGCACCCGGTCCAGATCGAGATCGCCCGGCGGGTGTTCAGCCCCGACCCGAAGGACGTCGCCTGGGCGCGACGCGTCGTGGCGGCCCTCGGCGACGGGACGGGCGCCGTCATGGTCGACGGGACCATGCAGGACGATGCCTCCGTGAAGCAGTGCAAGGTCGTGCTCGCCGTCGCCGAGCAGCTGGCCGCCCTGGAGCCCGAGCTCGCCGCCGCCTACGGCCTCGACGGGGCCGCACGATGACGGCGGCGTCGGGCACGGCGGCGTCGGGCACGGCGGGACCGGGGGCCGGGTACCGCCCGCGCCGGTCGGTGCTCTACATGCCGGCCGCCAACAACCGCGCGATGGAGAAGGCCAAGACCCTCCCCGTCGACGCGATCATCTTCGACCTGGAGGACGCCGTCGCGCCCGACGCCAAGCTCGACGCCCGGGCGAAGGCCTGCGCCGCCGTCCGCGACCCGGCGTACGGGCGCCGGGAGCTGACCATCCGGGTCAACGGGATGGACACCGCCTGGTACGCCGACGACCTGCGCGCGGCGGCCGAGGCGGCGCCGGACGCGATCGTCGTCCCCAAGGTGTCGTCGGCCGACGAGGTGCTCCGGATCGAGGCGGCGCTGGTCGCGGCCGGGGCGAGCGACCGGACCGCGATCTGGGCCATGGTCGAGACGCCCCGCGCCATGCTGCACGCCGAGGAGATCGCGGGCGCGTCCGACCGGCTCACCGTGCTCGTCATGGGCACCAACGACCTCGCCAAGGAACTGCACGCCGCCCACGTGCCGGGCCGCGAGCCGCTCCTGACCGGGCTCGGCCTGTGCCTGCTGGCGGCCCGGGCCACGGGGACGGCCATCCTGGACGGCGTCTTCAACGACGTCCGGGACGCGGTGGGCTTCGAGGCGGAGTGCCTCCAGGGGCGCCGGCTCGGCTTCGACGGCAAGACGCTCATCCATCCCGGGCAGGTGGAACCCTGCAACCGCGCGTTCGCGCCGACCTCCGAGGAGGCGCAGGAGGCTCGCGAGATGCTCGCCGCCTGGGACGACGCGCTGGCCGCCGGCCTGGGAGTGGTCACGTTCCGCGGCCGGATGATCGAGAACCTGCACGTCGCGAACGCCCGGCGGGTCCTGGACACGCTGGCCGCGATCGAGGCCCTGCGCGACGACGACGCGGTGCCGGTCGCGGGGAATTCCTGATCATCCGGTCGAGCGTTCTTTGTGGCAATGATGGTGTCGAGATCGTGTCAGGTTCCTTTCTGACAGCAGGCATCCGCTGACCGGGGACGCGCCGGATGTGGAGGATTCGACCCAATCCAGCCATGATGGGCGCGTGGGCTCGGGGTGGTCGTTCCGGCGATTCTGGGCGGCGACCGGTTTCTCCAACGTCGCCGACGGAATGTTCGGTGTCACGCTCTCGCTCGCCGCGCTCCAGATCACGCGCTCGCCGCTGCAGATCTCCGCGCTGGAGATGGCGGCCGGGCTCCCCTGGCTGATCTTCGGCCTGGTCGCCGGCGCGGTCGCCGACCGCTACGACCGGCGGCGGCTCATGGTCGTCGTCCAGGTGGCCCGGGCCGCCGTCCTGGCGGTGCTCGCCGGCCTGCTGCTGGGCGGGCCGGCGCCGCTGTGGCTGCTCTACGCCGTCGCCGTGGTGATGGGCTGCGCCGAGACCGTCTTCGACACCTCCGCGCAGACGATCCTGCCGCGCGTCGTGGCGTCCGAGGAGCTCGAGCGGGCCAACAGCCGGCTCACCGGCATCGAGCTGATCAGCAACTTCTTCGTCGGCCCGCCGCTCGGGGGCGTCGTCGTGGCGCTCTCCACCGCCGCCTCCTTCGCCACCGGCTCGGCGCTGTACCTGCTCGCCGGGGCGGTGGTGCTCAGCGTGCGCGGGAGCTTCCGGGTCGAGCGGTCGGGCCCGCCGACGTCGATCCGGGCGGACATCGGCGAGGGCCTGCGGTACCTGCGCGGGCAGCCCGTCCTGCGGCGGCTGGGCATCCTCACCGGCGCCCGCCTGTTCACCTTCATCGCGGTCTCGGCGCCGTTGGCGGCGTACGCGGTGGCGCCGGGGCCGATGGGCCTGTCGCCCCTCGGTTACGGCATCTTCTCCGGCTCGACGGCCATCGGGGCGGTGGCGTCGTCCCTCGTGGGGGACCGGCTCGTCGCCCGGATCGGGGCCGCGCGGTGCCTGCACCTGACCATGCTTGCGTTCGCGGTCACCGAACTCGCGCCGCTCGCCGTGAATCCTTTCGCGGTGGGGGCGCTGTGGACGGTGGGGACGTTCTTCGTCATCATCTGGAACGTCGTCACGCTGACCGTCCGGCAGCGGCTCGTCCCGGAGCACCTGCTGGGGCGGGTGAATTCCGCGTTCCGGGTCGTCTCGTGGGGCGTGATGCCGCTCGGGGCGCTCTTCGGCGGGCTGCTGGCCGAGTGGATCGGCTTCCGCTGGACCTTCGTCGTCTGCGCCGCGCTCACCGCGACCCTGGCGCTGGGCACGCTGGCGATCACCGACGCGTCCCTGGTGACGGGACGGACGGACGACGGGGGGCAGGTGGTCGACGGCGGCCGGGTGGTCACCCCGCCGGCCTGACCCGGCCCGTGCCGGCCCGACCCTGCCCGTGCCGGCCTGGCGCCGGCGTCGCTCAGGTCGGCCGGGTCGCGGGCCGACAGGTCCACCGTGATGCTTCGCCGGTGGTCCCGTGCCCCGAGCCGTCCGGTCCCGGCCGGGCCGCACGAGCTGCCCACGATCAACATGCTGGTGCGGCTGGGGCCGGCGACCGGCGGCCCGGACCGCCCGGAGTTCGCGTCCCGCGTCGAGGACGTCCGCCCGGCCGGCCAGGGCGGTATGAGCTTCCTGGTGGTCGCGCCCGGCTACCCCGGTGACCTGGTCGACGGCGTGGCCGACGGCGTGGCCGACGGCGAGGGCCCGGCGTCCTGGGTCATGTCGTGGGTCACCGAACGGGCGCGCTGGGAGCTGCCGGTGCGGCGGGAGCCGGCGCCGGCCGGCGGCCCGCGCGCCTGGTGGGTGACGCCCGCCGGACCGGTGCGGCGCCGGCAACGGCGGCGGTTCTACCGGGCCGGCTGCTGCGTGCCCGTCGAGCTCGCGCCGGTGCTCCGGCCCGGCGTCACGCTCGGCGGCCGCACCCTGGACGTGAGTGAGGGCGGGCTGCGGTGCCTGGTCCCGCTGCCGGACGGCGACCTGGCGGCGGGCACGCGCGTGCTGGTCCGGGTCGAGCTGGACGGCGTGGACGACGTCCTGGCGGGCGTCGTCCTGCGCTGCCGGCGCCCGGCGCCCGGGGCGCGGATCGCGGGCTGGCACCGCGAGCTGGCGGTGGCCCTCGACGACCCGGACCGGTACGGGGACGCGCTGCGCCGGGTCGTCGTCCGGCTGCAGCTGCGCGCACGCCGGCTGGGGCCGCCCGGCACCCGCTGACCGGCCCTCAGATCCAGCCGGGCATCCACATGCGCAGCAGCCAGTCGCCGTGCGGGACGACCCGCGCGGTGAGGACCGGCGCGAAGAACCAGCAGGTCAGGACCGTCAGCAGCAGGTAGGCACCGATGAGCAGCGCACGGTCACGCCGCCGCCGGTCCGGCGGCCCCGTGCCGGGCGGCCCCGCGCCCGGCGGCCCCAGGAAGAGCCCCAGGCAGTAGGTCACGGCCAGCACGATCCACGGGACGAACGCCACGGCGTAGAAGGCGAAGATCGTCCGCTGCTGGTAGAGGAACCAGGGCAGCCAGCCGGCGGCCGCCCCGGCCAGGACGGCTCCGGCCCGGTGGTCGCGGGCGAGCACCCACCGCCACATCAGGACGGCGAGGGCGAGGGTGCCGGCCCACCACAGGAACGGGTTGCCCAGCGCCTCGACCGCCTCGCTGCAGGCGGGGAGGTGGCAGCCGCGATGGCCGTCGGTGTGCTTGGCGTAGAAGAAGGCGGTGGGGCGGCCGAGCACCGGCCAGGACCACGGGTTGCTCATGTACGGGTGCGGCGTCTGCAGCCCGAGGTGGAAGTGCCACATCTCCGCGTGGTAGTGCCACAGGCTGCGCAGCGCGTCGGGCATCCAGGCCCAGCCCGGCGCGGCCGGGCGCGTCGCCGCCCACTGCCGGTCGTAGCCGCCGCCGGTCGCGAGCCAGCCCGCCCAGGTGACGACGTAGCCGGCGGGCAGCAGCACGGCGCTCGTCACGAACGCCTGGACGCCGTCGCGCAGCGTGCCGGCGAGCACCCAGCGGCGGACGCCGGCCTGCCGGCGCGCCATCACGTCCCAACCGACCGAGAGCGTGAGCAGGACCGCCGCGACGTAGATCCCGGACCACTTGACCCCGGTGCACAGCACGAGGCAGACCACGGCGGCGACCCGCCACGGCCGGACGCCCAGCCAGGGACCGAGGCGCGTCGCCGTGCCGCGCCCGGCCCCGGCCCCGGCCACGGCCACGGGTGACAGGAGCAGGCGGGCCCGCGCCCGGTCCCGGTCGAGGAGGAGGCAGCCGAAGGCGGCGAGCGCCCAGAACATGACGAAGATGTCGAGGATCCCGGTGCGGGACAGCACCAGGTGCAGGCCGTCGACGGCGAGCAGCAGCGACGCCACCGTGGCGAGCAGCCCGCTCCCGAACAGCCGGTGCGCGATGCGGCCCACCATGAGGATGGACAGGGTGCCGCAGAGCATCGCCGACAGACGCCAGCCGACCGGGTCCCCGGGGACGGCCCACTCGCCGAGTGCGATCATCCACTTGCCGACCGGCGGGTGGACGACGAACTCGGCGCCGCCCGAGAAGATGTCGGTGCGCCCGGCGACGAACGGGTCCGGGCTGCCGCTCGGCACCCGCGTCTGGGCGCGCTCGTAGCCGAACTGCAGGTACGAGGCCGCCTCCTTGACGTAGTAGACCTCGTCGAAGACGAGCTCCCGGGGCGAGCCGAGCCGCCAGGCCCGCAGGCCGCCGCCGAGCAGCGTCATGAGCAGCGGCCCGACCCACGCCAGGACCGCGTCGGAGAGCGCGAGGCGCGGGCGGCGCCGGGGTCCCGGTGGCGCGGCGGCGGCAGGGCGGTCCGCGACCGGTGCCGCGACGGTCTGCGTCACGGGCCCATGCTAGGTGCCGGTGGGTGCTGATTCGCTCACGATCGGTGATCCCGGCGGATCTCCCGGGGCGGTCGGCGGGCAGGGCCCGGTTCGTGGCGGTCCGGCGATGGGGGAGGATCCTCGGGTGGAACCGGTGAGCGGGTCGGACGTCGGGCGCCTGGTGCTGGCCGCGACGCCGATCGGCGACCCGCGTGACGCCACCCCGCGGCTCGTCGAGCTGCTGAGCACCGCCGACGTCGTCGCCGCGGAGGACACCCGGCGGCTGCGGCGGCTCCTCGCGGCGCTGGGGATCACGCCGTCCGGCCGGGTGGTCAGCTACCACGAGCACAACGAGGTGGCGCGGTCGGCCGACCTGGTGGCGGCCGCCCTCGCCGGTTCCGTCGTCGCCGTCGTCACGGACGCCGGGATGCCGAGCGTGTCGGACCCGGGGCTGCGCGTGGTCCGGGCCGCGGTGGACGCCGGGGTGCCGGTGAGCGCGGCGCCGGGGGCGTCCGCCGTCCTCACCGCGCTGGCCCTGTCCGGGCTGGCGACGGACCGGTTCTGCTTCGAGGGCTTCCCGCCGCGCAAGCCGGGCGAGCGGGCCCGCGCCGTCCGGGCGCTGGCCGCCGAGCCGCGCACGCTGATCTTCTTCGAGGCGCCGCACCGGCTCGCCGCCACGCTCGCCGACCTCGCCGAGGCGTTCGGGGCCGACCGGCCCGCCGCCGTCTGCCGGGAGCTGACCAAGACGTACGAGGAGGTCCGGCGGGCCTCGCTCGGCGAGCTCGCCGCGTGGGCGGCCGCCGCGGAGGTGCTGGGCGAGATCACCCTGGTCGTGGCCGGGCGCCCGGCGCCGACCGGCCCCCCCGACGCGGACGCGGTCGCGCGCCTGGTCGCCCGGGTGCGCGCCCGGACCGACGGCGGCGAGCGCCTCAAGACCGTGGTCGCGGAGCTGGCCGAGGAGGCCGGCGTCCCCAAGCGGTTGCTCTACGAGGCGGCCGTCCACCAGGACCGGGCCTGAGCCTCGCCGCAGGTCGTCCACCGTCCGGCTCAACCTGTGCGACCGTCGTGCCGACGTTCCGCGCACGGGTGCCGGCCGATGGATGGTCGTCGGCGGAGCGGAGGCGGCATGGGCACGGCGGTTCGGGTACTGGTGGTCGACGACTCCGCGCTCATGCGCAAGGCGCTCCGGGCCATGCTGACCGAGAGCGGCTTCGAGGTCGAGACGGCCCGCAACGGGATCGACGCGCTCGACCAGGTGCGGCGGAACCCTCCGGACGTCGTCACCCTCGACGTCAACATGCCGGAGATGGACGGGATGACCTGCCTGGCCCGGCTCATGACCGAGCATCCGCTCCCCGTGGTGATGGTCAGTTCGCTCACCGAGCCGGACGCCCGGGTCACCTTCGAGGCGCTGGAGCTGGGCGCCGTCGACTACGTCCCCAAGCCGGGCGGCACGGTCTCCCTCGACATCGAGACCGTCCGCCGGGAGCTGGTCACCAAGGTCCGGGCCGCCTCACGCGCCCGGGTCCGGCGTTCCGGCGGCCTGCGGGAGCGGCTGCGCCAGCAGCGGGAAGAGGCCGAGATGCGGGTGTCGGAGCGGCCGCGGGAGCCGGCCGCTTCCGGGGCCCGGAGCCGGCCGCCCCGCCGGCAGGCGGGGATGCCGGCCGCGGAACTCGTCCTCGTCGGCTCGTCGACGGGTGGCCCCACGGCGCTCAGCGACGTCATGTCGGCGCTGCCGAGGTCCTTCTCGGCGCCCGTCGTCATCGCGCAGCACATCCCGGCGGCCTTCACCCGTCACCTCGCGGAACGCCTCAACGAGGACTGCGCGGTCGAGGTCCGCGAGGTGTCCGGGGTCGAGGCCCTGCATCCGGGGGTGGTGTATCTCGGCCGGGGCGACGCGGACGTGCTGATCGCCCGCAGGCCGGGCGGGCTGGTGGCCAAGAGCGTGCCGCCGTCGGCGGACTACCGCTGGCACCCGAGCGTCGACCGGTTGGTCGCCTCGGCGCTCGCCTGCACCTCGGACCCCCGTCGGCTGATCGGAGTCCTGCTCACCGGGATGGGTGACGACGGCGCGGAACAGCTGACCCGGCTCCACGAGCTCGGCGGCCGCACGATCGCCGAGTCCGAGGCCACGGCCGTCGTCTTCGGGATGCCGGGGGAGCTGGTCCGGCAGGACGGCGCGGACGCCGTTCTGCCCGTCCACCGGATCGGTGCGCAGCTCGCCGCCTGGGCCTGAGGCTCAGCTCGCGAAAGATCCTCCGTTCGGGGGATGCCCACAATGGTGATCTTCACTCAAGTGGAGTACACGCGGCACCGAACAGGTGGTGACACGATCGCTCCGCCGCCGCGGTGGGGTCCGATCATCTGGTTCGAGGCCCCCGAGGAGCACACGGCGATGCCGCTCACGAAGAACACCACCTCCCCCACCCGCGTGCCCGAGTCGCGCCGGCCGGCCGGCGCCTCCTCGGGCGCCGCCACGTCGTCGGCCGCCTCGGGCGGGTCGTCGTCGGGGGAGACCGAGGCGGCCCGCCGCCGGGCGCGTTCGGTCGCCAAGCAGCAGCAGGCTGCCGAGCGCATCGCCGCCGCGACCACGGAGCTGGCGAGCCAGACCGCGGAGGCGACCGAGGCGTCGCGGCAGCTCGGTGACGCGATGCAGCAGATCTCGGCCGGTGCGGAGGAAGCCTCGAGCGCCACCCAGGAGTCACTCGCGGTGGTCAGCAAGGTCAACCAGAGCATCAAGCTGCAGCAGCAGCTCGGCACCAAGATCGAGGCGACCGTCGTCGAGCTGCAGTCGTTGGTGACGACGACGTCGGAGGGCATCTCCGAGCTGGTCGCCAACGTGGAGTCCGGTTCGGCCCGGCAGGCCGCGTCCGTCGAGACCATCACCCGGCTGGAGGCCCAGGCCGAGGAGATCGGCGAGATCGTCAAGACGGTCGCGCACATCGCCGACCAGACCAACCTGCTCGCGCTCAACGCGGCCATCGAGGCCGCGCGCGCCCGCCAGCACGGCAAGGGTTTCGCTGTCGTCGCGGACGAGGTGCGCACCCTCGCCGAGACCTCCGAGCGCAGCGCCAAGCAGATCCGCGAGCTCATCGACGAGGTGCGCGCCAGCGTGAACCAGATCGCGACGAGCGTGCAGTCGTCGGCCGACACCGCGCGGGGCGAGGCGGCCAAGGGCGTCACCATCGCCGAGCAGCTCGCCACCATCCGCGAGGACATGACCATGATCCTCACGGTCGCGGGGGAGATCTCGGTCGCCGCCGACCAGAGCGAGCGGGCCGCGACCGACGCGATGAAGCGCAGCGAGGAGATCGCTGCGGCTGCCGAGGAGCAGTCCGCCGCGTGCGAGGAGTCCCTGCAGACGATCGCCCAGCAGGCCACCGCGCTGCGGCAGAGCGAGAAGGCCGCGGAGGAGCTCTCCATGGTCGCGGACGAGCTGCGCACCAGCTCGGACATCGGCAAGAGCGCCGAGGAGGTCGCCGCGACCGCGGAGGAGCTCTCGGCCGCCGTCGAGGAGATCAACCGGGCCGCCGGCCAGATCATGGCGGCGATCGGGCAGATCTCGACCGGCGCCCAGGACCAGTCCGTCAAGACGCAGCAGGCCGCCTCGGCGCTGGCCCAGATCGAGGCCGGGGCCACCCAGGCCGAGGGCCGCTCCGGGCAGGCCGTCGAGCGGGCCGACGCGCTGGTCGCGATGGTCAACGAGAACAAGGTCGCCGTCGACGGGATGATCCGGGCGATCGGTGAGGCCGCGACCCTGGGCCGCGAGAACGTCCGCCAGGTCATGGAGCTGGAGCTGGTCAGCCGCAAGATCGACAAGATCGTGGACGCGATCGCCAACGTGTCCATCCAGACCAACATGCTGGCGGTCAACGGATCGGTCGAGTCCGCCCGGGCCGGGGAGTTCGGCAAGGGGTTCGCCGTCGTCTCCACCGACATCCGCAACCTCGCCCGCGACTCCGCCGAGAGCGCCGACCGGATCAAGGACCTGGTCAAGGAGGTGCAGGACCGCATCGTCGAGGTGCGCGGCGACCTCGCCGAGACGTCCGCGCAGTCGCTCTCCGAGGTGGACAAGGCCAAGATCACGACGACCCGGCTGGAGCGGATGGAGGCCGAGATGCGCCAGATCTCCGCCGGCAACGCGCAGATCCGCGGCTCCGCGCAGGAGATCACCGAAGGGCTCGGCGAGGTGAAGACCGGGCTGGACCAGATCGCCACCGCGGCCAACGAGGCCGACAGCCTGGCCGGTCAGGCCGCCGTCGCGGCCCGCCAGCAGAGCCAGGGTGCCGAGGACCTGGCCGCCGCGATCGAGGAGATCGCCGCGCTGGCCGACGAGCTGCAGAACAGCTGACGGCCGGCCGACCCCTTCTCGAGAGGACGAGACACCTGATGACCACGCGCAAGACCACCACCCGGGCGGCCCGGCCGGCCGGCACCGCGGAACCGGCCGGAACAGCTGCCTCAGCCACCGAGACCCTCGACGGGAACGACCCTGCCGAGGCCGTCGACCCCACCGGAACCATCCAACCCACCCGGACGACCGGGACGACCGGCACGACCGGGACGACCGGCAGCACGGACGACGCCACCGGCGCCACCGGCGTCGTCGAGACCACCGACACGGTGGATTTCGTCACCTTCGTGGTCGACGGCGAGCTCTACGCCTTCCCCATGGAGCGGGTCGAGGAGATCATCCGGATGCCGCAGGTGGTCCGGGTGCCGCTCGGCCCGCCCAGCCTGATGGGCCTGGCCAACCTGCGCGGACGGGTGCTGCCCGTCGTCGGGCTCCGGTCCTGCTGCGGGCTGTCCGAGGTCGAGGCGGACGAGGCCACCCGCGTCATCGTCGTCGACGGCGGCGTGACCCTCGGCTTCGTCGTCGACCGCGTCGCCAGCGTCACGTCGGTGCAGGTGCAGCGGATCGAGGCCGCCGACCGGATCGGCGGGACGGTCGGCAGCGAGCTGCTCTCCGGAGTCATCAAGCCGGCCGGGGACGACGAGGGCCTCACCAAGGTGCTCGACGTCGAACGCCTGGTCGGGAGCCAGTTCACCCGGGTCCCGGAAGCCGCGACGGCCACGGTTGGCGCCGTCGTCGGCGCGGCCGGGACCGCCGCCGTGGACGTCGTCCGGGTCCAGGAGGACGAGACGCTCGAGCTCGTCAGCTTCGCCGTCGACGGTCAGGAGTACGCCCTCCCCATCGATCGCGTGCAGGAGATCGTGCAAGCGCCTGAGCGCGTGACCACCGTGCCGAACGCGCACGCCCGGGTGCTCGGCGTGATGGACCTGCGGGGCCGGCTGCTGCCGGTGGTCAGTCTCCGCAAGGTGTTCGGGCTGCCACCGGCGCCGCTGGAGCCGCAGAACCGGATCGTCGTCGTCCAGCTGCCCGATGATCACCAGCGGGGCGCCGACGGCGCGAGCGGGGTGGTCGGCGTGGTGATGGACACCGTGCGGGAGGTCCTGCGGGTGCCGCACAGCCTCGTGGCCGAGCTCCCCGAGTTCATGGCGCGGTCCGGCCGCTCCCAGGACGTCGACTCGGTCTGCCGGCTGGAGGACGGCAAGCGGCTGGTGTCCGTGCTGTCGGTCGAGCGCATGTTCGCCCGGGACGGGCTGCGGAGCGAGGTCCGCGAGGCGGTCGGGAACGGCGGGCAGGGAGAACCGGACGCGCTCGACGGGAGCGGACGGACCGAGGGAGAGGACGGCGGGATGGACGCCGAGGGCGACGACGAACTGCTGATCGTGTTCCGCCTGGGGGACGAGGAGTACAGCCTCCACGTGGACGCCGTGCAGGAGATCATCCGGGTCCCCGACGTCCTGATCCGCGTGCCGAAGGCGCTCGACTTCGTCGAGGGCCTGGTCAACCTGCGTGGCGCCGTGATGCCCGTGGTGGACCTGCGGACCCGCCTCGGCCTGGTGCGTGGCGAGCGGG
>Ga0302299_10001098_pt1 | contig 16058 bp, 15 predicted proteins | sample III_Fen_N3_4_FD_198795 | JGI IMG/M metagenome (GOLD analysis project Ga0302299, IMG submission 198795) | Peat permafrost microbial communities from Stordalen Mire near Abisko, Sweden - III_Fen_N3_4 | ecosystem: Environmental > Terrestrial > Soil > Wetlands > Permafrost | place: Sweden: Abisko... | reverse complement strand
CACCCAGGGGTGCCGCTCGCGGGCCCGCCACATGGCCACGACCCCGCCACCGACGAGCGCGCCGATCGCGGGCGCCATCACGACGGTGTAGTAGCTGTGGATCGTGCCGGACATGAAGCTGAACACGACCGCGTGCACGGCGAGCCACAGGCCCCAGAGCAGGAACGCGGCGCGCGGGCGGTCGGTGCGGGCGGCGCGGGCGCGGGCGACGAGCCCGGCCCCGAAGCCCACCACGGACAGGGGCAGGAGCCAGGCCACCTGGCCGCCCAGCTGGCTGTTGAACAGGCGCAGGATCCCGGGCGTGCCGGAGAACGAAGCACCGCCACCGCCGCCACCGTTGCCGGCCGAGGCCCCGAAGATGCGGCCGAGGCCGTCGTAGGACAGGACGAGGTCCAGCGCCGAGCCGTTGGCGGAGCCGCCCACGAAGGCGCGCGAGGCGAGCGGGAGGAGCGTCATCGGGACGATCCACCACGCGGACGCGACGGTCACGGACACGGCGGCCACGGCCAGCCCGGCGATGCGCCGGCGGAGGGAGCCGCGCCCGGCGATCGCGTAGGTGATCGCGAAGGCCGGCAGGACGAGATACGCCTGCAGGAGCTTGGTCTCGAACGCGAACCCAACGAGGACGCCGGCGAGGGCGAGCCAGCGGAGGCGGTCGCTCTCGAGCGCCCGGACCAGCGCCCACGCGCCGCCGACCAGCAGCAGGGTGAGCAGCGCGTCGGGGTTGTTGTACCGGAAGATCAGGACCGCGGCCGGCGTGAGCGCCGTGACGAGGCCGGCGATGATCGACGCGGCGTTGCCGAACGTGCGCCGGACCGTCGCCATCAGCAGCGCGACCGTCGCGACGCCCATCAGGGCCTCGGGGAGCAGGATCGACGCGGACGACAGCCCGAACAAGCGGACCGACAACCCCATCACCATCGTCGCGAGCGGGGGCTTGTCCACGGTGATGAAGTTCGACGGGTCGATGGAGCCCATGAACCACGCCGACCAGCTCTGGGACGCGGCCCAGGCGGCGCCGGAGTAGAAGACGTTGGCGTAGCCGCTGACGGTCAGGTTGACGACGTAGAGGATGGTCGCCAGGACGAGCACGCCAGCGGTAGCGGGGATGACCCACGCGTCCTCGCGGGCGCGGAGGCGGGTGAGGGCTCCGGCGAGACCCGGAGCCGCGAGCGGGACCGGTCCGGCGCGGCGGTTCGCGCTGGGCGGGGCGATCGTGGTCATTGCGCTACTCCTGGTGGTCAGTGGAGGGGGCGTGGGCGAGCGCGCGCCGCCGGTCCCGGGCGATCCAGCTCCGGAGCAGGACGAACCGGGCGAGGGTGGCGAGCGCGTTGGCGACGACGAGGACGACGAGCTCCACGAGCCGGCCGGCGCCGGGAGCGACCGCGGCGAGGAGGCTCGCGGCGACGGTGGTGATCGCGAGGGCGACGCCGAGGGCCGCGAGGCCGCCGGCCTGGTCGCGCAGCATCGAGCCGCCGCCGCGGACGCCGAAGGTGAGGCGGCGGTTGGCGGCGGTGTTGGCGACGGCCGTGAGGACGAGGGCGAGCGCGTTGGCGACGGTGGGCCCGGTGAGGGTGCGAAGGCCGACGTACAGGCCCGCGTAGGCGGCCGTGCTCACGACGCCGATGGCGCCGAAGACGACGAGCTCGCGGCCGAGCCGACGCTCGACGAACGCGACGGCGGCCGTGGCCGACGAAGTGAGGGTGGCCGTCCGGTCGCCGCGACGGGGGGATGCCGCGGCGGCCGGGCGATGGAACGTGCGGGAGGTGGTCATCATGAGCCGCCGGAGGTGGCGTGGCCCGGGCCGGCGCCGCGGCTGGGCGGCTGGCCGGCGGGAGCCTGCGCGGCCGCGCCGTTGCCGGTCGCCGGGGCGGTCGTGGCCTGCGGGGTCGTGGTCGAGGTGCCGGTCGCGGCGCTCGGCAGGGGCGTGGCGGCATCGCTGGTCGCGCCCGTCGTGGCCGCGGACGTGGCCGTCGGATTGGGCTGCAGGGCCGTCCCGCCGCCGGTCGCGCCGGTCGCGGCCGCGCCGCTCGAGCTCGAGATGATGACGGCGATGCCCCCGGTGGCCGTCAGGCCCGCGATCGCGGCGCTCATCGCGAGGACGCGCAGCCGGGACGGCGACTCGTCGCGATCCGCGCCCTGGGTGGGGTGAAGGGTCGTGGTCGGGGTGGGGGTCGGGTTGCTGTCCATGCCCGGAGTGTCGGGCTGGGTCCCTTTCGAACCCGTTACGCCGCCGCGAGGTTCGCGACCGGTGCGAGAACCGGGTTGGGCGCGCTCAGCCGAGCGTGGCGCGACCCCAGCTGACCGTGAACCGGGCGCCGCCCGCGGGCGACGTGCCAAGGCCCCAGCGCCCGCCCGTGGCCCGGACGATCGCATCGCCGATGGCGAGCCCCAGGCCCGCGCCGCCGGCCTCGCCCGCCGTCGTCACTGCGCGGTGGAACCGGTCGAAGATGCGCGCGCGCTCCTCCTCGGCGATCCCGGGCCCGGAGTCGTCGACGGCGACGAACGCACGCCCGGCCTCGATCCCGACGTTGACGTCCACCGATCCGCCTTCCGGCGAGTACTTGCAGGCGTTGTCGAGCAGGACGCCGACGAGGCGGTCGACCAGCTCCGCGGGCGCAGCGATGACGACCCCGGCCGAGCGCACGTGGACGCCGAGCGCCAGGTGGCGTGTCTCGGCCACGGCCGCGAACCGGTCCGCGGCCCGCGTCGCGAGCACGCCGAGGTCCAGGGGACCCGCGGCCGCCGGCGCCTGTGCCGCGTCGAAGCGGGCGAGCCAGAGCATGTCCTCGAGGAGCCGCCGCATCCGCTTCGACTCGCGTTCCACCTTCGTGAAGGCGTTGCGGTACCACGCGGCGTCGCGGTCCTGCGATAGGGCGAGCGAGGTGTGCGCCTCGATCACGGACAGCGGCGTGCGGAGCTCGTGGGAGGCGTCCGCGGTGAACTCGAGCTGGCGATGACGGGCCGCCTCGATGGGCGCGGCGACCCGGCGGCCGACCACGACCGCGCCCCCGAACACGAGGCCCAGCAGGATCGGCGCGATGATCAGCTCGCCGAGGATGATCGTGCCCTGGGCATCGGTGACCTGGTTCATCGCCTGGGCGACGACCACGTAGCTGCTGCCCACCTGCCGGCCCGCGACCCGGAACTGCGTCCCGCCGATGGTGGCGGTCTGGGCCGAGCCCACGCTGGTCAGCTCCGGCGGGAGGACGGGCGCGGAGGTGGTCTTGTCCACGGTCCCGTCCCCGTGGATCGTCCAGGCCAGGAACGGCGCGTCGAAGGGGCGCCCGGGGTCATGGCCCGGATCGGCCGGTCCGCCGCCCGCCTGGCCGCCGGTGGGTGGCAGCCGCGAGAACGACTGGGTGAGCCGGCCGTCGATCTGGGCCGTCAGCGTGGTCGTCGCGAACAGCACCACGGCCGCGGCGATCAGCAGGTACGCCACCGCCACGACCCCGGTGGCGGCGAGCGCGACGCGGATCGACTGGTTGCGGACCGCCGGCACGTGCGCCATGGTCATTCCGGCTCGATCCGGTACCCCGCGCCGCGCACGGTGACGATGCGGACGCCCGCGTCCGGGAGCTTTGCGCGCAGCCGGCTCAGCTGGACGTCGATGGCGTTGGAGCCGAGCGGCTCCGTCTCGTCCTGCCAGGCGTGCTCGGCGATGGCCTTGCGGTCCACGACCGCCGGCGCGCGCCGGAGCAGCAGCTCGACGATCCGGTACTCCGTGCCGGTGAGAGCCCGGCCCTGGCCGCCGACCTCCACCACCCGCCGGACCGGGTCGAGCGCGAGGCGGCCGCAGCGCAGGACCGGCGCGTCGACGCCGCGGGGCCGACGCTGGAGGGCGCGGACGCGGGCGAGGAGCTCGCCGAAGTCGAAGGGCTTGACGAGGTAGTCGTCGGCGCCGGAGTCGAGGCCACGGATCCGGTCCTGCGGCGTGTCGCGCGCGGTGAGCATGAGCAGCGCGGTGGGCCGGTCGTGCTTGCGGGCCCAGGCCACCACGTCGATGCCCTCGGCGCCCGGCATCCGCCAGTCGATGACCGCGACGTCGTACTCGTACCAGCGCAGCTGGTCGATCGCGTCGTCGCCGCGCTCGACGGCGTCAACCTGGTAGCCGGCGTCGGCCAGGCCGAGGACGAGGACCTCCCGCAGGCCCTCGTCGTCCTCGGCGACCAGCACGCGCATCCTCGTCCGCCTCCTGCCGTCGTCTCGTGCCCTACCGGGCGACCGCTCGCGGCGAGCGTGCCGCATGCGTGATCGTCGCACGATCGAGCCAGCGCCATGCGAGCGCGCCGGAGGCGACGGCCAGGCAGATGGCGTCCACCGCCAGCATCCACGGCGCCGAGGCGTCGGAACCGGCGGTGATGCCGTGCGCCAGGGCGAGCGGCCACATCAGGTAGCTCGCCCAGTGGACGGTCCTCCAGGCCTTCTGGCCCAGGTGCCTGCGCAGCAGGCTCGTCGCGACCAGGGCCACGAACAGGTAGACGGCGATGACGCCGAGGGCCACCGGGATCGGGCGGTAGCTCGACGCGAGCGGCACGAGCGCGGCGGCCAGGCCGAGCTTCGTGAACGGGTCGAACACCGCGGCGAGGATGTGCGTGGCGAGGAAGGCCACGGACAGCAGTGAGATCCGGCGGTGCATCTCGTAGTTGAAGAGCTTCGGCCAGTTGGCGGCCTGGAAGCGGGCCACGGTCACGAGGCCCAAGACGGCGCTGGCGGTGAGCATGAGCAGCGAGACGATGCCGGCGCCTCGCGTGGCGAACCACAGGGCCTGGGTGAACATCTGGGGGCTCCCTCCTGGGACGCTGGCGGTGAAGCTCGATGACCCGAGTGTCGCGGGCGCGACCTTGCGGACGGGTTACGCGCTACGCGCGTGCGGCGGCGAGGCCGCGGGCGGGCGCGGCTTCGTCGGGCGCGTCGGCTTCGGTGGACGTGTCGGGCTCCGGCCAGCCGGCGACCCGGACCACGCGACCGTCGATGGCGACGAGGCGAGCGGGGAGGCCGGCGGCCTCGAGCCAGGCAGGCGCGGCGTCGCCGAGGACGATCGCGGCGGTCGAGGCGGCGTTGGCGGCCTCCGCCGTGTCCGCGATGACCGTCGCCGTGCGCCAGGCCGAGGCGGCCGGGAGGCCGGTCCGCGGGTCGATGATGTGATGGGCGGTGACGCCGTCGGCGACGCGCCAGCGACGCACCGTCGTGCTGGACGTGGCGAGGGCGCCGCGCTCGATGGCGATGACCTCGCCCGGGGTGTCGGACGACGTCCGGCTGTCGTCGGTCGCCAGGATCCGCCAGCCACCCTCGGGGGCGCGGCCGGCCGTGGCGAGATCCCCGCCGAGGCTGACGAGCACGCCGGCGCCGGGGCCTGCGGCGGCCAACGCGGCCTCCGCGGCGAGGTCGGCGGCGAGGCCCTTGCCGGTGGAGCCGAGGTCCAGCTCCACGTCCTTCGGCAGGCGGACGGTGCCGGTGGCCCGGTCGAGGGCCACGGTGGTCCAGCCGGGGACGGGGGCGACGCGCAGCTCGATGGGGCGCGAGCGAGAGGCGAGGAGGTCGAAGTCCGCGTCGTAGCCCACGACGCGGAGGGCGCGGCCGACCGTCGGGTCGACAGCGCCGCCTGAGCGATGGGCGGCGTCGAGGGCGCCGGCGATGGCGCGGGCGAGCAGCGGGCTCGCGGGGACGGCCATGCCGCGGCGCTCGTGGAGGGCCATCAGCTCCGAGTCGGGGCGGAACCGGGAGTATGTCCGGTCCACCTCGGCGAGGACGTCTTCCACCGCGCGTCGGGCCGCCTGGAGATCCCCGTCGAGGACCAGGAGCCGGACGCCCGTCCCGATCGCGCGCCAGTCGGCCTGGGCAAGCATCGTCAGGAGCTGCCGGTGGAGACGTGCGCGGTCCCGGTCGTGGTCGTCACGGCGGGAGCGGCCGTGGCGGTCGCGGTCGTGGTGCCGGCGGGCGTGGCGGTGCCGGTGGCCGGCGCGCTGGTCGTGCCGGTCGTCGAGCCGGTCGCGGCCGTCGTGTAGGCGATGGTCGTGGCTGCGGTGGTGCCGTCGTAGGTGACGGCGGCCAGGGCGCCGAAGCCGCCGGTGGCAGCGACGCCGAGGATGGCGGTCCCGATGGTCAGCTTGCGGAGACGCTTGGCGTTTCGGGCTCGTGCCTCGCGTCCGTTCTCGTTGGCGTTCATGCCACGCATCGTGCGGGCCGCCACCTTTCGACCTCGTGACGGCGCGGTGGGCGTCCTCACAGGGTCGCCGTCGCGTCACCCCGACTCGTGCGCGGGTCAGGCGCGGGCGAGGATCTCCTCGAGTTGCGCGGTGTGGTCCTCGAGGTGCGTGACGATCATCCGGTCGCGGACCGCGTCGGCGGTCATCTCGCCGTTGCGCGGATGGAGGCCCACTCGGGCGCCCTCCTCGTCGGTCGTGGCGGCGACGTGGCGCTCCCAGCTTGCGATGCCGTCGTCGATGCGCTCGAACAGGTCCGCGAGCCGGAAGCGGCGGTCGCGCTCGATGACGCCGATCCGGACCTGGTCGTCCGAGACGCGCCCGAACGGCAGCGGGTCGCCGGCGGGGCTGTCCGCCTCCAGGATCCGGCCGTATTCGCCGAGCCAGAACGGGAGCATCTCGTTGACGTGGGCGAGCACCTCGCGCGGGCCCCACGACGCCTCCGGTTCCGTGCCGAAATGCTCGGCGAGGGGCCACAGCCCGCCGGCGATGACGCGGGGCGCGATGGCGGCGAAGGCCGCGCGCGAGGCGGCGAGGCGGGCGAGGGCGTCGGACCGGGCGATCGTGGGTTCCATGGCGGCAGTGTGGCGGGTCGGCAGTCGCGTGTCACCCGCCGGATTCGCGAAACCGTCGGAGCCGCGGCGGCGTATTCCCCAGCGTCCCGGCGTTCCGAACCGACAGGAGATCCCGATGCACCTCGCGAGGCTCGCCGCACCGCTGCTCGTCGTGGGTCTCGCGGTGGCCGCCTGCTCCGGTTCCGGGACGGGGGCCGGGGCGTATGGCGGTTACGGGGCGCCCGCCGTGGCGCCGGCCAGCGCGGCACTCGCCGCCGTCGCATCGTCCGCACCCTCGGCCGCGCCGTCCACGGCGGCGTCGACCGCCGGCGGGGGCGGTTACGACGCGGGCGGTTACGGCAAGGGCTCCGGCGGCGGGTACGGGTCCGGTTCGGGCACCACTGCCGGCGCGCCCGCGGTCAACCTCGCATCGACCGGACTCGGCTCCGTGCTCGTCGACGGCAAGGGGATGACGCTCTACGAGTTCACCCCGGACACCGCCACGACGTCGGCCTGCACGGGCGGGTGCGCGACGAGCTGGCCGCCGCTCGCCGGCGGCACGCCGACGGTGGGTACCGGCCTGGCGGCGCCCGACTTCGGGACCCTCACGCGCGCCGACGGCACGACCCAGGTCACCTTTCACGGTCACCCGCTGTACGCGTTCGGCGGCGACACCTCGGCGGGCCAGACCAATGGCCAGGGAGTCGGCGGCAAGTGGTACGCCGTGGGCACGGACGGCAACCCGATCAAGTAGCGCGCTCCTTCGCATCGCCCCCGACGGGGGCCGGGAGCTCCCACCCGGCCCCCGTTTCCTCGTGCGGCTCGCCGCAGACCACCGCCGGACGCATACGCGGGCTCTCAGACGCCAGCAAGAACCGGGGTCCACGCTGGCCCGGTGATCGACCGGCTTGCCTCCCATCGAGCGCTCCTGGCGCTGCTGGCCCTCGGGCTGGCGCTCCGGGCGATGCTCGCGTTTGTCGTGTTCCCGATGCAGGGGTTCGCGACCGACATGGCGATGTTCTGGCAGTGGGCCCAGGCGCTGGCGGCGGGCGGCCCGTCGACCTTCTACGCGTCCGTCCAGTCCGCCAACTACCCGCCGGGCTACCTGTACGTGCTCTGGCTCCTCGGGGTCATCGGGCAGCCCGGCCTGCTCAAGGTGCCCGCGATGCTGGCCGACGTGGGCATCGCGACGCTGGTCTACGTGCTGGCGACACGGCTCCGCGACCGCCGCGCCGGCCTGATCGCCGCCGCCCTGTTCCTGTTCGTCCCCGTCACCTGGTACGACTCGGCGCTCTGGGGCCAGGTGGACGCCGTCGGCACGCTCGTCGCCGTGGCCGCACTCGTCCTGCTCGTCGACGGGTGGAGCGAGGCGGCCCTCGCCACCGCGGCGCTCGCCGTCCTCGTGAAGCCGCAGTACGCGATCACGCTCGGGATCGTGATCCCGGTAGTCGTCCGACGGCATCTCGTGCGCCAGGGCTCGGGTCCGCGGCCGCGCCTGGGGGCGCGACTCCGCCGCCTCGACACGGCGCTCGGCGGCGTCCTCACGGACCAGGGCCCGCGCCGCCTCGTCTCGTCGGGCGTGCTGGCGGGGATCGTGGGCCTCGTCGTCATCCTCCCGTTCGACCTCGTCCGGTATGCCCCCACCTCGCTCGCCGACGTGCCGATCATCGCCAACGTGGCCGGGCTGGCGGGCCTGTTCGGCCGGCTCGGGTCCGAGTACAGCGTGCTCACCGCCAACGCGTTCAACCCGTGGGCGCTCGTGGGCGAGCCGAGCCTGCGCGCCGTGATGGCGGCCGCGTCCGGGTCGTGGCTGGCGGACTCGCTGCCGGTGCTCGGCGGGCTGCCGGCGGTGACGGTCGGCGCCTCGCTGCTGGCCGTGGTCGGCGCGCTGGTCGTCGCCGGGCTGCTGATCCGCGACGGCGCGGTCCCGATCCTCCTGGGCTTCACCATCCTCGCCCTGGCGTTCTTCGTCCTCCCGACGCGCGTCCACGAGCGCTACCTGTTCCCGTTCTTCGCCACGGGTGCGGTCCTCGCGGCTCCGTCGATCGGGCGGCTTGCGGGGTTCCTGGGGATCGGGGCGTTGACCACGGCGAACCTCAACGCCGTCCTCGCGGGCGGCCTGTCGATCGCGATGAATGGCGGCACCGGGGGCGGCGGGTTTTCCGGCGCGGGCGGCGGACCGGGTGGCGGACACGGTCCGGGCGGGTTCGCTGGGGGCGGCGGCTTCGGCGGCTTCGGCGGCGTGTTCACGCAGCTGACCCTCCCGCTCGGCGACCTGGCGCGCAGCGACCTCGTCGTGACGGCGTCAGCGCTCGGCCTTGGGACGGCGCTGGTGCTGCTGGTCGGGACGTGGGTCGTCGTCATCGGCCGGCGCGTCCGCCCGGTGGCCGCTCGAGTGGCGGCGGTCCCGGCGGCAGGGAGCTGAGCCCTCGCCTCCGTCGACTTCTCGCGCAGCGATCCTCCCGGCCGGCGACCGAGCAGTTTCATCGTCCGGCGACGCGGCTGACGCGTGGCGAGGCCCCGCGGCGCACGAAGCGATCGCCGGGCGACGCGAATCGCATGGTCAGCGCGCGACAGGATCGCCTGGCGAGAAGCCGGCTCCGCGGAGGGTGACGCCCCGGTCCGCGGAGGCCCGCGGAGGGACGCGGCCGGGTCCGCGGGGGGTCGCGGCCGGGGCACTCGACGCCGATCCGCGGCACCATGGTCAACATCATGCCCCACCGAGCCGTGCCCAGCGCCGAAGACCCCGACCGACCCTCGACCGCGCTCACCGAAGCGAGCCTCCTCGACGCCGTCGCGCAGCTGGCCGCCCGCGACCCGGCCCTGGCGACGGTGGTCGACCGGTTCGGGCCGCCGCCGATGTGGGCGCGCGAGCCGGGCTTCCCTACCCTGGTCCACGTCGTGCTCGAGCAGCAGGTCTCGCTCGCCTCGGCCCGCGCCGCCTTCGACCGCCTCCGCGCGGCCGCCGACCCGCTCACGCCCTCGTCCTTCCTGGAGCTCGACGACCGCCGCCTGCTGGAGATCGGGTTCAGCCGTCAGAAGACGCGCTACGGCCGGGCGCTCGCCGCCACGATCCTGGACGCGACGCTGGACCTCGGCGGCCTCGCCGTGCTCGACGACGGGGCCGTGGACGCGGCCCTCACCGCCGTGCCCGGCATCGGTCCCTGGACCGCGGCCATCTACCGGCTCATGGTCCTCCGCCGGCCCGACGCCTGGCCGCCACACGACATCGCGCTCGCCCAGGCCATCGCGGAGGTGCGCGGGCTGCCCGCCCGCCCGGATTCCGCCTCGGCGCTGGCCATCGCCGAGGCCTGGCGCCCGTGGCGCGCGGTGGCGGCGCGGATCCTGTGGCATCACTACCTGTCGGTCCGGGGCGCGGCGACCGGCGGTCCGCCGGCGGGCTGAGGCGATCCCCCTCGTTCGGGGGCTCCTCGCGGCGCGGGGGTTCTCGGATACTCCGGGGAACGTCGCCATCCGAGGGGGACACCAGCAGAACGTGTGCACGTGGCAGGCCGCTCCGGACGACGCCGAGCCCGACCCTGGATGGGCGGAGGCCCCGAAACTCCTCGATCCTCCGTTCGCTGACCCCCAGCCCGCGCCCCCGGCGGCCGCGCGCCGCTGGTCCGCCGCGGGGACCGCCACGTGACCGGACCCACCGTTCCCCGGGCCTCGGTCCATGTCCGGCCGGCCACCGGCGAAGCCGACGACCTGCTCGGTTTCCAGCAGGTGATGCTCTGGCTCCGCATGGTCGGCCTGCTGGTCGTCGGGACCCAGGCCCCGCTCTATCGCCTCCTCCACCCGGCGCTGCTCGCCCCGGTGTTTGTCATCGTGCTGGCCGTGATCGTTGCGCAGGGGCGCGTGCTGGCTCCGGGCATGCCCGTCGAGGCCCTTCGCCGGCGCTCCCTGGCCTTCCTCGCGGCGGATCTTGCGGCCGTCTACCTGGTCGGGACAACCTTCGCCGCCGACGTCCTGTGGGTGGGGTTCTACTTCTACCCGCTGATGGCCCTCGAGGCGACCATCATCGCGGGCGTCTCGGCCGGCGCCGTGGTCACCGGCCTCAGCACGGTCGTCTACCTCGCCCAGCTGGTGCTGCACCGCCAGCTTGGTAACCCCGTCGAGGCCCGGTCCGTCATCGCAGCCCTGACGCTGATCGCGATGTCCGGCGGGACCATGGCGCTGTACGCCCACCTCGCGCGGCGCGGCCACCGGCACCTCCGGCTGCTGCTCGAGCTGACCTCCGCGCTGGCGCTCCAGGACTCGGAGCCGGACGCGATCCGCCAGCTCGACCGGCGGCTGCACGAGGCAACGGGCGCACGCATCCGGACGATCGCCGTACGCGAGCCCGGCGGCGCGGTGCGCGTCCGGCGCGGTCATGCGGTCGAGGAGCGGATGATCGACCGGCCCGCCCTCGGCCGCGCGTTCGGTGACCTGGCTGCGCTCGACGAGCGCTTCGAGGCGGGCGAGGCCGTGACGCTCGAGACCGATCCCTGGTCGATCGTCACGGTGTCTCTCGGGCTGCCGGACTGGGCCCGGAGCGTCACGATCGTGCCGATCTTCGCCGAGGGTTCCTGGGTGGGCATCATGCCCGTGCTCTGGACGGTGCCGACGGTCCCCGACAGGGACGCGATCCGGCTCTTCTACGGCCTCGCCGACCAGATGGGCCTGGCCCTCGCCCGCGCGGACCTGGCCCAGGCGCGCGAGACGGCGACCATCGACCGCCTCACGGGGCTGCTCAACCGGCGCGCGATCATCGAGGCGGCCGAGGCCTACGTCGCCCGGGCGGTCCGGGTGGACGGGCGCGCCGCCGTGCTCCTCGTCGAGCTCGACGGGCTCGGGATGCTCGACGGGCGTCGCCAGGGGGACGCGCTGCTGCGCGAGGTGGCGTCGGCGGTCCGGAGGTCGCTGCGCCAGGGCGACGTCGCCGGCCGCTATGACGCGGATCGCCTGCTCGTGGTCGCCGCGGACGCGGACGAGACGGCGGCCGCAGCCCTGGCGGCGCGGATCCAGGGCGCCGCGCATGCCGCCGTCGGCGGCGCCGGGGTGAGCGTGACCGTCGGGACCGCCGCGTACCCGGCGCGGGCGACCACCGCGGCGGGACTCATCGCCGAGGCGGACCGGGCGCTGGACGCACAGCCGCCGGCCAAGGACAACCGGCGGGAGCAACCCGGCGAATCGCCCGGGGACCTGGTGACCGCCGCCGCCGCGACCCGCGCCGACTGACGGCACGCCGGCCGCCGAGGTCGGGGGGCAGAGCGCGGAAACCCATCGAGACCGAACCCACGCCGGCGCCGTATCCTTGGCAGCCATGACCCTGTACCGCCTCGAGCCCTCGCTCCCCGTCCTCGACGGCCCCACCATCCTCGCCGCGTTCGACGGCTGGGTCGACGCTGGCTCGGCCGCCACCACGGCGCTCGCGATCGTCGCCGAGGGCGGCGCGACCATCGCCACGTTCGACGCCGACGAGCTCTACGACTACCGCGCCCGGCGCCCCACGCTCGACATCCGCGACGGGCGACCCTCGTCGCTGGACTGGCCGGAGCTCAAGCTGCGCCACGTCCGCGCCGGCGACCGTGACCTCCTGGTCCTGGCGGGCCCCGAGCCCGACTTCCGCTGGCACGCCCTGGCGGACGCCGTGGTGGAGCTGCTGCGCCGGCTCGATACACGCGGCTGGCTGAGCCTCGGCGCCATCCCTGCGGCCGTCCCGCACGCCCGCCCCGTGCCGATCCTGGGCACCGAGTCCACGCCCGGGCTCCTGCGCGGCGGGGTCACGCCCGGACCCACGGGCCTCCTCCGGGTACCCGCGGCGGCGCTGTCGATGCTGGAGATGGCCGTCACGGCGGCGGGGATCCCGGCGGTCGGCTACTTCGCGCAGATCCCGCACTACGTCACCGGCGCCTACGCGCCCGCCTCGCTGGAGCTGCTGCGCACGGTTGAGCGCCATCTCACGATCGACCTGCCGCGCGGGGACCTCGTCGAGGAGGCGGGCCGGCTGCGGCTGCGGCTCGATGCGGCCGTGGCGGCCGACGAGACGACGCGGACCTACGTGGACCGGCTGGAGTCGATGGTGGACGAGTCGCGCCAGCCGGCGGGCGACGACCTGATCACCGAGATCGAGCGGTTCCTGCGTGACGGGCGAACGGGCGAGAGTTGACGAGCCGGGTCTCTTCGGCAGGTCGAAGCGCACGCCTCCGGAGAGGGCGCTTCGCTAGTAGCGCTCGCGCCTGACCATCGCGCTGCGGCCGCGGATCGTGGCCCCCCGCAGCGCCCCGATCACGTGCTCGGCCGCCACCTCGGGCACCTCCACCAGCGAGAACCCGTCGGCGATCTGGATGGCCCCGATGTCCCGCCCATCCAGGCCCGCCTCATTGGTGATCGCGCCGACGAGGTCCCCGGGGCGGACGCCCGCCGCGCGGCCCAGCCCCACGAACAGGCGCGTCACCCCACCACCGCCGGAGCCGCGGTTGGGGGCCCGCAGGATCGGGCGGCCCTCGTTGTCCTCCCAGCCGCTGGGGCGGTAGCCCTTCCGGGGTCCCGCCGCCGTGGCGCGGACGGGGGCCACGGGGCGATACGGGCCGGGGCGCACCGGCTGGGGCCGCCCATCCACGGGCCGCCCATCGAATGGCCGCCCGTCGAATGGCTGGCCGTCGCCCTGGCGACCGTCGACGACGAACCCGGTCCCCGGGCCCTGCGGCTGCCAGTCGCCCGGCCGATCGAAGGGGCGCTGGTGCGGCGGGCGGACCGGGGCGTGCTCCTGGAACGTGTTCGGCCGTCGGCCCACGCCCCGGACCGGACCCCGTCCGAAGGGCACGTGCTGCGGGAAGGCCGACGGCAGCATCGCCGGCGCGAGCTCGGTGGTGTCCTCGGCGCCGCGGGCCTCCGCGTCGGCCTGGGCGATCGCGGCGAGCGCGATGGCGGCGAGGTCGAACTCGGCCTCGAGAGGCTCGATGACCGCGCGGTAGCGGTCGTGGCCACCGGCGACGAGCGCGTCCCGGAGCGAGCTCCGGAGCATGTCCAGGCGCTTCTCGCGCAGGTCCGCGACCGTGGGCAGCCCGGCGACCTCGAGCGAGGCGCCGATCGTCCGCTCGATGTCGCGCAGGAGGCGGTGCTCGCGTGGCTCGACGAGCGTGATCGCCACGCCCTCGCGGCCCGCGCGGCCGGTGCGCCCGATCCGGTGGACGTAGATGTCGGGCGAGGACGGGACGTCGAAGTTGACGACGTGGGTGACCTTCTCGATGTCGAGGCCGCGGGCGGCGACGTCGGTGGCGACGAGGACGTCCAGGGCCCCATCGCGGAAGCGGTTCATGATCCGGTCGCGCTGCTCCTGGGCGAGGCCGCCGTGGAGCGCCGCGGCGTCCCGACCGCGGGCCGCGAGGGCCTCGGCGAGCGTGTCGACCTCCTCGCGGGTCCTCGCGAACACGAGCGTTGCGGCACCGTCCTCGAGGTCAAGGATCCGGCCCAGCGCGGCGAGCTTGTCCGGGCGCCGGACGACGTAGGCGACCTGGCGGACCCTGGCCGCCTCGCCCGCCGCCACGCGCTCCTGGTGGACGCGTACCCGGACGGGGTCGTGGAGGTGGCGCTCGGCGAGACGCGCGATCTGCCCCGCGATGGTCGCCGAGAACAGGGCGGTCTGGCGCTGCTTCGGCAGGGCGGAGAGAATCTTGTCGAGATCGTCCGCGAAGCCCATGTCGAGCATCTCGTCCGCCTCGTCGAGGACGACCAGGGTGACCTCTTCGAAGCGCAGCGTGCCGCGATCGAGGTGGTCCACGGCGCGGCCCGGGGTCGCGACCACGACGTCCACGCCGCGCGCCAGGCGCGCCAGCTGGGCGGTGATCGGTTGCCCGCCGTAGACGGGGACCACGCGCGCGCCGAGCTCGCGGCCGTACTTGTGGATCGCCTCGGCGACCTGCATCGCGAGCTCGCGGGTGGGCGTCAGGACGAGGGCGGTGGGCCGGCTGCCACGGCCGTCGCGGGGGACACCGCGGTTGTCGGCAGGCTGTCCGGCCTCGCGCGCGGCGTCCATTCGGCCGGCCAGGGCCTGGAGCATCGGCAGGGCGAAGGCGGCGGTCTTGCCGGTGCCGGTGGGCGCCTCGGCGAGCAGGTCGCGGCCGGCGAGGAGCGGCGGGATCGCGGCCGTCTGGACGGGCGTGGGCTCCTCGTAGCCGAGCGCGGCGATCGTGCGGAGCAGGCGCGGGTCGAGGCCGAGGGCGGCGAATCCGGCGGCGGGGACATCCGGGGCGACCTCGTCGATGGCATCGAGGGGCTCGTCCGGATCGGGGGAATCGGGTTCGAATGCGGAATCAGTCACCCGCAGAGGGTAGCCCCGATCGGGGTTGCGGCCCGCAGCGGCGCGCAGCGGCGCGGCCGGGACCCGGTCAGACGCCCGCCGACTCCTCGGGCGTCTGCGGCCGGACGCCGAACAGGCCCAGGCACGGCTCGAGGTTCTCGATCGTCACCGGAACGAGGTCGCGCCGCCACGTCTCGGGCGTCACGCGGAGCGCCTGCTCGAGGACCGGTTCGCCCCTATCCGCGAGGCGGCGGATGCCGGTCCCGTTCGAGACGTAGCCCAGCTTCGCCGACACGCCGGCCGACGCCCGGTTGCCGATGAGATAGCCCGATGTCGCCTCGAGCGCGCCGAGGCCGTCGAAGGCCAAGGCGAGCGCCGCCGCCCGCATCTCGGTGCCGAGCCCCTGGCCCTGGACGTCCCGCCCGAGCCAGCTCCCAGTGAGCACGGATCGGCGCTGCGGGAACCCTCGCGCCGTCAGGTCCTGGATGCCCACGGGGCGGCCTTCGAGGAAGGCGGCCAGCGGGAGCGTCCAGTCGCCGGGCGACCAGGACCCGCGCGTCCGCCACCAGAAGAGGAGGAACTGGCGCTCGAAGGCCGGCGACGGCAGCTCGTCCCAGGGCACGAGGAACGGGTGCACGTCCGGGTCGTGGAGGCCGGCGCGCGCGATCGCTGCCAGCTCGAGCAGGTCGTCGTCCGCGGGCACGCGGAGCTCGAGCCGAGGCGTGCGGAGGCGGAGGTCGAACAGCGGCCACGGGTGTGCCATGGGGAGATCATCGCACCGCCGCCCGGTCTTCTCCGGCGCCGCCGCGGAGCCTCCGCGGGGTCTCAGCACTCGCCTGGGGCGTATCCGGCAGGAACCACCCGTCTGACGTTCGATCTACGCCTGGGGCGAGTGATACGCCAGGCGGGCCCATGTCGCGCGGCCCGCGGCGAGCGTGGATCGGGTCGACGCGGCGTCCGGCAGGGTGTCAGCGGCGTCTCAGCACTCGCCTGGGGCGTATCCGGCAGGAATCA
>Ga0302299_10001097_pt1 | contig 16063 bp, 12 predicted proteins | sample III_Fen_N3_4_FD_198795 | JGI IMG/M metagenome (GOLD analysis project Ga0302299, IMG submission 198795) | Peat permafrost microbial communities from Stordalen Mire near Abisko, Sweden - III_Fen_N3_4 | ecosystem: Environmental > Terrestrial > Soil > Wetlands > Permafrost | place: Sweden: Abisko... | reverse complement strand
ACTTTCTCGACCTCGCGGGCGATGCTGCCATCGAAGTTGTTCCCGTCGAAGCCGATGACGATGTACTCGAGCGGTCCGAGGGTCATGAGTGGCCTCCTGCTGTCATTCGAAGGATCCTCCTGTGCGCGGCCTTCCCGGGCGGCTACCCGCCGGCCCCGTGGCCGACGCCGGCCTGCTGGGCCGCCTGGTGGAGGCCCTGCTCGTCGACGAGGCTCATGGGCTTCAGGTCGAAGACCACGTTCCGCAGGGTGCCGGTGAAGGCGTATGGGGCCCGGTCCTCGTAGGCAAGGTCCACGACCCCGCCGTTGTCACGGCCCATGTCCATGCCGGCGTAGGTCGTGAACAGCATCGAGCAAGTGTGGTCCAGCCTGCCGTCGCCGATCTGCCTGTCACCGGCCCAAAGGGTGACGTTGCCGCCCGCTCCCGGCCGGGGCTCGTCGATCTCGAACAGCATCTTGAGCGTGACATCGCCGGTCGGGATCGGCTCCGTTGACGTCTGCTGGTACGTCTCGACACCGAGGAACTGGTACGTGTGGTTCAGGTGGCCCCGCTCGTCCACCCACAGCGCGAACCCGCCGATGAAGTCGGCGAACGCGCACAGGACGCCCTCGGCGCCGCCCTCGGGCACGTGGACGTCGGCCTCGATCGAATAGGACCGCCCGTAGATCCGCGGGATCACCGTGGTCGAGACGTTCTGCACATCACCCGCGAAGGTGTGGCGGGTGCTCGTCGGCATCGGCGGCAACACGCCGAAGAACACGGCCATGCCGCCGAGCAGCGGCAGCGCGCGGTTCCGGGCGGCTTCCTGCCAGAAGAGCTCCCTGAGCTCAGCGACCTTCGCGGGATGGTCCGCCGCGATGTCGTGGGCCTGGGAGAAGTCGTCCGGCAGGTAGTAGAGCTCCCAGTGGTCCTGGTCGGGGTCGTACCCGCTGCCCGGCTTGAACCGGGCCAGGGTCGCCGGCGAGAAGTCCCACGGCAACTTGTCCAGCCTGGCGCAGGCCCACCAGCCATCCTTGTAGATGGCGCGGCTGCCGTACATCTCGAAGTACTGGACCGTGTGCCGCTCCGCGGCAGCCGGATCATCGAGCGTGTAGCTGAACGGGGTCCCGTCCATCGGCTCCTGCTCGATCCCGTCCACCGTCTTGGGCTCCGGGATGCCGACCAGGTCGAGGATCGTCGGCGCGATGTCGATGCAGTGGGTGAACTGCGTCCGGAGATCGCCCCCGCTCTTGATGTGGCCGGGCCACGCGATGACCATCGGGTCGCGCGCGCCTCCCAGGTGGCTCGCCATCTGCTTGCCCCACTGGAAGGGCGTGTTCTGGGCGTGTGCCCAGGCAGCCGCGAAGTGGGGAGCGCTGTGGAGACCCCCGAGGCCCTCGAGTCCGCCGAACTTCTCGATCAGCGTCAGTTGATGCTCGGCGTCCAGCACGAGCCCGTTGAAGAACGTCGTCTCGTTGAAGGACCCCGTGAGGGTGCCTTCCATGGACGCGCCGTTGTCGCCCCAGATGTAGATGACAAGGGTCTCATCGAGCTCGCCCATCTCCTCGACCGCGTCGATGAGGCGCCCGACGTTCCAGTCGGCGTTCTCCGAGAAGCCGGCGAACACCTCCATCTGGCGGGCATACAGCTTCTTCTCGGCGTCGCCCAGGGTGTCCCACGCGGGGTACGCCTCGGGGCGCGGAGCCAGGTCGGTGTCCGGCGGGACGATCCCCAGCTTCCTCTGGCGCTCCAGGGTCCGCTCGCGGTAGGCGTCCCAGCCATCGTCGAACTGGCCCTTGTATTTGTCCGCCCACTCGCTGGCGACGTGGTGCGGGGCATGCGTCGCGCCGGTCGAGTAGTACAGGAACCACGGCTTGGTGGCGTCATGGGCGCGGACGGCGTGCAGCCACTCGACTGACTTGTCCGTGATGTCGTCGGGGAAGTAGTACAGCTTCCCGTCTCTGCCCTCCGGCACGCCGAGGACCGAGTTGTCCTGGGTGATGATCGGGTCGTACTGTCCGGCGGCCCCGGTCAGGAACCCCCACCAGTGGTCGAAGCCCCACGCCTGCGGCCAGTGCTCGAACGGCCCAGCGGGACCCATCTCGCGCCCCGGCGTCATGTGCCACTTGCCGAAGCCACCCGTGATGTACCCGTTCTCCTTGAGGATCCTGGGCAGGGCCGTGCAACTGCGCGGCCGCGTCCCCGTGTAACCCGGGAACGGGCCCGGGAACTCCGCGACCCCGCCCATGCCCACGCGGTGGTGGTTGCGCCCGGTAAGCATCGCGGCGCGGGTGGGCGAGCAGACGGCCGTCACGTGGAACCGGTTGTAGGTCAGGCCCTGCTGCTGGATGCGGGTCAGCGTCGGCGTCCGCAGCTCGCCGCCGAACGTGTCGGGGCCGCCAAAGCCGGCGTCGTCGATGAGCACGAGCAGGATGTTCGGGGCGCCGTCGGGGGCCTTGGGCCCGGGGATCATGGACCAGTCGCCCACGGACGTGTCCATGGTCCGCCCTGCCACCCCGCCGAAGGTGCGGTCCGGGATCGGAAGCGTCGTCCGGTCCTGGCTGAACTTGCCCATCGCCTCGGCGAGCGAGTCCTTGAGGGCGGCGGTCCCCTGCTTGTCGGTCCGGACCACGGAGCGGGCGAGCGCCCCGCCCAAGACTCGCTGGACGCCGAGAGCCTGGTCGTCCTCGAACATGGCGAGGATGGCGGCGGTGCCGGGCTTGAGCGCCTCGCCGATCTTGTCGTGGAGGCCGGTCTCCATCTTGTGTTTCGCGAAGCGCCCGGCGATCCCGCCGGCGGCGGCCCCGACGACGGTCGCCGCCAGCAGCGGAGGGGCTGCCAACCCCACGAGGAAGCCGACCGAGCCGCCGTAGCCAAGGCCCTTGCGGCCGAGGTGGTCGCCCGTCTGCTGGACGACGACGTTGTCGTCCTTGTCGTGGGTGATCAGGATCGCGCCCTCGATCCTCACCTTCTTCGCCCTCACCTGGGCGACGAGATCGTCGAACTCCTTCGTCGCGGTGTCGACGTCCGGGTACCCGGCAACCAGGACATCGGTCAGCTCGTCAGCCATGAAGTCGTCTCCCGTGAGCGGTTGCGCGAAGTCTGCCCGCCAAGTTTCGGGCCGATGGTCGGCAGGTGGCAAGGGCCGCCTGCCCGGGCCGATCGGGCAGTGTCAACTACAGCCGGATCGATCACCCGGGGCATCGCCCACGCTGGATGATGCGGAACGCCGCCGGATGGGTTGGGATATGCAGGCGAGGGACCTCCTCGAGACCCGGAGCAGTCGAAGAGCCGAGGACCCCATGTCGTCAGCCGAAGAAGGGTTCCGCCGCCTCACGATCGGCGATCCCGGCATGGTCGCGTCGCTGGCGGGCAACGCGAGCCGGCAGCACGAGGTCCAGTGCCTGGACGCCCGCACCGAGGCGCTGCTCCGAATCGGCACGCTGATCGCCCTCGATGCGCCACCCTCGTCCTACCGAACGGCGGTCGCGGCGGCCCAGCTGGCGGGCGCGAGGCTCGACGACCTGCTGGCCGTGCTCCTTGCGGTTGCCGGTGAGGTCGGCTCGGCGCGCGTCGTCTCGGCCGCCCCGCGGATCGCGCTGGCCGCCGGCTATGACGTGGAGGCGGCCCTGGAGTAGGCCGGACCGGGCGTGCGGTAGTAGATTCGCATCCTGGATGCTGGTGCGGCCCGGGTCGATTGTCGGCCAGCCAACATGGTCGGCCAGCCAACTCGTTGGCAACGCGGAAGGGGCAGGCGGCTTGACCACTACCGCGTCGCAGGCGCGTCAGCCATTCAGGCCCGGGTTCCCCCTGGTCGAGGCGAAGCTCCTGCCCCCCGCGCCCCGGTCGGGCATCGTGGATCGCACGCGGCTCGTGCGCCTCCTCACGGATGCGTCCGGACCCCGGATCGTCTCGCTGATCGCGGCCCCGGGCTTCGGGAAGACCACGCTCCTCTCGCAGTGGACCGCCCGGGAACGACGGCCCATGGCCTGGCTGACGCTCGACGACCTCGACAACGACCCCGGCACCCTGGTGACGTACCTCGCGGCCGCCTACGACCGGATCCAGCCTATCGACGGCTCGGTCACCGATGGGCTCACCGGTTCGGACAAACGCGTCCTCGGCAGCGCCGTCCCCCGGCTATCGTCCGACCTGCACCGGTGGCGACGGCCCGTCGTGCTCGTCCTGGACGACGTGCACCGGCTCGTCGATCGGACGGGCCTCGATGCGCTGGTCGCCCTGCTCGACCACCTCCCCCCCGGGTTCCGCATCGCGGTCGCGGGGCGGAACGAGCCCGACCTTCCATTCGCCCGGCTCCGTGCGCAGCGGGACCTGCTGGAGATCGGCCCGGGTCTCCTCGCACTGGACGAGGACGAGACGCGGGCGCTCGCGGAGGGCGTCGGGCACCCCCTCGGCCCGGACGACGCCCGGAGACTCGCGGCACGAACCGAGGGCTGGGCGGCCGGGATCTACCTCGCCTGCCTGTCGCGAGGTCGGGGCGACCCGGACGCCGGCCCGATCCATGGCGTGTCGGGCGCTGATCGCTTCATCGCCGCCTATCTCCGGTCCGAGATCGGGGGCCACCTCGGCGATGAGGACGCGACGTTCCTCACGCGCACGTCGATCCTGGAGACGGTCACGCCGGCGATCGCCGAGGCCGTGACGGGATTGCCCGGATCCGCCGAGCGGCTGGCCAGGCTCGCGCACGGCAACCTGCTCATCCAGAAGCTGGGACCGTCGGGCTCGACCTACCGGTACCACAACCTCCTCCGTGACTTCCTCGTGGCCGAGCTCGAGCGGCGAGAACCTGGGAAGACGTCGGAGCTCCATCGACGGGCGGCCGCGTCGTGTGCCGCCGATGGCCGCTTGGAGCTGGCGATCGAGCACGCCACCGCCGGCGGCGACACGGACATGGCGGCCGACCTGGCAACCTCCCTCGTGGTGACGGTGTTCAACCTCGGCCGCGGGGCGACCGTTGAGCGGTGGCTGGCGGGCTTCGACGCAGCGACGTTCGAGCATCACCCCCCGCTCGCCGTGCAGGCCGCCTGGGTGCACCTCCTCAGCGGCCGACCGGACGCAGCCGACCACATGGCGGACATCGCGGATCACGCCCTGCACGACGGTCCCGTGCCCGACGGGTCGGAATCGTTCGAATCGGTGCGGGCGGTGCTGCGAGCCTTCATGTGCCGCACGGGACCGGCGCACATGCTGGCAGACGCCATGGAGGCGATGGAGCAGGAACCCCCGACGAGCCGCTGGCGTGGCACGGCCCTGCTCTGCCTGGGATCCGCGCACCTCCTGCTCGGCGACGCGGACGTGGCAGACGCGAGGTTCGAGGACGTGGCGGCCGCCGCGGCTGCCGCCCCTCCCGAGATGGTCGCTCTGGCGATGCGGGCCGCCATCCGGATCCGGCACGGCGACTGGAGGGCCGCCGAGCGCTACAGCGAGGAGAGCCGGGCGAAGCTCGTGGAGGCGCACTACGAGGGGCTCGTACCGGCGCTCATCGTGTATGGCGTCGGCGCCCGCGTGGCCGCCCACGGCGGTGACATGGCTCGGGCAAAGGCCGACCTCGTCCGTGCTCAGCTCATCCGGCCCCTGGCGAACCACGCGGCCCCCTGGCTCTCGGTGGATGCCCTCCTCGAGCTCGCGCGGGCGTACCTCGCCATCTCCGACGCCGCCGGCGCACAGCAGGTCCTCCGGGAGGCCGAGCACATCATCCGCCGGCGCCCGGCCCTCGGGACCCTCACGACCGAGCTCCTGGAGATCCGGCAGCGGGTCGCCGGCACCCTGTCATTGCTGGCAGGGTCGACGACCCTCACCGCCGCCGAGCTCCGCCTGCTGCCGATGCTCCCGACCTACCTGTCCTTCGAGGAGATCGGGGACCGCCTGTCGATCTCGCGCCATACCGTCAAGACGCAGGCGATGTCGATCTACGGGAAGCTGCAGGCATCGTCGCGCGGGGAGGCGGTGGAGCGGGCGATCGACCTCGGGCTCCTGGAGCCGTTCCACGGCCTCAGGCTGACGGGGCGTCCACCCGCCGGCTGATCGGCAGGCCTGGTCGCGCCTGGGTCACGACGGGGCGATCGGTGTTGCCGGGTCCCACGGCAGGTCGGGCTCCATCGCGCCGGTGAGCCGAATGAGCGTGGCCGCGGTCGCCACGAGGGCAACGCCCACCAGCCACCCCGCAACGACGTCCGTCGGGTAGTGGACGCCAAGGGCGATCCTCGACAGCCCGACCAGCAGCGGGATCACGACGCCGATGACGACGGCGGCCCGGCGCACCACGAGCGGCAGCCGGCTCCGCCAGGCGACGAGGGCCAGGAGCCCGTAGGTCGCGGTGCTGTTCAGGGAATGGCCGGACGGGAAGCTGTATCCCGGCGCGGACACGAGCTGGTTCACCGAGGGCCGGGGCCGGGCCACGTAATCCTTGACGAGATCGGTGAAGAGCGCCGCGACGATCAGCACCACCGCGACGATCAGCGCGAGGCGCAGCCGACGGGAGAGCAGGGCTGCCAGGACGAACGCGATCCCGATCGGTATGAGCAGCGGGCCGCCGAGGAACGTGCACGCCTCCCAGAACTCCACCGGGATGGGCAGAGCTTGGATCGCGGCCGCAAGCGGCTCGTCGAACGCGAGGCCCCCGCGGCGGACCACCAGCGCGGCCAGGACGAGAAAGGCGAGCGCACATGCAAGGCCTACCCAGGGCCACGGGTCACGGTGGTTCGGGCGCGGCTCCATTGCCCCGCGGGTCAGAGGGGCGTATCCCGGCCCGAGTCCTTCGAGCGCTCTCGCACGGCATCGACGATGTCGCCCGGACGGTGCTGGGCATCGACCGGCGCCGGCTGGGCCTTTCCTTTCGTCTTTGGTTTGCGGTCGCTCGTCAGCGCGCGAAGGCGCTCCTCGCTGGTCTGCGTCGCCTGGGGAGCGCCTTCCGGCTGCTCATCGGTCATGACCGGGTGTCTCCAACTCGTGCTGGCGTCACGTGGTTCGTGACGCCAGTGTACGAGGGCGACCCCGATATCTCCCGCGAGGCCGCCGGTCAGCGCGGCACGACCGGTGCGAACCCGATCTGCTGGAGCAGGCTGAGCCGGTCCGCCACGCCCCAGTGCTCGACGAGGCGGCCGTCCACGATGCGGGCGACGTCGATCACGGTGATCTCGATCCGTCGCCCCGTCGCGGGTGCGCCCTGGAAGGGACCCTCGTGCGTGCCCGTGCCGCGGAGGCGCGCCCAGACCATGTCCCCGGTCGCCGACACGTCCTCCACGGTCAGCCGGAGGTCCGGGAACCCGGCATGGAGGGCCTGGGATGCGCCGATGACGCCGGCGCGGCCGGGCTTGATGCCCGCCTGGTGCTCGACGAAGTCCGGGGCGAACAGCTCGTTGATCACGGCCGCATCGCCGCGGCTCCAGCCTTCCTCGATGGCGCGCCGGAAGGTCGCGATGTTCGCCTCGGCCAGGGAGACACCAGGTGCGGCTGCGGTCCGGGGGACGCTGGGTGCGGTCACGGGACGACTCCTTACTACACTATAACTTTAGTTGGTACTGCAGTGATACTCTAGTTGGATGAGTGATGTCAAGCCCCCTCCTGGGCCGCCGGGGGATGGCCCCCGCCGCCGCGACCGGGCAGAGACGCGGGCCCGGATGCTCGAGACCGCCCGGCGGTTGTTCCTCGAGCGCGGGTACGCGGCGACTACCATCCCCGAGATCGCCGCCGCCGCCGGCGTCGCCGTGCCCACGATCTACTGGGCATTCGGCTCCAAGCGCGCGATCGTGAGCGAGCTCCGCCAGGCGTGGTTCGAGGCCGCGCTGACCGGTCCCCGGCTCCGGGCGGTCCTCGCCGTCGACGAGCCGGTCGCGAGGCTGGAGGCGTACGCGGACTTCATGGGCAACCAGTGGACGACGGGCGCGGAGGCGGTCGCGATCCAGCAGGACGCGATGCGCGCCGACCCGGAGGTCGCGTCCGAGGTCGCGTCCGTCCTCACGGAGCGCGCCGAGCGGCTGAGGCTGGTGGTGGTACCCCTCGCGCCGCACCTGCGTGCGCCACTGACGGTCGACACCGCCCACGACCTACTGCTCGCCCTGAGCCTGGTGGAGGTCTACCGGGAGCTGCGAGGGCGCGGCTGGTCGGATGACCGCTACCGGACCTGGCTGGGCGCCGTCCTCCGGGAGCAGCTGCTCGAGAGCGAGCCGTCCATCTGACCCGGCTGCTGACCGACGCGCGGCAGACCCATCGGGTCGAGAGGCGGTAGCCTGTGGACGTGATGAGCACCGGGTTTGTGGGCTTCCGTCCCGAGGCGCTGGACTTCCTCGTGGAGCTGGCCCTCAACAACGACCGGTCCTGGTTCGGGCCGCGCAAGGCCGAGTACGAGGCCCTGCTCAAGCAGCCGCTGGAGCAGCTGTGCACGGCGGTGGACGAGGAGTTCCGCGCGCGGGACCTCCCGCTCGGCGCGGACCCGGCCAGGTCGCCGTTCCGGATCTACCGCGACGTCCGCTTCGCGAAGGACAAGTCGCCGTACAAGACGAACGTGGGCGCGAGCTTCCGCTGGACCGGCGCCGGCGGTGGTGTCGGGGGCTACTTCCACCTGGAACCCGGCGGGATCTTCGTCGGCGGCGGCATGTGGCACCCGGCTCCGGCCCGCCTGGCCGCATGGCGCAACGCGGTGGCCGCGAACCCGGGGCTCGTCCATGCCGCGGTGGGCGACCCGGGTTTCCGGGCGACGTTCGGGACCGTTGGCGGGGATCGCCTGAAGCGCGCCCCGACGGGCTTCTCGCCCGATCACCCGGACATCGAGCTGCTCAAGCTCAAGGACGTGGTGTTCTCGTGCCCGCTGGCGGACGCCGACGTCCTGGCGCCGGGTCTGCCGGCGACGATCGCGGTGGCGCTGGCCCAGGCCACGCCGGTCCTGCGACTGCTGGCCGGGCTGCCCGGAGGCGAGAACCCGGCGGGGTGGCTCCGCGACTGACGGGAGCCCCCGATCGGCGCGCGGTACAGTGAGCCCTCCATCAGCGTGTGCCGGCCGCGGGGAGATCGGGCGGGAGCTGAGACGAGGAGAGGGACCAACCCGGGCATGGCAGAGCGTCGTCCGCACGTCACGGCATTCGGACCGGCCCGGCCGCGGGACATGAGCATCGAGGCCCGACGATGACGGCTCCGGTGAGTCGCGCCCCGGCGATCATCCCGGACTGGCTCGTCAACCTCGCGGCCCTCGGCTGGCGAGTCATCGCCATCGCGGGGCTCCTGGTCGTGCTGTGGCTGCTGTCCGGGCTCCTGTGGATGGTCACTGCCTCGATCGCCATCGCCATCGTCATCGCTGCCGCGTTCGCACCATTCGCCCTGCGGCTCCGCGCCCGGGGCCGTTCCCGGACGGCGGCGGCGGCCATCGTCTGGGTGGCCGCGCTCGCGATCCTGACCGGCGCGATGCTGCTCCTCACCGTCATGCTCCTGCCGTCCCTGGCCGCGATGGTGGCGAGGATGACCGACGGGATCGCCGCCCTGCAGGCGCGTGTCGTCGAGCTCAACCTCCCGCCCGTCATCGGCCGTGACGCCCAGGCACTCGCCGACCAGCTCCGCGCGGTGGTGGCCGGTGCCGCCAGCGACATCGTCGCGTCGGCGGCCGGGGTCATCACGGTGGCGATCCTCGCCGCGTTCCTGGTGTTCTTCTTCCTCCAGGACGGCGACAAGGCCTGGGTCTGGATCTTCCAGGCCGTCAGCGACCAGAAGCGCGAGCGGATCACCGAGGCAGGCGACGACGCCCTGGTCCGGGTCGGCGGGTACCTGCGGGGGACGACGATCCTGTCGGCGATCATCGCGTTCACGGACCTCGTGTTCATGCTGGTGCTGGGGGTTCCGCTCGCCGTGCCCCTGGCAATCCTCGTCTTCTTCAGCGGCTACATCCCCTACTTCGGCGGCATCGTGACGACGATGATCATCTTCCTGGTGACCTACGCGTCGCTCGGCCTTGGTCCGGTCGTGGTCATGATCGTGCTGATCGTCATCCGGAACGCGATCCTGGGCTACGGCGTCCGTCCCGCCGTCTACGGCCGAGCGGTGAGCATCCACCCCGCGATCGTCCTGGTGGCGCTGCCGGCAGGGTTCCAGCTCGCCGGGGTCATCGGCCTCTTTGCCGCGGTGCCGGTGACGGCGGTCGTGCTCGCCGTCGCGACCGCGACCGTGGCCATCGTCGATCCCGGGCCTCGCCCCGATCTTCCGGCCCTCGTCCCACCCTGGCTCGACCGGGTCGCGCAGTGGAGCTGGCGCCTCCTGGTGGCCCTCGGGATGGCCGCCCTCGTCGTCCTCGTGTTCCTGACGGTGCCGCTTGTCGTCGTGCCGGTCGTCCTCGCGACGATCCTGGCGGCGACGCTCGACCCGCTGGTCCGCCTCCTGATCCGGCGCGGGCGGGGCCAGGGGCAGGCGGCCGCGATCGCCGTCGGGGGCGGGTTCCTCGCGGTCACTGCCGTCGTGGTGATCACGTTCGTGGCGCTGCTCGGGCAGGTCGAGGCACTCCGGGACGCAGCGACGACCGGCGCCGGGTCGGCGAGCTCCGCGGCGGCAGGCACGCTCGACCTGCTCGTGTCGGCCGTGAGGACCGGGGGAGCCGATCTGGTCCAGACCGCCGCGGCGATCGGGTCTGCCATCGGATCAGCCGCGGTGGTGGTGATCCTGAGCGTCCTGCTGTCGTTCTACTTCCTGAAGGATGGCGGCCGGCTGTGGCAGAGGTCGCTCACGCGCGTCCGGCCCGAGGCCGCGGGCGAGGTCGAGGCGGCCGGGAGCCGGGCGTTCGAGGTGCTCAGCGGGTACATGATCGGGACGGGAGCCATCTCGCTGGTCGGCGCGACGAGCCAGCTGGTCATCATGCTGGTGCTGGGCATCCCGCTCGCGCTGCCGATCTTCGTCCTCTCGTTCTTCCTGTGCTTCATCCCCTACATCGGGGGGTTCATCTCGACCGGGCTCGCCTTCCTGATCACCATCGCCGTCGGCTCGACCCAGGACATCGTGATCATGGCCGTCTGGACGATCCTGTTCAACCTCGTCACGGGCAATATCGTCTCGCCGCTGGTCTACGGGAAGACGGTCCATCTCCACCCAGCAGTCGTGCTGGTCGCGATCCCGGCGGGGGCGGCCGTCGGGGGGATCCTGGGGATGTTCCTCGTCGTGCCGTTCATCGGGATCGTCGCCGCGGTCTGGCGCACGGTCCTCGTCGTCATCGGGATGCCCCGGCAGGCGGCGGATCCCGCGGCGCCCGCAGTAGGCGCTGCCGAAACCGCCGCGGAACCGGCGCCGGGCCAGCCGGCCATGGTGACGCCCCAGCCGGCCGAAGGTGGCTGAGCGCCGCTTCCCGATCAGGAGTCAGAGCCTTCGACAGGACGCGGTCGCGGGCCTGGTGCTCGGCGTGCAGAGCGTGCCGGACGGCCTCGCAACCGGGCTGCTGGCCGGCGTGAGCCCTCTCTCGGGCCTGTACGGCTACATGGTCGGCACGATCGCGGGCGCCCTGGTCACGAGCTCGTCGTTCATGGCCATCCAGGGCACCGGGGCCATGGCGATGATCGTTGCCGACGTCCCTGCGGTGCACGATTCCGGCGATCCGTCAGGCGCCTTGTTCACGCTCTCGGTCCTCACGGGCGTGGTCATGCTGGCCGCCGGCATCCTCAAGCTCGGGTCCGTCCTGCGGTTCGTCTCCAACGCCGTCATGGTCGGGTTCATCAATGCCGTCGGCGTCAACATCATCCTCGGCCAGCTCGCCAACTTCACCGGCTATGACGCGCAGGGGGCCAACCGCATCGCCCGCGCCATCGACACCCTCGTCAACCCCGGGCTGCTGCTCCCGGCGACGGTGGCGGTCGGCGTCACAACGATCGCGCTGATCCTCCTCCTGGAGCGGACCAGGCTCGGTGCGCTGGGGCTGGTGCTGGCGGTCGCGATGACGTCGGCAGGAGCAGTCGCCCTTGGGTGGCCGGTGGCGACGCTGAGCGACCTGGGCGTGGTCCTGGGCTCGCTCCCCCGGCCCGTGACCCCGGTGCTCACCCTCGTCCCGGCGCTCGTCGTCCCGGCGCTGTCCCTCGCGTTCGTGGGCCTCGTCCAGGGGGCGAGCATCTCGGCGAACTACCCAAATCCGGACCGCAGCTACCCTGATGCCTCCCGCGACTTCATCGGACAGGGTGCAGCCAACGTCGCCGCCGGCGTGTTCCAGGGGATGCCGGTCGGCGGGTCGATCTCGGCGTCGGCGCTGAACAAGGCAGCGGGCGCCCGGTCGCGCCAGGCGCTGGTGATCGCCGGGCTCGTGATGGCGGTCGTGATCCTTGCCTTCGGGCAGCTGGTGAGCAACGTCGCCATGCCCGCCCTTGCCGGCCTGCTCATGCTGATCGGGTATCGCACCATCAAGCCGGCCGATCTGTTGTCCGTGTGGAAGACCGGCATCGTCCAGAAGGCCGTGCTCCTCGCGACCTTCGCGCTGACCTTGATCGTGCCCCTGCAATACGCGGTGCTGGTCGGGGTCGGCCTGTCGGTGATCCTGCACGCCGTGCGGCAGTCGAACCAGGTCACGCTCAAGCGCTGGCAGCTGGACACGGAGGGACACGTCCTGGAGACGGACCCGCCGACCACGCTTCCGGCGAACGAGGTGATCGTCCTCCAGCCATACGGAAGCCTGTTCTTCGCGGCGGCGCCGGTGCTCGAGTCTGTCCTGCCAGCCGTGACCGAAGCCTCGCGAAACTCGGTTGTGATCCTGCGACTGCGGGGCCGCAGCGACCTCGGGACCACGTTCATGGACGTCCTGTACCGGTACGCCCAGAGCCTGGCGGCCGTCGCCAGCAAGCTCGTGGTCGTGTCCACGAACGAGCGGATCGAAGAGCAGTTGGCCGTGACCGGCATCGCGGACGTGATCGGCCCCGAGAACGTGGTCAGGGGCACCGAGCGGGTGGGGGCGGCGGTCAGGGGCGCCCACGCTGATGCCGAGGCGTGGGTCGAGGCCAACCGGGGCCGTGATCGGGAGGAACCGGCCCCCTGAGGCGCCGACGGACCGACTTCGCCCTGATCTGTCGACGTTGCGCGGCGGCAGGAGCCGGCCGGGTCGTCACTTCCGTCCGCGGGATACGATTGCGCCAGTGAGCCGGAACGAGGCCTTCACCATCCGGGACACCAACGACGGGCACCTGCGGAGCCTGCGGCTCGCCGTCTTCCTCGCCTCGCTTCCCCTGGGCATGCTGGTCATCTCCATGCCACTCATCGCCCGGGAGATGGGGGTCGGAGCCGTGGCGATCGGGGGGCTGTTCGCGGTCTACTCGCTGATCGTCGTAGTCGTCCAGCCCGTCGTCGGACGTGGGCTGGACCTCCTTGGCCGGCGGCCCTTCCTGATCGCTGGCCTGCTCGGCTACGCCCTCGCAAACGCGGTCTTTGCCCTGACCTCCGGCGCGGGAGGTCTCTATCTTGCCCAGCTTGCGCAAGGCGTCGGATCGGGGCTGCTGTGGCTGGCTGCCCTGACGGTCGTGTCCGACCTGGCCTCTGCCGACCGACGCGGCGAGGAATTCGGACGGGTGGAGGAGATGGCCTTCCGCGGCATGCTGGTCGGGTCCCTGGTGGGCTTCGCACTGCTCCGAGTGTTGGGTTGCGACGATATGAACGACGGGCTGGCGCTCCTCGTGGGCTGGCGCGTGCTCTTCTTCGGATATACCGCCGCCACGCTGGTGGCGGTTGCGATCGTATGGCTGAGGATTCCCGAGACCCTTGATCGGAGCAGTGGCCGCGCCGAAGCTGGGACGAAGGTCTACGAGGATCAGGACATGACACGGAAGCGGATGTGGCGCGTCCCCCGCCGGCTGCGAATCCTGATGGGGATTGTGGCGTTGACGGCGACCGCCGCCGCCCTCCTGAGCCCGATCCTGACGAAGTACCTGATTGACAACGTCTCGACCAGCATCCTCGCCCTTGGGCTGGCCTTCCTCCCGGCGGCAGTCGCGGGGTCCGTCCTGCCCTCGCGCCTTGGCGGGCTGAGCGATCGCTTCGGGCGGCGTCCGCCGATGGTCGTCGCGCTCCTCGTGGCTGCCGTGGCCGCCCTGGCTGTTCCGCTCGTGCAGTCGCTGTGGCCACTGGCGCTGTTGTGGGCTCTCGAGGCGGCGGCTTTCGCGGCGGCGACGCCCGCCGAGGAAGCGCTCGTGATCGACATCGCGGGCGGCGACCACCAGGGCACTGCGCTCGGGTACTACACGGCCGCAGCAGCGCTGGGCGGGGTGATCGGCCCGTTGCTGGGTGGCTGGATCTACGATCGCTCCGCCGAGGTCGGGGCGTTCGGCACCAGTGCACTGTTGATGGGACTCGGCGCCGTGTCGATCATGCTGTTCGTCCGCGAACCACGGCGAGCAGACCCGGTAACGTCGCTGGCGCGGGATGCTCAGTAGACCTCGCCTGACGCCACGGCTGGACGGTCGCGAGCGCCAGGGACGCAAGGCAGATTGGTCGTGATGACGGTGTTCACCGTCCCGCCGCTGCTCTTCCTCGCCCTGGCCGGGCTTGCCTACGCCCTCGTCTCGGCACGCCTTGCGACGTCGGTCGTCTCCGCGCCGCTTTTCTTCGCCGGACTTGGGCTGCTCGCGGGCCCGGCCCTCGGCCTCGTGGGGCTCAAACCCGACAGCGAGCTGCTCGTTCGCTTCCTTCAGGCGGCCCTGGGCATGATGCTCTTCGTCGACGCGTCCTCGCTCGACCTGCGGCAAGTCGTGCTCAGGCCGGCGTTCGCGGGGCGCCTCCTGGGGATCGGGCTGCCGTTGACGGTCGTCGCCGGGGCGATCGTCGCGCTCCTGATCTGGCCGGGCATCGAGCCGTGGCAGGCGGCCCTGGTGGGCGCGATGCTCGCCCCGACCGACGCCCTGCTCGCCCACGCCGCCGTGGCCGACCCCCGCGTGCCGGCAGTCGTGCGGAACGCACTCAACGTCGAGGGCGGGCTCAATGACGGGCTCGCCCTCCCGTTCGTGACCATCTGCATCGCCATCGGCATGGCGGCGAGTGGCGTCGAGACCCAGGTGCGCGCGGCGCAGACGCTCGTGCAGGTCATCGCCGGCTCGACCATCATCGGGCTTGTCGTGGGAGTGGCTGGCGGCGGACTGCTCCGCGCGGCGGCGGGCCGGGGCCTGGTCGCGCCCGCGTGGTGGTCGATCGGGCCGGTGGCCATCGCAGTCGCCGCCTTCGTGGCGGCCGACCAGTTCGGGGCCAGCGGCTTCCTCGCCGTGTGGATCGCCGGGCTCGCGGCGGGGACCCTGTTCCGGCGCGCTGACGGGGCCGAGGCCTTCGGCCTCTCGGTGGCAATGGCCGACGCCCTCGTCGCCATCGCCTTCCTCCTCCTGGGCACGGCACTCCTCGGCCCAGTCCTCGCCCGGATCACGCCGCAGACGGCAGTCTATGCGGTGCTCAGCCTCACGGTCGTGCGCATGCTCCCCGTCGCGATCGCCATGCTACGTTCGGGGTTCGCCCCGGCAACGATCCTGTACGTCGGCTGGTTCGGGCCCCGCGGCCTGGTTGCGGTCGTGTTCGCCGACGTCGTCGTCGGGCAGGCGGTGCCCGCAGCGCAAGGGATCACCGACGTGGTCCTCACGACGGTTGCCCTGAGCATCGTCGTCCACGGGGTCACGGCGGCTTGGGGAGCGCGCCACTACGGCACATGGTTCGAGCGAGCCTCGCGAACCCGTCCCGGGATGCCGGAGGCGGCGGAGGACTCCCCCCATAGCCTCACCCCGCGCCAGGCGCCGCCGGGCGGTGCCGAGCCGCACACGTAATCCCGAGGTCGTGACCGGCACAAGGTCGTGACCGGCCCAATCACGGGCCGCCCGGACGTCAGGGCGTGACGATGTTGAACCAGAACTCGAAGGTGTCGAGCAGCCCCAGGAAGTCCGCGAACGCCGCGGCGTCGCCTGCGATCGTGACCGCACCGTCGGCGACAAGGGCCTCGACGGTCGACTTCCCCAGCACGATCGCATCGAGCGCGGCCCGCGTCAGCGTGACGGTCGCGGTCGAGTGGCCGGGATCCGCGTCCTTCATGTAGTTCAGGACGCCGTTGCCAACCTCGAGCCGGTACCGCGCGCCGAGGTCGGTGAACGCCAGG
>Ga0302299_10001096_pt1 | contig 16063 bp, 12 predicted proteins | sample III_Fen_N3_4_FD_198795 | JGI IMG/M metagenome (GOLD analysis project Ga0302299, IMG submission 198795) | Peat permafrost microbial communities from Stordalen Mire near Abisko, Sweden - III_Fen_N3_4 | ecosystem: Environmental > Terrestrial > Soil > Wetlands > Permafrost | place: Sweden: Abisko... | reverse complement strand
AGGTCTGCGGCTCGACCTCGAGGCAGTCGACCAGGTCGGCGACGCGCTCCAGCTCATCGAGCAGACCCGGCATGAGTGCCAGACCCACGCCGAGGTCGAGCCGACTCACCGGACCAGCTCGCGCAACGCCTGCTCCTTGACGTCCCTGAGCTCACCGCCGGTGTACTCCCACTCCGGCACCCGGAATCGGATGTCGAAGCCGGAGGTGCAGCCCAGGCAACCCAGCTTGCCCAGGATCTCCTTCTTGAGGTCGGTCACCCGCTCGAAGTCCCACAGGACCTCCAGCGGAACGTGGACGTTCACCACCTCGGGGTGCAGCGCCCGGTTCACCTGATCTCGATCGAGCCGCCTCGCCATCGCCTACTCCTCTGATCAGCCGGTCGCGGGGGATTGCCCCTCCGCTGACAGCAGCATGCGCCGATCAGGCGATGGCTGACCGTGCGTTCGATCACACAGGAGAAATCACCGACCCGAAGCTGGATCAGGGCCCCGATCGCGATCCGGCGTCAGACCCGCACGACCCCGACGGCCACGTTGTCCCCGGCCCCACCCTCGGCGGCCCGCTGCACACCATCGCGGGCGATCTCGTCGGGGGCGGCACCGTCGGCTCCGCGCCACGCCAGCGGGTTGGCGGCAAAGTCGGTGTAGCCGTCGCTCGCCACGTACACGTGGTCGCCGGCACCGAGTTGCACCGTGCCCGAGCTCATGGAGGAGGCCATGCGCCGACGGGAGTAGCGCTCACCCAGGAAGCGGTCGCGACGGGCCTGGTCGAGGCGGATCGTGAGCTCGCCGTGGCGGGCGAACACCGAGGAGTCGCCGAGCGACGCCCACGAGAGCTGCGCACCGGTGAGCAGGGCCACGGCGAGGGTGGTGCGGCTCTGGGGGTTGGGGCACAACGGCGACGAGATCTCCTCGATCACCTTGTCGTTGAGGCGCAGGAAGAGCTCGACGGCCCGGTCGCTGTCGACCCGTTCCGGCAGGCCCGCACGGGCCAGGTCGACGAGCGCCTGCACCGCCACGACCGACGACTCCTTGCCGTGGTGGCCGTCCGCCACGACCAGCATGAGCCGGTTGCTGTCGGTGACCGCCGCGACCACGTCCTCGTTGGGATCGGTGTAGGCGTAGCGCTTGCGATGCCGGCCGCGCGTGAGGGCCAGGGCGACGCGGCCGCCCACCATCACCTCGGCCGTCTTGTCGAGGATGGTGTGATCGGGGCCCCAGAGGACCTGCGTCAGGCCGTTCACGTGAACACCGTCCGCGAGAAACGTCGAGCGGAGAGCGAGATCTGGAGATTCGGAGTCGAGAGGCGATGGCTCTGAGGGTGGGCCATACGGCTCAGACTATGACGAGCCCGTGACACTCGCCCAGAAAAAGTTCGCCGACCGGGCCCCGAGAACTCAGGCCGAAGCCCGATGTGCCGCGGCGCGACCGGGCATCAGCGGTAGATCGAGGTAGGTCCTGATCCCTGCTTCGGCCTCCACGACGTAGGGGATGGCGTTCACGCAGTGCATGGCCGTGGCGAGGATGCCCTCGTTGTGATCGAGGTCGGCGCTCTCGACGGACGGCGGGTGCATCCCGTGGAAGCTCGCCCGCAGCGGCGGGTCGGCATCGAACTCGACCTCGAACCGTTCACCCTCCGGGCCGAAGGTCCACGCCGGATCGAGGTTCTGCTCCCCCATCAGCCAGTTGACCCGGACGGTGACGAACGGCTCGCCGCCCACGAGTCCCTCCCACGTGAAGCGCTGGGCCGCCACGGTGCCGGCCTCGATCACGCCGACGGGGGTGTCGAGGTCGACGGTGGTGACCGCCAGGTCGTGGGTGGTGCGCTTGTCGGGATCGAGGGTGACGCCGAGAGCGTCGGCCACCATGTCGATCGACTGCCCGAAGCCGTCGCCGAGGATGGCCAACATCGAGCTGGTCCGGGCCTCCTCGGGCGTCTTGCCGAAGAGCATGACGTCTCGGACGATGAGCTCGGTGTCATAGGTGCGGATGTCGGAGAACTCCTCGGCCCGGACGTGGCGGATGTCGCGGCAGAAGGCCGACAGCAGCAACGGGATCTGCTCGGTGATGCCCCCGGGGTTGATGCCGCTGCCGTGCAGGGTGGCGTTGCCGGCGCGACACGCAGCCTCGACCGCGGCGACGTCATGGCTGTGGAACGGGTAGATCCACCCGACCGGGGTGACGATGTCGAGGCCCGACTCGAGGAGGCGGATCACCTCCGCGGTGCTCGGCAGCATCGGGCTGTAGACGACGCAGTCGGCGCCCAGGGCGAGTATGGCCTCGACGTCGTCGGTGGCGATGACGCCCACCGGGTCGATGCCGCAGATCTCCCCGACGTCGAGTCCGGCCTTGGCCGCGCTGTAGACGTACGCGCCGGCCAGCTCGAGGTCGGGATGGGCGATCACCCCCTCGATCGCCGCCCTCCCGACGTTGCCGGTGGCCCACTGGACGACTCGATACGTCATGGCTGCTCCCCCTGTTGCGGGCCGCCGCGAGCGGTGGCCCCCGATGTACGGTTCCGCCCGGATCGAACCCGGGGGGAAACCGATGATCCTCGACCTGTTCAAGGTGACCGACAAGGTAGCCATCGTCACCGGCGCGGGCCGAGGTGTCGGGGCCGGCATCGCCGTCGCGCTGGCCGAGGTCGGCGCCGACGTGGTGGTCGCCGCCCGCTCGGTCGACCAGCTCGAGACGACGGCAGAGGCCGTGCGGGCAACGGGTCGACGCGCCCTCGCCGTGCCCACCGACGTCACCGAGCGCGCCCAGCTCGAGCACCTGGTCGAGGCGACCGTGGCCGAGTTCGGCCGGATCGACATCGTGGTCAACAACGCCGGCGGCTGGCCGCCCCAGCCGCTGTTCCGCACGAGCGAGCGCGCCTTCGAGGACGCGTTCCGGTTCAACGTGACCTCCGCGTTCCTGATGACCAGGTTCGCGGTGCCCCAGATGATCGAGACGGCGGGCGGTGGCGTGATCATCAACATCTCGTCGCGGGCGGCGAGCATGGTGCAGCCCGGGTTCACGTCCTACGGCACGAGCAAGGCCGCCCTCTCCTTCATGACCCGGCAGATGGCGCCGGAGCTGGCCCCCAAGGTGCGAGTGAACGCCATCGAGCTCGGCGGCATCGAGACCGAGGCGCTGGCCTCGGTGCTCACCGACGAGTCGGTGCGCCGCCAACTCGAGGACAACACCCCGATGCGCCGCGTCGGCCAGGTGGAGGACATCGCGGCCTTCGCCGTCTACTTGGCGTCGCCGGCCTCGTCGTGGGTCACGGGCAAGGTCTTCGAGATCGACGGCGGTGTCGAGCACCCGGCGTTCACCGTCCCCTACGAGACGCTGTAGCGCGAGACGGTGGCCACGACTCCAGCGACCGAGGTGGAGGTGGAGGGGCGCACGGTGCGCATCTCCAACCCCGACCGCGTGTACTTCCCGGCCACCGGCGCCACCAAGCTCGACCTGGTGGAGTACTACCTGGCCGTCGGCCCGGGGATCGTCAACGCGCTCCGCGAGCGACCCTGCATGCTGCATCGCTTCCCGAAGGGCATCGAGGGCAAGAAGGTGCACCAGAAGCGGGTCCCCGCCGGTGCCCCGCCGTGGCTCGAGACGGTGCGGCTCCACTTCCCCCGCTACGACCAGTACGCCGACGAGCTGTGCGTCACCGAGCTCGCCCAGGTGATCTGGGCGGTGCAGATGTCGACGGTCGAGTTCCATCCGTGGAACTCACGGCGCGGCCACGTCGAGCAGCCCGACGAGTGGCGCATCGACCTCGACCCGATGCCCAGGTGCCCGCCTGACACCGTTCGGCGGGTCGCCCACGTCGTCCACGCGGTGCTCGACGAGCTGGGCGCGGTGGGCTGGCCGAAGACGTCCGGTGGGAGCGGGCTCCACATCTACGTGCGGATCGACCCGGCCCACGGCTTCAAGGACGTGCGCCGGGCCGCGCTGGCCTTCGCCCGAGAGGTCGAGCGCCGCGCCCCCGACCTCGTCACGACGACGTGGTGGCGGAAGGACCGGGACCCGGCGGCGTTGTTCGTCGACTACAACCAGAACGCCCGCGACCACACGATCGCCGCCGCGTACTCGGTGCGGGGTGTGCCCGAAGCGGTCGTGTCGACGCCGATCACCTGGGACGAGATCGATGACGTCGAGTCCCGGGACCTCACCATCGCCACCGTGCCGGCGCGCTTCGCGCAGCTGGGCGACCTCCACGCCGGCATCGACGATGCGGTGTTCGCCATCGACGAGTTGCTCGACTGGGCCGCCCGAGACGAGCGAGACGGCGCCACCGACGTGGGGCCACCCGCCGACGACGAGGGCGACTGAGCCGCGGCGGTCAGGGGGGCGGGCGGTCGGCCTCGGGCCAGAACAGGTTGACGTCGACGTCGCGCGTGCCGCGCGGCTCCTCGATATGGAAGGCGAGTTGGCTTGGATGTCACACCACCTCCGTAGGGTGTCGACCATGACCTCCGGCGGAACCATCGACATCCCGAGCCCGATCGAGGCGGCCGACATCCAGGCCAGGGCCGACGAGCTCCTGCGCCAACTCACGGGCAACCCCACCGCGGCGCTGCGCCCCTCGCAGCTCGAGGCCATCACCACGTTGGCCAGCGATCGACGACGCGTGCTGCTCGTCCAGCGCACCGGGTGGGGCAAGAGCGCCGTCTACTTCATCACCACCCGCCTGCTGCGCGACGCGGGCGCGGGCCCGACGCTGCTGGTGTCCCCGTTGCTGGCGCTGATGCGCAACCAGATCGAGGCCGCGGCCCGCATGGGGCTGCGGGCGGCCACGCTCAACTCGTCGAACACCGACGAGTGGGCCGAGGTGCGGGCCGCCATCGACGCCGACGAGATCGACGTGCTGCTCGTGTCGCCCGAGCGGTTCGCCAACGCCGGCTTCCGGGCCGAGGTGCTGCCGGTGGTCAGCCCCCGCAGCGGCCTGCTGGTGGTCGACGAGGCGCACTGCATCAGCGACTGGGGCCACGACTTCCGCCCCGACTACCGGCGCATCGTCCGGATCCTCGAACTGCTCCCGAGTGGGGTGCCGGTGCTCTGTTGCACGGCCACCGCCAACGATCGGGTGGTCGCCGACATCGAGCACCAGCTCGGCGACGACCTCGTCGTGCTCCGCGGCCCCCTCGCCCGCGCCGGGCTGTCGCTGCACGTGATCGACCTCCCGGCGCAGGCCCAGCGCCTGGCCTGGCTGTCCGACACCATCCCCACGCTCGTCGGCACCGGCATCGTCTACTGCCTCACCGTGCGCGACACGGCCGCGGTCACCTCGTGGCTGCGGGCCAACGGCATCGACGCCGTCGCCTACTCCGGGGGCGACGACGACAGCCATCGCCAACAGGTCGAGCAGCGCCTCCTGGCCAACGAGGTCAAGGTCGTCGTGGCCACCTCGGCCCTCGGCATGGGATTCGACAAGCCCGACCTCGCCTTCGTCATCCACTACCAGGCCCCGGGCTCGTCGATCGCCTACTACCAGCAGGTGGGTCGGGCCGGGCGGGGGCTCGACGAGTCCGTCGGCGTGCTGCTGCGCGGTGCCGAGGACGTCGACATCCAGGACTGGTTCATCAACATGGCCTTCCCGCCGCCCGATGTCACCGACCGGGTGCTCGAGTGCCTGGCCGACGACGGCGGCTACGTGGGGCTGGCCGCGCTCGAGAAGCGGGTCAACCTCGGGCGCAGTCGCCTGCAGGTGCTGCTGAAGGTGCTCGAGGTCGAGGGCGCGGTCAGCGCCCAGGGGCAGAAGTACAAGCGCACCGACGAGTCCTGGCACTACGACCAGCACCGCATCAGCGCCGTCACCGCCCAACGCCGGGCCGAGCAGCAGCAGATGCGGGACTACGCCGCCACCGAGGGCTGCCGCATGGCCTTCCTGCAGCGCCTGCTCGACGACCCCGACCCGACCCCGTGCGGCACCTGCGACCGTTGCACCGGGGCCGACCTGGGCGGCGTCGACCCGGCCCGCGTGGCCGCGGCCCGAGTGCACCTGCGCGACGCGCCGCTGCTCATCGCCCCGCGCAAGCAGTGGCCGTTCCCGGTCGACGGCTCGAGCAAGATCCCCGCCGATGCCCAGCTCGAGGAAGGTCGCTCGCTGTGCCGGTGGGGCGACGGTGGCTGGAGCGACCTCGTCCGATCGTCCGACCACGAGGGCCACCCGGTCGACGACGAGCTCATCGACGCGGCGGCGGCCTTCGTGTCGAGCTGGTCGCCCACCCCAGCTCCGACGTGGGTCACCTGGGTGCCGTCGGCTCGCCGTCCCGATCTGGTGGCCGACCTGGCCCAGCGCCTGGCCCAGCGCCTCGGCCTGCCGGTCGTCCCTGCGGTCACCAAGGTGCGCGTCAACCGTCCCCAGCGCGACATGTCCAACAGCGCCCAGCAGGTGAACAACCTCGGGGCGGCCTTCGAGATCTCGTCCGCCGTGGTCGACGAGCCGGTGCTCCTCGTCGACGACACGGTGTCGTCGCGGTGGACCCTCACCATGGTCGGCTCGCAGCTGCGCCAGGCCGGGTGTCCAGCCGTGCACCCCTTCGCCCTCGCCGACACCGGCGGCGGGTGAGCCGAGGTGGGTCCGGTGAGCCTGGTGAGCGGGGTGGGTCAGGTCCAGACGTTGGCGAGCGAGGCCACCGACTCTGCCGGCATGGCCGACGAGAACAGGTAGCCCTGGGCCCGGTCGCAACCCATCTGCACCAGCTGGTCGAGCTGGTCCTCGTTCTCGACGCCGACGGCCACCACGGTGAGCCCGAGGGCCTGGGCCAGCTCGGTCGACGAGCGCACGATGGCCCCGTCGACGTGGTTGACGCCGAGCCCGGCGATCAGGCTGCGGTCGATCTTCACGAAGTCCATCGGGAACCGTCGCAGCCAGCCGAGGGAGGTGGAGCCGCTGCCGAACTCGTCGACCCCCAGCTTCACCCCGCGGTCCCGCAGCGCCCGCATGCCGACCGTGCTCACGTCGATCCGATCGGCCAGGGTGCGCTCGCTGATCTCCAGCCACAGCGCCGACGGCTCGAGCCCGGTCTCCTCCAGGACCTCGCCGACGGCCAGCGCGAACTGGGGATCGGCGAGCTGACGAGGCGAGATGTTGACCGACAGCTCCAGTGAGCCGGCGGCCTTGCCGTGCTCCCGCGCCTCGGCGATCTGGCGGCAGGCCGTGAACAGCACCGAGCGCCCGAGCCGGTAGATGAGCCCGGTCGACTCGGCCGACTCCACCACCGCTCCGGGGGAGAGGAGCTCGCCCCGCTCGCCGCGAACCCGCAGCAGGGCCTCGACGGCCACCATGCTCGTGTCGTGCAGCCGGAAGATCGGCTGGTAGTGCATCTCGACGCCATCTCGGTCGAGCGCCTTGCGCAGGTGCCGGTCGATGCTCAGTCGCCGCCGCTCGTTGCGGGCCGCGGCGCCGTCGTGCAACTCGGTGCGGTTCCCACCGGAGCGCTTGGCCCGCTGCAGCGCCCGATCGGCGTCACCCAACAGGTCGTCCCGCGGGTCGCCGACGGTGTGGACCACGGCGCCGATGCTGGCCGTGACCTCGACTCGGGCACCCTGGGCCTTGATCCGCTTGGCCACGACGTCACGGAGCCGCGTGGCCATGGCCACCGCCGGCGCGGTGCGGCCCATGTCGGGCAGCAGCACGGCGAACTCATCGCTGCGGAGCCGGGCGACCATGCCGTCATCGCCGACGGCCTCGACCAGTCGTTGGGCGATCTCGATGAGCACGGCGTCGGTGACCTGTCGACCGAACGCCTCGTTCACGGCCCGGAAGCGATCGATGTCGACCAGCAGGAACGTGAGGTCCCGGTCCTCGCCCTCGCCCTGCAGCACGGCCTCGGCCCGGTCCAGGAGCCGCATGCGATTGGGCAGTCCGGTGAGGTCGTCGGTGTAGACCGACGACGAGACCGCGGCCCGGGCCTCGATCTCACCGGTGACGTCGCGGGCGTTGAGGACGAAGCCCCCGATGGCCGGGTTGTCGCGCAGGTCGGTGACCATGGCCTCGACGTAGCGCCAGTCGCCCGCGGCGTCGCGCAGGCGCAGGCCGGTGGCCCGCACGTCGCCATCGTCCTGGCGCAACAGCAGCTCGAAGAGATCAGCCGGTCGATCGTCGGGGTGGACGAGCTCGAGCAGGCTCGGCTCCTGTCCCTCGCCGGTGCCGACGCCCGCACCCAGCAGGTCGGAGGCCGCGGGACTGGCGAAGGCGATGGTGCCCTGCACGTCGACGATGAGCACGAGGTCGCTGACGTGCTGCATCAGGGCGTCGAGCAGCTGGGTGGCCGCCTCCTCGGGATCGTCCCCGGCAACCGGCGTGACCTTGGTCGGCAGTGGCGCGTGCCCGATCATCGTCAGGGTGTCGATCTCGTTGAACGAGTCGCGGTGCACCACCAGGCTGACGTCCATCACCTCGGGGTGGCCGTCGCGGTCCAGGATCGCCAGGCGTCCGCGCCAGGTGCCGCGCTGCATCAGCACCGGCATGGCCCGCACGAGGAAGTGGGCCTGCGACCACTCGTCGATCATCCGCAGCGGCGTGCGGTCGCCAAGCTGGTCGCCGGCGTCGTCCCCAGGCTGGTCGAGGGGCATCCGGGCGTCGAACGAGTCGTTCATCCAGATGGCCCGCCCGCTCGGCCAGCGGAACACCGCGACCGGGTCGTCGGAGAGCCCCAACGCATCGAGCAGGACCTTGCCGGCCTCGGCATCCTCATCGGGGCGGGCCTCGTCCACCGTGAGCAGACGTCGGGGCAGCAGGCCGTTGGGAATCGCCCGGGGCACCGACGGTTGGGCGCCCTCGGAGAGGTCGTCCTCGACCTCGGCGATGTCGGCGAAGCCACCGAGCCCTTCCATGCGGTCGATCCCCCTGGTGTCGTCGATGCTGGCGATGGTGCCGATGGTGCCGGGAACCCCGGACCTGGCCGACCTGGCCGACCTGGCCGACCTGGCGGGCAGGGCGGTCCCGGCGGTGCTGCTCGTGGTGCGATCGGTGCCGTGGGCCCCGGCCCGAGGGAGCACGCCCTGGCCGACGAACCGTCGAGCCCGACGCAGCAGCTCCGCTTCGGCCTCCAGGTCCCGCTTGGTCGCGCCGACCTGATGGTCGGCCGCCTCCTCGTGATGGACTGAACTCATGACGCTGCTCGCTTCGCCCGACGTCGGTGCACTCGACGGAAAACCCTCGACACCCGCACCCTCACCGGATCAATCGGCAGGAACACAAGGAAAGCTGAGCGACTCGTAGGCGAACCGGCCTATTTCTCGCGGGCCCTGAACCGCCGGTCAATCGTCGCCGGTCGGTCGGGTGCGAGCTGGTCGGTGGTTCAGTAGCCGACGAGGTCGAGGCAGGCCGCCGCGATGTCGCCGACCTGGGGCAGGATCGCCTGCTCGAGGGTGGGCTCGTAGGCCACGTGGGTGTCGAGGGCAGCAAGGCGCGACACCGGCGCATCCAGGTCCTCGAAGCAGTGCTCGCCGGCCCAGGCCGCGACCTCGGCACCGAATCCGCCGGTGAGCACGTCCTCGTGCACCACCAGGAGACGGTGGGTCGTGGCCAGCGACCGGGCGACGATCTCGTGGTCCCAGGGGGAGATCGTGCGGAGGTCGATGACCTCGACCTCGATCCCCTCGGTGGCCGAGAGCTGCTCGGCCGCCTGCCGGGACTTCTCGACCGTGGCCCCCCAGGTGACGATGGTGAGATCGTCGCCCTCGCGACGCACCGCCCCCTCACCGAACGCTATGACGTGGTCGGGTCCGGGATAGGGGTCGACGGTGTAGGGCTGGCGCAGCAGGTGCTTGTGCTCCAGGAAGAGCACCGGGTCCTCGCACTGGAAGGCGTAGCGCAGCAGCCCGGCGGCATCGGCGGCCCGCGACGGGAACGCGATCAGCAGGCCGGGCACGTGGGCGAAGATGCTCTCTCCGCTCTGGCTGTGCCAGATCGATCCGCCGGTGAGGTAGCCGCCGATCGGCACCCGGATGACCATCGGGCAGGTGAAGCTGCCGTTCGAGCGCCAGCGGATCGTGGCCGCCTCGCTCTTGATCTGGGTCATCGCCGGCCAGATGTAGTCGAAGAACTGGATCTCGGGGCAGGGCCGCAGGCCCCGCAGCCCGTGGCCGACGGCACGGCCGATGATGTTGGCCTCCGACAGCGGGGTGTTGAAGCACCGGGCCTGGCCGAAGTCGCGCTGGAGCCCGTGGGTCGTGCCGAACACCCCGCCCTTGCCCTCGAGCTCGGCCAGCAACGCCTCCCGGGCGTCGGCCACGTCCTCGCCGAACACCCGGATGCGGTCGTCGAGCGCCATCTGCTCGTGCAGCGTGCGTCGGATGGCCTCCCCCATGGCGACCGGCTCGCCCCGATCGCCCGGATCATCGCCCGAGGCGCCGAGGTCGCCGGACGGCCCGGTCGAGGAGACCACCGGCAGCACCGTCACCTGATCGGTGACCGTGGCCGGGTCGGGGCGGCGAGCGGCGAGGGCCTCGGCACTGGCCTTGGCCACCACCTCGATGGCCGCGGCCCGGATGGCCGCCGCCTCCTGCAGGTTCAGCACGCCCTGGTCGACGAGGGCTGCCTCGAGCCGGTCGATCGGATCGTGCGCCGCCTCGACGGCCAGCTCGTCGGTCGACCGGTAGGACGTCTGAGTGTCGGCCGCCGAGTGCGAGTAGGGGCGGATGACGTCAGCGTGCAGCAGGGCCGGTCCGACCCCGGCCCGCACCCGCTCGACCATGGAGCGCACCGTTCGCCGCACCGCGAAGTAGTCGGTGCCGTCGACCCGCGCCCGCTCGAGCCCGCGGAAGCCGCGCACCAGCTCGATCACCGGCGCCGGGTGCTGATCGGCGGCCGGCACCGAGATCGCGTAGCCGTTGTCGGCCACCACGTAGAGCACGGGCAGGTGCAGCGTGCAGGCGGTGTTGAGGCTCTCCCAGAACTCTCCTTCGCTCACCGCGCCCTCACCGAGGCTGACGTACGTGAGCTCGTCGCCGTGCGCCCGGCACCCGTCGGGCAGCTCGGGGAGGCGCCCGATGTAGCGACCGGCCTCGGCGCACCCGACCGCGGGGATGCACTGGCTGCCGGTCGGGCTCGACTGGGTGACGATGTTGCGCACGGCACTCCCCCAGTGCGACGGCATCTGGCGGCCCGCCGAGCTGGGGTCGTCGGCCGACCCGACCGCCTGCAGCAGCACATCGGTCGGCGTGACGCCGAGGCCGAGGCACAGCGCCTGGTCGCGGTAGTAGGGGAAGAACCAGTCGTAGGCGGGCCGCAGGCTGCGGGCGATGCCCAGGCCCAGGGCCTCGTGACCAGCCCCGGAGATCTGGAAGAAGACCCGACTCTGCTTCTGCATGCGGATCTCGCCGTCATCGATCGCCCGTGACACGCAGGCCATCGAGAAGTCGGCGAGCAGCTCGTCGGCCGGGAACTCCGGCGTCGAGGCCCGCTCGGACGTGGCGGCCGCGCTCATCGATCCACCTCGTCGGCCCATGCCCGCGTCTGCAGCGTCGTGCGCACCGCGGCCAGGAAACCGGCGGCGTAGGCACCGTCGACGGCGCGGTGGTCGAAGCTCAACGACAGGTTGCCGACCGGGTGGACGGCCACTGCCCACTCGCCATCGGGGCCGGCGCAGGCCACCGGCTTCGGCCCGACGCCGTCGGTGGACAAGATGGCCACCTGCGGCTGGTTGATGATCGGCGCCGTCACCACGGTGCCGTAGGCGCCGACGTTGGTAAGGGTGAAGGTGGCTCCGCTCAGCTCGTCGATGGTCAACCGGGAGGCGCGGGCCCGCTCCGCCACATCGGCGAAGGCCTCGGCCAGCGCCGGGAGCCGCCGGTCGGCCGCACTGCGGATGACCGGCACCACCAACGCCTCGCCCCCGACGTCGACGGCCAGGCCGAGGTGGACCTCGGGGTGCACGATCAGGCAGTCGTCCCCGACCGAGGCGTTGAGGTGGGGGAACTGGCGCAGCCCGTCGAGCACCGCCCGGGCCACGAACGGCAGGTAGGAGAGGCCCGAGCCCGCCCGCACGCGGTCGATCGCCGCGTAGTCGACCTCCACCGCCACCAGGGCGTGGGCCGAGGTCGCCCGCGACCGCACCATGTGCTCGGCCGTGGCCCGCCGGGAGCGGCTGAACGCCACGACGGTGTCGCCAGCCCCGGGCACCGGCACAGCAGCCCCGGGCACCGGCACAGCAGCCTCGGGCACCGGCACAGCAGCCCCGGGCACCGGCACAGCGGCCCCGGGCAGCGGTGCTGGTCGACCGGGCGCCGAGGTCGGGTTGGCCGCCACGGCCAGCACGTCGGCCCGGGTGATGCGCCCGTCGCGCCCGCTCCCGTGGATGGTGGCCGCGTCGATCGCGTGCTCATCGAGCAGGCGGCGCACGACCGGGGTCAGGAAGGTCGACCCACCGGCCCCGGCGGGCGGCTCCGATCGCCTCGTCACGCTTGGGGTCGACCGAACACGGGCGGACCGCACCGCGTCGGGGCCCGGCGCCGTGACCTCGGGATCGGGCTCGGTGGGGAGGTCGGTGATCGGCTCGTCGAGGTCGGCGCCGATCAGGGCGACGGTGGCGCCGATCGGCACGGTGTCGCCCTCGGCCGCGAGGATCTGGCGGACGAAGCCACCGAAGGCCGAGGGCACCTCGGCGTCGACCTTGTCGGTGGACACCTCGAACAGGGGCTCGTCCTGGCCGATCGGCTCCCCCTCGACCTTGAACCAGCGCAGGATCGTGCCTTCGACGACGGTCTCGCCCAACTGCGGCATGGTGACCCGGTCCATCGGCGCCTCCGGAGGTGTCTGTTGGCGACAGCTTGCACCCGTGGCGATCCGGCTGCATCGACCCGGTTGCGGCGCAGGCCGCCGGTGGCGACTACGGCCGGGCGCACGGGTGCGCGGCGAAGAAGGTGGTGATCGCCGCGTCGAACTCGCGGGGCGCCTCGAGGTTGGCGACGTGGCCGGCGTCGGGCAGCACCACCAGCTCGGCGTCGGGGAACACCCCCTGCAGCAGGGCGGCACTGGCGATCGGGATGACCTCGTCGCTGTCGCCCCAGATCAGCAGCACGGGGGCGGTGACCGACTCGATCTCGCCGGTGAGGTCGTGTTCGGCGACGGCGATGGCGGCCCGGGCCCACGCGTCGGGATCGGCGCTCTCGGACTCGCGCAGGTTGTTGCGCATGATCTCGGGATGCTCGGCGATGGTCTTCGCGCTCCATCCCGGCGACGACTCCGGCAGCACACCCCGCGAGTCGCGGAACCCCTTGGCCCGGGTGTCATCGGCCGCTCGGCGAAGGAACTCGGCCCGCTTCGAGCGCATGCCGAGGCCCGTGTCGCACAGGACCATCGTGTCGACGAGGCCAGGGTGGCCCACGGCGAGCGCCTGCGCGACGAGCCCACCCATCGACAGCCCGACAACGTGCGCGTGCTCGATGCCGAGCTGCGCGCACACGGCCGCCGCATCGTCGGCGAACAGCCGGGTGCTGTAGGCGCCGCGGGTCAGCTCGGATCGCCCGTGGCCCCGGTGCTCGATGACCACGCAGCGGAACCGGTCCGAGAGCGAGTCGAGCTGCGGCTCCCAGTCCCGCCAGCAGCCGCCGAGGCCGTGCAGGAACACGATCGGGTGGCCCTCGCCCTCGTCCATGACGTTGAGACGCACACCGTTGACTTCTCGCAGCATCGGGTCTCCTCAGGCCCGCAGCGCGGGGAGCAGTTCATCGCGGGTCAGCACGGCGGACAGTCTGGCCGCGGCCGGGTCGGCACCGAATGTGGCACCGGTGATGACAAATCGTTCGAGGCCGAGATCGGCCAACTCGTCGAGGCGGGCCAGGCAGACGTCGGGCTCGCCGACGATGCCGAAGCGCGACACGAACTCATCGTCGAGCACGCTGGTGTGGTCGGCCTGGTTGACGAGGTGCTGGTTGCTGTCGTAGCGACGGCCGACCTCGGCCACCAGCTCCCGATCGTGCTCGGACAGCCCCGCTCCGGTGGAGCCGGGCATGGCCGAGAAGTGGGCGAAGGCCGCCAGTCCCCCGCGGATCAGTTCGGACCCGACGGCGAGGTCAGGGTGGCACCCGATGCTGACGTACGCGCCGAACGACACGTCGCCCTCGGCCCGACCGGCCTCGCGCATGGCGGTGCGAGCCAGGTCGATGGCCCAGGCCACCCGCTCGGGATCGGCGCCGATGGCGAAGGTGATGCGCTCGACGGTGCGGGCCGCGAAGGCGATGACCTTGGGGCCCGACGCGGCGATGTCGATGGGCACCGGCGGCTGGGTGGCTCGATCGAGCCAGCGAAGGCGACTCGGGCGACCCCGCTGATCGACGGTGCCGCCGTTGAGGTAGGTGTGCAGCTGCTCGATGGCCGGGAAGAAGTCGGCGATCGGCATGGGCTGGCGGCCGAGGTGGAACAACGCCGTGTCGCCTCGGCCGATGCCGAGGATCGCCCGTCCACCCGACTCCTCCTGCACGGTGGCGACGGTGGTGGCCAGCACTGCTGGGTGGCGGGTGGCCGGGTTGGTCACACCGGTCATGAACTGCAGCCGCTCGGTGGCCTGGGCGGCGAGGGCCATGGCGATGAACGGATCGCCGATGAGGTTCTGCGAGTCGGTGAGCGAGATGCCGTCCCACCCCGCTGCCTCGGCCCGCTCGGCCATCTGGCGCACCCGCCCCGTCTCCGGCACGCCCTGCTTGAACACCTCCAGCTGGCGTCTTGACATCGGGTCCCCCTTGACATCCGCGGTGCTGGCTCCAAGAATCGAACCTTGTTCAACTTAAACGTTGTTCAAATTGGTCGTCAACCCTCCAGGCAGGTGCACCCATGACCGTCATCGACGGACCGATCTACTCGGCCGACTCGCACATCACCGAGCCGCCCGACACCTACACCGACCGCATCGCTCCGGCGTTCCGCGACCGGGCCCCCTACATGCACCACGACGACAAGGCCGGCGACCTGTTCATCATCCCGGGCATGTCGAAGCAGGTGCCCATGGGCCTGGTGGCCGCGGCCGGCAAGCCGGCCGAGGAGATCACCGTGCTCGGCGTCGACTTCGCCGACCTGCACCGCGGCGGATGGGACCCCGATGCCCGCCTCCCCGAGCAGGACCGCGACGGCGTGTCCGGCGAGATCATCTACCCGACCGTCGGCATGGTGCTGTGCAACCACAAGGACCTCGACTACAAGCACGCCTGCATGGACGCCTACAACCTCTGGATCGCCGAGTACGCCGGGGCGCACCCCGACCGGCTGTTCGGCATCGGCCAGACCGCGATGCGCACCCCCGAGGAGGGCATCGCCGACCTCGAGAGCATCCGCGAGCTCGGCCTCAAGGGGGTCATGATGCCGGGCGTCCCGGGCGTGGAGGACTACGACTCCCCCATCTACGACGACTTCTACGAAGCCGCCGTCGACCTCGGGCTGCCGCTGTCGTTCCACATCCTCACCGGACCCTCCGGCGAGGTGCGGGGCCCGAAGATCAACGGCTTCCTCACCATCGTCCGCAGCTGCCAGGACGTCATGGGCACGATGGTCTTCGGCGCTGTGTTCGAGCGGCACCCGAACCTGAAGGTCGTGTGCGCCGAGGCCGACGCCGGCTGGGTACCGCACTACAGCTACCGCATGGACCACGCCTACGAGCGCCACCGCAACTGGATGCCCCACGGCGAGCTGTCGAAGATGCCGAGCGAGTACTTCAACGAGAACATCTACGTCACGTTCCAGGACGACTGGGTGGCGTTCAAGGTCGCCCACCTCATGAACGTCGACCGACTGATGTGGGCCAACGACTTCCCCCACTCGGACTCCACCTGGCCGTGGTCGCAGGACATGCTGGCCGAGCACACCGCCCACCTCGGCGAGCGCGACAAGCAGCGCATCCTGCACGACAACGTGGCCGAGCTCTACGGCCTCGACCAGCCGGCCGATGCCCGGGCCGTCGGCGATGTTTGACCTCGTCGTCCGGGGCGGCACGGTCGTCGACGGCACCGGGGCCGCGGGCATCGCGGCCGATGTCGCCATCCAGGACGGCCGGGTCGTCGCCATCGAGCAGGGCGACGCGCTGTCCACCGCCGACACGCGGGCCACGATCGACGCCACCGACCGCGTGGTCGC
>Ga0302299_10001095_pt1 | contig 16065 bp, 14 predicted proteins | sample III_Fen_N3_4_FD_198795 | JGI IMG/M metagenome (GOLD analysis project Ga0302299, IMG submission 198795) | Peat permafrost microbial communities from Stordalen Mire near Abisko, Sweden - III_Fen_N3_4 | ecosystem: Environmental > Terrestrial > Soil > Wetlands > Permafrost | place: Sweden: Abisko... | reverse complement strand
GCGCAACTCGTGGAGGCGGGCCACGTAGGCATCGTCGGCGAGGCGTCCGGCGGCGTGCTCGAGGGCAAGTTCGCGGAGCTGCCGCTCGATCCGTGCCTTGTCGATTGCGACGGGGCGCGTTGCGCGCTCGACATGCGGCTTGTCGTGTCGCAGGCCGGGATCATCGAGCTGGAGGGCCGCGCGCGGGACGGGCGGCCGTGGCCCAAGGCATGGGACGTGCGTGGCGAGGACCCCGATGCGATCCGGGCCCGCGCCCCCTGGCTCCGCCTCCCCTCATCCGCCGCCATCCGCGCGTCCCGGGCCCATGCGGTAGCGATCATCGAGCAGTGGCTCGGCGAGCCTGGAGCGCTGAAGGGCCGACGAGGCGTCGTCAGCGTCCAGCCGCCCGCGGCCGCTGCGACGATCGCCGCGTTCGAGACCGCGCAGGGTTTCCGACTCCCGTCGGCCTATCGGGAGCTGCTCCAGGTCGCCGATGGCGTCGAGATCGGCCGTCACGTTGTCATGGGCACCTCGGACGCCTACCGGCTTGACATCCCGGGTCCCGACCAGCTCGTCATCGCACCACCCGACGAGACGGGTGCGCTCGTCCTCGCGCCGTCGGGCGAGGTCCTCTGGGTCGACATTGATGACCCCGCGAGCGATGGACGGAGGCTTGCCGCCGACCTGAGGGCTTGGCTTCGCTAGCCGTGTGCGGCACGCGCCGACAGGGCCGCTGTCCCTACTCGTCCTCCCCGCCCTGGGTCTCGGGCTCCGGCAGCCGCGGCGCCAGGATCCACACCGACTGCGCCGTCGTCTCCGCGCCGACCTTCGACCGGGCGTTTGCTAGTCAGATCTGGGTGTCCTCGTCCGTCGCCGTCGGCTGCGGTGACGTGGCACCCGGAGCGACGGCCCCGGCCTCGGCGTCGGACGTCGCGTCGTGAGGCCTGAGTCGGGCGATCGTAGCGGCCCGGTGCTTCGTGATCTCGGCGATGAAGGCCGCGAAGACCCCGAGGCCGACCAGGATGTAGAGCACCGTGAACAGCTTCGCGGCGTCGGTCGTGGGGTGGAGGTCGCCGAACCCGACGGTCGCCAGGGTCACGACGGAGAAGTACAGGGCGTCGACCGGCGTCCAGCCCTCGAGCCAGGCGTAGACGAGCGTGCCCAGCAGGATCTGCGCGATCACCCACACGACGATGATCTTGCCCTCGGGATCCCGGAGCATCGCCCGCAGCGCGATGAACATCAGGCTTGCGACCTCCTGCGGGCGAGGACCTCGGTGAACCCGAGGACGACGAAGGCGATTGCGACGCCGACGACGGTCTCAGCGAGGCGGTCCATGCCCGACTCGGCGGCGTCCGCCCCCAGGATCCGCTGGCTGTACACGACGACCGCGGTGACGAACATGGCGAACAGCGCGTAGTTGACCTCCCGGACGGCCATCATGAGGAACGCCGACGCGAGGAACAAGAGGACCAGCGCGGGGGTGTTCTCCCCGATCACGCTGGCCAGCGCGACCGCGGCGATGACGCCGACCCCGGTTCCCAGCGATCGCTGCACGCCGACCACGAGGGCGTTCCGCGTCGGCGGGCGCATCACGAGCAGCGAGCTGATCGCCAGCCACGCCGGATGGCCCGGGAAGAACGTGAAACCGAGGAAGACGGCGACCGCGAGACCGACGCCGCGCAGGATGGCGAACTGCCCGATGGGGCTCGCGAGGAGGGCCCGGAGGGTCGGGGGCTCGGCGACTGCCTCCGCCTCGACATCGTCGGCCCCGGTCCCTTCGGCAGCCCCCTTGCGGGCACGGGCCAGCGCCACGCCCGCGCCGATGGCGCCGCCGATCGCGAATGCCGCGGCGTACGCGAGCGCCCCGACGCCCGTGTGGTAGAGGGTCAGCGCGAGGATGATCCAGAGGGTGGCGATCAGGCCGCGAGTTCCGGCCTTCCGGCTGCGGCCACCGTGCAGAGTGGCGACTGTGCCCACGACGCCTACGAGGAGCGCGGCCGGGACGGCCTGACCGCCGATCGAGACCGCGATGTACGTCAGGACGGCCCCGCCGATGACGAGTGGCAGGAGCGCCGTCGCCCACGAGCGACCGGCTGGGGGAGGGTCGGTCGCCAGCACGACGAGCGCGCCGATCGCCGCCGCCATCGCGACAGGCCCGACGAGTGCGTTGGCCGCCCCGAATACGGCCAGGACGACGAGGCCGAGCACGCCCGCCCGGAGGTCGAGGCGCTCGCGGTCGACCGTCACCAGTTGCTGCGCGAACGAAGTCATCGTGGCATCGTAGCCGGTGGGTTTCAGAGTGACCGCGCTCACACGCTGGGTGTTCGGCGTGGTCCTGGTCTCGGTCGACAACGGCGCTCGCTGATGGCACCCCCCCCAGAGTTGTCAGTCCCGGCCGGCCCCGTTGACCTCGACATCTGCCTCGTCGCCAGCCGCCAGATGCGAGGCGGCCATCATCGCCTTGCTCACGCTGAGCGCGAGCCGCCCGCTGCTGGCTGACATGACGTTCGAGGCGAACTCGGCACCTCCGAGGGATCCCCGAACGCGTTGCTGCGTGAAACCGCCGAGGACCGGGACGTGCTCAGCGGGGATGTCGACGACCGCGAGGACACTTTCCTTGCCTGGGTCCCAGTGCAGGATCGTGCCGGCAAATCGGATGGCATCCACATTGCCGAGTCAGCCGCGGCCGCCCGTCCACGTGAATAGGACTCGTCGAGTCGGTGAGGCGGTCCACATAGGGCGCGCCGCCGAGGCCAGAGGACGGCGGGAGTCCGGAGCGCTCGAGGTAGCCGAGGTCCGACAGCCGGCGGACGCGGATCTGGCCGTAGTGACCGAGCGGCCGCCCAACGCCTCGGTCTGCCGCACTCGGGCGATGCCCGCCTCAGCGCCCCGGCGACCTCCGTGATCGGTAGTCGATGAGCAGCCCGAGCAGCGCGAGCTGGCCGAAGGTCTGCGCCATCGCGCCGAACTGGGCAACGTAGAAGCTCAGCAGGCCGCCAGCCACGAGGTTCGCGAGCACTGCACCGATGGCGATCGAGATGGCAGCGCCGTCGCGGCGCACCACGAGCAGCGCAAGCGCCAAGCCGCTCGCAGCCCCGACGCCCACAGCGAGGACCAGGGTGAGGATCGGCCAGAGCGGCTCTCTCGGGAACTGGACGGGCCCGGTGGTCTCTGGCAGGAGCGCGGGAATGTTGGCCCCGAGGATGACGACGAGAACGAGTGCCGCCACGGTGGCGGTGATCACGCCGCCGGCAAGGCCCAGCATGATGAGCGCACGCTCGAGGCGGAGCGGCAGCAGCCGGTGGGCCAGCGCCCCGGCGCGGCCACTCTCGATCCAGCCCGGCGTGACGAGCCGAGCCTCGAGCTCGGGCGAGGCGAGGAGCTCGGCCTGGCGCCTCGCCAGGGCCGCATCGGCCGGGTTGTCGCCGCCGGCCACGCGCTCGAGCAGCGCCGCGACCCGGTCGCGCTGTGCGGCGGTGAGGTCGCCGTCGATGCCGGCCCGGAGAGCCTCGACCGCGGCCTGGAGCGCGTCGCGATCCGAGCCCAGACCGTGCCGGCCCCGCCGCACCACGACCCAGGCCGCCACGAGGAGCAGCAGCGCCCCGTAGATCAGCGGCGCCGCCGGGGCGAAGAAGTAGTTGTTCGTCTCGGTGAGGAACTTGCCGATCTCGTCGATGAACAGCCCGACGCCGACCCCGCCCGCGATCGCGGACACCATCAGCATCCGCCGGCCAACGAGCACGAGGGGCAGCGTGGACGCGATGACGAGGAGCAGCCCGCCCCACAGCACGTGCGCGATGTGCAGCCCGCCGCCGCCCACCTTCGGGTAGCCGGTGAGGTCCAGGAACCAGCGGGTCCCGGCGACGCTCACGGCGAACGCGGCGATCGCGAGGAACAGGTAGCGCTCCGCGCCGTCGCGCCGGGAGCCCAGGAGCGGGCGGCGCCTCGCCATTGTCACGACCCCAGCCGACGCCGGTGTTCGCCGGCCCTACCGGTGGAACGCCCTGCGCACGCCGGGGCTCAGGAAGTACAGGAGGATGAGCGCGCTGCCGGCGAGCGACCCGATCGCGGCCGAGCCCATGCCCGACACCCCGTGCTGGGCCAGCGTGACCACGCCGACGGCGACGTTGATCCCCTGGAGCAGCACGGCCAGGAACCACGCGAAGCCCTTGAGGGTCCACAGGCTCCACGCCACGACGAGCTGCACGACCCCCACCACGACCGCGGCGATGCCGATCGCGGACGCGTTGGCCACGCTGCCGACGTCGAGGCCCTGGACCTTGAAGACGCCCGCACCGAGCAGGCCCACGGCGATGGACCCGAGCCCGATCAGGAAGATCAAGAGCGCCGCGATCGTGATCCCCAAGGGTCGACCCGCGCGCATTGCCTTGGCGTCCATGTGCAACCTCCACTCCAGTCCGTGTGGCGCGCCGCGGTGATTCCGCGGACCGTCGCCGTGTCTATCCGCCGTCGATCAGCGGCTGGCCCGCCGACGCCGTTGGAGCGCGACCGCCGCGGTCAGGCTCCCGAGGGCGGCGAGAAGAACGAGGGGCACCGAGCCGGCGTCCCGGGGTGCGCCGTTCGCCGGCGCGGTCGTCGACGTCTCCGGCATGCTGGCCTTCGGTTGCGACGAACCGGTGACCGTCACGTGGAAGGAGACCGAGCCGGTGTTGCCTGCCGCGTCGGTGGCGGTGCACGTGACGCGCGTCGTACCGATGGGGAAACGGTGGCCGGAGGCCGGCCGACAGGTCGTCACCACGCTCGAGTCGACGGCGTCGGTGGCGCCTGCCGTGAAGGTCACCCGTGCCCCCGATGGCGAGGTTGCCTGCGCGGAGATGTCGGGCAGCGGGTCCCCGCCGGGCTCGGTGATGTCGGGCGGCGTGGTGTCGGTCACGGTCACCACGAACGAGGCGCTGCCCGTGTGGCCGTCCGAGTCGGTGGCCGAGCAGGTCACGGTCGTGTGGCCCAGGCCGAACGTGGACCCCGAGATCGGGGCGCAGGCCGGCGTGATCGGCCCGTCGATGTCGTCAGACGCGGAGGCCGAATAGGACACCGCGGCGCCGCTGGGTCCCGTCGCCTCGACGTTCTTGTGGTCCGGCACGGTCACCACCGGTGCCGCCGTGTCGGTGTTCGTCACGGTGATGTCGAACGTCCGGCCGCCGCTCCCGCTGTGCCCGTCGTCAACGGTGACCGGCACGCTGGGGTAGCTGCCCGCGGCGGCATAGCCAGGCGCGAGATGGATGGTGGCCGTGCCGTCGTGGTGGTCGGTCAGGGTGGCGAAGGCCGGCATCGTCCCGGTGATCACCAGCGGATGATCGCCATCGGGATCGGTCGCCGAGATGGCCACGTCCTTGGTCGCCCCCTCGGCCACGGTCTGGTCGGCGATCGGGTCGAGGACCGGCGGCCGATTCGTGTTCGTCACCGTGATGTCGAACGCGACCTGGGCGCCGTACGACGTCCCGTCGTAGACGTCGACGGTCTGGTCGCTGTAGGTGCCCGCGTCCGAGTACCCGGGGGCGAGGGTGATGGTTGCCGTGCCGTCGCCGTGGTCGGTCAACGTGGCGAAGGCGGGCAGGGTGTCCTTGCTGATCGTGATGTGGTCGCCGTTGTCCGGGTCCGTCGCGGTCAACTCGACGTTGAGGGTCGCCCCCTCCGCCACCGTCTGGGGCGGGATCAGGTCGAGGACCGGCGGGCGGTTGGCGTGGGTCACGGTGATGTCGAAGGTCGAGGTGGTGTGGAGGTCGTTGGTGCTCGACGTGGTGACCCCAACGCCCATGTACGTGCCCGCGTCGCCGTCGTTGGGCGCGATGCGCAGCGTCCACGTCCCGTTGCTGTTGTCTATGAGCGTCGCGAACGCCGCGACCGCCGGCGGGCCGATGCTCAGCGAGAAGGCGTCGTAGGGATACGGGTTCGGGTTTGCCGCGTGAAAGACGACCTCCACCACGTCGCCCTCTGCGACCGTCTGATTGGCGATCGGGTCGATCGTGCACGGCAACGGTCCGTAGGCGCGCACCGGGCGGACAGCGGCCGGCATCAGCAGCAGGGCTGCGACTGCAGCCACGACGGCGAGCTGTGCGAAGGCTCCCGATCGGCCGATGCGTGTGCTCATCCTTGCGCTCCCTTTGCGCCGATCCGGTCAACGGGACTGGACATCCGTGAGCTCCCTTCGTGCGGGCCTTCGTGCAGGCGTTGTCGCCGTCGTCGCCGGGTGATCACGACGCTGCCGGCTCGCACGGGTCGCCCGGGGGACACGCCCGTGTGCGAGCAGCATGACCGCGGGCCCGCGCCGCGCAGGTCCCTGAAGGTCCCGCCTCACCTACGCCCCTTGCGTGTCCGAGACCGGGGCCCGTTTGGCCCGGCGTGCACCCCGGTCCCGGGAGACCAGTGGGTGGTTGTGGGTCCCCGGGCCGCGATCCCACCTTGGCGTCGCGCCCCGCCACTCACCCACGACCGCCGAAGGGTGCCCGAAATGACTTGTCTGCCGACGTCTGCCGGATCGCACCGGCCTGCCCGTCGTCTCCTCGCCGCCATCGTCTCGATCGGCGTCGTCGCCGGAGCATGCGCCGGGGCGGCCGCCCCGAGCGCCGTCGCGCCCGTCGCGTCGTCCTCGACCGTGACCCCGGCCACGGCGAATCCCGCGACTCCCGTTCCCACGACCCCGTCCGCCGCGCCGACGGCGATGCCGACCGCCAGCCCGAGCGCTGCCGCCTCGGCCCTGTGGACCGGACCCAAGCTCACGACGACGCCGATGGCTGCGGCGGACGCCGCCAAGGTGGACACCACGATCGCAGCCGCCCTGACGGCCTACCCGGACATCCCCGGCATGTGGATCGGCGTCTGGGATCCCGACAAGGGCTTCTACGCGCAGGCGTACGGCGAGTCGGTCAAGGGCGGCGCCAAAGCCAGCATCGCGGAGCACGGCCGGATCGGCAGCGTCACGAAGACCTTCACCGTGACCGCGGTCCTCGAGCAGGTCGCCCAGGGCAAGCTCCGCCTCGACTCCACGATCGCCGACGTCCTGCCGGACCTCGTCGCCAAATACCCGGCCATCGCGAAGATCACGGTCAAGCAGCTCGCGGGGATGACGAGCGGGATCCAGGACTACGCCAACACGGGAGTGGTCCTCAAGCCGTTCATCGCAGATCCGACCAAGGTGTGGACCTCGGACGAGCTGATCGCGGCCGCCATGACGCTCCCGGTCGCGGCGCCGGGAACGGGCGGCTATTCGACGACGAACACCGAGATCCTCGCCAAGATGCTCGAGAAGCTCACCGGCAAGCCTGCCGAGGAGGTCGTCACCGACGTGGCGAAGCAGGCGGGGCTCACCGATACGGCGCTCCTGGCGCCGGACGTGGTGAAGATGCCCGACCCGTCCTCCCACGGCTACATCGGAACCAAGGCTGCGGCCGACCTTGCGAAGTTGGGCGCCACGGTCAAGCCGGGCACCGACGTCACCGGCTGGAATGTCAGCTGGGGCCAGGCCGGCGGCGGCATGTACTCGACGGTCGCTGACCTCGGCAAGTGGGCTGCAACCGGTCTCGGGACGAGCCTCCTGCCAGCCGACCTCGCGGTCCAGCGCTTCGCGACGACGAAGATCCCGGAGGGGAAGTACGGCCTCGGACTGCAGGAGTGGGGTCAGGGCTGGATCGGCCACACGGGCCAGCTGATGGGCTGGGAGTCGTGGGTCGCGTACAACAAGGAGACGGGCGCCGCGTTCGTGGCGATCATCAACGACACGTCGTCGCTGGAAGGGCCCGTGATCGCGGGCGTGACGCTCTTCCCGACGCTCATCGGCATGTTGGGCGGCTGAGGGAGGCGACGAGCCACCGACCCGTGGCGCGTGCGGGGCCTCCCAGTCGACAGCGCCCAAAGCAACCCGCAGGGCGGCGCTCGCGATCTCATGACGAGAGCGCCGCCGTCAAGGGCGACCAGCCGGGCGGGCGCCACGACCGAGCCATCTAGACGCAAGCCCGAAAGCATCGCCCAATCGGCCAACTAGGCGCCGCCGCCCGCCGGCGCGACCCCCGAGGTCATGACGGCGCGCTGGTCCGATCCACACCGGCTCCCGGGCCCCGAGGCCTGTTGCGACCCCGGGTACGCCCGCGCCGCCATCGACTCATCGTCGAGCCCGGCCCGGGCCCTGTCGCCGGACGCAGCCAACGGGACATCCCCTCCATCGCCGCCGCGGCGATGCGGCGTCCTGCGGACGCGTCAGCAGCGCGCCGCCGCGAGGAGCCTCCCGCTGCGACGCTAGTGCGGCCCGATGTCCGGCGAGGCGGGCGCGCCGTCCCAGCCCGCGTCCGTGAAGGTCGGGATGAACCGGTATCCCCGGCCCGGGACGGTCGAGATGAACCTCGGGCGCCGGTAGTCGTTCTGGAGCTTGATCCGCAGGCTCCGGATGTGGCGGTCGACGACGTTGCTCTCGGCGACGAAGTCGGTGCCCCAGATCTCGTCGAGGATCTCGTCGCGCGTCACGACCTGCCCGGCGCGACTGGCGAGCAGGTACAGCAGGCTCTGGTCGATGCCGGAGAGGTGGATCACGGAGTCCCCGGTCCGCACCTCTCGCCCGAGGATGTCGATCTCCATCTCGCCGATCCGTATCGTGGGGATGATCGGGACGCTCGACCCTGTCGCGCGGCGGGTGATCGCGATCGCCCGCGCGAGCAGCTCCTCGGGCGAGAAGGGCGTCGTGAGGATGTCGTCGACGCCCATGTCGAACGCGCGGAGCTCGGTCCTGAGGTCGCCGCGACGGGTGAGGCCCAGGGCGGGCGTCGTCCGGTGCGTCGGACTCTCGGCGGCGCCCAAGCGGCCGAGCAGTGCCGAGCTGTCGTCATGGTCCATGTCGACCACGGCCAGGTGCGGGTGCCACTCGGCGAGGATCGCCGCCGCCTCGCCGAGGTCGCGCGCCGCGCGGACGGCGAAGGCGCCATGGCTGAGCGTCAGGTCGATCAGGTCGACGACAAGCGGGCGGTCGTCCATCACGAGGACGGGCCGCGCTTCCGGCTCGCGAATGCTCGGCTGGGCGGACACTTCGGACCCCTCGCTGCGGCGTCTGGATCGGATCTTACCCAGAGCCCGCCTCCGACTATACGCCGGCAGCGGAAGGCCTCCGCTCGTGGGGCACCGACGGCCGGCATGGCCCAATCGACCAACGACGCTCCGTCGGCCGCCGCCCGCACCCTTGAGCCATGACGGGCGAGATCAGCACCCGATAGGCGCATCCGCCGGGAGGCCCGGCTCGTGTCGACGTCGGCGCCGCAGAGCACGATTGCTCGATCAGGAGCCCGATAGTGCTGAACTAGAACGAATGTTCTGGTCGGGGCGAGAGGAGACAAACCTCCACGACCGAACTTGATGTCCCGTTGTCGTGGCCGCTTCCGCTCCTGGTGGTGGGGCCGCGACAAGCCATCTACGTCGTCCCCGCATGACTCTCCAGCCGCGAGGATTGCCTCTTCGATTCACGAGGTCGAGAGGAATGCAGCCGTTTCGTTGACGACCGCTTCAGGTTCTGCGCTGCACTAGCTCAGCGGTAGATGCGATGGCTTCGGGAAGGGAAGGGCGACTGTTGTGTAGGCTCTACCGCTTGCCGGCGAGCTGCGCCGAGGCATGCAAGGAGCAGTCCTGGACTCTTCCGCGTGGGAATTCGAAGCCAAGTACGAACAATGGTTGCCCGGCCTTGTCCTGATGCGGGACGCACTCATCCAGCCGCTTGCTGACGCCGACCTTGGCTTGGACCTCGGCGGAAGCAGCCTGACGTGGGGCCAATTGATCGACGACTGCGCCGAGATGCAGCGCTCCTACCTCGATTCCTTTAGCACCTTGGAACAGCGGTGGGCTCCCCCTCGATCTGCACTAGAGCATCGGACGACCGTTGCCGAGATCCTCGAGAACTTCCATAGGTTGGATCGCGAGCTGGAGCTGGTGCTCGACTCGTTTACCGACGATCAGTGGGAAGCCGTGATCGTCCGCCCGGACGGTACCAAGCGGTCCCGGCGTGGACAGCTCGAGATCTACGCACAGTTCATGCTGATCTTCATGGCCAAGGCCACCGTTTACTCACGTGCACTGGGCCGTGGCATACCGCCATCACTTCACACGTACGTCGGTTGAGCCGAGGATCGCGCACGAGGACGGGCAGGGACTGCAACACGACACTCCGTGACCTCAGTATTGTTCGGGCTCCCCAATGAGGGCCGCATCTTGCCCGTTGCTCAGACCCCGCAGGGTCCGATCGAATACCAGGTGGCCGGAACCGGCCCGACCGTCCTCGTCCTCAAGGGCGGCCATTCCTCGCGGACGACGCGTCTCGGCCATGAGCGCCTCCCCGAGCACGGGTTTCGGGTCCTCGAACCCTCGAGGCCGGGCTACGACGGGACGCCCCGAGCGGTCGGCTGCACAGCCCTGCAGGCCGCCGACGGGATGGTCGCCCTGCTCGACGAACTTGGCATCACGAGGGTCAGCGTCGTCGCCATCTCGGCCGCGGGTCACACCGGGATCGAGCTCGCCCGCCGGCACCCGGATCGCATCGAGCGCATCTCCTTCGAGTCGGCCGTCGCGCTGCCCTGGAGCCCCGGCATCCGCCGTGGCGGTCGGCTCCTGTTCGGCCCGGCCCAGGCGCTCGTCTGGGGCGTGACGCGGGCCGGCCTCCGGCTGGCTCCAAGGCTGACCCTGCGCCTGCAGCTCGCGCAGGTCACGTCGCTCGATGCGGGCCGCCTGGTCCGCGAGATGGACGCTTCGACCCGTCGGCGATACGTGGAGACCTACCGCAGCCTCTGGTCCGGTCGAGGATTCCTATGCGATCTCCGTCACGAGAGCCCGTCGGACGAGCGCATCGAGCAGCCGACGCTGATCATCCGCGGATTGAACGACCCCTCGGTCCCACGCGTCCACGCGGCGCGCCTTGAGGCGCTCTGCCCCAACCATGAGACCCTCGAGGTAGACGCCGAGACGCACCTCGTCTGGTTCGGGCGCGCGGCGGAAGCGGTCTGGCAGCGCCGCTTGGCATTCCTGGCCGGCGCCCAGCAGGAGTAGAACGCGGGGACCGGCACGGGTGCCCTCGATCACTTCGGCGCGGTGACCGCCTACTTGGCGAGGAGTCACCTGGTGTGGCTCAGCTCATCCCGCTGAATCCCGCTCAGCCGACGTCGACGAAGATCCGGTGGTGGCCGCGCGCTCCATCGGGTGCCGGGTCGCTCACCTCGTCCGTCTGGACGTCGCCGGTGTCGTCCGTCGCCCGGACCTCGATGCCGTGGCGTCCGGAGCCGGCAGCGGTCCACGGGAACGTCCACTGGACCCAGGTCGCCTTCGAGATCGGGCGCGTGATCCGCGCCTGCTGCCAGGGCCCGTCGTCGATTCGCACCTCGACACCGGCCACGCCGCGATCCGGAGCCCAGGCCACGCCGGCGACATCGACCGGCCCGGGCGCGATCCCGGCGCCGGCACGGGGCAGGTCGATCCGACTCTGGGTCAGGATCGGGGCGTCCTTGGCCCAGCCGAGCGGCACCCAGTAGCCGTCGACCGCCTCGCGGGTCGTCAGCTCGATCTCGGACAGCCACTTGGTCGCCGACACGTAGCCGTACAGGCCGGGGACGATGAGCCGGGCGGGGAACCCGTGCTTGGCGGGGAGCGGCTCGCGGTTCATCCCGACCGCGATCATCGCCTCCCGCTCGGGCGCCATCGCCCACGAGGTCGGGAAGCCGGCCGTGAAGCCGTCCACGGACCGGCCGACGACTTGCGATGCGCCCTGCTGGACACCGGCCGCCTCGAGGACGTCCTTGAGCCGGACGCCGGTCCAGAGCGCGTTGCCGACGAGGTTCTCGCCGACGCGGTTGCTGACGCACGAGATGGTCACGTACTGCTCGTAGAGGGGCATCGTGAGCAGCTCGTCATACGTGAACGTGAGTGGGTGGTCGACCATGCCCGTGACCTTCAACTGCCACGTCGCGACGTCCACCCGGGGCACGAGGAGCGCCGTGTCGATCCGGTAGAAGGCGTCGTTCGGCACGACAAGCGGCGTGAGCCCGGGCGTCGTGAGCACCTGGTCGGGGGCCAGGGGCGCGACCGCCATGAGGGGCTTCGGCAGGCTCGACGTGCTGACCACGCCTTCGACATGCTGGGCGTCGATGAGGCCGCGCCCGATCCCACCGGCGACGGCAGCGACGCCGATCGTGCCCGCGCTCGCGATCAGGAAGCGGCGACGTGTCCACTCGGCCGATGCGGCTTGGGGCTCAAACCCTGGGGTCTCGCCCGACGGCGGCGAGACCGGGACATTCGGCCGCACGGTGAGCCGATGGAGCAAGAAGCGCAAGGTCACGAGCCCCGTGACGACGGCAATAGCCGCGTTGACCACGGCTAGGACCGGATCGATGAGCGGCGACCGGGCGGCAGCTCCGGCCGCAACGGCCCCGAACACCACGAAGACCGCGGCCCCGAGGCTGAAACGCCGTGCAGCGAGGATCCCCGCCACCGCAGCCAGGGCGATCGCGAGCATCGTGATGAAGACGATCAGCGCCGCCTTGTCGTTCGTGCCGAACAGCGATACGACGATGTCCTTCGCGCCCGGCGGCTGGAAGTCGATCGCGAGCGCCCCGACGGACACGACGAGCGACGGCGCGCCGACCAGGCCCGCGACGAGCTCCGAGGCGGCCAGGGCGAGAGCTCCCGCGGCGGCACCGGCCAGTGCGGGTGCCCAACGGCTCGATGCGGCGCGCTGATTCGGCGAGGTCATGGCGGCACCCTACCGGCCGCGTGTGACGAGGCGATGACACGCGAAGCATCGAGTCGCGCCGCCCAGCTCCAACGCGCGCTCCGCGACGATCCGGGCATGACTGGAGCGTGTCATCGAATGGTCACGGGCCGGTCATCACGTCATCACGGCGCGTTGCGAGCCTGCAGCCGCAACGACTCGGCACCCACGTCGAGCGAGACGGAGAACACCCGATGAGGCTTCGATCCCTGGTTGGCGGCACGGCCGCCCTTGGCATGGCGCTCGCGGTGGCGGCGCCCGGCGTGGCGGCGGCGCACGACGCGCGTGCCGGGTTCGTCTACACGGAGACCAACGCTGCCGGCGGCAACGCCGTCCTCGCATTCTCGCGAGGTGGCGACGGACGGCTGGCACCGGCCGGCTCGTTCCCCACCGGTGGCCTGGGGTCGGGCACAGGGCTCGGCTCGCAGGGTGCGGTGATCCTCGCAGATGGCGGACATTGGCTGCTTGCCGTCAACGCGGGCAGCAACGACATCAGCGTCTTCCGGGTCCGCGATGATGGCCGGCTCACCCTCACCGACCGGGCGAATGCGGCGGGGTCGACGCCGGTCAGCCTGACCGCGAGCGGCGACCTCGTCTACGTCCTCGACGCCGGCGGTTCCGGCAATATCGCGGGCTTCCGCCTCGCGCACGGCAACCTCCACCCGATCGCAGGCTCGCAGCGGCCGCTGAGCGGCGCGAACACCGGGCCGGCCGAGGTCGCCTTCAGCACGGACGTCCATCACCTGGTGGTCACCGAGAAGACGACGAGTCAGCTCGACACCTATCGCGTCGACGGGCGCGGCCGGGCGGGCGCGCCCGTGACCACGGCGTCGTCGGGCCCCGTGCCGTTCGGGTTCGCCTTCGACACCCGCAACCACCCGATCGTGTCCGAGGCCGCGAACAGCACGCTCTCCTCGTACCGCCTCGGAGCCGGGGGCGCGTCGGTCATCTCCGCGAGCATCCCGACCGGGGGCATCGCGGCCTGCTGGGTCGCTGTCTCCCCGGACGGCCGATGGGCGTTCGACAGCAACGCCCACGGCGGGACCATCTCCTCGTTCTCGATCGCCCGTGACGGCACCCTGGCGCTGGCCCACTCCGTGGCGGCGGACACCGGGACCGGAAGCGCGCCGCTCGACCTCGCCGTCACCCCTGACGGCGGCTATCTGTACGTCGTCGAGGCCGGGACGAACGCCCTGGGCGGCTACCGCGTCCGGGCCGGTGGGTCGCTGGCCGCGGTTCCTGGGACCACGGCATTGCCGGCCGGGGCGACTGGGCTCGCGGTGTCCTGAGCCTCCGGGTTCGAACCACGGAACGCCCGGGGCCACGTGCCCCTGGCGTTCCCGCCGTCCCGGAGGACGCGATGCACGCCCTGACATACGATTCTTCCGTGGACCTCATGCCGGCAACGATCCTCGTCGTGGACGACGACGCCAAGATCGTCCGTCTCGTGCGGACGTACCTCGAGCGCGAGGGCTACCGGGTGATCGAGGCGCTCGACGGCCGGTCGGCGCTCGCGGCGATCGCCCTCGAGTCGCCGGCGCTCGTCGTCCTCGACGTCATGCTGCCCGAGGTTGACGGCCTCTCGATCGTGCGCGCCGTCCGGCGCACCGGCCGGACCCCGATCATCATGCTCTCGGCCCGGGGCACCACCGCCGACCGGATCGCGGGCCTGGCTGCGGGAGCCGACGACTACCTGCCCAAGCCCTTCTCGCCCGCCGAGCTGGTCGTGCGGGTGCAGCGGGTGCTCGAGCGGTCCAGCGGTGTCGCGGCCGCGATGGCGGCCGGGCCCGGCCGGGTCCTTCGACGCGGCGACCTCGTCCTCGACCGGGACCGCCACGAGGTGAGCGTCGCCGGGCGCGACCCGAGCCTGACGGCGCTCGAGTTCCGCCTCCTCGCAGCGCTCCTCGAGGCGGACGGGCGCGTCCTGTCGCGTGACCAGCTCATGAACGCCGTCTACCCGGACGGCGAGACCGTCGTCCTCGACCGGACGATCGACGCGCTCGTCAAGCGGCTGCGCGAGAAGCTCGGCGACGATGCGGTCCGGCCCCGCTACGTCATGACGGTCCGCAGCGTGGGCTACCGGGCCGTCGCCGCCCCTGGCCCGGAGGTGGAGACCGCGTGAGCCCCCTCGCGCCCAGGGGGGTCGGATCCCGGATCGCCGCGGCCGCCATCCTGGTGGCGGTCCTCGCGGTCGCGATCGTGACGGTCGGGACGCTCGTCCTGGGCGCGGACGCGTTCATCCACCTCATGACCGCCGACGGCCACCCGGCCGAGGCGGCTCGCACGATGTTCGACGACTCGGTCAGAGGCGTGGTGCTCGTCGCCCTCGTGGTGGCCGTCATGACCGCCGCGGTGCTCTCGGCGGCGCTCGGGCGCCGCATCGCACGGCCACTCCGGGATGTCGGACGAGCGGCCCGGCGGATCGCGGCCGGCGACTACGCGGCCCGGGTCCCGCGCACCGGCCCCGAGGAGCTGGCCGACCTCGCCGACTCCTTCAACCAGATGGCCACCGCGCTCGAGGAGCAGGAGCGGATGCGGCGGGAGCTGATCGCGAACGCGGCCCACGAGCTGCGGACGCCGCTCACGAACCTGCAGGGCTATCTCGAGGCCCTCCGCGACGAGGTGATCCCCGCCGACCGCGCCACGTTCGAGTCGCTGTGGGACGAGGCAGAGCGCCTTGTCCGCCTGTCGCGCTCGCTCGATGTGCTCTCCGAGGGCGACGCCGGGCTTGCCCGGGCGTCAGTCGTCGACCTCGACGTGGCCGCGGCCGTGCGCAACGCGACCGACCTCGTGGCGCCTGCGATGATCGCGGCCGGCCTCGCGTGCGAGGTGGACGTGCCGCCGGCACTGCCGGGCAGGGCCGATCCCGACGGCCTCGCGCAGGTGCTCGCGAACCTGCTCCAGAACGCGCTCCGCTACACACCGCCGGGCGGCTCGGTGCGGGTGGCCGCCGAGACTGGCCAGGGCGAGGCCGTGGTCTCGGTCGCGAACACCGGTCCCGGCATCCCCCCGGAGGACCTACCCCACGTGTTCGAGCGCTTCTACCGTGTCGAGAAGTCGCGCGACACAGCGCAGGGCGGCGCCGGGATCGGCCTCGCGATCGTGCGGGCGCTCGTGGAGTCCTTCGGCGGCCGGGTCGGCGCCGAGTCGGGCGACGGGCTGACGCGGATCTGGTTCAGCCTTCCGACATCCTGACTGCCCGGCGACCTCGGGGTTGCCGGTCATCGAGCCGTCGTCCGCTCGTCATCACGCCGTCACGTGCGCCCGATACGGTGGAGGTGAAGTTCCCCCCAGGAGAAACTCGATGCCTCGACTGTCCATTCAGCGACTCGCGGTCG
>Ga0302299_10001092_pt1 | contig 16084 bp, 9 predicted proteins | sample III_Fen_N3_4_FD_198795 | JGI IMG/M metagenome (GOLD analysis project Ga0302299, IMG submission 198795) | Peat permafrost microbial communities from Stordalen Mire near Abisko, Sweden - III_Fen_N3_4 | ecosystem: Environmental > Terrestrial > Soil > Wetlands > Permafrost | place: Sweden: Abisko... | reverse complement strand
GCCGCGCTCGCGCGCGAGAACCACACACTCAAGCGCGCGCTCACCGACCCGCGCCTCTTCAGCGGCATCGGCAATGCGTACTCCGACGAGATCCTGCACCGCGCGCGGCTCTCGCCGCTGCAGTGGACATCGCGCCTCGACGCCGACGAGCATGCGCGCCTCTTCGAAGCGACGCGCAGCGTGCTCGGCGAGTGGGTCGCGAAGTTCGTGGGGGAGGCGCGTGCGCGCTGGCCGGAGAAGGTGACCGCCTTTCGCGCGGAGATGGCGGTGCACGGGAAGTTCGGGCAACCCTGTCCCGTGTGCAGCGAGAAGGTGCAGCGCATCGTCTACGCCGCGAACGAGTGCAACTACTGCGCGCGCTGCCAGACGCAGGGCCGCCTCCTCGCGGATCGTGCGCTCTCGAAGCTGCTGCACGGCGACTGGCCGCGCACGTTGGAGGAACTCGAGGAGCTGCGTCAGGGCCGTCCGGGTATAAATCCGGCATGACTCCGTTCCACACGCTGCTCTTCCTCGCACTTCCCGTTCTCGCGCAGCAGGCTCCCGCGCCGGCTGCGGATCCCGCGGCGTATGCCAAGGAGCACTACACGAAGCGCGAGGTGAGGATCCCGATGCGCGACGGCGTCGAGCTCTTCGCGGCGGTGTATTCGCCGAAGGACGCGGGCGCGAAGGGCGCGCCGACGTACCCGATCCTGCTCTGCCGCACGCCCTACAGCGTCGGGCCGTACGGGCCGGATGCGTTCAAGACGACGATCGGGCCGAGCGAGCCCGCGATGAAGGAGGGCTTCATCGTCGCCTACGAGGACGTGCGCGGCCGCTACATGTCGGGCGGCGAGTTCGAGGACATGCGCCCGATCGTCGAGGGCAAGACCGGCAAGCAGACCGACGAATCGAGCGACACCTTCGACACCATCGACTGGCTGGTGAAGAACGTGCCCGGCAACAACACGCGTGTGGGCATGTGGGGCATCAGCTACCCCGGCTTCTATGCAGCGGCGGGCATGATCGATGCGCACCCGAGCCTCGCCGCGGTCTCGCCGCAGGCGCCGATCGCCGACTGGTGGTACGACGACTTCCACCACAACGGCGCCTTCTTCCTGCCGCACGCATTCAACTTCCTCTCGGGCTTCGGGCGGCCGCGGCCCAAGCCCACGACCGAGGGCCTGCCCGGGATCGACCACGGCACGCGCGACGGCTACGACTTCTTCCTGCACGTCGGGCCGCTAGCGGAGGCGAACCAGCGCTGGTTCAAGGGCGAGGTGAAGTTCTGGGACGAGTTCGTCAAGCACCCGAACTACGACGAGTTCTGGAAGGCGCGCAACCTGCAGCCGCACCTGAAGCACGTCGCGCCGGCAGTGCTGACGGTCGGCGGCTGGTTCGACGCGGAGGATCTCTACGGCGCGCTGCACATCTACCAGGCGACCGAGGAGCAGAACCCCGGCGTCGACAACATGCTCGTGATGGGGCCCTGGGCGCACGGCGGCTGGTCGCGTTCGGACGGCGATCGCCTGGGCAACGTCTCCTTCGGCGAGAAGACGGGTGCGTACTACCGCGAGAAGCTCGAGCTCGCGTTCTTCAACCGCGTGCTGAAGAGCAAGAACGACGGCCAGCCGGTCGAGGCGACGATGTTCGAGACCGGCACGAACCACTGGCGCCAGTTCGACAAGTGGCCCCCGCGCGAGCGCGCCTGGCGCTTCCTGCGCTTCGCGGCGGGCGGGAGGCTCGTGGTGGAGAAGGTCGACGAGAAGTCGGAGCCTGCGAAGGGCTACGACGAGTTCACGAGCGACCCGCTGCACCCCGTGCCCTTCACCGAGTCGGTCGCGATCGGCATGACGCGCGAGTACATGACCGACGACCAGCGCTTCGCCTCGCGCCGGCCGGATGTGCTCAGCTGGCAGACCGACGTGCTGACCGAGAACCTGACGCTCGTCGGTCCGCTGGATGCGCAGCTGTGGGTCTCGACCGACAAGACCGACTGCGACTGGATCGTGAAGCTCGTCGACGTCTTCCCGAACGACGCGCAGAGCCCGGAGTGGATCGACCCGTCCGAGAGTGCCAGCGGCTACCAGATGATGGTGCGCAGCGAGGTGCTGCGCGGCCGCTTCCGCGACGGCTTCAGCGAGCCCAAGCCCTTCGAGCCGAACGTGCCGGTGCTCGTGCGCATCCCGATGCAGGACGTGCTGCACACGTTCCAGAAGGGCCACCGCATGATGGTGCAGGTGCAGAGCACGTGGTTCCCGCTCGTCGACCGCAACCCGCAGGTCTACCTGCCGAACATGTACGAGGCCAAGGAGTCGGACTGCACGAAGGCCGTGCATCGCGTCTGGCACGAGGGCGAGAAGAGCTCGCGCGTGCTGGTGGGCGTGCTGCCCTGAGCGATCAGAGCGTGGTGCGGTAGAGGCCCGTGCCCCACTCGTTGAAGACCGTGTAGTTCGAATCGCGTCCCACGTCCATCAACGCCAGCGGGGCCGCGCGTCCGAGCGCCATGCCGGCACCCTCGATCGCGGCCGCGCGCCGCACGCTCGAACTGTCCTTCGAGCGCACGATGTCGGCCAGCTTGCGCAGCGCGTCGTAGGATGCGTGGAAGCCCAGCGCCGTGGCCGCCATGGCCTGCAAGTCCGGATCGTTGAGCGTGTCGAGCGAACCCGCGATCGCGTCCACATCCTCGCCGCGGCCCATGCAGCCGAGTGCCTGCGCGATCGAGGCGCGCACGAGCGGTGAGCTGTCGAGCACGAGGTCCGCGCGCAGCACGCGGTGCGCCTCGTCGCCATCGAGCAGCGCGAGCGCCGTGGCGGCGTACATGCGGTTGCGCGGATCGGAGGCCTCCGCGAGCGCCTTCTCGAGCAGTGGCAGCGACTCCTCGTCGCGCAAGAGACCGGCCGCGATCCAGTAGGCGCTCTTGTTCTGCGGGTTGGCCTCGTGCTCGCCGGCCTCGCGCAGCGCCTTGCCGATGTCCGCGCTCGGAGTCTTGCGGCCCAGGATGCCCAGGCCCAGCGCGGCCCAGGCGTGCATCGACTTGGGATTGGAGGCGAGCGCGCGCAGCAGGAACTCGCGCGCCGTGTCGCCGCCGCGGCGGCCGATCGCGGTCAGGATGAAGCCGCGCGTGAGCGACTCGGACTCCTGTTCGTAGGCCGCCGTCAGCGCCGGAAGCGCCTCGGTCGCGGGCAACTCGCCGAGCGCCAGCGCGGCCGAGCGCCGCAAGTCCAGTCGCGGGCCGACGAGCAGCGCCTGCAGGCGCGGGAGCGTCTTGTCGGAGACGGACGTGGCGAGCGCCTCGACCGCGCGGCAGCGCACGATCGGCACCTCGCCCTCGTCGGCGGCCATCGTCGCGGCGAGCGCCTCGAACTCGGGGCAGGGCGCGAGCCGCGCGTAGATCATCGCCGCGCAGCCGATCGCCTCGCGCTCGGACTTCGCGCGGCCGGCGACGCGCAGCGCGAGTTGCGTGTCGACGAAGGCCGGCAGTCCGCGCTTGCGACCGAGCGCCAGCGCGACGAAGGCGTGTGCTTCGGCGGAAGGCGAGATGCGCTCGTGGCCCTCGCCAGCGAGCGTGCCGTCCTTGGCGATCGAGAGCAGCAGCGTGGCGGCTTCGTTGGCGCCCGTCGCGCCAAGACCCAGGATCGCGCCGTGGCGCACGTCGACGTGCGCGTCGCCGAGCAGCTCGACGAGCTTGGGGATGGCGCTCGCGCCGTTCGTGCGGCCGTAGGCGACGGCGGCGGTCGCGCGCAGCGCGGGATCGCCCTCGTGCAGTGCCTCGAGCAGCGCCGGCCCGAGCGCCATGCGCAACGAGTCGGCGAAACGCTGCAGCGCGCCGAGCGCATCGTCACCGCTGGCCGGTGCCGAGAGCAGATCGAGCCGGTTCGGGCGCAGGAACTCGGCCTTGTTGAATTCCCACCACAGGTACCAGCTGTCGTCGTTCGTCATCGTCAGCGTCGTGGTCGTCGGCACAGGGCTCGGCCCGACCCCGCCGCCACCGCCGCTGCCCTGGGCCGTGCCGCTCGGGGTCGCCGGCTGCGGCGCAGGTCCCTTGCCCCCCGGAGCCGCCGGATGCGCGCCGCCCGAGGACGAGGGTGCCGTGTCGCCGGCGCCCGTGGGGCTGATGTGGCCTCCCGCGGACGAATGTGCGGTGGTTGCGTGACTCGAGCTCGGATTGAGCACGGGCGGCCACTGGCAGTAGCCATTCACGGCCAGTGACACGGAAACGGGCAGAACGAGGGCCAGCGAGACGAACTTCATGGGGGACCTTTCGGTTGGTTCGCCCCCGCAATGCAACCCGCGTGCCCCGAATTAATTGCCGCCCCCGCGGCCGGGCCTCAGGATGCGCCGGCCTTGGCCTGTTTGCGCGCGGCCTTGAGGCGGTCGACCGCTGTCAGGCTGCGCTTGCGCAGGCGCAGGGTCTTGGGCGTGACCTCGAGCAGCTCGTCGTCCTCGATGTATTCGAGGCTCTCCTCGAGCGACATGACGTGAGCGGGCGGGATGCGCACGTTCTCGTCGTTGCCGGCCGAGCGGATGTTGGTCATCTTCTTCTCGCGGCAGACGTTGATGTCGAGGTCGTCGTCTTTGTTGTTCTCGCCGACGATCATGCCCTCGTAGACCTGCGAGCCAGGTTCGACGAAGAACGTGCCGCGGTCGAGCAGCGCGAACATGCCGTACGGCACCGCGCGGCCGGTGCGGTCGGCGACCAGCACGCCGTTGGTGCGCGTGGGGATCGGTCCGCCGTCGGGGCGCCACTGGTCGAAGATGTGGCTGAGGATCGCCATGCCCTTGGTCATGGTCATCAGCGCCGTGCGCGCGCCGATCAGGCCGCGCGAGGGCACGAGGAATTCGAGACGCGTCTGGATGCCGATCGGCTCCATCGTCGTCATCTCGCTGCGCCGGCGGCCGAAGTACTCGATCACCTTGCCGGCGTGCTCGGTCGGGACGTCGATCACGGTGCGCTCGAAGGGCTCCATGCGCTGGCCGTCCTGCGTCTTCAGGATCACGCGCGGCTTGCCCACGGAGAACTCGAAGCCCTCGCGGCGCATGTTCTCGATCAGCACGCCGAGGTGCATCACGCCGCGGCCCTTGAGCTCGTAGCCGTCGTTGCCCTCGGAGTTCGCAAGGTGCAGCGCAACGTCGCGCAGGCAGGCCTTCTCGAGGCGCGTCAGGATCTGGCGGCTCGTGACGAACTGCCCGTCCTGGCCCGCGAAAGGCGAGTTCGAGACGTAGAACTCCATCGAGATCGTGGGCTCGTCGAGCTTGATCGTCGGCAGCGGTTCCTGGTTCTCGGAGGGGCAGAGCGTGTCGCCGATCATGATCTCGTCGATGCCGGCCACGACCGCGATGTCGCCGGCCTTGACCTCGTCCACGGGCACGCGCGCGAGGCCTTCGTAGCGGTGCAGGCCCTTGACCGCCGCGATCGGCGCCTTGTCGCGGCCGACGTGGCAGAGCGCGTAGCGCGCGCCGTTCTTGATCACGCCGCGCACGACGCGCCCGATGGCGATACGGCCGAGGAAGTCGTCGTGGTCGAGCGTCGCGGCCTGGAACTGCAGCGGCGCCTCGTAGTCGAGCTCGGGCTCCGGCGCGTGATCGAGGATCATGCGGAAGAGCGGCTCGAGGTCGGCCGGCTCGTTGTCGGGCTTGTCCACGGCCCAGCCGTCGCGGCCCGAGCCATAGACGACGGGGAAGTCGAGCTGGTCGTTGCGTGCGCCGAGTTCGACGAACAGGTCGAAGATCTCGTCGAGCACCTCGCCCGAGCGCGCGTCGGGCCGGTCGACCTTGTTGATCATCACCAACGCCTTGAGGCCGTTCTCGAAGGCCTTCTTGAGCACGAAGCGCGTCTGCGGCATCGGGCCCTCGGCGGCGTCCACGAGCAGCAGCACGGCGTCGGCCATGCGCAGCGTGCGTTCGACCTGGCCGCCGAAGTCGGCGTGGCCGGGCGTGTCGACGATGTTGATGCGCGTGCCGTGGTATTCGATGGCCGTGTTCTTCGCGAGGATCGTGATCCCGCGTTCGCGCTCCTGGGCGTCGGAGTCCATCGCGCGCTCCTGCACGTGCTGGTTCGTGCGGAACGTGCCGGCGAACTTGAACATCGTGTCCACGAGCGTGGTCTTGCCGTGGTCGACGTGGGCCACGATGGCGATGTTGCGGATGGGCTTCTTGTGCGACATGAGGAGGGCTCGGGCGAGGATCGGGGGCGAATAGGATACGGGCCCGCCGCCAAGCCCACAATGGCGAGGGGCCTTCCTGCCCCCGGAGAGGCCCGAAATCCACTTCTGCTCACAGGCCGCCCGCGGCGTGTCAGTGTCGCGTCATTCCGCCTTTGCCCGATGGCGGCCCGCGCGCAGGCCGCCGTACAACCGGGCCATGAACCCGCTCGCCGCACTCGCACTCGCGCTCTGTCTCCAGGATCCGCAACCGGCCCCGACGCTCGCGGCGGCGATGGCGCGCATGCAGGCCAAGGACCCGGCTGGCGCCGCGAAGATCCTCGAGGCACTGACCGAGCGCGAGCCGAAGAACGGCCGGGCCTGGCGCATGCTCGCGAGCGCGGAACAGGCGCTCAAGGACTACGACCTCGCGGCAGGTGCGCTCGAGCACTCGCTCGAAGTCGAGCCGGGATTCGTGATGCCGCTCTACTCACTGGGCGTCGTGCACGCGCTGGCGGGCAGGACGGACGAGGCCTTCGAGTGCCTCGGCAAGGCGCGCGACTCGCGCAAGATCGACATGACCCAGATCGACTTCGATCCCGCGCTCGCGAAGCTCAAGGACGACGCGCGCTTCGCCGCCCTGCGCCCGAGCGCCAAGGATTTCGCCGAGCCGTTCGTGGAGCCGGTAAAGATCCTGCGCGAGTGGGACGGCGAGGCCGCAAACGACCAGTTCGGCTGGATCGCGCGCAATCTCGGCGACGTCGACGGCGATGGCGTAGCCGACATCGTCACCTCCGCACCGACGCACGGCGCGGGCGGCCGCATCTATGCCTACTCGACGAAGAGCGGCAAGCTGCTCTGGAGCGCCGACGGCGAGAGCGGCGGCCAGCTAGGCACCGGCGTCGAGTGCGCCGGCGACACGAACAAGGACGGCATCCCCGACGTGATCGCGAGCGCGCCCGGCGGCGGCACGGCCTTCGTCTACTCGGGCCGCGACGGAAAGCTGCTTCAGAGTTTCCGAGCCGAGAAGTCCGGCGAACAGTTCGGTCAGCACTCCTCGGGCGCCGGCGACGTGAACGGCGACGGCTGCGCGGACGTGATCATCGGCGCACCCGGGGAGGGAGCCGGCCACGCCTACGTCTATTCCGGGAAGGACGGGAAGCTCCTCGCCACGCTCGCGGGCGAACAGCCAGGCGACAACTTCGGCAGCACCGTCACCGGACGCTCGGACGGGGGTCACGTGCTGCTCGTAGTCGGCGCTGGCGCTGCGGGCCCGCAACACACGGGGCGCACCTATGTCTACGACGCGCTCGCGGGCAAGCCGAAGTTCACCATCGATTCCGACGCGACCGGCGGCGCGCTGGGCGGGATGTTCGTCTCCGTCCCCGGTGATCTCGACGGCGACGGAGTGCTCGACGTGTATGCCTCCGACTGGCAGAACTCGGCGCTCGGCCCGATGACCGGGCGCGTCTACGTGCACTCGGGCAAGGACGGCAAGCGTCTGCTGACGCTGACCGGCGAGACGCAGGGCGAGGGCTTCGGCACGAGCCCCTCGGTCGCGGGCGACGTCGACGGCGACGGGCACGCGGACCTGATCGTCGGTGCCTGGCAGTTCAGCGGCGCGGCGCTCGGCGCGGGCCGGGCCTGCCTGTATTCCGGCGCGGACGGCAAGCGCCTTGCGACCTACACCTGCAAGACGCCGGGCGACACCTTCGGCTTCGACGCCGTGACCCTCGGCGACACCGACGGCGACGGCACGAGCGACTTCCTGATCACCTCGGGCTGGAGCGGGGTAAAGGGCTTCCACTCCGGACGAGTGTTCCTCGTCTCGAGCGGGATCAAACAGCGCGCGCGCTAGGCAACCAGCGACTGGAAGTCCGGCAGCGCGCGCAGCACGTCGAGGTCGACGTTGCGCGCCAGCTCGGACTGGATGAAATACCCGCGCGTTGCCGCGGTCGAGAGCGCCTCGAGCGACTCGGAGAGGTCGCCCAGGATCGCCAGCACGATCGCCGAGTGGAACGCGGTGTAGCCGTCCTTGGGCGAGAGCTCGCGCGCCTTCGTGACTGCCTCGCGCGCTTCCTCCTGCCGTCCGGCACGAGCGAGCAGCATGCCCATGTGCAGCCGCGCTTCCTGGTTGTCGGGCACCTCGGCGATGTGCGCGCGCGCGGCGGAGATGCCGAGGTCGGCGACCTGCAGCGCCTCCTCGTAGCGGTTGAGCCGCATCAGCACGCCGTAGAGATGGTCGTAGGAGCCGATGTGCACCGGGCGCAGCGTGATCGCCTTGCGCAGGAGCGGCGAGGCTTCCTTGAAGTTGCCCAGGCGCGCGTAGACCGCACCCAGCAGCCGGTGCGCGAGCCACTCGTTCTGGTTGAGCTGGATCGCGAGGCGGTACTCGCGCTGCGCGTCGGTCGAGCGGTTGGTCAGGTGGTAGGCGAATCCGAGCGAGGTGTGCGCCTCGGCGCAGTCGGTGCTGCGCGCGAGCGCGCGTGCGGCCTCGGCGCGCGCCTCGTCGAGGTAGCTCGTGTCGCCGTCGAAGTAGAGGAACTTGCGCACCAGCGCCTCGGCCATGCCGGCGTAGGCCAGCGCGCAGTAGGGATCGGCCTCGATCGCGGCGCGGAAGGAGGTGATCGAGCCCAGCAGGTGCTTGGTCGTGCCGCGGTGCAGGATCTCGTGCGCGCGCAAGGCCAGCGCGCGCGCGGCCTCGCTGTTGCGGCGCGGTCCGGCCGCGGGGCGCAGCGCGAAGGCCGAGACGTTCTTGCGCACGCTGCGCACGACGCTGCGCACGAGCGCTTCCTGCAGGGCCCAGTCGTTCTTGTCCTTGTGTTGCACGCTCTCGCGGAAGACTTCGAGCGGCTCGTTGCTGCGCGGGCCGCCGGTCTGCTGCGTCCAGCGCTCGAGCACGATCTCCAGGCGCCCCTCGGTGCCCGAGACCTCGAGCTTGAGGCGCAGCACGTAGTCGAAGAGCGTGGCGGGGCCCGGCAAGCGCTCGCTCTCCAGGCGCGCGATCTTGAGGTTCTTCACGCGCGCGAGGTTCGAGGCGACATCCTTGAGCAGCGCGCCGGCGATCACGTCGCAGGCCTGCGGATCCTCGCCGCTGCACGCGAGCGGCGGCATCACGATCGTGCCCGAAAGCGCCAGCGGCGGGGCGTTCAGCCCGCGCGAGCCGTCGAAGATGCCCTGCAACACGCCCTTGGCCTCGATCGCGCTGCTGAAGCGGCGCGCCGGATCGGCCTCGAGGCAGCGCATCAGGAAATCCTCGAGCGCGGGCGGAAAATCGGGCCGCACCTGCGTCGGACGGCGCGGTTTGCCGTCCAGGATCGCCATGCAGACCTCGGGGAAGCTCTTGCCCGGGAAGGGCAGCGCGCCGGTGAAGGTGTGGAAGAAGACCGCGCCGAAGGCGAAGACGTCCGAGCGCAGGTCGAGTTCGTCGCCGCGCACCTGCTCGGGCGACATGTAGAGCACCGTGCCGACCAGCATGCCGTTCTGCGTGATCGTGGCCTCGTCGCGCGCGCGCGCGATGCCGAAGTCGAGCAGCTTGACGCTGCCGTCCTCGAGCACCATCACGTTGCCGGGCTTCAGGTCGCGGTGGATCAGGCCGTTCTGGTGCACGAGCTCGAGCGCGCGCGCGACCTCGATCGCGATGCGCAGGCCCTCGTCGTAGGAGAGCGGCGCGTCCTTGATCAGCTTGTCCAGGGTGCGGCCCTGGAGGTACTCCATCGCGATGAACGAGGTGCCGTCGTGCTTGCCGTACTCGTACACGGTCGCGATGTTCGGGTGCACGAGCTGCGAGGTGTGCTGCGCCTCGCGCAGGAAGCGCGTGTCGGCCGCCGGGTCGATCTCCGCGTTGCCGCGCAGGATCTTGAGCGCCACCGTGCGCCCGAGTTGCTGGTCGGTCGCCCGATAGACCTCCGACAGCGGACCTTCGCCGAGGCGGTCCTGCTGGGGGTCGAAGACGAAGTGACCGAAGGTCTGGGACATCAGGGGATGGGGGCGTTCCTTTTTCGGACGCCGAGAGACCCTGACATTATGGAAGCACGGATGGAGGAGGTGAAAGGGGCGACTGCCATCCGGCACCCCGGGTGGGCCCTGGCGGGACCCCTCGGCGTATGTCAAACCCTGCGCGTATGCCCTCCGCACCCCGCAGCGAGCCCGAACCCGACGTTCGGGCCGAATTGGCGCCCTTCGTCGAGGGTGATTTCCACGTCCTCTCGAGCGGGCTCTCCCGCGACCCGCAATACAACGACAAGCGCCTCGAGACGCGTCGCAAGCTGCTCAGCCTGGCCAAGGTTTTCGCCGCGCGCGAGAAGGCGGGCTCGGGGCTCGTGCTCGAGCCGCGCACGAGCCTGCACAACCCGACGAGCTTCAACCAGATGCAGGTGCGGCGCCTGTGGGCCTACCTCGTGCGCTCGAAGAAGGAGAAGTCGCGCCTGCGACAGACGCTCGGCTCCGATCTCGGCAAGGATCTCGATGCGGCCTACCGCAATGCGTTCCTGTGCGCGGCGATCGAGAGCGACGGCTTCGAGGTCTCGCTGCGCATCCACGCCGACGCCTGGTACGACGGACAAAACCTCATCAAGCGCGTTGCGGCCGGCGGCTTCGAGGAATGGAAGCAGCGGCTGAACGCGCTCGGCGGATACCGCCTGCGCCTCGCGGACTGGAAAGGGGAGTGGCTCTGCGGCTCTCTGACGCGCGAGAAGCTCGAGGAGTTCCTGCGCTTCTACAAACCCGGCGAGCACGCGCTGCTCGTCGAGCGCCGTTTCGCGGCGCCGAGCGGTGCGCGCGGCGAATGTCTTGCAGCGGATTTTCCCGAACGCGTGGTCACCGAGCTCGCGCGCCTCGTTGCGCTGTATCGCTTCAGCGCCTGGTCCGAAGAGAGCAACTGGCTCTTCCGCAAGGACTGAAGCGCGCACGCGGCGTCTCTGCTAGCCTTGGAGGCTCAGGAGAATTGCCCGATGCCCATGCCCGCTCATGGGATCGCGAGCGCAGCCGTCGTCTTCCTGGCTCTCGCGTGGTCCGCGCCCGACGAGAAGCCCTGGGAACTCGCACAGCCCGCTCCCGCGATCCGTCTGCGTCCCGAGAAGCTGGAGAAGCTCGAGGGCGAGAAGTGCACCACGTGCCACGCCGACGTGCTCGCGGAGTGGGTCTCGACTGCGCACGCGATCAGCTGGCTCGACGAGGCCTATCGCGAGGCGCTGACCGAGAAGTCGCGGCCGCAGACCTGCTGGAGCTGCCATACGCCCAAGCCGCTGCTCGCGAATGGTCTCGTCGCGCGCGCGGAAGCGCGCACGGAGCTGCAGGACCTCGGGATCAGTTGCACGAGCTGCCATTCCGCAGCGGACGGCGCCGTGCTCGGGCCCGCGGGCCGCGCGAGCAGCGCGCACACGGCGCGCGCCTCGGATTTCATGACCGAGAAGGGTTCGAGCGCCGTGTGCACCGTCTGCCACGCGACCAACATCGGCCCGGTGGTCGGTATCGCCAAGGACTTCGAGAGCTCCAAGCAGCAGGAACGCGGCCGCAGCTGCATCGGCTGCCACATGCAGACCGTCGAGCGCAAGCCCGCGCAAGGCGCGCCCGAGGGCGCCGCTCCTTACAAGGGCCGCAGCCACGCGATCCAGACGCCGCGCGATCCCACCTTCCTCGCGCGCGCGTTCGAGATCTCGCTCGCCGTGGACGGCAAGCGCAGCGTGATCACGATCAAGAACCTGGCCGGCCACCGCGTGCCCGGCCTGATCGGTCGTTCGGTCGAGTTCCAGGCCGAGGTGCTCGACGCGCAGGGCCAGAAACTCGCGAGCGGCGAACTCTCCTTCGACGCGCAGCGCTACCTGCCGGTCGACCAGAGCGCGCAGATCCCGCTCGGGGCCGTGGGCGCGAAGGTGCGCATCGTCGGCCTGCACCGCGACCCGCGCGCGGACGCGCCGGTGCGCTTCCTCGAGCGCGAGCTCGAACCGGCAAAATGATCGCGGCGCTGTTCGCCCAGCTGCCGCAAGCGGCCGTGCCGGCGGTGCAGGATCCCGCGACGAGCGGGCTCGAGATGCACGGCCAGGTCGCCTTGCTCTATCGCGCGCGTTGGAGTGGGCAGGACTCCGACCAGGATCTCGGCGAGACGGTCGATCTCGAGTTCGGCAACCGCGCGCACGACGCGGTTACGGCGAGCCTTTCGGCCGGCGCGCGACTCGATCTCGACGGCGTCCCGTCCGGCTCGAGCACCTACTATTCGCTTGAGGACACGCGCGGCGGCAGCTTCGACGCGCGCCTGTACCACGCCTACCTCGACCTGCACAGCGCGAGCGGCTGGGAGGTCCTGCGCGCGGGCCGACAGACGATCGTCGAGACGCCCGAGACGGCCTGGTTCGACGGTGTGCGCGCCGAGCTCGCCGAATCGGGCAGCGCGCGCCTGCGCTTCGGCGCCTATGGCGGCGTGCCGGTCGAGCTCTACAGCGACTCGCGCACGGGCGACGCGCTCTACGGCGCCTTCGCGGAAGCGCGGCCCTGGAAGGGGGCGCGCGTGCGCGCCGACTGGATGCACGCCGAGGACGATCTGCGCCTGGGCCAGCTCTCGAACGATCTCTACGGCATCGGCGTGTGGCAGAGCTTGTGGACCAGCCTGCGCGTCGACGCCGAGTACACGCGCCTGGAGGAGAAGAACCGCGACGTGCGCCTGCGCGCGAACTGGTCGGCCAGCGACTCCGATCTCGTGCTGCGCGCGAGCTGGTACCAGCTGCTCGAGCCGCAGGGCGCGCTGGCGCAGGCCTTCGATCCCTTCAGCAGCACGCTCTACGAGCTCGAGCCCTACGAACAGCTCGGGCTGCAGGCCTCGAAGAGCTTCGGCGCGCACTTGCAGCTGCAGGCCGGCTACGACGCACGGCGCCTCGCGCACTCGCAGGACGCGGGCACCTACAACCACGAGTTCGATCGTGGCTGGGCGACGCTCGGGCTCCCCGGCGTGCTGCCCGCGGCGCTCGAGCTCTCGCTCACGGGCGAGCTCTGGGACACGCAAGACAGTTCCTTCCACACCTTCGGCGCGGAGCTCTCGCGGCGCTTCGACGAGCGCCTCGACGCGTCGCTCGGAACGAGCTACGCGCTCTACAAGTACGACCTGTTCCAGGCGCGCGAGCTCGACCACGTGCGCAGCTGGTATGCGCGCCTGGAGCTCGATCGCAGCGGGCCGCTGCGCCTGGAGCTGCGCTACGAGTTCGAGGACGAGCCGACCGGCCAGTACCACGACCTGAGACTGGGGGCGACATGGCGCTTCTGAACCAATCCCGCGCGCGGCACGCGGCCGCGCTGCTGCTGCTGCTCGTGTGCGCCGCCTGCGCCATGCTGCGCTCGGTGTTCCACGGCGAGCGGCGCTACGCCTTCAGCCACGAGCGCCACGTGACGCTCGAGAAGCTCGAGTGCGCCAACTGCCACTCCGAGGCGCTGGCCTCCGACCAGCCGGGCATGCCCGCGCGCGACACCTGCGACGTGTGCCACGCGGAGATCGACGCGACGCTTCCGGCCGAGCGGCGCATCGACACGCTCTTCCGCGGCGCGGAGTTCGCCGCGGCCTGGGCGCAGAAGCTGCCGGGCGAGGTCGTCTTCTCGCACAAGCTGCACGCCTCGGGCAAGCAGGCCTGCAACGCCTGCCACGCGGGGATCGAGAAGTCGGCCGACGTGCGCGAGCTGCCAGCGCTGCGCATGCAGGACTGCACGCGCTGCCACGCGCAGCGCGCCGTGCCGCAGGACAAGGGCTGCGCGCTGTGCCACCGCGAGATCACGCAGCAGTGGCAGCCGCAGAACCACCACGCCAACTGGACTCGCGCGCACGGTCCGCTCGCGCGCGAGAAGAGCGAGCTCAGCGCCGAGCGCTGCGAGCTGTGCCACGAGCCCGCGAGCTGCGAGAACTGCCATCGCATCCAGAAGCCCGACAACCACACGGTCTACTGGCACGAGCGCGCGCACGGCCTCGTGGCCATGGCGGATCGCGAGAACTGCGCCGCCTGCCACCAGCCGGACTCCTGCGAGCGCTGCCACTCGCAGTCGCGTCCGCGCAGCCACTCGGGTGCGTGGGGCGGCGTGCAGGCGACGCACTGTCTCAGCTGTCACGAGCCGCTGCGCGACGAGGGCTGCTCGGCCTGCCACAAGTCGACTCCGAGCCATCTCTCCGCGCCGCACCTGCCGGCCGACCACTTCCCGGGCATGAACTGCCGCCAATGCCACGGCCTCACCGCTCCGCTGCCGCACGTCGACAACGGCGACGACTGCAGCTCCTGCCACAACTGACATGAAGCCCGCACGCACGAAGCACGCGTACCTTGCACTCCTCCTCCTCGCCGCGGCCTGCGGCGGCGGCAGTTCGAGTTCCTCGCTGCCGGCCGACCCGGCCGTGGAGCCGACGCAGCTCCTGCCGGGCGACGACACGCCCGGCGTCGTGCTCACGATCGACTCGGCGAGCGGCGGCAGCAACTCAGACGGCAGCTTCCGTCCCGGCGACCGCGTCACGCTGCGCTTCCGCCTGGAGAAGCACGACGGCTCGCGCTGGAACCTCTCGGAGATGCACGCGAGTGCCGCGCTAGTCTCGGGTCCGAGCTTCAACTACCAGCGCGTGATCGCGGAGCAGAACGACCTCCTCGAACGCGCCCTCGAGCAATCCGACGGCTCGTGGAAGTACACCTTCGCCGATCCGTTGCCGCCGCAGTACCTGGCGCCGTTGCACGACAGCGCCGACGTCTACGCCTCCGAGGGCGAGCTCACCGGCGAGACTCTGCTCGAGGGAACCTACACCGTGGGCCTCGCGCTCGCCTGGGACTACAGCGTGCTCGGCAAGCCCTTCCGCGAGGCGGCCAACGCGAGCTTCGACGTGCGCCTCGGCGGCTCGGCGGTGCTCGCGCCACGCGCGCTCGTGAACCAGGAGAGCTGCGATCGCTGCCACGTCTCGCTGCGCTACCACGACGGCCGCTTCACGAGTGTCGCGCTGTGCCTCTTGTGCCACACCTCGGGCGCGCAGGATGCGAACGAGGCGCAGGCCGTCTCGATCGACTTCAAGGTGCTGGTGCACAAGCTGCACAACGGCCGGCACCAGCCCAGCGTGCTCGGCATCACGACGCTTCCGGATGGCACGCGCGACTACACGGCGACGCCGGTGGCACTCGAGTACACGCGCTCCGACGGAACGCTGGTCGACTTCTCGCACGTGGGCTTCCCTGTCTGGCCGAGTCGCACGCTGCCCACGCTCAAGAACACGGGCTGGGCGGCGCTTGCGCCACAGGCGCAGGCGCAAGACGATGCCTGGCGCACGGGTGTGCTCGACTGCGCGGCCTGCCACGGGGACCCGGACGGCGCCGGCCCGCTCGCGGCGCCGGCGCAGGGCGCGCTCGCGTTCACCGAACCTTCACGACAGGCCTGCGGCTCGTGCCACGACGACATCGTCTGGAGCTACGACTACCGTTCGAACCAGGACCCGGGCATGCCGCCGCAGCCCGACAGCTCGGCCTGCAAGATCTGCCACTTCGCCGAGAACACGGACGGCGACAGCGGCGGCCTGACCGTCGAAGGCGGGCATTCGCACCCGCTCCTCACGCCGATCTACAACCCGGGCCTGAACACGGCGCTCGTCTCGATCGGCGAGGCTGGCGCGAACAACGGCGACGGGCACATCGATCCCGGCGAGAAGATCCAGCTCTCGTTCTCGTTCACGAACAGCGCCGGCGCGAGTGTCGCGGCCAGCGCCTTGACGGCGATCGAGGCCGTGGTGTCGGGGCCGACCTCCAACTCGAACCTCGTGATCTCGACCACGATCCCCAAGGCGCTGCTCACCGGCTCGCAGCCCTACAACATTCGCCTGCCCCAGCAGCTGCAAGTCGAGCTCGTCGGCCGCTCGACCGCGGCCGGCGGCGAGAGCTTCGCGAGCGCGTTCACGCCGCACCTCAATGTCGCCGGCGCGCTGACCACGGTTTTCACGCGCACGGCGACGGGCGCGAGCACGA
>Ga0302299_10001091_pt1 | contig 16088 bp, 16 predicted proteins | sample III_Fen_N3_4_FD_198795 | JGI IMG/M metagenome (GOLD analysis project Ga0302299, IMG submission 198795) | Peat permafrost microbial communities from Stordalen Mire near Abisko, Sweden - III_Fen_N3_4 | ecosystem: Environmental > Terrestrial > Soil > Wetlands > Permafrost | place: Sweden: Abisko... | reverse complement strand
ACGCTCGGCACGGCATCCGTCGACGAATGGCGCGCCAGCGGTGCGCCTGCCCCCGGTGACCGGGCCGCGGCCGTCGCCGCCGCCCACAGCGGCGGCGTCGCCGTGCTCGACATCCCCGCCGACGCCGACCTCGACGAGCCGGTCCGCCTGCGGCTCAACGGAACCGAGAACGAGGTCGTGCACGGCCACCTGCTCGTGCGGGTCGGCCGGTTCGCCCGCGCCACCGTGGTGCTCGAGCACACCGGCACCGCGCAGTACAGCGAGCTCGTCTCGGTCGTCGCCGGTGACGGCGCGCAGGTCACCCTGGTGACGGTGCAGGAGTGGGACGACGAAGCGCACCACCTCGCCCAGCACGACCTGGTCATCGGCCGTGACGCGTCCGTGCGGCACATCGCGGTGACCATCGGCGGCGGCATCGTCCGGTTCAACACCAACGCCTCCTACACCGGCCCCGGTGGCTCCTTCGAGGGTCTCGGCGTCTACTTCGCGGATGCCGGCCAGCACCTCGAGCACCGCCTGTTCGTCGACCACGGTGCGCCGCACTGCAAGAGCAACGTCGAGTACAAAGGCGCGCTCCAGGGCGACACCGCGCACACCGTGTGGGTCGGCGACGTGCTGATCCGCGCGAGCGCCGAGGGCACCGACACCTACGAGCTCAACCGCAACCTGGTGCTCACCGAGGGGGCGCGCGCCGACTCCGTGCCCAACCTCGAGATCGAGACCGGTGAGATCAAGGGTGCCGGGCACGCCTCGGCCACCGGGCGGTTCGACGACCAGCAGCTGTTCTACCTGATGGCGCGCGGCATCCCCGAGGACGAGGCCCGCCGCCTCGTCGTGCGCGGGTTCTTCGCCAGCGTCGTCGGCCGGATCGGCGTGCCCGAGGTCCAGGACCGGCTGATGCTCGCCATCGAGCGTGAGCTCGCCGGGGGCGCCGCCGAGCGTGAGCTCGCCGGGGGCGCCGCCGTGCGTGAGCTCGCCGGGGGTGCCGCCGTGCGTGGGCTCGCCGGGGGTGCCGCGTGAGCGAACAGCTGACCGACACCGGCTTCGTGCGGGTCTGCCGGCTCGACGAGCTGCCCGCCGTCGGAGCCGCCCTGGCCGAGATCGAGGGCCGCCGGGTCTCGATCGTGCGCACCGCCGACGGCGAGGTGCACTGTGTCGACGACACCTGCACCCACGCCAACGTCTCGCTGGCCGAGGGCGAGCTCGACGGCTGCACCCTCGAGTGCTGGCTGCACGGCTCGCGCTTCGACCTCCGCACCGGGGCGCCCACCGGCCCCCCGGCCATCGTCCCCATCGCCGTCCACACCGTCCGCATCGAGGGCGACGACGTCTACGTCGCCCTGTCCGAGGAGAGCTGAGCCCGTATGTCCACCCTTGAGATCAAGGACCTGCACGTCTCCGTCGACACCGAGGAGGGCGCCAAGGAGATCCTGCGTGGCGTCACCCTGACGATCCGCTCCGGCGAGACGCACGCCATCATGGGCCCCAACGGGTCCGGCAAGTCGACGCTGGCCTACTCCGTCGCCGGTCACCCGAAGTACACCGTCACCTCCGGCTCGGTCACCCTCGACGGCGAGGACGTGCTCGCGATGAAGGTCGACGAGCGAGCCCGCGCCGGCCTGTTCCTCGCGATGCAGTACCCCGTCGAGGTGCCCGGCGTCACCGTCTCCAACTTCCTGCGCACCGCCAAGACCGCGGTCGACGGCGAGGCCCCGAAGCTGCGCACCTGGGTCAAGGAGATGAAGGGCGCCATGGCGCAGCTGCGCATGGACCCAGCCTTCGCCGAGCGCAACGTCAACGAGGGATTCTCCGGTGGCGAGAAGAAGCGCCACGAGATCCTCCAGATGGAGCTGCTGCAGCCCAAGTTCGCGATCCTCGACGAGACCGACTCGGGCCTCGACGTCGACGCGCTGCGGGTCGTCTCCGAGGGGGTCAACCGCGCCAAGGAGGCCACCGGTGCCGGCGTGCTGCTCATCACCCACTACACCCGCATCCTGCGCTACATCGAGCCCGACTTCGTGCACGTCTTCGTCGACGGCCGGATCGCCGAGGAGGGCGGCAAGGAGCTCGCCGACCGCCTCGAGGCCGAGGGCTACGACCGCTTCCTGACCGAGACCGTCGAGGCCTGAGTTGGCTGCCGCCCCCCTTTCCGACGAGGAGCTGGCCCGCATCCGGGCCGACTTCCCCATCCTGTCGCGCACGGTGCGCGGGGGGCACCCGCTGGTCTACCTCGACTCCGGTGCCACCTCGCACAAGCCGCGCCAGGTGCTCGACGCCGAGCGCGGGTTCTACGAGCGCACCAATGCCGCTGTGCACCGCGGCGCGCATCAGCTCTCCGAGGAGGGCACCGACGCCTACGAGACGGCGCGCGCGACCATCGCCGCGTTCATCGGGGCGCGCGCCGACGAGGTCGTCTTCACCCGCAACGCCACCGAGGCGATCAACCTGGTCGCCTACGCCTTCACCAACGGCGCCCACGGCGGCGGCGGCGGACGCGGCGACCGGTTCACCCTCGGCCCAGGTGACGAGGTGCTCGTCACCGAGATGGAGCACCACGCCAACCTCATCCCGTGGCAGGAGGCCTGCCGCCGCACCGGGGCGACCCTGCGCTGGGTGCCGGTCACGCCCGACGGCCGGCTCGACCTCACCGACCTCGACAGGCTGCTCACCGAGCGCACCAAGGTGTTCGCGTTCACCCACGTGTCCAACGTGCTCGGCACGCTGAACCCGGTGCGCGAGCTCACCGAGCGCGCACACGCCGTCGGCGCCCTCGTGGTCCTCGACGCCTGCCAGTCGGTGCCGCACCTGCCCGTGGCCGTCGACGACCTCGGCGTCGACTTCCTGGCGTTCTCGGGGCACAAGATGTTCGGTCCGCTGGGCATCGGCGTCCTCTGGGCCCGCCCCGAGCTGCTCGACGAGATGCCGGTCTTCCTCACCGGCGGCTCGATGATCGAGACGGTCACCATGGAGGGCTCCACCTACGCCCCGGCGCCGCAGAAGTTCGAGGCCGGCGTGCCGGTGGCTGCCCAAGCTGTCGGCCTGGCCGCGGCCTGCGACTACCTCACCGCGCTCGGGCTCGACCGGGTGCACGCCCACGAGCAGGCGCTCACCCAGCGGCTCCTCGAGGGCCTCGCGGCCCGGCCCTGGGTGCGCGTGCTCGGCCCCGACGGCCTGCGCGAGCGCGGGGGAGCGGTCGCCTTCGTCGTCGACGGCGTGCACGCCCACGATGTCGGCCAGGTGCTCGACGACCGTGGCGTCGCCGTACGCGTCGGCCACCACTGCGCGTGGCCGCTGCACCGGGCGCTCAAGGCCCAGGCCAGCACCCGCGCCAGCTTCGCCGCCTACTCCACCTCGGCCGAGGTCGACGCCCTGCTCGAGGCGCTCGACCGCGTGCCGGCCATGTTCGGGCTCGAGGTGGCGGTCTGATGGACCTCTACCAGGAGCTCATCCTCGAGCACTACAAGCGCCCGGTCCGCGCGGGTCTGCGCGACCCGTTCGAGGCCGAGGTGCACCACGTCAACCCCACCTGTGGCGACGAGGTCACCCTGCGCGTCCACGTCACCGGAACCGGCGACGAGGCCGTCGTCGAGGACGTGTCCTACGACGCCATGGGCTGCTCGATCAGCGTGGCCTCTGCGTCGATCCTCGCCGAGGAGATCACCGGCGAGTCGGTCGCCCACGCCCGGAAGACGTTCGAGGCGATGCGCTCGATGCTCACCAGCAAGGGGGAGGACCCCGGCGACGAGGAGCTGATCGGCGACGGCGTCGCCCTCTCCGGTGTCGCGAAGTACCCCGCCCGCGTGAAGTGCGCCCTCCTGTCCTGGATGGCCTTCACCGACGCCCTGCACCAGGCCGAAGGAGCCAACGCATGACCGAGACCACCACCCCCGCCAACGTGGCCGACGTGGAGGAGGCGCTGCGCGACGTCGTCGACCCCGAGCTCGGCATCAACGTCGTCGACCTCGGCCTCGTCTACGGCATCACCGTCGACGGGCAGAACCACGCCGTCATCGACATGACCCTCACGTCGGCGGCGTGCCCGCTGACCGACGTCATCGAGGACCAGACCGAGCAGTCCCTCGAGGGGTTGGTCTCCTCGTACCGGGTCAACTGGGTCTGGATGCCGCCGTGGGGCCCGGACAAGATCACCGACGACGGCCGCGAGCAACTGCGCGCCCTCGGCTTCAACATCTGATCCGCGGTCCCTGGTGACCCAGCGTGTGGTCGAGGTCGCGCCCGCGCGCCTCGACGGCTGGCTGGAACGGTTCTCCGCCAACAACCCCGACGGCCCCCAGCGGGTCGCCGGGGTTGTCCGTTTCGACCATGACCCGCTCGCCGTCGTCCTCGTGCGACGTGGCGGGTATGCCGTGGGGGTCGCCGCCGGCGGCCGGCTCACTGCGCACAAGGTCGGCACGCGCTACGTCCAGTCGCGCACCGCCGCCGGGGGGTGGAGCCAGCAGCGCTTCGCTCGCCGACGCGCCAACCAGGCCGACGGGCTGGTCGGGGCTGCGGTCGAGCACGCGGTGCGGCTGCTCGCAGGCATCCGGCCGCGCGGGGTCGTCCTGGGTGGCGACAAGGCCCTCGTGGCAACCCTGCTCGAGGACCCCCGGCTGGCCGGCATCCGCGACCTGCCGCGACGCGAGCTCTACGACCTGCCCGACCCGCGACTCGATGTGCTCGAGAAGGCGCTCGAGCGCGGCCGCGCGGTGCGCGTCACCATCGACGAACCCTGACACCCCACCGGCGGTCATCGTGGGGGCTTGACCCGGGTTGGCTTTGCGGTGCAAACTAATGACTGAAAGGTTTGTCCCACAAAGTCAGGATGACGCCATGACCACGTCTGGTCCCAGCTCCACCGACACCTTCGACCCGCGCGACGCGAAGGCGCTGCTGGAGGCCACCGACTCCGAGACACGACGAGCCCTCGACGTGCGGGGTGACCTGCTCTTCACGGCGTGGGGAGTCGCCTGGGTCGTGGGCTACCTGTCGATCTGGTGGTCGACCCGCGGCCAGGACCCCTATACCGGGCCGGCCGGCTGGGCCTACGGCATCCTCTCCGTGGCCCTGCTCGCGGCCGCAGGCGTGACCGTCGTGGTGATCACTCGAGCATCGGCCGGTATCAGCGGCGCCTCGACCCGGGTGGGGACCTTCTACGGGTTGAGCTGGGCCGTCGGCTTCCTGCTCTGGCAGTCGGTCATGGGTGCCGTGGCCCGGGCCGGTGTGCCCGACGACGTGGCCGGACTGCTCGGCGCCGCGGGTCCGGCGCTCATCGTCGCCGTCATCTACTGCGTCTCGGCGGCTCTGTGGGAGGACGCGTCCTTCTTCGTCGCCGGCTGCGTGCTGGCCGTAGCGACAGGGCTCGGGGTGTGGACCGGTCCGAGCACCGCTTCCCTCGTCATCGGTGTGGTCGGAGGTATCGGGTTCGCGACCGCGGCCGGCCTATCGCGCCGGGGTCGGGTGTGACTCCCGACGACTCGGGCACCTCCGCTGCACCGGCGCTCGTGGTTCCCGATCCGGGGCTGGACCCGGTCATCCACGCGCCGGCCCGGCTGCGCATCATCGCCGCCCTGGCCGCCGTCCCGGAGCGGGACGCGATCGCCTTCACCCGGCTCCAGCAGCTGCTCGACCTCACCGCCGGAAACCTCACGACCCACCTGCGCCGCCTCGAGGACGCCGGGTACGTGCTGGTGGTGCGCCTCGGTCAGGGGCGCACCGCGCAGACCTCGGTGTCGATCACACCCGCCGGGCGGGCGGCACTGGTCGCCTACCGGTCAGCGCTGGCCGCCATCCTCGGCTGAAACCCGTCACTCGACGGTGGCGGCCGAGAAGGTGTCGCACTCGTTGAGGTCACCGGTCTTGTACCCCTGCAGGAACCAGCGCTGGCGCGCCTCGGCCGACCCGTGCGTCCAGCTCTCGGGGTTGACCCGACCCTGCGTGGCCTGCTGGATGCGGTCGTCACCCACCGCCGAGGCGGCCGACAGCGCGTCCTTGATGTCGGTCGTGCTGAGCGGCTTGAGGAACGGCGTTCCGGTGTCCTCGTCATTGACCGTCGTGGCGTGGTGGGCCCACACCCCACCGAGGCAGTCGGCCATCAGCTCGGTGCGCACCGACCCGGACTGGGCGCCCTGCGGCCCCTGCTGCGCACGGCCCAGCAGGCCGAGCTGGTCCTGGAGTGCGTGCCCGTACTCGTGGGCCACGACGTACTCCTGCGCGAGCGGCCCACCGCTGGAACCGAACTGGTCCTGAAGGATCTTGAAGAAGCTGGCGTCGATGTAGACCCTCTTGTCGAGCGGGCAGTAGAACGGCCCGACCTGGTTGCTGGCGGTGCCGCAGGCCGACTGGATCTGCCCGTTGTAGAGCACGGTGTTGGTCGGCTGCCACTGCTTGCCGAATCGGGGCAGCTCGGCGGTCCAGAAGGCCTGCACCGAGTTCACCGTGCCGATGATCCGGCAGGTGGTGTCCCTGTTCGCGTCAGCGCCGGTCCTGCACTGCGAGAACGCGTTGCTGCTCTGGGTGCCGGCTGCGGCCACCTGGCTGCTGTCGATGCCGCTCAGCCCGCCGGTGGGGTCGCCGCTGCCGCCGAAGACGCCGTTGAAGAGCAGGGTGAGGATCAGGATGACGATGCCCCCGATGCCGCCACCCACGACCATCCCGCCCGGCGCGCCGCCACCACCGCCCCCGGAGGACACCTGCGAGGTGTCGAGGGTGACGTTGTCGTTGAAGCTCATGCTCGGGCCTCCGTGGCGGGCGCACCCGGACGGCGCGCAGTGGGTGAACCACCCTAGTAGCGAACCGGATGGCCGAAGCAGAGTCCGGTCGGACCTGAGGGCTGAGGCGGCTATTCTGGATGGTCGCGGCCGTCCGGGCCGCCGCCCCCACCACCGAAGGTCCCACCGTGATCACCGCTGCCTCGGTCGAGCTGCGCGCGGGCTCCCGCCTGCTCCTCGACGCCGCCTCGTTCCGGGTCGCCCCGGGCGACCGGGTCGGCCTCGTCGGCCGCAACGGTGCGGGCAAGACCACGCTGACCAAGGCCCTCGCCGGAGTCACCCAGCCGGCCGCCGGCACCATCACCCGCAGCGGCGAGGTGGGCTACCTGCCTCAGGACCCGCGCACCGGCGACCTGCACATCACCGCCCGCGACCGGGTGCTGTCCGCCCGCGGGCTCGACAGCATCGTGCGCGACCTGCGCCTCGCCGAGCAGTCGATGGCGAACGAGACCGGTGAGAAGCAGGACAAGGCGATGCGTCGCTATGCCCGCCTCGAGGCCGAGTTCACGGCGGCGGGTGGGTACGCCGCCGAGTCCGAGGCCGCCCAGATCGCCGGTGCCCTCGGGCTCGACGATCGCGTGCTCGGCCAGGAGCTCGGCACCCTCTCCGGAGGCCAGCGGCGCCGCATCGAGCTCACCCGCATCCTGTTCTCCGGCGCCGAGACGCTGCTCCTCGACGAGCCGACCAACCACCTCGACGCCGACTCGATCGCCTGGCTGCGCGACCACCTCAAGGGCTACCGCGGCGGACTCGTGGTCATCTCGCACGACGTCGAGCTGCTCGACGCCGTGGTCAACAAGGTGTTCCACCTCGACGCCAACCGCGGCGAGCTCGACCAGTACAACCTGGGCTGGAAGGCCTATCTCCTGCAGCGCGAGACCGACGAGCGCCGCCGCAAGCGCGAGCGGGTCAACGCGGAGAAGAAGGCCTCGGTGCTGATGGCCCAGGCCGACAAGATGCGCGCCAAGGCCACCAAGACCGTCGCCGCACAGAACATGGCGCGGCGGGCCGAGCGGCTGCTCTCCGGCCTGGAGGCCGAGCGCACCCACGACAAGGTCGCCAAGCTGCGCTTCCCCAAGCCCTCGCCGTGCGGGAAGACGCCGCTGCGCGCCAGCGGCCTGTCCCGCTCCTACGGCTCGCAGGAGGTCTTCACCGACGTCGACCTCGCCATCGACCGCGGTTCGCGCGTGGTCGTCCTCGGCCTCAACGGTGCCGGGAAGACCACCCTGCTGCGGATGCTCGCCGGGGTCGACACCCCTGACACCGGCCAGGTCGAGCCGGGGCACGGGCTGAAGATCGGCTACTACGCCCAGGAGCACGAGAACCTCGACGTCGACCGCACCGTCCTCGAGAACATGAAGTCGGCGGCGCCCGACCTCGGTGAGACCGACGTGCGCAAGGTGCTGGGCTCCTTCCTGTTCAGCGGTGACGACGTCAACAAGCCGGCCGGGGTGCTCTCAGGTGGCGAGAAGACCCGGCTCTCACTGGCCCTGCTCGTCGTGTCGTCGGCCAACGTGCTGCTGCTCGACGAGCCCACCAACAACCTCGACCCGGCATCCCGCGAGGAGATCCTCGGCGCGCTGCGGACCTTCGAGGGCGCGGTCGTGCTGGTCACCCACGACGAGGGCGCCGTCGACGCCCTCGAACCCGAGCGCATCCTGCTGCTGCCCGACGGCGTCGAGGACCTGTTCAGCGCCGACTACCGCGACCTGGTCAACCTCGCCTGAGCTGCCGGGGCACCGGAGGCCATACTGCAGTCATGACCCGTCGGCGCACGGCCGTCCCGGTGCTGGCGACCCTCGCGCTGCTGGTCGCCGCGGTCGCCTGCAGCAGCCCGGATGCCGCGCCGTCGCCGCCCGCGCGGGCGGTCACCTCGCCCGCACCCGCCGCCAGCACCTCGTCGGCGCCGACGCCGTCACCGAGCCCTCCGGCATCCGCCTCGGGCTCGGTGCGCTTCTCAGCGCTCGGCGACATCAACTCGACCGACGCGTCCGATGCCGTGCTGCGGTCGATCGGTGATCGTCACGACGACTTCACCCTCGCGCTGGGCGACCTGTCGTACGGCGCCGCCGGCGAGGAGGACACCTGGTGCAGCTTCGTCAGCCAGCGGGTCGGTGCCGACCACCCGTTCGAGCTGGTCTCGGGCAACCACGAGTCGAACGGCGAGAACGGGACCATCGGGCAGTTCGTGCGCTGCCTGCCGAACCGGCTGAGCGGGCTGGTCGGCACGTACGGGCAGCAGTGGTACGCCGACGAGCCGGCGGCCCACCCGCTGGTGCGGACAGTGATGATCTCGCCGGCCCTCGACTTCGGGAACGGGAAGTGGTCCTACGCCAAGGGCACCCCCCTCTACGACTGGGTGCGAACGGCGGTCACCGGGGCGCGTGCGGCCGGCATTCCCTGGGTCGTCGTGGGCATGCACAAGCCGTGCCTGTCGGTCGGCAACTATGAGTGCGACCCCGGGCCCGACCTCGTCGACCTGCTGCTCGACACCGGTGTCGACCTCGTGCTGACCGGCCACGAGCACCTGTACCAGCGCACTCGTCCCCTGGCCCTCGACGCAGGCTGCCGCACGATCCGGCCCGGGAGCTACGACGCTGCCTGCGTCGCGACCGGGGGCGGCACCACCTTCGTCACGGTCGGCACGGGTGGCACCCCGCTGCGCGACGTGCACGGTGCGGACTCGGAGAGCCCCTACTTCGCTGCACTGAGCGGGAAGAACCGCCAGCCCTCGTACGGGTCGCTCGACGTGCAGGTCACGGCCGACCGGCTCACGGCATCCTTCGTGCCCGTGCTGGGCGGCACCTTCACCGACCGGCTGACGCTGACCCGCTGAGCCCGCCGCGACGGTCACGCTCGCGGGGCTCCAGCGGGGTGGCTGCGTCCCGACGAGGGCGGGACGGTCGGGCTGGTCCTCATCGGGCCCTCGACGTGTTCGCGGTGGCCGCGGCGTGGTCGAGGCCTGACCGGGTGCGAGCGATCTGTCTGGTTCGGCTGGACAAGATGCGGCCGGCGCTCGTGTTGACCCGGCAGGCCGCACGGGGCGCGATGGCCAAGGTGACCGTTGCCCCGATCACCACCACCACCAAGGGCTTGTCCAGCGAGGTGCTGGTCGGGCGCGACAACGGTCTGGACCACGACTGCGCGGTGTCCTTGGACAACGTCCTCACCGTCGCGGTGGGTGCACTCGGACGCAACGTCGGGTATCTCAGCGGTGAGCAGGAAGCACGGCTGGCGCGGGCCGTGGTGTTGGCCTACGACCTCGAGGTCGCCCTGCTCGACTAGCGCAGAGCTCGCGCGCGACCGTCAGCCGTTCCGCAAGGTGCGCAGCACGTGCTCGGTGATCGCGGCCCGGGCGCGCCTCCCCTCCGGGGTCGGCAGCAGCGGGTAGTCGTGGGGAGAGCCGTTCTCGACGTGCAGGGTCAGCTCGACACCGGCCGGCGCGAGGTCGTACAACCGGTCGCAGTCGGGGCGGCAGATGTCCCGCGTACCCACCAGCACGAGGGTGGGCGGCATCGTAGCCAGGTCGCCGTACAGCGGGCTCACCGTGGGGTCGGTGAGGTCGCGACCAGCCGCCCAGTGCATGGCGATCGGGCGCATGCCGGCCCTGGTCAGCCAGGGGTCGTGCGGCTCGACGGCGTCGATCGCGGGGTTGCGCATCGCCACGTCGACCCATGGGGCGATGAGGGTCAGCCCGGCCAGCACCCCGCCGCCGGGGTGCGCCTGGGCGAGCACCAGGGCCAGGTTGCCCCCGGCTGAGTCGCCGAGCACGTGCAGCGGCGCCTGTTGCGCCAGGTGCGTGTGCAGCGCCTCGAGGAAGGCCAGCGCGTCGGTGACGTCGTGCTCGGGCGCGAGTGGGTAGCGGGCGACGTGCACCTCACGGGCCGTGCTGTCGGCGAGGTGGGCGACGAGAGTCCAGTGCTGCGGCTGGATGCCGTTCACGAACGCCCCGCCGTGCAGGTAGACCAGTGCGCCGCCGGCGGCCACGACACCGGATGCCGGGCGCACGGTGACGAGTTCGCCGCCGCCGAGCGGCGTGACGGAGGAGCGTTCGCGCAGCCCGTCCGGCATCGGGGCCGCCGGCAGGCCGTTGGCCATGCTCTGCAAGCCGGCCTCGGCGGTGCGGTAGCGCTTCTTGCGGGTGGCCCGCAGGTAGAGGCACACCGCCCGGGTCTGCCAGCTCGTCATCCGCCCGTCCGAGCTCAGCGGGGGATGGCGGGCAGCCGGGTGAGCGCCTCGGCGACGGCATCCTGGAGCACGCTGTCCTCCCAGGTGTGGTCGACGAGGTCACCGCCGAGGTAGGCGTCGTAGGCCGGCAGGTCGAGGTGGCCGTGCCCGCACAGGGCGGTGAGGATGACCTTCTCCTCGCCGGTCTCGATGCAGGCGATGGCCTCCTCGACCGCGGCCGCGAGGGCGTGGGTCGGCTCGGGCGCGGGCACGATGCCCTCGGTGCGGGCGAACAGCACGCCGGCGGCGAAGCAGTCCTTCTGCGTCTTGGCTTGTGCCTCGATCAGGCCCTGGTCGTACAGGTGGCTCACCATCGGGCTCATGCCGTGGTAGCGCAGGCCGCCCGCGTGGATCGGGTCGGGCATGAAGTCGTGGCCCAAGGTGTGCATCTTCAGCATCGGGGTGAGCCCGGCGACGTCACCGAAGTCGTAGGCATAGGTGCCCTGGGTGAGGCTCGGACAGGAGGCGGGCTCCACCGCGCGGATGACCGGACCGGTGCCCGAGGCGAGCTTCTCGCGCAGGAAGGGGAAGGTCAGGCCGCCGAAGTTGGAGCCCCCACCCGTGCACCCGACAATGAGGTCGACGCTCTCGCCGATCTTCGCGAGCTGGAGCAGGGCCTCCTCACCGATGATCGTCTGGTGCAGCAGCACGTGGTTGAGCACCGAGCCGAGCGCGTAGTTGACGGTGGGGTCCTGGGCGGCGACCTCGACGGCCTCGCTGATGGCCAGGCCCAGCGACCCGGGGGAGTCGGGGGAGCTGGCGAGCATCGCACGGCCCGCCTGGGTGAGGTCTGACGGGCTGGGGTGCACCGTGCCGCCGAACACCTCCATCATCATCTTGCGGTAGGGCTTGGCGTCGTACGAGGCCCGCACCTGCCAGATCTCGCACTCCAGGTCGAACTGGGCGCAGGCGAAGGACAGCGCGGTGCCCCACTGGCCGGCGCCGGTCTCGGTCGTCAGCTTCCGGATGCCGGCCCGGGCGTTGTAGTACGCCTGCGGCACAGCGGTGTTCGGCTTGTGTGATCCGGCGGGGGAGCCGCCCTCGTACTTGTAATAGATCCGGGCCGGGGTGCCCAGCGCCTTCTCGAGCCGGTGGGCGCGGTAGAGCGGGGAGGGGCGCCACAGCCGGTAGACGTCCTGCACCTCCTGCGGGATGTCGACGTACTGCTCGGTGGTCACCTCCTGGGCGATGAGGTCCATCGGGAAGATGCCGGCGAGGTCGTCGGGGCCGACCGGCTGCCCGGTGCCGGGGTGCAGCGGCGGCGGGGGAGGGACCGGCAGGTCGTGGGCGATGTTGTACCAGCGCGTCGGCATCTCGTCCTCGTCGAGCAGGACCTTGTGGCGCAGCGGTGCGGACACGGCATACCTCTCCGTCGGCGGCGCCCGCCCTGGTGGCGGTGCCGCCGTCATCCTCGGGTGGGGCCCTGTTGCGCACAAGGGGGTGCCCACGGGCAGGAACACCTGTCGGAGGGCGGTGGTTGACTGATCGGGCCAGACAACTACTTAGAGGAGCACAACCGGTGAGCATGCAGGGGTGGCAGGCGTTGCACAGCCTGAGCAGGGACTCCAGTGTCAAGGAGCGCCGCCTGGCTCCGGGCACGACCCGGCGGGTGCTGGGCTACGCCACGCCCTACAAGGTGCAGATCGCCTGGTTCCTCGGCGTCGTCGTCATCGAGTCGGTGCTCGTGGTCGCCTCGCCGCTGCTGCTGAAGTCGCTCGTCGACGACGGCATCTACCCCAAGGACGCCGCCGTCGTCATCCGACTGTCCCTGCTCGTGGCCCTGATCGCCATCGTCGGGGCGGGGCTCACCCTCGTCGAGCGCTGGTTCTCGGCCCGGATCGGTGAGGGCCTGATCTATGACCTGCGCACCCAGGTCTTCTCGCACGTGCTGCGCCAGCCCGTCGCGTTCTTCACCCGAGCCCAGACGGGCGCCCTGGTGACGCGCCTGGGCAACGACGTGATCGGCGCGCAGCAAGCGTTCACCTCGGTGCTGTCCAGCGTGGTCAGCAACGCCATCACCCTGGTGCTGATCATCGTCGCGATGGCCACGCTGTCCTGGCCGCTCACCCTGGGTGCCCTCGCCCTGGTGCCCTTCTTCCTCGTGCCGGCTCGCCTGATGGGGCGCCGGCTCGCCAGCCTCGCGCACGAGCAGATGGTGCAGAACGCCGAGGTCGGCACCCGGATGACCGAGCGCTTCAACGTCGCCGGCGCCCTGCTCGTCAAGCTGTTCGGCCGTCCCGCCGTCGAGGACGAGGAGTATGCCGTCCGCGCCGCCAAGGTCCGCGACATCGGGGTGCGCATCGCCGTCAACCGCTCCGTCTTCTTCGTCGCCCTCACCTTGGTGGCCTCGCTGGCCACCGCGATGGTCTACGGCGTCGGCGGCCTGATGGCGGTCAACGACACCCTGACCGTCGGCACCCTGCTCGCCCTCACCGCGCTGCTGGCCCGGCTCTACGGCCCGCTGACCGCGATCTCCAACGTGCGGGTCGACATTCTCACCGCGCTCGTCTCCTTCGAGCGGGTCTTCGAGGTGCTCGACCTCGAGCCGCTCGTCGCCGAGGCGCCCGACGCCCGGCCGGTACCCGTGGGCCCGGTGCGCATCGAGGTCGACGGCGTGTCCTTCTCGTACCCGTCCGCCGACGAGGTCTCGCTACCTTCGCTCGAGACCACCGCGAGCGGCGACCGGCGCGGCAGCGGCCCGGTGCTGCACGACGTGTCATTCACCGTCGAGCCGGGCTCGCTCGTCGCCCTCGTCGGTCCCAGCGGTGCCGGCAAGACCACGATCACCTCGCTCGTGGCCCGCCTGTACGACCCCACGGCCGGCGGCATCCGGATCAACGGGCTCGACCTGCGCGACGCCCAGACCGAGTCGCTGCACGACGCGGTCGGCGTGGTCACCCAGGACGCCCACCTGTTCCACGACACGATCCGGGCCAACCTCGCCTACGCCGCCCCGTCAGCCACCGAGGACGAGATGGTGGCGGCCCTGCGGGCCGCGCAGGTCTGGTCGCTCGTCGACTCGCTGCCTTCCGGGCTCGACACGGTCGTCGGCGACCGCGGCCACCGGCTCTCCGGCGGCGAGAAGCAACGACTCGCCATCGCCCGGCTGCTGCTCAAGGGCCCCGGGCTGATCGTCCTCGACGAGGCGACCGCCCACCTCGACAGCGAGTCCGAGCAGGCCCTCCAGCGTGCCCTCGACCACGCCCTGCGCGACCGTTCCGCCCTGGTCATCGCCCACCGGCTCAGCACGGTGCGCCACGCCGACCAGATCCTCGTGGTCGACGACGGCACCGTCGTCGAGCGCGGCACCCACGCCGAGCTGGTGGCCTCGGGCGGGCTGTACTCCGAGCTCTACAACACCCAGTTCAGCGACGAGCTCGGCGAGGTCGTCGACACCCGCGCCTGAGCGGGGTGTCCGGGCACTCGCCGAGCGCCCGGACACCGGTCAGCCGAGGTCTCGCAGAGCCCGCGCCTCCACGTCTTCGAGCACCTCGTCGGCCACCTCGGCGCTCACCTCGCCGCTGAGCCGTGCCTCGATGACCACCGAGCGCTCCGCCTCGCCGGCACGGCGCAGGAGGTCCGAGAGCGCCTCGGCGTAGCCGGAACCGTCGTCGTCACCGTCGTCGGGCTGCGGGCCGTCGCCGCGCGCCTGCACGAGGGCTTCCTGCGCGGCCAGGTATCCCTCGTACTGCAGGAGCGCCGCCGCGCGCACCGGTTCCGGCGTGTCGGCGTCGGTGCTGGCCCGGATGGCGTCCAGGGCCGCGAGTGCGGCCCTCCGGCGCAGTGCCGCGACGTCCCGGTTGCGGTGGCCCCCGACACCGATGTGCAGTCGGCGCACGAGGGGGGACAGGGTGAGGCCCTGCACGACGAGCGTCACCAGCACCGTGCAGAGACCGACGACGATGATGGCGTCACGGTCGGGGAACCGGCCGCCCGAGTCGATGGCGACGGGGAGGGCCAGTGCGGTCGCCACGGTGACGACCCCCCGCATCCCGGCCCACCCGGCGACCAGCGTCTCGCGCCAGCCGGTCGGGGTGTCCGCCGCGGGGCCGCGCCGGCGAGCGCGGGCGAGCGCAGCGGCCGGGAAGACCCAGACCAGCCGCAGGGCCACGAGCGTCGCGATGACCGCGGCGGCGAGGGCGAGCACGCCGCTGTCGAGCCGGCTGGTCGCCAGCACGTCGGTCAGCTCGAAGCCGATGAGGACGAACACCAGGTTCGTGATGACGTAGTCCGCGTACTGCCACACCGCGCGCCCGAGCAGCCAGCCACCCGAGCTGATGGCGGGGTGGGCATAGGAGCGCAGGTACAGGCCGAGGCTCAGCACCGCGAGCACCCCCGAGCCGTGCACCTGCTCGGCCAGCAGGTACGCGGCGAACGGCACGGCAAGGGTCACCGTGGTCTCCGCGGTCGGGATGTGCAGGGCCGCGAGCGCCCACCGGGTCAGCACGCCGGCGAGCAGGCCGACGCCCACGCCGGCCACGAGCGCGAGCACCAGCCGGAGGCCGATCTCGCCGGCCGTGACGTGCCCGCCCACGACGGCCGCCACCGCCGCGCCGTACAGGACGAGTGCCGTGGCGTCGTTGAACATGCCCTCGCCCTCGAGCACGGTGACCAGGCGGTGGGGGAGCCGGAGCCGGCGAGCCACCGCGGTGGCGGCGACGGGGTCCGGCGGCGCGACGACGGCCCCGAGCACCCAGGCCGCACCCCAGTCCAGCCCGGCGAGGCGGGCCACCCCGGCCGCCGCGGCGGCGCTCGCGACGGTCAGGCCCACGGCGAGCAGCAGGATCGGCCGCGCCTGCTCGCGGAACTCGCGCACGGTCGCCCGCTGGGTCGCGGCGAACAGCAGGGGCGGGAGGACCAGGGGCAGGATGACGTCGGGGTCCAGCCGCAGCGATGGCACGGCGGGCAGCGCGGCGAGCGCCAGCCCGAAGATCGTGAGCAGCACGGGCAGCGGCACCCGCACGCGCTCGGCCAGCGGCGTCAGGACCACGATGCCGGCGAGCAGGAGAGCCACCACGGCAAGGCTCGACATGGCTCCTCCTGGTTCGGCGTCAACGGTCAGTATCGTCGGAGCGGTCGGCGCCGGCTGGGGCA
>Ga0302299_10001089_pt1 | contig 16103 bp, 9 predicted proteins | sample III_Fen_N3_4_FD_198795 | JGI IMG/M metagenome (GOLD analysis project Ga0302299, IMG submission 198795) | Peat permafrost microbial communities from Stordalen Mire near Abisko, Sweden - III_Fen_N3_4 | ecosystem: Environmental > Terrestrial > Soil > Wetlands > Permafrost | place: Sweden: Abisko... | reverse complement strand
TCTTGCTCGGCGGCAACCCCGAGGCGATGGCCAAGGACGCGCTCGTCGAGGAGAAGGCCAAGCTCGCCGAGACCGTCGCGGCCGCGCAGCCGGCCGGCGACCACGGCGAGCCGTACCGCGGCGCCTCCGAGGTCAAGCTCGACGAGGACGCCCGGTTCGCCGAGCTGCTCGCGCAGTTCAAGGCGCAGTGCGAGGCCGAGCGCCAGGAGGTGCTCGCCGCCGGCGGCCTCAAGATCGTCGGCACCGAGCGCCACGAGTCGCGCCGGATCGACAACCAGCTGCGCGGCCGCGCCGGCCGCCAGGGCGATCCCGGATCGTCGCGGTTCTACCTGTCGCTGCAGGACGACCTCTTGCGGATCTTCGGGCTCGACCGCATGACCGGCATCATGGAGCGGCTCGGCCTCGAGGAGGACGTGCCGATCGAGTCGCCGATGGTGACCCGCTCGATCGAGGGCGCGCAGAAGAAGGTCGAGGGCCGCAACTTCGATCAGCGCAAGAACGTCCTCGAGTACGACGACGTGATGAACCAGCAGCGCAAGACGATCTACGCGCTGCGCCGCCAGATCCTCGAGGGCCGCTACCACCGCGAGCCGACCGAGGACGAGGCCAAGGCCGGGATCGTCCCCGAGCCGGTCACGGCGAGCGGCGACTGGACGATCGAGTCGCTGACGCCCGAGCTCGCGGCCGTGCTCGGGGGTCACCGCGGCACGCACCACCTGGTGCCGGCCGATCAGCCCGACCGCGAGGGCGTGGCGTTCGAGCCCCGGGAAGCCGTCCGCGACCACACGATCGCGCTGGCCGCGCCGGCGCAGCTCGCGACCGGCGACCGGGTGATCTACCGCGCCGGCGCGAACGCCCCGCTCGATCGGCTGACCGACGGCGCGACCTACTACGTGATCGGCCAGGCGCCGGGCGCGATCGCGCTCGCGGCCACCCAGGACGACGCGAACAAGGGCGCCGCGATCGCGCTCGGCGCCAAGCAGGGCATGGTCGAGTCGCTGAAGGATCAGGTCGCGGCGCGCGACGCGGCGATCGCCCGCGGTGAGCCCTCGCCGGTCAACGACGACCGGCCGGGCTGGCGCGTGCTGCGCGGCGAGGTGTGGCGGCAGTTCGGCGTGCTGCTCGACTTCGAGAAGCGGTACGATCTGCCGCGCGAGGAGCTGGTCGACTGGGCGACCCGCGAGATCGCCGCGTCGCTGATCCAGCAGCGCGAGCGCATGCACGATCTCGCCGACGCCCGGATGGCCTCGGTGATCGAGCGCGTGCTGTCGGCCGAGGTGGGCGAGGACGAGTGGGACTGGGACGAGCTCGAGGACGCGCTCCAGGAGCAGTTCGGCGCCGAGTTCGATCTCACGCCGGGCACCCCCGACGAGGTCGCCGCCCAGGTCTGGCCGGTGATCGAGCAGCGGCTGGCCGAGCGCGAGAAGGAGCTGTCGCGCGCGTGGCTCATGTTCTTCCTGCGCGACTTCTCGCTCAACGAGATCGACGAGCAGTGGATCGAGCACCTGAAGACGATGGACGCGCTGCGCGAGGGCATCGGCCTGCAGGGCTACGGCCAGAAGGATCCGAAGAAGGAGTACAAGCGGATCGGGTTCGACATGTTCCGCGAGATGATGGATCGCATCCAGGCGAACACCGTCACCAAGCTGTTCAGCGTTCAGATCCAGCGCGACGGCGAGCAGGTGCCGCAGCTCCAGCAGAAGGAGCGCCAGATGGAGGAGCACGGCGTCGCCAACAAGTCGGACGACGCCGCCGAGCAAGAGGCGGCCGCGCGTCAGAGCGCTTCGCAGGCGCGGCGCCCGACCCGCGGTGGGCGCCCGGCCGCGGCGGCTGCCGCGCGTCCCGCCGGGGAGGCCGAAGCGGCCAAGGCCGAGCCGGTACGGCGCGACCGGCCCAAGGTCGGCCGCAACGACCCATGTCCTTGCGGCTCCGGCAAGAAGTACAAGAAGTGCCACGGCAAGGACGAAGAGGCCGCGGCCTCGGAGTGAGCGCGGTGCGGATCGCGCGGCCCGAGGATCCGGCGGCCCCGATAGAGCCACGTCCGCGCCGGCAGTCGCTTGCTGAGCGCGGCTCGGCGCGGCACGCCGACCGGTAGGTCGCGGTCGGCACCGTCCGACCGCGCAGATCGCCGCGCGGGACGGCCGCCCGATCGATTGAAATTGCCGCAGCGCGGGTCGATGCTCGTCGAGATATGCGCATTGGTGTTCCCAAAGAGATCAAGACCCAGGAGTTCCGCGTCGGCATGACGCCCGCCGGCGTGGCGATCCTCGTCGCGCGCGGCCACGCGGTGCTGATCGAGCAAGGCGCCGGCATCGGCAGCTCGATCCCCGACGACGCGTTCGTCAAGGCAGGCGCCACGATCGTCGCGACCCGCGAAGAGGTGTGGGGCGCGGACATGGTCGTCAAGGTCAAGGAGCCGATCGCGCCCGAGTTCGCGCTCATGCGCAAGGATCTGCTGCTGTTCACGTACCTCCACCTCGCCGCGGCGCACGAGCTCGGCAAGGAGCTGCTCGCGCGCGGGGTCAACGGCGTCGCCTACGAGACGATCGAGCCCAGCCCCGGGGATCTCCCGCTGCTCACGCCGATGAGCGCCGTGGCCGGCCGCATGGCCGTGCAGGCAGGCGCGACCCACCTCGAGCGCGAGCGCGGCGGCAAGGGCGTCTTGCTCGGCGGCGTGCCCGGGGTGCGGCCCGGCCGGGTCACCGTGCTCGGCGGCGGCGTGGTCGGCGCCAACGCGACCAAGATCGCGGTAGGCCTCGGCGCCAACGTCACCGTGCTCGACGTGAACTTGAAGACCCTGGCCTACCTCGACGATATCTATGGCGGGCGGATCTCGACCCAGTACTCCGATCCGCTCAGCGTCCAGCGCGCCGTGCTCGAGAGCGATCTCGTGATCGGCGCGGTGCTGATCGCCGGCGCCCGCGCGCCGCGGCTGGTCACCGAGGCCATGATCAAGGCGATGGAGCCCGGCTCGGTCATCGTCGACGTCTCGATCGACCAGGGCGGCTGCGTCGAGACCGCGCGCCCGACCACCCACGACCACCCGACCTACCTGGTCCACGACGTGATCCACTACGGCGTCGCCAACATGCCGGGCGCGGTGCCGCGAACGTCGACCTACGCGCTGACCAACGCCACGATCAAGTACGTCGTCACGCTGGCCGACCACGGGCTCGAGAAGGCGGTCGCGGCGGTCCCGCACATCGTGACCGGGATCAACACGTACAAGGGCAGCGTGCCGCACGCAGCCGTCGCCGAGGCGCTCGGCGTGCCGCACGTGCCGTTCCGCGCCTGAGCCGCCGGGCGGCCTGCCGATCTCCTGCTAACAGTTTCATATTGCTACGAATTATCGGAGCAGGCGTTCGGAGTCATTTCGGGGAACAATTCGCCGGTGGCGGCCGGTAGAGACGAACGAATGCTAGCTGCACGAGACAAGCGCGCCGAGTTCGAGCGCCAGGCGCTCGTCCACACCGACGCCTTGTACGGTGCGGCGTACCGCCTGACGCGCAACGCGCGCGACGCCGAGGACCTCGTCCAGGACTCGCTGCTCCGGGCCTACCGGTTCTGGGACTCGTTCGAGCAGGACTCCAACTGCAAGGCCTGGCTGCTCCGGATCGTCACCAACACGTTCATCAACGAGTACCAGCGCAAGAAACGCAGCCGCGAGGTGCTCGACGCCGCCAGCGCCGAGCAGGACGCCACCGACGGGGTGCTCGTGCACGCCGAGGCCACCGACCGGCAGTCGCCGGAGCGCGCGCTGCTCGATCGCAGCGTGTCCGACGACGTCCAGCGCGCGCTCGACGGCCTGCCCGACGACTTCCGCACCGCCGTGGTGCTGTGCGACGTCCAGGGCCTGTCGTACAAGGAGATCGCCGACATCATGGAGACGCCGGTAGGCACCGTGATGAGCCGGCTGTTCCGCGGCCGCAAGCTGCTCGCCGCGTCGCTGCGTGAGTTCGCGGTCGCCGCGGGCTACGTGAAGTCGGGCGGCGGCAAACCGCCCGCCGACGGCGCGCCCGAAGGCGAAACCATCGATCTTGGGAAGTATCGCGCCGCTCGCTCGGCGCATGAGGGTTCGAACTCATGACCCTGTGTCACAGCATCGATACGCTCTCGATGGCGTTTCTCGACGACGAGCTGGCGGCAGAAGACCGCCGCGAGCTCGAGCTGCACCTGCACGACTGCGCGGGCTGCCGCGACCACGTCGAGCGCGAGCGCAGCGACATCGAGCTGGTCAGGAAGGCGCTGGTCGCGCCGCCGGCTGGAGCCCTGCTGAAGGCGCGGATCGCCCGCGCGCTCGACGCCGAGGACGTCACCGCCGCGCGCCGCCACCGCGGCCGGCTGTCGCAGTGGCTGTTGCCGGGCGGCGCGATCGCCGCCGCCGCCGCCGCGATCCTGGTGTTCGTGGGGCTCGGGACGTCGAGCCCGCACGGCACCTCGCCGATCGCGCGCGACGTCGCCAAGCAGGAGACCCACTCGCTGCCGTTCGAGGTCCAGGGCGCGAGCACCGGGCCATGGCTGCGCGACAACTTCGCCCCGGTCGAACCTCCGCAGTTCACCGAGCCCGGCATCGCCCTGCTCGGCGGGCGGCTGTTGCCCAACGGCATCGCCAATCACGACGCGGCGCTGCTGTCGTACCTGGTCTCGATCGGCGCCAACCGGGTCACCCTGATCGCCGTGGTGCTCAAAGATCTGCGGAGCACCGAGGGCCTCGACGAGGGTCAGGCCTACCGGGTGGGAGACCTCATCTTGCACGTCCACGACGTCGACGGCGTGCCGGCGGTGACCTACGTCGACCCGGCCCGCCACATCGGCTACGTCTTTGCGTCGGAGCGGCTCACCGCCAGCGAGCTGCTGCGCCTGGTGGTCTCGACCGACCTGATCGCCCGCGCCCGCCAGACCCGCTAGCGGCCGCACGCACCTGGAGCCGGCCTCGGAGGCCGAGCGCGCCGGGAATTCCGGTATGATCGCTGGCGGTGAACCGCCGCATCCTGCTGATCGACGCCGACTCGAGCTTTCGGGCTGCGCTGGGCAAGCAGCTGCAGTCCTACCGGTTCGAGATCTCGCCGGAGTCCGATGTCGAGCAAGCGCTCGCGGCCGGCGCCGCGGCCCCTCCGGCGCTGCTGATGGTCGCGGTCGACGAGCCCGACAAGACCGGCTTCAAGATCTTCCAGCGCTGCAAGAAGGGCGCGCTCGCCAAGGTGCCGATCGTGCTGGTGACCTCGAGCGTGGCGCCCGAAAGCTTCGCGAAGCACAAGAGCCTCAAGGTCCACGCCGACGAGTACATCGACAAGCGCTCGGTCTCGAGCGACGAGCTGCTCGGCAAGATCGACCACCTGGTCGGCCTCGGTGAGCCGGCCGCGGCCGCCCCCGAGCTCGCGAGCGAGCCCGACGAGATCCCGCTGTCGAGCGAGGACATGGTGCTCGAGGAGACCGTCGGCGAGGACGAGGCTGGCGACCTCGATCTCGAGCCGACCAACGTGCCCGAGCACCGGGTCGACTCGATGGTCGACGCCGAGACCGACGCCGCGTTCGCCGCGCTGCTCGGCGACGACGCACCGCTGGCCGCGCCCGCGCCCGCCGCCGCCGAACCCGAGCCGCTCGACGAGCCCGCGGCGCTGCCCAGCCCGATCGAGCCGCCGCGCGCCCGCCAGGACGATACCAGCGTCGTGATCGCGGCGGTGCCGGCGCCGATCTACGACCCCGGCGGGCGCCAGGACAGCGGCGCGTTCGTGTTCGATACATTCAGCCGCGAGGCGATGATGCCGCCGGTCGAGCTGATCGCGCGGGCCCGCCAGGACTTCCGCGGCCACGCCACCGGCTCGGTCCGGCGGATCGCCGCGCCGGCCCGCGATCCCGAGGCGTCGGCGGCGATCCCGCTCGATGTCGACGATCTGGTCCAGCTCGACGACGACGAGCCGGTGGAGCCGCCGCCGCCGGCCGAGCCCGCGCCGCGGTTGACCGCGCCGATCGCCGCGCCCGCCGCCTCGAGTGCGCCGCTGCCGGCGATCGCCCGCACCACGAGCTCGATCCCCTCGATCGCGCGCGCGCCCACCCCGACGATCCCCCCGATCGGGTCGAGCGGGCCGATCCCGGCGCTGCGCCGCAGCGAGCCTGCGATCGACCCGCCGCCGCCCGGCGCCCCGATCCAGGCCTCCGCGGTCCCGGACCTCGGGCTCGAAGATCTGGCCACCAGCGGGCCCACCACGGATCACTCCGGCGTGTTCGATCGCCGCGGCCTGCAGAAGCTCGCCGAGCTCGATCGCCAGATCGCCCAGCTGAAGGCCGAGCTCGAGCGCTCGCGCGCGGCGGCCGACGCCTCGGCGCGCGGCGCCACCCGCGAGCGCGAGTTCCTCCACCTGCGCGAGCAGATCACCACCAAGGACAAGGAGCTGCAGCGCGCCCGCGACGAGCTGCGCGCCCGCGATCGCGACCTGGCCGACGCCCGCGAGGAGCTGCGCGACGCCGAGGCCGCGCGGCTCGTCGTCGAGCAGCGCGCCACCGAGCTCGCCGAGCGCGGGGCCGCCGACGCCAGCCGCGCCGCCTCGCTCGAGATGCGCGACAAGGCGAACACCAACCAGCTCGCGGCGATCCAGCAAGAGCTCGAGGCCAAGACCCAGGCCGCCGCGGCGGCCGAGCACGACCGGTTCCAGATCGAGCGCGATCTCGCGGTCGAGCGCGCTATGCGCGCCGCCAACGCCACCGAGGCCGAGCGCTCGCTGCGCGCCGAGCGCGAGCAGCTGGTCACCCGCCACCACGCCGAGCTGGCGGCGGTCCGCAGCGAGGCGGCCGCGGCGCGCGAGGCCGCGCTGCAGTCGCTGCGCGACGACCTGATCGGCGATCACGCCAGCGCCCTGGCCTCGGCGATCGCGAGCGCCCGCGCCGAGGCCAGCGTCGCCGCCGAGCGCTCCGCGACCCAGATCCACGCCGCCCACGGCGCCGAGCTGTCGCGGATCAAGCACGACCACCTGCGCGCGATCGCCGAGCTGACCAGCGAGCGCGACGCCGCGACGGCGCGGATCGCCAGCGAGCGCGAGGCCGCGCTGGCCGCGGCCGAGGACGAGCACCACCAGGTGATCGCCCGGCTGCAGAGCGAGCGCGCCGCCGAGCTCGCCCAGGCGCGCGACGCCGCCGCCCACCAGCTCGCGCACGTCCGCGACGAGCTCACCGCCGAGCTGGCCTACGTCAAGCAGGAGGCCGAGTCGCGGATCGCCGCGTTCACCACGGCGCGCGACCGCGCGGTCGCCGAGCTGGTCGCCGAGGTCGATCGCTACAAGCATCAGCTCGCCACCGCGCGCGCCGACCACGAGACCGCGCTCGGGGCCGCCGCCGCCGACCAGGCCGCCGCGCTCGACGAGCTGGCGGAGCGCCACGCCGAGGCGCTCGCGGCCCACGACCGCGACCACCGCCAGGCCCGCGAGCGCGACGCCAGCGCGCGCGACCGAGCGCTCCAGGCCACGCGCGCCGAGCTCGAGCAGCAGGCCGCACAGCACCAGGCCCGGCACGCCGAGCTGCGCGCCCAGCTCGACGACCAGGCCGCGCGTCATGCGGACCTGCTCGCGTCGGCGGCCGCCGATCAGGCGGCGCTGCACGCGCAGGAGCTCGCCGCCGCCCGCGGCGACACCCAGCAGCTCGCCGCCGAGCACGCCCGCGAGCTCGCCGCGGCCCGCGACGAGGCCCACCAGCTCGCGACCGAGCACGCCCGCGAGCTGGCCGCGCTCCGCGCCGAGCACGCCACCCACGACCAGCACCAGCTCGCCGCCGCCCGCGCCCAGCTCGACGACCAGGCCGCCCAGCACGCCGCCCAGCTCGCCGCCGCGCACGCCCGGCTCGCGGACCAGACCGCCGAGCTCGCCGCGATGCGCGCCGAGCTGGGCGATCGGGCCGCGCAGCACGCGAGCGAGCTTGCCGCCGTGCACGCCGAGCTCGATGACCTCGCCGCCCAGCTCGCCGCCGCGCGCAACGACCACGCCGCCCAGCAGGCCCGCCAGTTCGCCACCGCGCGCGCCCAGCTCGAGGACCAGGCCACCCAGCTCGCCGCGGCCCGCGCCGAGCTGGGCGATCTCGCCGCGCAGCACGCCGCCCAGCTCGCCGCCATGCGCGCCGAGCTCGACGACCAGGCCACCCAGCACGAGCACCAGCTCGCCGCCGAGCTGGCCGAGCTCGCCGACCAGCACGAGCGCGGCAAGGCACAGCTCGTCGAGCAGCACCGCGCCGCCATCGCCGAGGCCCAGGCCGATACCGCGCGCCAGCTCGCGCAGCTCCAGCAGGCGCTCGAGGAAGCCCACACCGGCGCCGAGGGCGCCGTGGCCGCTCACCAGGCCGCGATCGCCGAGCTCCAGACCCGACACGATCGCGAGATCGCGGCCGCCCATGGCGAAGGCCTGCGCATGAAGGCCGCCGCCGACTCCGAGCACCACCGGATGATGGCCGCGGCGACCGCCGAGCACGCGCGGCTCACCGCCGAGCTCGCGACCGAGCGCGACGAGCTGCGCCGCGGCCTGTCCTCGGCGCGGGACGCCCAGAAGCGGGGCGAAGCCGAGCTCCTGGCCAAGGTCCAGACCCTCGCCGATCGCGACGCCGAGCTCGCCGCCCACGCCGCCGCGATCGCCTCGCGCGACGACCGGCTCGCCGAGCTGCGCCGCGAGCTCGAGTCGCTCGAGCACGAGAACGCCAGCTACCAGGAGCAGGTCCTGCGCGCCTACCAGAAGATCAAGGCCGACGAGGCCATGGTCGCGCGGGCCCGCAAGGCGTTGGCGATCGCGCTCACCGTCCTCGATGCCGGCGATCCGAAGGACGAACCAACCTAGGACCGCGGCCCGCCTCCACCTCGACGAGACGGTCGACCGTTCGACGCCAGCGACCGGTGCGTCGCCGTCGCCTCCACCGTCGTGTCGGTTCGATGCCGTCGACGATCACGCGCGCGTCGACGCTCACGACGACGAAGCGGCGCCACCCATGCTGTCGCAGCCGCGACACCGTGGTGCTGACGCCGCGTCATCGGGTCGATGGCACGGGCGCTCGCGTCGCGCCGGCCGAACGAGCGTAAGCTGCCGGGCGCGATGCCCGCCCCTCGCCGGATCCCGCTCGCGCTCGTGCTCGCCGTCGCCGCGATCTCGCTGGGCGCGCCGTTCGTGCGCTGGGCGCACCCGGCGCCGGCGATCGCGATCGCGGCGCTCCGCGTCCTGATCGCTTCGCTGCTGCTGCTGGCCGCCGGCTGGCGCGACCTCGCCAGCGTCGGGCGGATCGCCCCCCGCGATCGACCGCTCATCATCGCGGCCGGCCTCCTGCTCGCCGTCCACTTCGGCGCGTGGACCGTGTCGCTGGCGCTCACCTCGACCGCGGCCTCGACCGCGCTGGTCTCGACCAACCCGATCTTCGCGGCGCTGTTTGGCACCCTGCTCGGCGACCGCGTCGCGCGGCGCGAGATCCTCGGCATCGCGATCGCCGGCGCGGGCTGCGCGGTGCTCGCCGGCGGCGACTGGAGCGCCGGCGGCAGCGCGCTGGTCGGCGATGGTCTCGCCGTGCTCGGTGCGGCGAGCGGCGCCGGCTACCTCGTCGTCGGCCGCCGCCTGCGCTCGGCGCTGCCGCTCTTGCCCTACCTCGGCGTGGTCAACGCGGTCGCCGCGATCGCGCTCGTCGTCGCGGCCGCCGCGCTCGGCGCCTCGCTCACCGGCCTGCCGGCGCACTCCTACGTCGCCTGCGCCGGGGCCGCCGTCGTCGCGTCGTTCATCGGCCACAGCCTGCTCAACGCCGCGGTCCGCACCACGCCGACCCACCTGGTCGCGCTCGCCGTGCTCGGCGAGCCGGTCGGCAGCTCGCTCATCACCTGGGCCGTGTTCAACGAGCAGCCGCCGCTCCACGCCGCGCTCGGCGGCGCCGTCGTGCTCGCCGGCATCGCGATCGGCTTCGTGCGCCGCCAGCCGTCCTGACCGCGCGACCTCATCCGCGCCGCAGCGCCACCGCCGCGGCGACGATCAGCCCCGCGGTCACGCCGAGCGCGACGCTGGGCGACGCCACGCGCGTCGCCAGCGCGAGCAGGTACGGCGCGGCGAACCCGACGTACGTGAGCACGTAATACAGCCCGGTGATCCCGCCTCGCGCGTCGGGGTGCGCCAGCCGCTGCACCGCCTGCAGCCCGGCCGTCATGCACACGCCATACGCGCCGCCGACGACCGGCGCGACCGCGAGCAGCAGCACCGGCGTCGCGGTCGCGACCGCGACCGCACCGAGCACGACGCCGCTCGCCCCGGCCACCAACCCCAGCCGCGCCGCGCGCGTCGGATCGAACCGCCGCGTGACCGGCTGTACCAGCACGCCGGTCGCGAGGATCACCGCGCACAGCAGCCCCGTGTACGCCATCGGCGCGGGCCCCATCGCGCCGCCCAGCATGCTCGGCAGCGCCACGAACCCGATGGTCGGGAACCCGAACACGAACGGCGCCATCGGCGCCACGCCGCGCCAGAACCCGCGCCAGCCGGCGCGATCGAGCGCGATGCGCAGGAGCGGCGAGCGCGGCCCCGGCGCCGCGACGGTCTCCACCGCGCCGCGCGCTCCGGCGATCACCGCGCCGAGCGCCGCGACGTGGAGCGCGTACGGCAGCACGGTCGGCAGCGGTGCGTACTGCGCGAGCAGCCCGCTCGCCAGCGGCCCGATCCCGAACCCCGACGACAGCGCGATCGTCGCCCGCCGCGGCCCGGCCCCAGGCGCCGCGTCGTGCGACAGCTCGATCGCCCACACCGCCCCGGCGCTCATCACGCCGCCCGCCCCGAGCCCGTACAGCAGCCTGCCGATCAGCAGCGCAGCCAGGCTGCCGCCGCCGAGCCCGAGCGACGCGCTGGCGGCGAGCGCGACCATCGCCGACGGCAACACCACCGCGCGCCGTCCATGGCGATCCGACAGCGGCCCGGCGAGGAGCAGGCCGGGCACCAGCCCCAGCGCATACACCCCGAGCAGCATGGCGGGCGCGGCCGGGTCGAGGTGCAGCCGCTGACGATACACCAGCAGCAGCGCCGCGAAGTGATTGGCCCCCCAGCCCGACGCGAACAGCACGAGCCCGACGCGCCGCCAGGCTGTCGAGTCGATGGGCACCGGGGTCGTCACGTGCGGATCCCGCGTCGCATCTCGAGCCGCGTGGCAAAACCCACCCCCCCTGGGATGCACGCAACCCGCGCAGGGTTGCGGGTCTTGAGCCACCGCGGCACCAAGGCCACAGCGTACCGGATCGATGTCGCGCGCGCGGAGGTCAGCTGTGCGCGGCGCGGGCGACCGGCGTGTCCTTGCCGGACAGCCACAGCGCGCGCTCGATCGCGAGCAGCAACGGGCCGAACGTGGCGCGGTCGAGGGCCGAGACGGCGAACCCGCCGCCGTGGTTGGCGAGGTGCTCGGCGTCCTCGGGCGAGAGCCGATCGGTCTTGTTCCACACCAGGATGCGAGGCTTGCCGGCGAGGCCCAGGTCGGACAGGATGCCGTCGACCGCGCGGATCTGCTGCTCGCGATCGGGGTCGGCGGCATCCACGACGTGGACCAGCAGGTCGGCGTCCTCCATCTCCTCGAGCGTGGCGCGGAACGCGCGGGTCAGCTCGGCCGGCAGATCGCGGATGAAGCCGACCGTGTCGGTGATCACGACCTCGCGCTCGTGCGGGAACCGCAGCCGGCGCGAGATCGGATCGAGCGTGGCGAACAGCTGATCGGCGGCCAGCGCGTCGCCCTCGGTGAGGCTGTTCAGCAAGGTCGACTTGCCGGCGTTGGTGTAGCCGCAGATCGCCACGATCGGGACCTCGCGATCCTGCCGGCGCTGGCGGCGCAGCCGGCGATCGCCGGCGAGATCCTCGAGCCGCTTCTCGAGCAGGTTGATGCGCTCGCGCGCGCGGCGGCGGTTGATCTCGAGCTTGGTCTCGCCGGGGCCGCGGCCGCCGATGCCGGCCTTGCCGCCCGGGCCAGCGGTCAGTCGCGACATCATCGTGTTCTTCTCGACCAGCCGCGGCAGCGCGTAGCGCAGCTGGGCGAGCTCGACCTGCAGCTTGCCGTCGCGGCTGGTCGCGTGCTGCGCGAAGATGTCGAGGATCAGCATCGTGCGATCGAGCACCTTGAGCTCGGTCGCGGCGCTGATCGCGCGGGCCTGGCCCGGCGAGAGATCGGGATCGAAGATCACCAGCTCGGCGCCCAGCTGCATCGCGCGCAGCAGGATCTCGTCGAGCTTGCCGCGACCGACCAGGTACCTGGGATCGGCCTCGGGCCGGTTCTGGACCAGCACGTCGAGCACCTTGACCCCCGCGGTGCGGCACAGCTCGCGCAGCTCGGCGACCCGGGCCTCGCCGGCGAACGACGACGCGCGCGCGCGGCCGAGGCCGACGTGGACCAGCAGCGCGCGATCCTTGCCGGCGTCGACCGCGGCGACCCGCCGCACCCGGCCGAACTCGGCCTCGAGCCCGGCGATCAGATCGACGAAGTTGGTGCCCGGCTGGGTCGGCGACTCGGCCGGCAGCTCGCGCCACGGCCGATCTGCGGGGCCCTCGGCGAGCAGGTGGCCGATGAACAGCTTGCCCGGCCGGCCCGTCGCGTCGACCGTGATCGCCGCCACGGCGTCGAGCCGGAGCAGCGCGAGGTCGGTGAGATCGTCGCGCGTCAGCGCCTCGCCGCGCAGGTGCGTGTGGACCAGGCGCAGGCCGCGGAACCGGCCCTGACCGCCGCGCATACGCCCGACGTCTGGCAATGTAATCTTGGAAGCATCGCCCACGAAGGCGTGGGCGATCGCACCGCGGCGATCGATCAAGACGCCGACCTGTCGGTGCAGCTGTGCGCTCTGCATCGCGAGCTGGGTTGCGAGCTCCCCCGAGACCACCTCCGTGGGTGCGACCCTGCGACGATACAGGCGCTCCAGCGCCTTGATCTCGCTTGCCTTGAGGCCCGCGAGGTTTCCGGTGACCTCATCTTGCATGCGGCGGGCGGGAATCTACCCATTGCGCGCCGGTTTGCCACCGATATAGTGCGAGTCGTGACCCGCCGGTTCCGCGCACTGGTCGCGCATCCGCACGTCGAGGCGCTGGGCGAGCTCGCCGAGCTGCTCGGCGGCCTCGGGCTCGCGGTCGAGACCGCGCGCTCGACGGTGGAGGCGATGAACAAGCTGCGATCGCAGCCGGTGCAGGTCGTCGTCGCGTATCACCTGGCGTCGAGCTTCGATGGCGTGGGCCTGCTCGAAGGCAGCACGCTGTTCGCGCCCGAGGCGCTGCGGATCGCGCTGGTCAGCTCCCCCGACGAGGCGGTCGAGCTCGATTATCGCCCGGCCCACGGCGGCACGATCATCCGGCTGGTCGCCAAGCCGAGCGAGCGCAGCCGGCTGGTCGCGCTGGTCGGCGAGGGCATGAAGTTCCTGACGCTCGTCGAGGAGCAGCGCGATCTGGTGCGCAAGCTGTCGATCGACCAGACCAAGAAGCAGCTGCGCGAGACGCTGCTCGACGTCGTGGTCAAGGAGCGCACCAAGGAGCTCCAGGAGAGCTACGAGAAGCTCAAGGGCGCCAACCGCCAGGCGCTGTTCGGGCTCGCCGAGGCGATCGAGGCCAAGGATCCGTACACCAAGGGCCACTGCGGTCGGGTCGCGGCCTATTCGCTCGTGCTCGCGCGCGCCGCCGGCTACCCCAGCGATGGCCTCGAGACCCTCGAGTTCGGCGCGTTTCTCCACGACATCGGAAAAATCGGTATCCGAGATTCGGTGTTACTCAAGCCCGGCCCGCTCGACGATGACGAGTGGAAACACATGCGGGAACACCCGATCAAGGGCTACGACATCGCCTCGAAGATCGCGATGCTCCACCCGATCATGCCCGCGGTGCGCAACCACCACGAGCGCTGGGATGGCTCGGGCTATCCCGACCGGATGAAGGATACCGGCATCCCGCTCGCCGCGCGGATCGTCGCGATCGCCGATGCCTACGACGCGATGTCGACCGACCGCCCGTACAAGAAGGCGCTGTCGCTCGACGAGTGCGAGTCGATCCTGCGCAAGACCGCCGGCAAGATGTACGACCCTGAGCTGATCGAGGTGTTCGTGACCCAGCACCTGGGCGCGCTGTACCGCGACGACTACGAGGGCCTGCCGTACGACGACGGCCTCTCCGCGACGCTGTAGCGACGCGGCGCGACATCAGGCCCGGCGACGCCGCCGAGGGAGCCCCGCGCGGGAATACCCTGCGAGCCTGCCCGAGTTATCGGGTTGACGGTTGCGCCCCTGGTGCACACCTCGGGAGGTACGCATGTCCAAGGTCTCACTTCGCCGCTTGTTGACGAAACTGACCGCGCTGGCGCTGTCGACCTCGGTCGCTCCGGCGGCCGCGGACCCGGCGCGCGACGTGCCCGGGGTCGATGCCCCCGACGCCGCCGACCCAGACGATGCCGATCTCGATGCCAGCCTGACCATCGATCGCGAGCACCTCGACGCGCACGACGCGGCCACCACGCTCGGCCGGACCCTGGCGCTGGCGCTCGGCGAGCTCCGTCCCCTCACCGCGACGCACCTCGCCGCGACGTGGGCCTTGTCGAGTGATCCGCTGCGCAAGCTCGCGGTCGCCCACGCCCTCGAGTGGTCGTTCCCGCTCGTCGGCGCCGCCCTCGTGGTCGACCACCTTTCGCGCGACCCGGCCCCGGAGATCCGCGCCGCGGCCGGACGCGCCGCTTGGGCCCGGCGCGCCACCGGTGGTGATCCCGGCGTCCTCGCCCGGCTCAGCCACGATCCCGACCCCGACGTGCGCGCGGTCGCCAGCGCCGCGCGCACGTCGTAACCGGTTCGCACCACGGCGTCGCGCGCGGCGTGCTATAGGAGGCGTCGTGCTGGAGACACTTGCCAAAGGATTTCGGGCCGCTCGCCAGCGGTTGACCGGCGTCGCCGAGCTCAGCGACGAGGTGATCGAGGACGCCCTGCGCGACGTCCGGCTGTCGCTGCTCGAGGGCGACGTCGAGTTCCGCGTGGTCAAGCGGTTCCTCGAGCGCGTCCGCGAGGCCGCGCGCGGCAAGGAGGTCGAGCTCCGCGCCAAGAGCAAGGAGTACGGCACCAAGACGATCACGCCGGAGCAGGCGTTCATCGCGATCTGCCAGGACGAGCTGATCAAGATGATGGGCCCGGTCGACACCGAGCTCAAGTGGGCCAAGAAGGGCCCGACCGGCATCATGGTCGTCGGTCTCCAGGGCTCGGGCAAGACGACCAGCGTCGGCAAGCTGGCGCGCTGGCTCGAGAAGACCCACAAGAAGAAGCCGCTCCTGGTCGCCGCCGATATCTACCGGCCGGCCGCCGTCGAGCAGCTGCGCACGCTGGGCCGCCAGCTCGCGATGCCGGTGTTCACGATCGACGGCAAGGACCCGGTCACGATCTGCCGCGAGGCCGCGGCGAAGGCCGCCCAGGAGGGCTGCGACGTCATCCTGTATGACACCGCCGGTCGGCTCGCGATCGACGAGCCGCTCATGCAGGAGCTCGAGGATATCGACAAGGCGGCCACCCCCGCCAACATCTTCCTCGTGCTCGACGCGATGACCGGTCAGGACGCGGTGAACGTCGCCGATACGTTCAACCAGCGGCTCAACCTCGACGGCGTGATCATGACCAAGCTCGATGGCGACGCCCGCGGTGGCGCGGCGCTCTCGGTCAAGGAGATCACCGGCAAGCCGATCAAGTTCCTCGGCATGGGCGAGTCGCTCGACAAGCTCGAGGAGTTCCGGCCCGAGGGCCTGGCCTCGCGCATCCTCGGGATGGGCGACATCGTCGGCCTGGTCAAGGACTTCGAGCAGGTCGTCGACGCGGAGAAGGCGGAGGAAGACGCCCTCCGCATGCTCAAGGGCAAGTTCGACATGCAGGACTTCCTCGAGCAGATCAAGCTGATCCAGAAGATGGGATCGCTGAAGGATCTGTTCGAGAAGCTGCCGTTCTTCGGCGGCGGGCTGCCCGAGGGCGTCAACCTCGACGATCGCGAGCTGACCAAGATCGAGGCGATGATCTCGTCGATGACGCGCGAGGAGCGCACCAACCCGCAGGTGTTCGTCGCGACCACCTGGGAAGACTTCATGGCGACCTCCGGGCGCCAGGCCAAGCGGCGCCGCGCCGACTTCAACCCGAG
>Ga0302299_10001087_pt1 | contig 16104 bp, 13 predicted proteins | sample III_Fen_N3_4_FD_198795 | JGI IMG/M metagenome (GOLD analysis project Ga0302299, IMG submission 198795) | Peat permafrost microbial communities from Stordalen Mire near Abisko, Sweden - III_Fen_N3_4 | ecosystem: Environmental > Terrestrial > Soil > Wetlands > Permafrost | place: Sweden: Abisko... | reverse complement strand
GCGGCAACGGCATTGGCGGCCTGGCGCAGGGTTCCCGAGACGGTGTAGCTCGAATGCGTCGGCGGTCCCACCTTCGTGAAGGATGTGGTGGGAGCCGAAGTGGCCGGGGCCTGGGCCGGATTGTCCAGTGGTGTGGGAGCGTCCGTCCCGGGCGGGAGGGCGGCGCCAGGCTGGCTCCCGGGCACGTCGATGTCACCGGCGTGGCGGAGGGTTGGACCCACGCGCCGCGTCGAGCGATCGTCCGCCGCAGGTGTGCGTAACAGGCGGGCCACAGCCGCATTCCCCGCGCCCGCCTGCAGGCCCGCGACCCAGTCCCGGGTGACCTGGCGGCCGCCGCGTCGCCCAACCTCGGTGATGGCCGTCCAGGCGCCGGGAGCGCCAGCGACGCCGCGCCCAGGATCCTCCTCGGCTCGACCGCTTATGGGTGCGCGGGCCCCGGCCTGCGACTCGACGTCGAGACCCGGACCGTTGCCCCGTCCCGGGACGGCGGCCTCGATCTCGCGGTCGGCGTGCGGGCTCATACGTGGTCGACTCCCTGGGAGTGGATGATCGCGCGCGGCGATCTACCGGAGGAGTGCCATAGAAGGAAGTGCTCCTCGTCGATGCGCACGGTGCGGCCTCGCGCCGGGTCGAGGGACGGTCAGGTGCGCGGCACCCCGTCGTCCTCCTCCTCGGGTGCGGCCTCGCGCTGGATCGCGAGCGTCTGGACGTCGTCCTCCGGTTCTTCCTTGTCGGTCCCGCGCTGGATCGCGAGCGTCTGGACGTCGTCCTCCGGTTCTTCCTTGTCGGCCTCGCGCTGGATCGCGAGCGTCTGGACGTCGTCCTCCGGTTCTTCCTTGTCGGTCCCGCGCTGGACCGAGGGTGCCGCCTGGCCCCCGACGTCTCCGGCCCGGCCTGTCGTGATGACACGGTCGGCCGTCGATTCCGCCGCGCGCTCGAAGCGATCGTTCGGGTTGCTGACCGAGATCCCGCCGGGGGCGGGCGTGCCCTCAACCGGCCCCGAGCGCTGCTGGACAACGTGCGTCAGCTCGTGGGCGAGCGTCCGCTCGTGGGCTGGCGAGCCCCCGGCGTGCCCGTCGCCCATGACGATCTCGTTGCCCACGGTGTAGGCGTGCGCGTCGACCGCTCGGGCCGACGCCGCTGCGCCCCCTCCGCTGTGGACCCGGACGTCGGAGAAGTCGGTTCCGAAGCTCGATTCCATGCGCTGCCGGACGGCGGGGTCCAGCGGAGCTCCGCCTCCACGTCCGACCACGTCCTTCACGGGCGATTCCTGCTCCGCATCGCCGTCGAAGAGCCGGGCGACGCCGGCATTCCCCGCGGCACGCTGGAGGCGCAGCACCGAAGCCGGGCCAAGCGCGTCGGTGCGGCCCGCCGCTGCGGCCCGGGCCGCAAGCGCGGTCGCGGCGGCCTCCTCCCCGGAGCGCCGAATCGCCCGGCGAGGCGTCGTCTCCCGGTCGTGCTCGTGGCGGTGCATGCTCGCGTCCTCCCGCATGGCCGTGGCGTCGTCTGACATCGTCCCGCTCCCGTCAATCCCTGCTCGGCCGGGTGGGCCGCCGCATCTCCATCTCAGGCACCAGCGATCACGCCGAACCACGAGCCGAACTCCGCCTCCACGCAGAGGCGGCCCAGCTTCCGATACTCCCGCGCGGTCTCGCGGACAAGGTCCGCCATGCCCACGCGCCGGTCGCCCTCGGCGGCACGGAACGCGGCCCCCACCGCCACGTTCCGGATGTTCCCGCCGGAGAGCGTGAAGCGGCGGGCCAGGAAGTCGATGTCGATGTCGTCGGACGTCGGAAGCGCCGCGGGGAGATTGCGCTCCCAGAGGCGCCCGCGATCTTCGACGTCGGGCACCGAGAACTCGACGATCGCGTCCAGCCGGCGCAGGAATGCCTCGTCCACGTTGGCGCGGAGGTTGGTCGTGAGGATCGCCATCCCATCGAAGACCTCCATTCGCTGGAGCAGGTAGGCGACCTCCACGTTGGCATAGCGGTCGCGGGCGTCCTTCACCTCGGAGCGCTTGCCGAAGATCGCGTCGGCCTCGTCGAAGAGGAGAACGCCGTTGACCCGGTCGGCCTCGTTGAAGACCCGGTCCAGGTTCTTCTCCGTCTCCCCGATGTACTTGTCCACGATCGTCGAGAGATCGATCACGTACAGGTCCAGGCCGAGAGACCCGGCGATGACCTCTGCCGACATGGTCTTGCCCGTGCCGGAGTCGCCCGCGAAGAGAGCGGTCACGCCGCGGCCCTTGAGCGACGTGCGGGCCAGGCCCCAGTCGTCGAGGACGCGGTCACGGTGGCGTGCGCGCGCCGTCAGCTCGCCGAGCTGCTCCACGACGGGCGCCGGCAGGACCAGGTCCGTCCAGCCGACCCGCGGCTCGATCCGGCGCGCCAGTCGGTCGAGGCCGGCCGCGTTCTGGGATCGTGCGCCGGCCGCGACGTCCGCAACGCCGAGGGCCCGGCCGGACGCCGCCGCGGTCAGGCGGCCCGCCTCGGCGGCCCGTTCCACCTGTTCCGGCGCCAGCCGATAGGGGAGCGCCGCAATCGCCGCGGCCATCTCGTCCGAGGCCGACCCATCGAGGGCGGCGAGCCAGGCATTGCGGCGCTCCGTCGCGGTCGGCAGCTCCGCCTCGACGAGGAAGGTGACGGTCCTTGACCACGCTGGATCCCAGCCGCGCGCACCGTGCAGGACCGTCACGCAGCCGGCCTCCGCGAAGGCACGCACGGCGGCCGCGCCGCGCTCGGCGAGCACCTCGACAGGGCCCGCCACGAGGCCCGCGCCACGGAGCCGTGCCTCGCGGATCGCGGCGGTTGCCGCCTCCCCGATCTCCTCGTGCGGCCCGAGGCGGCCGAGATCGACCACGACAGGCGGCGGTCCCAGCCGCGCCAGCGCGCGGGCGGCCAGGGTGAGCGGGGCGGTGCCGATGCGCTCGCGGACGTAGGCAAGCCGCGCACCGGCGCGCAGGCCGCGCTCCAGGGGCTCGGCGCCCGCGAGGTCGCGCTCGGACGGCGTCACCTCCAGGGCGGCCACGAGCGGATCGGTCGTGTCATCACCGACGAGATGGCCGGCGACCCGGTCCGGCACCCGGAGCGCCCGCGTGAGGAATGGCCGGTCGATGTCCTCCACGACGAGGAGCCCGCCCGCGACGAGTGGTCCCGAGGGTCCGAGCCGCGCCCGGCCGGCACCGGACGCGCCGCCTGCCCCGACCAGCTCAAGGGCCAGGCCGATGCTTGCCCGGCGCCGCGAGACATCATCATGGAGGTAGCCGTAAAGTCGTTCGAAGCGCGGGTCAAGGTCCGGGGCGAGCGCGACGAGCAGGAGCTCCACGTCGAGCTGTTCGAGCGCGAACGAGCGGACCAGCCGGCTGAGCCGGACGTCGACCCCTGCAGCTTCGGCCGCAACCGCGTCAGCCTCGACGGCCTCGAGTCGCGCGGTCGCCTCCGCGTCGGGCGCGGGCGGCAGCAACGGCGCCTGCGCGCCGGCCAGCATCTCGTCGACCTGGACGTCCGAGACGTACAGGCCCCGGAACCGGTCGTCGGGATCAGGGTCGGTCGCCCGCCGTCGTGCGACAGCCACCCGGATTCGGGCCTCGACGAGCTCGAGTCGAGCCGCAAGGTGGCGTACGGATGCGTCGGTGACGGGGGACGCGAGGGTCATGGACGGCCGCCGGTCATCGACGGTCAGGGCCGCGGGTAGCCACGGATTCGATACGTGCGCCCGGGCTTCGCCTTCGTCCCGGCGATCACAGTCTCGTCCTGGGCCACCGGCGTCTCATCCGGGGCCAGCGGACCGCGCCGCCGGAGGGGCACGTTCGCGCGACCGGGCAGGGCTCGCGCCGGACGCTCGGCTGCGCCACCTTCGTCGTCGGCGCGGGCGATCGACAGGCGCGGCAGCTCACGGACAGGCGCCCCGGCCGTCAGGCTGCGGCCAACCACGAACGGCGCGTTGAAGACCAGGTCGAGCGACGGCTTGAGCTCGCCGCCGAGCGCGGACCAGACGTCAGCGATCGACCGGTCGGGCCCGAGCGGCAGAGCGACGCTGACCATCGCCGGAAGCGGCTGCTCGGCGAGCGCGCCCGTCATCTCGGATGGCCCGAGCGTCTCGTGGCGGAGGAACGCGCCGAGGCATGCCGAGAGGAGCCGGTGCTCGTCCTCCGGGCGCTGCGTCCATGCGGTGACCATGTACTGGAGCTTGTAGTGACGGGGCGGCGGCTGGTGGCCGGTCACGTAGCCCTCCGCCGCGTAGATCGGGGCCCAGGCGGCGTCGCGTCGCGACAGGTCCTCGCGGATGTCGTAGAGGTACAGGTTGATCGTCGGCGCGTTGCGCCGGGATGCCCAGTCCTTGGTGGGCGCCTCGAACGAGACCTCCACCTGGCTCCCGCTCAGGACCTCGGTCCGGATCAGGCCCCGAAGCGTCTCGTCGACTTCCTCGATCATCCGGTGCACCCCTGGTGGCACGTCACGGAACGCCACGTAGCGGGCCGGCCCCGATACCCTCCGGGGAGGCGCGCCTTCGGCTGCGGGCACGTCGACCCGCCGGGTCAGCCTCGCAAGGCCGTCGTCGGCCGACAAGCCGCCCGGGGGCAGCCGATCGGGTCGCCCCGGGTGCCCCATCGGGCAGCGCGACCGGCCCCTTCGGCTGTCCGCTCGCCCGTTGTGTCGATCAGGTGACGGGTGCAACGCTCCGCGGGTCCCTACCTTCGCAGCCCGGGAGGGCCGATCCGCATGCCGAACTACCTTTCGCCCGGCGTCTACGTCGAGGAGGTCCAGGCCGCCTCGCGCCCAATCGAGGGGGTCGGGACGGCCGTTGCGGCCTTCGTCGGCCTGGCCCAGAAGGGGCCCGCCAACACGCCGGTGATGGTCACGAACTGGACGCAGTTCGTCGCCTCGTTCGGCGACTTCATGGAGGGGTCGTACCTCGCCCACTCCGTCTACGGGTTCTTCCTCAACGGGGGCACCACGGCCTACATCGTCAGGATCGGCGCGGACGGCGCCGGCGCCCCGACCGCGCGCCTCGAGCTGCCCAGCTCAACGGACAAGGGCCAGGCGGCCTTCCGTGTCGTCGCCCTGGAGGCGGGTGCGACCGGCAACGACGTGTCTGTCGAGGTGGGCGACCCGAGCGAGCCAGGCGAAGGGGTCTTCAAGCTCGTCGTGACGCGCGGCAGTGAGACCGAGGTCTACGACAACGTCAGCCTCAAGAAGGGCCGCAACAACGTCTTCACGGCGACGAAGACGTCGAAGCTGGTCCGCCTGGAGGAGACGGCCAAGGGCGACGTCACTCCGGCCCCCGGGACCAAAGCCACGCTTGTTGGCGGGACCAGCGCGACGCCAGCGCGCGTGACGCCCGACGAGTATGTCGGCAACACCGCTGACCGAACCGGCTTCGGCGGCCTCGAGGCGATCGAGGAGATCACGATGGTCGCGGCGCCCGACCTGATGGCGCTCTACCAGCGTGGCGTGATCGACCTCGAAGGAGTCAAGGCGGTCCAGCTCGCGATCATGGCCCACTGCGAGCTCATGGGCGATCGCGTCGCCATCCTCGACGCCCCGCCCGACTACAACGCCCAGCAGATCAAGGAATGGCGCCAGGACAAGGCGGGCTACGATTCCAAGTACGCCACGCTGTACTGGCCGTGGATCAAGGTCTTCGACCCGATCGCCGGCCAGGCCGCGTTCGTGCCGCCATCGGGCCACATGGCCGGAATCTGGGCGCGGAGCGACGGCGAGCGCGGCGTCCACAAGGCGCCCGCGAACGAGATCGTGCGGGGCGCGATCTCGCTTGAGCTCAACCTGACCCGCGCCGAGCACGACCAGCTCAACCCGATCGGGGTCAACTGCATCCGCACCTTCCCCGGGCGCGGGATCCGCGTCTGGGGCGCCCGGACGCTCTCGTCGGACCCGGCGTGGCGCTACCTCAACGTGCGCCGCCTCTTCAACTACATCGAGGAGTCGATCCTGCTCGGGACGCAGTGGGTGGTCTTCGAGCCGAACGACCTGGACCTCTGGGAGCGCGTGAAGCGCACGATCGGAGCGTTCCTCGTCCGCACGTGGCGCGACGGCGCGCTCTTCGGCGCCTCCCCCGGCGAGGCCTTCTACGTCAAGTGCGATGGCGAGAACAACACCGCCGAGTCGATCGATGCCGGTCAGCTGATCGTTGACATCGGGATCGCCCCGGTGAAGCCGGCCGAGTTCGTGATCTTCCGCCTTGCCCAGTTCTCGGGCGGCACGTCGCTCACGGAGTGACCGCGACCGCGACCGTCCACCGACGCTGATCGACAGGAGGAATCTTCGCCATGCCAGGTCTCCCTTCGCTCCCACAAGACGCGCTCGTCGCGCAACGCTTCAAGATCGAGGTGAAGGGCACCGCGATCGCCACGTTCCAGGAGGTGAGCGGGATCACCTCCGAGCTGGAGGTCGTGACGCTCAAGGCCAACGACCTGATGGGCAAGCCGATCGTCAAGCAGATGATCGGTGCCCAGAAGCCGCCGACAATCACCCTCAAGCGGGCCGCCGATTCCAGCATGGACCTCTGGAACTGGCACAAAGCGGCCCTCGACGGCGACCTCGTCGGAGCGCGTCGTGAGGGGTCGATCGTCCAGCTGGACTTCACGCACGCCGAGGTCGCCCGCTACAACTTCTTCGACGCCTGGATCTCCAAGCTCACGGCGACGGGGATGAAGGCGGGCGACAACACCCCATCGGTCGAGGAGGTCACGATCGTCTGCGAGCGGCTCGAGCGGGTGAAGTGACGTGGTGCTCGACCTGATCGCGGGGCCGGCCGCCGCTGGCGCGCCCGGCCCCGCGCCGGCGGGCCTGCGAACAGAGTTCCCATTCGTGCTTCCCCGCGGCTACGTCGATGACGCGGGCACCCTTCACCGCGAAGGAGCCATGCGCCTGGCGACGGCTCGCGACGAGATCCTCCCGCTGCGCGACCCGCGCGTGCGGGAGAACGAGGCCTACCTGACGGTGATCCTGCTCAGCCGGGTGGTGACCCGGCTCGGGACCGTGTCGACGGTCACGCCGCAGATCATCGAGGGGATGTTTGCCTCGGACCTTGCATTCCTCCAGGACCTCTACCGCCGCGTCAACCAGGAGGGGACGTCGCGAGCCTCCGTGACCTGTCCGGCCTGTCGCCACGAGTTCAGCGTCGAGATCGGGGGCGCCTCGCCGGGGGAATCCTGACGTACGCGGCCGACCGCCTCTTCGAGGAGGTCGCGTACGTCGCCTACCACTTTCACTGGTCCATGGACGAGATCCTCGACCTGGAGCACCCGGACCGGCACCGCTTCGTCGATGAGATCGCGGGGATCAACCGGCGCCTGACCGAAGAGGAGTGAGTTCGTCGTGCGCTGGCCCTTCATGAATTGGCTCCGCGGGGCACCGGGCGGGGATGATCCGGCGCCCGGTGCACCCGAGGCCGCGCCGGCCGAGGCGTCGGATTTCCGGCCGGGTGCGCGCGTCGAGGCTCGTCCCGCCGCCTGGCGGGAGCTGCCCCCGGTCCAGAGGACCGTCGGCGACGTGCCGCTCACCGCGCCGAGCACAGCCTTTGCCCGGGATCTCGCGAGCCGTCGCGCGCCTGATCCGATCCTGCGGCCGCTCGGCCACGACGTGACGGCGGACGGTCCGGGCGGCCTCGTGAGCGGCATCGCGGTGCCGCTCGTCCAGCGCGCCCCATCAGGCTCCGAGCCGCAGGTCACACAGCCACTCCCGAAGCCAATGGTTCCGGGGCGCGGCCGGCCGACGACGCAGCGCGCGGCGACCACGGTCGCGACGCTGCCCGGGCGTGGCGTTCCGGGCACCGGACCTGGTTCCAGCGTCGACGCCCCCAGGCCGGAGGACGCCGGCCACGATATGCCGGTCGATGCGGCACCCGGGGAGCCGGCCGGCGCCGCTCCCGGTCCTGCGCTTCGCGTGCTGCCCGTCGCCCGGCTCGCGACAGAGGCATCGGGCATCGCGGCGACGCGCGTCGCCGACGCGACGGCGCCTCTCCCGATCCAGGCGCTGGCCCGGGTGGTCGCGCCCGAATTTCCTCCCCGACGCGACGGCGGAACCTCGCGGTCGTTGCCGCCGGCGATAGTGCCGGATGAGGCGGCCACCGCCGCCCCGGAACACGCGGAGCCGGCACCCGGCGTGCGGCCGAACGTCGCGGAGGTCGCGCCCTACGAACGGAGCCGAACCGACGAGCCGGCCCTTCCCATCGTCGCGAGGCGGACCCTCGGGGAGTCCCGACGCCTCGGCCTGGGGGCTCCGCTGGTCGGGCCGCCGCCATCCGCCGCGCGAGAGGGCGGCCGGTCCGACCTGCCGGTCGCGCGGCGCGCCCGCTCGGTTGATGCCGTGCTCTCCACGCCGGCCCTTCTGCCCGCATTGCCGGCCATGGCGCCCGCGGCAGCCGCGAACGCGCCGCTGCCCCGCCTGGTGGTCGCGCGGCGATCGGCAGGCGCGCCCGTGACAACGATCGCCCCGGCGCCCGTCGCGAGCACACCGATCGCTGAACCGGAGGCGCCGGGCGCGGCCGGTGCGCAGGCGCTGGCCGACGGAGCGCCGTCAGGCGTCCCGGCCGGCTCGAACGGGGACGCGGAAGCGAGCGTGGACGCCGACGCGGCCGCGACGCCCGGCAGCGCCGCAGGTCCGACGCGGCCGCTCGTGGGCGAATCGCCGATCGGCGTGGCGCGCCTCGCCCGAGAGGATTCGGGGACCGTCGCCGACGAGGAACCTGACGCGGAGCCCGGCGCCGGCGCGTATCGCCCGACCGGGATGTCGCCCGGCCTTTCGCACGCGAGCCACCCGGGCGCCACCACGACGGGAATCGGTCCGGCGAGCGCGGCGACGCTTGGAGGACTCGGGACCGCTCATGGGTTCGACGCTACGGACCGTGCGGCCGTCCAGCGAACCACCGCGGCGCCGGGTGGAGACAGGCCATCGGGCTTGGTCCGAACGCCGCCGACCATGAGCCCCACGCCCGCCATGGTGCCCCTGGTCGCCGCCCGCGCCATGCGCCCGGGTCCAACGGCATCGATCGCGACTCTCTCCCAGCGCCCCACGACAGACCTGGCGCCGGTCGTCGCGCGGTTGGCCGCCACGCCCTCCGACCCCCGTGGCGGAGGCGTGGAAGCGAGCCCCGGCCCCCTGTGGGCCGACCATCCCGCCGCCCTTTCCGCTCCCCGCGTCGCAATCCAGGGTGAGGAGCGCCCGGTCGTCGCGCGCGCCGCGCTGAGCAGCGGTCATGGCGCCGCGTCCGTCGTGCTCTCCACGCTCCCCCTGACGCGCTCGGCGGTCGGAACGGCCGGGCCCGACGCGATCCCGACCGGTCGACCTGTCGGCGCGGTCAGCTGGCCCGGGGCTGGCTTCACGACCGTCGCCCCGACGCCCGGCCCGTTCGTGCAGCGCGCAGTCCAGATCGACGAGGTGGCGGTCACGCCGGGCGCCCCCGCAGCAGGCGGGACGGACGCGGGCGCCCCTTCGGCGGGTCAGGCCGGTCCGACCGGAGCGTCGGCCGCAGGCGCCGGCGGCGCTGGCACGGATTACGAGGAGCTCGCGGAGCACGTCTACGATCGGATCCGGGCCCGCCTGACGACCGAGCTCCTCCTGGACCGCGAGCGGTCCGGCACGCTGGTCGACGGGTGAGCACCATGACATTCATGGGCGCCGGGTGGCCGCGATGAGCGACCCCGGCTACGGCCTCGTCCTGCGTTTCAAGGTCACGCTCGACGACCACACGGACCTCGGCGCGTGGACCAAATGCGAGGGCCTGAGCGTCGAGTACGACGTGCAGGAGGTGAAGGAGGGCGGTCAGAACGACTACGTCCACCGGCTGCCGGGCCGCGCGAAGTACCAGAACATCAAGCTGACGCGGCCGATCGACAAGGACACCGGCAAGGTCGCGACGTGGCTGGCGTCAGTCGCGAGCGACCCGAAGCGCTCCACCGCGGAGATCGAGCTGCTCGATTCGGGCGGCACCAAGGTCACCTCGTGGAAGCTCGCCGGCGTCTACCCGGCGAAATGGACCGGGCCGACCCTCGACACCGGCACGAACCAGGTGGCGCTCGAGGTCCTCGAGCTCAGCCACAACGGGTTCACGCGCTGATGCTCAACGGCGGCGGCCAGCTGGAGCACGCGGTCCTGCGGGTCGAGGGCGGCCCGCAGGCGCCCGCGGACGGCGGCGCGCCCGTCGGGGAGCTCCGCTTCATGTACAACCCGGCCGAGATCACCACGAGCAAGGCGGCCAACTGGAACCGCCCGCCGGCGCGCGGCGCTCGATCGTCGAGCAAGCCCGAATACCACGGGGCGGGGCCGCAGAGCGTCCAGATGGAGATCTGGTTCGACGCCTGGGACAGCCCCGGCGCGGACATCACGGCAAGCGTCAAGGCGCTCCTGAACTGGACCAAGCCGACCAAGAAGTCGATGAACCGCCATGTACCCCAGCCGCCGATCCTGCGTTTCGAGTGGGGCGCGAGCCGTATCTTCCAGGACTACCGCTGCTTCCTGAAGTCCGTCTCGGCGAAGTACGTCCTGTTCAAGCCGGACGGCTCGCCGATTCGCGCCAGCTGCACGATCGCCCTCGAGGAGGTCCCGGAGGACACGCCGGCCCAGAACCCGACCTCGGGGTCCCGCGAGAGCCGGCGCACTGTCGTGCTCGACGACGGCGACAGCCTTGCCGGGATCGCCTACCGCGAGTACGGCGATCCGAACCTCTGGCGCGGGATCGCCGCCTTCAACCAGATCGACGACCCACTCCGCGTCGCCGCCGGGACGCGCGTCCTCGTGCCCTCTGTCGTCGAGGCAAAGCAGCTCTCGGGCCGGGAGCTCTGAACCATGCCCGACGCGCCGATCGCGACTGCCGTCCGAATCCAGGTCGATGGTCAACCGCTCGAGCCCGCCGTGGAGCCAAGCGTTCTGCAGGTCACCGTGGACGACCATCTCCTGCTCCCGGACACGTTCGAGATCGTCCTCCAGGAGACGCCGGAGAAGGACGTGGCCAGGAAGGCGCACCTCAAAGTTGGGACGAAGGTCGTCATCTCAGGGAGGGCGCTGCAGGACGACGCGCCGTCGCCCCTCATCACAGGCGAGGTTACGGCGCTCGAAGGCGTGTACCACGAATCCAAGGCACCCACGCTCGTGGTCCGCGGCTACGACCAGGGCCACCGGCTCATGCACGCGCGGCGCTCGGCGGTCTACCGCCAGCAGAAGCACTCGGACATCGCCCGGTCCATCGCATCACGGCTGGGTCTGCAGGTCGGGACCATCGCCGACTCCCGGGACGTCTTCGAGTACGTCCTCCAGGCGAGCCAGACCGACTGGGAGTTTCTGACCGACCTGGCCCGCGAGAGCGGCTTCCAGGTCGCGGTGACGGACGGCACCTTCAACTTCGCCCCGCCGCCGGAAGCCTCCTCCGCTCCGGGCGCCGGTGACCTCAACAGCACGAACGCCCTCCAGCTTGTCTTCGGGCAGAACCTGAAGGAGTTCCGGCCCCGCGTGACCGCCGGGGGCCAGGTCGCCAGCGTCACCGTTCGGGGCTGGGACATGTCCAGCAAGGCCGAGCTCACCTCCGAGCAGCCCGCGTCGACCACGAGCGTGCAGCTTCCCGATTCCCCCGCCTCGATCGCCGCGGTCTTCGGCTCGCCCTCGTACGTGAGCGGGAACCGGCCGCGCACGAAGCAGTCGGTTGTGGAGGGCGCCGCGAAGGCTCTTGCAGAGCAGGTCGGCAGCGCGTTCGCCGAGGCGAACGGGATCGTCGACGGCAACCCGAGACTCAAGGCCGGGAGCACGGTCCACGTGTCCGAGGTCGCCGCTCCCTTCGCCGGGGGCTACACCCTCACGCACACCCGTCACATCTTCGACAAGAAAGGCTATCGCACCCAGTTCGAGGTAAGCGGGCGCCAGGAGCGGACCCTGCTGGGGCTCGCCTCGGGGAGCGGCGGCGGTGGCAGCCAGGGCGGTGGCATGGCCGGCGTCCAGATCGGCATCGTCTCGGACAACGCGGACCCGTCGAAGCTCGGACGGGTGCGTGTCCAGCTGCCGTACCTCGGGCACGACTTCGTCACGGACTGGGCCCGGGTCGTCGCCCCCGGCAACGGCCCGAACCGGGGTTTCGTCTGGCTCCCGGAGGTCAAGGACGAGGTCCTCGTCGCATTCCACCACGGGGACGTCAGCGAGCCGTACGTGCTGGGCGGCCTCTGGAACGGCGCCGACGCTCCCCCGCAGATCGATCTCGACGGCGGCGAGCTCCAGGCGCGCCAGTTCGTCAGCCGGACCGGCCAGAAGGTCATCTTCTCGGACAAGTCAGGCAGCGAAGGGATCCTGATCTCGTCGGCCGACGGCACCATCCAGGTCCACGTGGACTCGGCGAACAAGAAAGTCGTTGTCACCGCCGACGGCAGCGGCACGGTCGAGATGAAGACCGGGGGCGACTTCACGATCGACTGCAAGGGTTCCCTGAAGATCAAGGGCCTCGGAGGCGTCGAGATCAGCTCGCCGGCGAGCACGAAGGTGAGCGGCCAGGGCCAGCTCTCCCTGGAATCCGACGGGGTGACCACCGTCAAGGGCTCCATGGTCTCGCTGGGCTGAGGAGGACGGAGATGGTCAACGACGAGTTCATCGGCGCCGGCTGGGCCTTCCCGCTCCGGACCAACGCCGGCGGCGGAATCGCCCTGGTGACGCACGAGCGCGAGATCGAGGAGAGCATCCGGCTCATCCTGGGGACCGCCTACGGCGAGCGCCCCATGCGCCCCGAGTTCGGGTGCGGCATCCACGACGAGGTCTTCTCACCGATTGACCCTTCCACCTTCGGCAGGATCGCGGCCGACGTCCGGGGCGCCCTCCGGCGCTGGGAGCCGCGCATCGACGTGCGCGAGGTGGAGGTAACTCGGGACCCGGACGACCAGGCGACGATCTACATCGACATCCGCTACGCGGTCGGGTCTTCCAACGATCCGCGCAACCTCGTGTTCCCGTTCTACATGATCCCCGCGGAGGAGTGAGCGATGGCCCTGCCGGTCCCGAACCTGGACGATCGCCGCTTCCAGGACCTCGTCGACGATGCGAAGCGGCTCGTCCAGCAGCGCTGCCCCGAGTGGACGGATCACAACGTCTCCGACCCGGGCGTGACCCTGATCGAGCTGTTCGCCTGGATGACGGACCAGCTCCTCTACCGGGTCAATCGCGTGCCGGACCGGAACTACGTGAAATTCCTGGAGCTGATCGGCATCCGGCTCTTCCCGCCGTCGGCGGCGCGCGGTGACGTCACCTTCTGGCTCTCGGGTCCGCAGTCGCAGGCGCTTCGCATCCCCGGCGGGACGCAGGCGGCGACGATTCGAACCGAGACGGACCAGGCAATCGTCTTCACGACTCTCGACGACCTGCCGATCGTGCCAGTCTCGGTGGCGGCGGCGTTCACCTCCGTCGATGGGAAGAAGTACGCCGACCGCACCGTCGAGGCGCTCAACGCTCGCGACTTCCTCGCCTTCGAGAGCCAGCCGAAACCAGGGGACCTGCTCCTCATCGGCCTCAGCGATCCGGCTCCCTCGAACGCGCTCCGTCTCCGCTTCGCGTGCACCATCGAGGGCGTGGGTGTGGATCCGACCTGGCCGCCGCTCGCCTGGGAGGCCTGGACGGGCGCGGACTGGGAGGTGTGCGACCTCGATCTCGACACGACAGGTGGCCTGAACAGGGACGGCGACGTGGTCATCCACCTTCCCGTGGGCCATGTCGCTTCAGTGATCGAGAAGATCCGGGCCGGCTGGGTTCGCGCGCGCGTGACGGAGCCGGAGGAAGGGCAGCCCTTCTACTCGTCATCGCCGAACGTGCGGGGCCTCGAGGCGGCCACCATCGGTGGAACGGCCGCCGCCGTCCATGCCGACGTCATCGTCGACGAGATCCTGGGCGTGGCGGAGGGCGTGGCCGGCGGCAGGTTCGGCGTCAAGCATCGCCCGGTGGTGCCGGGCGACCGGCCGATGACGATCGGTGTCTCGGACGACGAGGCCGGGTGGCAGGAATGGCTCCAGGTTTCGGACTTCGCGGACTCCGGGCCGGAGGATCGGCACTTCGTCCTCGACGCGGTGGCGGGCGAGATCTCGTTCGGCCCAGCGGTTCGCGAGCCGGACGGGACCGTGCGCCAGTACGGCAAGGTTCCGCCGAAGGGCGCCCGCGTCCGGGTGGATGCGTACCTCACGGGTGGTGGCCGGGAGGGAAACCTTGCGTCGCGGGCGATCAGCGTCCTCAAGAGCTCGATCCCGTACGTCTCCCGGGTCGAGAATCGAAGGGCCACGTCGGGCGGCGTGGATGGCGAGGAGATCGAGAACGCGAAGCTGCGCGGCCCGATCTCGCTCCGGACGCGAGGTCGCGCGGTGACCACCGAGGACTTCGAGCACCTCGCGCTCGAGGCTGCGCCCGAGCTTGCCCGCGTCCGGGCCGTGGCCGCGGGTGACGGCGTGGACGCGGGCTCCGTTCGTGTTCTTGTCGTGCCGGCCGCCGAGGCCGACGCTGGCCGGCTCCGCTTCGACCAGCTGCTCCCCTCGGACGAGACGCTCGCCCGTGTCGCCGCGCGGCTCGACGAATGCCGGGTCGTGGGAACGCGCGTGCTCGTGGAGCCCCCGGCGTACCGCGGCATCACGATCGTGGCGCGCCTCCGCGCACGTCCCCGCGTCAACCCCACGCGCCTCCAGGACGAGGCGATGCGGGCCATCTACGGGTACTTCCACCCGATCACCGGGGGGCCGGAGGGCACGGGCTGGCCCTTCGGCCGACCAGTCCAGGTGGGCGAGGTGTACGCGGTGCTCCAGGGGCTGCGCGGGACGGAGCTCGTCGAGGACGTTCGTCTCTTCGGGGCGGACCCGGTCACCGGCCAGCGAGGCCAGGTGACGCAGCGGCTCGACCTGGAGCCGCATGCCCTCGTCTTCAGCTACGAGCACCAGCTCCTGGTCGAGGGGGCGTAGGTCCATGCGCGGCCACATTCCCGGGCTCAGCTCTCCGCACCCACTCGGGGAACACCTCCCGGGCGTCTACCGGGATGACGACATGACCCAGCGCCTCACCGCCGCGTTCGACGAGGTGCTGGCGGGTGTCGTGCAGGTGCTCGACTGCTTCCCCGCCTACCTCGACCCCGCGCTCGCGCCCGAGGACTTCCTCGAATGGCTGGGAGGGTGGACGGGCGCCGCCCTTGACGAGACCTGGCCCATCGAGCGGCGAAGGGCGTTCGTTGCCTCCGCCGTCGACCTCTTCCGCATCCGAGGCACCGTTGGCGGCCTGGCCGCGCACGTCGCGATCTTCAGCGGGGGCGAGGTGGAGATCGCGGAGCCGGGCGCGACGGCCTGGTCGCACGATGCGGGCGGAGCAATCCCGGCGGGAACCTCGGAGGACCTCTTCATCCGGGTTCGCGTCAAGGATCCGGCGACCCTCTCCGCGTCGGGCCTGGAGGCGCTCGTCGCGACCGCGAAACCGGCGCACGTGCCGCACCGGATCGAGATCGTCAAGGCGTGAGCCCCGCACCCGCCGGACGTGTCTTGCTTGCTACGATGCGCGCACGTTCCGTCGGTCCGGTCGCGCGCGGCCGAGCTTCCCGTCGGGGCGCGCCGCGAGCACGCGCGCAGGCTGGTTGTCGAGGGAGCGCCACGTGATCGTCTGCACCAAGTGCGGGTTCCAGAACACCGCCGCGGACAGCTTCTGCGGATCGTGCGGCAGCTTCCTCGAATGGACGGGCTCGAAGGTAGCCGAAGCGGCCCCCGAGCCGGTCGACCCGGAACCCGAACCCCAGCCGCCGCACGTCGAGCCGGATCGCCAGACCTTCGTCGGCCGCGTTCGTGAGGCCGTCGGCCTCGGCGGCGCCGCGCCAGCAGCGGCCGGGACCGGGGCCGAGCCGGGCGACCGGCCAGCCCTGCCCATCCAAGGCGAGGCGACGGGTTCGAGCGGCGCCGCGGAAGCCGCGGCCCGTGCGGCATCGCAGGAGGCTGCCGCGGCCGCCACGGCACCGGTCGTAGTCTCGGGTGCCCGAGTCTACCGGATGACGGAGCCGATTCCCGAGCCGGTGTCAGCTCCCGAGCCCGAGCCGGTGTCAGCTCCCGAGCCCGAGCCGGTGTCAGCTCCCGAGCCCGAGCCGGTGTCAGCTCCCGAGCCC